>ERZ779656.10-NODE-10-length-178749-cov-21.840711_pt1 | contig 178749 bp, 146 predicted proteins | sample MGYA00511102_ERZ779656 | MGnify/ENA primary metagenome ERZ779656 (study PRJEB29588, sample SAMEA2143980) | human gut metagenome | biome: human gut; feature: human-associated habitat; material: faeces | place: Denmark | collected 2008/2010 ... | reverse complement strand
CCGCCATTCGCATTCGCATAGTTGCACCCGCGATAGACCACACGGCTGGCTGCGGTACTTATCCAGTATTTATCGCAATAATATGTACTGGACGAGCCGTTAGCTGTTCCTACCGGTACGATATCCATGTATTTACCATGGGCAACACCTGTTATCCACTGGTCACTGGTCGTTTTACCCTTCACCCAACGCACCGTGCCGTCCGGCATCCAAATACGCCATTTACCTTGGTTGCCACTATCGTTGGGTAAATCAACACCGTCCATCATCTCATACTTATGGCCGTAGATGTCCTCATAGCCCAGACAACTGATATTGTTTACCTGAGTCACGGTCGGAGAACCATACTCGTCCTGCCCACGATACCAAGCGTACTGGTGGATAGAACCGTCCACGATGGAATTCGTGATCTTGTCGTTTATTTTATACGCTTCGTCATAACCGATCGTATCCTGCATACCATAACCGGCTGTACCGCCCGTGATACGATTGTTCGTATGCTGACCGCCTCCGCACTGTTCCTGGCTGTCACGACGGCCATATCTTGCGTAAAACAAGTTCGCTATACGGGAGTGCATCAACGCGTCTATCTGTTGCATACCGCGCTGAACCGAGTAATAATGAAAGTCGATCCAGTTCATGCTGGCCGTCGTGGAATTACCCGTTATGCATGAACGCAACTTGCTACCTACCACGCTACTGCCTACTACCGCACAAAGATGTTCCTCGTTGGCCACCCAATCGGGCTCCATATCCTCGATCTTGTCGGAGTTGGAAAGAACCACCTTGTCAAACTCGGCCGTGTTCAGGATCGAGAAGTGCAAGGCCGTGGCGTCCTCCGGAACATCCGATATCAAGTACATGCCGGCCTCGAACTTCAGACCGATCGTAGGGACCACGATGGTTTTGACCACGTTTCCGGAGCCGTCAACAAATAGACTGCCGACCAAACCCGTACCGGGAACACTCGGAAAACGTACACGCTTATAGCCTTGTACATCCACCTTGCAGACTGAATAGGTCTTGTCCGTGCTATAAGAATCCTTCAACGTGGGTTTGCCACTCAAAAGTTTGCGCTCTGTAAGGAAACCGCCCTGCGTGTCTTTGATGTCGTCCAACGTCAGCACCGTCACATCCGGAACAGGAGGCATATCGTCAGGGCCGTTGGAACTGTAACAGCTGTAATATTTCTCGTTCAGGTAGTCATTGACACCTTTCGACCAAAAGAACGGTTCGTACATCATCCAGTCGCCCTCGCTGCTGTCAAGTTTGGCTGCGCTGCCATCGTAGTATTTATTACTGCTGGTATCATCCAACGGACAATAGGTCATCTCGCCGTCCGGATTGTTCACGTCAACCGTCTGGCCCGCCATCTCCACTTTACGGCTCGTGGGCTTTTTCGTCACCTTGGCAAGCACACGGTGGCGCTTCTTGAGGATCGCCGCCACGTGGGCATTCATGACGTAAGTATTGCCATACTTATAACCGGTCTCGTTGTCCGGGTTGGAAATGTTGGCATCGTCCGGAGCGCTTTCGTCCGACTCGATGATGCTGTAGGCCGGTTGTACGATCTCCAGTTCCGGATACCGCTCACGATACCGGTCGGCCTGTTCGTCATCCATGTACTTTGTCAGGCAGAGCCTGCCACGCAATCCGGAATGACGGTTGTCTATCGCTCCGGTGGAGGTATAGGTACCATAATCGTAGTATTTTCCGAGCAGCCTGCCGTCATCCTCCATATCGATGTCAAGGACAAAACGCTCCAGTTTACCGCTACCGTTCAACTTGGCCTGATGAAGACGTTCCAGCATGGCAAACCCGTCAATGCCCGGACAACCCATGAACCGGTAGCCTCGCACGTTACCGATGCCATCCAGTACCAATCCGCTCTCTGCCAACCTGGGAAGATATTCCAGAAACAGTTCCTCTATCGTTTCCGGCAAGCATAACTGCACAACAGGCGCACCGGTGGCAAGTTTCACGCGGGTAAGCCCCGTGCCTCTCACGTCCAGCTTCTTCAACCGTCCCTGCCAGCTCAAGTCCAAGGTCGTCACGTTGCCGTTATCGCCATTCCGTGCCAGCAGGTTGTTGCGCATATTAAGCTCTTCCAGAAGAAGCATGCCGTTCGTCGAGGCCATGAATGAACCGTTACGATAACCGCTGGCTTTCTCCACGCTCATGTCAAGTTTAACCAATGAGGTAAGCAAGCCGAAATTGAATCCGATGGCGAACGCGTCCTCATGCCACACCAGCTCCTTGATTTTGGCCGCGCCGATAATCTTCAGCGGGTCGTTCTCACCGAAGGCACGGGCCAGCTGCAGGGAGTGGAGCACGTCCGCATCCACCACGCCGCTGTCGGCCTGAACGCCGTTGCTGGTGGAAAGCTGCACACGGTACGGGATGGTCAGCCGGTACTGCATCGGCTTCAGTTTGTATGCCTTGTCCAGCGATGCCGTACTCTGGTAGAACTGGGCGCCCAGCGTAGAGACATAACCGTACTCCACCTGCTTCAGGTCATACCTGCGCTGGATGAAATAGTTACGGTGAGCTTTCAACGAACCCTTCAGACCGTAGATCTGCGGATACGTCTGTTTGGCACCGTCAGCCCCCACCGGCATCTCGTTCAGGAACGGATACACATACTTGAAGATGCCTGATTTGTTGTACAGCCGGCTGCACCACTTCTTCATCTGCTCGGTGTCGAAATGGTCAACGGCCTTCTGGATGCTGAAGGCACTCATGAAGCTGGTACCGCCGTTCACACCCCTGGTCATCACTTCTTCCAGCAGATTGCCCATATTGCCCAGTATCAGGTTCCACAGCCAGCTGTTGTGTCCCTGCATCACATAGGCCCCGTCTCGCTTCGTCTGCCGGTTGTCGTCATACTTCCCGGTCAGGAACGACTTGTTGTCCGAACCCAGCTGGCAGTCACCGTCGTAATAGGTTATCCACCACATCACGCCGTCCCATGTCCGCACCAGCATATTTTTCGCCAGCTGGTCCACACCCAGGTTGAACTGTACATACAGGTAGTAGGCGGCCAGGTTGGGAAGGTTGAAATACTTCCCGGCTTCCGCCTTGAAGGTCGGGCTCACCCATTTGGCCGTCGGGAACTTGTTGCCGTCATCCTCATAGTCCACCCCGTCAAAGGTGTGCGTCTCCTTGTTATAGGCCAGATTCTTGCCGGCAGGCGTTTCCCTCACGCATTTATAGAGGAAACTCATCATGCGGTCAAGCGCCTTGTACATCTTGTCGTACTTGTCACCGGTGCCCAGGTGTTCCTTGATGTTCGGTTCTTCTTCGGCATCGCCTCCGCCATCGTTCCAGAACACGTCTTTCGGATGGTTGAACTCGAAACCGCCGTCAAAGTTGAAATCCATGAAGTCCGTATGGTCGGGCTCCGTGGACGGCAGCCAGCGGAACAGGCACAGGTCGTTCGAGTTGTTCAACGTCTCGATGCAGATGGGCAGGTATTCCTTCGGCCGGTCGCCGTTCGCCTGCAGGTAGTTCAGCGTATCACCGGTCCCCCACTGTTCTTCGCCGATGGTCTTGTCCTGGCCGAATATCGGGTAGCTGTCGCTCTTCTCGTTGTTCATGTTGTACTGGCCGTAGTAGGTCAGATCCTCATCCACACTCTTTGCCACAAACAGGTCACAGGGCAAGCCGTCAATGGCCGAGCGTATGTCTTCCTTGCACGTATCCGCATGGTCGGCGGCATACTGCTGGGCAGGGGTCAGGATACCCATTTCCTTCATGCCGTCATGGATGAACTTCGCGCCACCGGTGTTGGTGGTCATGGAGGAGTCCGAAAAGTCACACTTCGCACAGGCGAGTTTTGCCCCCACCGAGTTGTCCCGCAGTCGGAACAGGTTCTTCTTACCCTCCGTAGCTGTCGGGTTGCTCTGCTGCCCGTTACCGTCTATCTCGCCGTAGCTCATCCGTGCCGTGTAACCGCTGGCTGTCTTCTGGAAGTAGAAGCGCAGGTTCTTGCGGGCATAGTTCACCGAACTGGTACCCTGGATACGCAGATAAATGTCACGGGCTATCCAGTCCAGCGCCCGGTTCTCACCGTTGTAGAATCTAACTTCCCGGCACAGCTTGTTGGCCTTCTTGTTGTTCAGCTGGGCCAGCGCATCCATCACGTTCAGCGTGTCGCTCTCGCTTGGCACCTCACTGCCCACGCTGCCCGTGCCTATCAGTACCAGGATCGAGTTCCGCCGCTTCTTCATCAGTCCCATCAGCTTCTCCATGCTCACCGTGTCCCCCTCGTTCAGCACGCGGTTGTCCTCATCCAGCGAGCGCACGCCCGGTTCCCCGTCGGCATCCTCCAGATGATTGCGGTCCACGATGTAGTTGTTAAGCACCTCGTCCGAGGTCAGCGCCTTGTTATAGATGCGCACGCTCTTCACGTTCAGATCAGCCCCCTCCGATTTAAACTCCAGCTGGCTCCGGATGTCGAAGTTCACCTTGTCCAGCCACTTCGAGGCGGCCGACTCCTCCCCGTTCACATAGAAGCCGATCAGCGTCCGCTGCTCGTTGGTCTCCACGTCCGGGTAGAACACGTAAGTGATACGGATATTCTTACCGGGTTCAAACTTCGTACCCACCGAGTCCTCATAGCGCAGGACCTGACCGGCATCCATCGCCTCCGTCACCACGCCGGTAAGGAACTTCGCCTCCTCCGGGGTCACCACCAGCCCGTAACGGTTGCCGTTTTGCAGGGTGCCCAGACAGGTGATCAGCTCCGCGTCGGTGTCAGTCACGTTGGCCGTGCTGTATTCTATCTCCAACGTCATGCCCACGTCGCGGATGGCAAAACCCTCGGGCTTGTCCGCCTCATTGAACGGGCGGTACCCTCCGTCGGCGGTCAGGGTCATGCCCGCACCGCCGGCCAGCAGCAGGCGGTCCTTGTGCCAGCCGCTTCCTGCGCCGTATTCGTTCACACTCCACAGCACATCACGGAATTCCATCCGTTTGTCCCCGCTCACCCAGCTTTCCGGGTTGTTTTCCGTGTTGCTTCGCCCGAAGGCATCGAACGTGCACACGGCATCCGGTGCCAGCGTGGCTTCAATGTCGGGGTGCGATGTGGTGTTCACCTGCACCTCAAGCACGGCATCACCGCACGACACACGGTAATCCAGCGGTTCCACGTTCACGTTCGTACGCCCGTAGCTGCCGGTCTCACCGCGCTGCAGCAGGTCTTCCTTCACCACACTGCCCCGGCTGGTCACTTTCACACGGGCCGTGTACGCATCCCTGTCATAGCCGGCATACGTGAAGTTCCACGCCGTGAACTGCTCTGCCTCCAGTACGGGGTGCTTCCAGTCACGCTGGAACCCTGCCGCCCGGTGGTTGAACATCATGCCGGCATAGGCCGTCACACCTTCCCCGGCTTTCAGCAGGGTCAGGTAGTGTATCTCGCTCACCACGCCGGAGTTCTCGTGCAGCGCATAGGCTTCCACCACGTTCATGCCCTCCCGCATTTCACTCAGCGCAACGGTGACGTTCTTCTGCTGGACACCGGAACCGGCTGACAGGCCAAGCGTATAGGGCTGCCCGCCGTTGATACGGTAGTAGATGTTCTTCTCGCCACTCGTTCCCTTAGCTGTAAATGGGATGTTCACGTCGTTCCGGTATCCCCCGTCAGCCAGTCCGTTCCCAACCGAATAAGTGGTACTTAGTTCCATAGCCACCATCGTCACTCTGGCGGTAGCGGTTTTCATCAGCGTACCGCCATCATAACCGGCCTGCGCCTCCACCTGCACGGTGTAGGTCGTGGCATCCTTCAGGTAAGGCGACGCGTCAAAAGTATAGCTCTGACCGGCCGTAACGCCGACAAACTCCGCATCCTGGAATTCCGAAAGGACCGTGGAGCCACGTTTTACGACCACCTTGGCCTTCAGGTCGCTGTAGCCACTCACCTCGCCGCCACCGGCCGTGCCCACGCCAACGGCATATCTCACCACGAAACCGGTACCCAACGACAAATACTGGAAAGCGGGCAAGGAGGAACCCGAAGCATCGGTCAGGTCTATATTCACCACCACCTTGTCATCGTCGCTATACTTGGAAAAGCGCACCTCCCTGTCGCTTTCTCCCCCTTCGCCATCCTTCTGCGTGACTGTCATCACGTACTGAGTGCCGTCCTCGCTGTCCGTCACGTCGATATTCGTCACGGTACCCACCAGCGAGGCGAACACCGCGCCGCTCGTGGGGGCTTTCGTCTCACCGGCGGCCAGCTCCTCCGTAGGGGTGGCCTTGTCATCAATACTTTTGATATAGTTCTCCACCAACCGGCCGCTCACCGGAAGATTACCCGTGGATTCGTCACCGGACCAATCGGTCTTCTGCATATCCAGACCGTCCTCGTCATACACTTTTTTCGCCATATCGTTATTCTTTAAAAGTTATTTCATCCGTTTCCAGCCATCCGTTCGGCTCCAGGGTTTGTCACCGCGCCAAAAGCCCGCGCCGAAACAGCTCCGGATGGCTTGCCAAACCAGCCTGGCCCCTATATAGACCGTCGCCACCACCCGTTCGCCTACACGGATGGCCGTCACCTCTTTGTTTCCAACACTTATCATACCTATTCCTCCTCGTAAATCAGGTAAATGGTCTTGCCGTCCTTTTCCGGGAGACTTTCAAACTCCTCCTCACTCATCTCCTTATGTTTGTAGCCTTGGGCTATCGCATCCTCGGCCTTCTTCGCGGCCGCCTCCGCCTTTGCCGCCGATTCACCCGCCGTTTGAATGGCCTTTTTTGTCTCCTGGGTGGCCGCTTCCATTTCGGGAGCCAATCCCTCCACCCTTTCAGCGGCCTTGATCGCCCGGGCCGCCGCGTCATCGGCTGGCTTGCTCAATAAGGTGATCGGGACGTTCACCAGTTTGTCACCTTTCTGTCCCGGCAGGGATTTGACCCCGCTCAGCGAGCCGACCGTCTCAAGGGATTCGACACTCTTCGATTCCGCCTTGACCGCCTCCAAAACCTGGGCGATATCCGATTCTGTCAGTGCCATATCAAACCCCTCCCTCTATCAGTTCATAAACCTGGCCGTAACCGCCGGCCGTCAGGCTCTCGCCGCATACCTCCTTGATAAGCGTACCCTCCTCGGTGGTGATCTCCAGGATTCCACCGCCCTGGATGATACGCTGGCACAGGACGTAAGCCTTGAACTTCTCATCACGGCCTACCGGTTTGTCTTTTCCGTAATTGAACAGGGCCTCCGCCACGGCGGTGGCGATGTTGTCGCCGCCAAGCTCGTTCCCGTCAAAGCCCCTGAATCTCCTGTTTAAGTCAACTTTCATATCTCTTTGGTTTTAAATGTTTATTCCCCTGTATAGCCGACAATGATGCCGCCCCTCACGATAAGTCTTATTTTATCAAGGTCGGGATTCTGGGCGGCACCATCCCCCCAGTTCACACCCTCGTTATACACGTATGTACCGTCGGAATTGCGACTCTTGATGTACCGGAACCCTTTCGACGCGCAAACATCACTTGTCAATCCGTTACCGGTATCCCTTACATCTACCGGACCCACAAAGAACCCGGCATAGGTCATACCGCTGGCCGGATAGGTTAAGGAGCCTATCGATGCGTATATAGCGGCCCCACCGGATGTCGCCCCGACTGATTTTACGCCAAACCGACCACTGGTAGCGCCATTGAAGGCCACGTCCACGATCCCCTCCGTCGAGGAACTCGAGACTCCCAGTTTCAAACTCCGGGAATCGTTTCCGAAATAATCGCGGCTCTTCCAATACAGACGGCCGGAATCGATGGTAAAGCCGCCGATCTTACCGCCGCTCGCCTTGACGGTACCGCTGATGTTCGCGTTCCGGGTCTCGATACTCCCGTCCGTGAGGACCTTGAAATAGCCGTTAGCCGTAACAAGCCCCTCCAGTTTGATTTGGTCGGCTTTAATGGTAACACCGGAAACAAGATTGCCGAACTCGTCACGCTTGACATAGACATTCAGTTCCGCCTTCTTTACAAGCCCGTTGCTTGTAACGCCCTCAGCGAACAGCTTGGAAAAATTGGCGGTAGTCACCAACCCGGATTTATTCCGCAATTCCCCGTTCTCATCGAAATGGACAGAAATCAGCCTGTTATATTTGGCCGTCGTGATAATGGAGGATGCCTCCAGCACATTGCCGTCCTTATCGAAATTCGCCGCCGCGATTCGGATCATCTTCTCCGACTGGTCGAAGAACGTGGCATACTTGTACGCCAGGGCATCCGTCCGGTCTGTCGAGAACACCAACAAGGACACTTGGATAACACCCGTGAACGACAGCTTGAAGTCACCGGTCCCGTTCCACAGCCCGGAATGGTTGAATACCTTCTCCCCACCGACCGGCAAATCACCGTCGTAAGCGAACATGTTGAAATTCTCGTATCCGTTCTTGTTGGAATTGACAAACTCGATACGCAGGTGTCCGGCCTCGATCACCTTGTAATGGAAGGACAGGTAGACATAGCCCGGAATGCGAAGCCCGTCCCCGTTCAACTCCTTGAAATCGGGAATCGTGCGGAAATCCCCGTTCTTCTGCATGATATAGCTGTTCGTTATCCTGACGTAAGGAACCTTGCCGGTCTTTACGACCTCCACGTTGCCGTTCTCGCTCGATGCTAACAGTTTGTTACCGGCAAGAATCCACTTGCCGCCGAAAGTCAGGAACGCGGCCTTGTACCCGCTTATCCATTTACTCATCCCCTCGGTAAACGTGGTGTTGTCGAAAAAGCTCTGCTCCTCCCTCACCTCGTCACGCAGACCCTCCACGGCTGATTGTATCTTACCCTCCGTAATTTCAAATTTCGTCAGGATATCCTCGCCGGTCATGAGGACGAACGTACCTTTCAAATATACGTTGTCGCCATAGAGACCGTTCCCGTGTGGTTGGCTATTCGCCGGGAAAGCACTGTCCTTGATACCGTCAAGATTACCCACCCGGCAGCGCAAACAGCCGTTGAAGTTTTTCGCCATCACGCCATCCAGTATGTCAACACGTGGCTGCCCGTCCTCGGTAGCTGCTATGCTGATCAGGTTCTGCCGGAGCGGGTTTTCCGTGTTACCCATAAGTACACACTCATCGCCCGCCTTCGGTTCCGTCCCACCAAACTCCCTCTGGGGTACCGTTATCCCTTCCGCATCGCCTTCCGACACTTCCACCCAGTAACCCCGAATCTCCGCCCCCGTAAAAACGGCACAGCGCATCAGGTCGTGCGCCACGAACGTGTTCTCTTGCTCAAAGGAGATGCGGTAATTGTTGCCCTCCTTGGCCACGGTCTTGATCTTACCGTTGGCGGCGGAGACAACCAGCTGCCCCCTTACGCTGCGTACCGTTTCTATGAGCAGCTCCAGAGCCACCAACGTCTGCCGGATGGTCGCCTTGTCTATCGTGAGATTACTCAGCCCCGTTATTTTATCTATCCATATCTGCCAGCCCTCGCCGAACATACCGTCCACGAAACGGGTGCTCCGGAGCAGTTCCCGGATGACCGCCGTCAGAAACTCGGCGTTCCCGTCACCGTCAACATTGCCTCCGGATTCCCCGGCTTTGTAATCCCCAAAATAAGCCCCTTTCAAAAAACCGATCACCTCGGCCGCGGTATCCCGATGGCGTTTGCTCAGGAACTCCCTTTGGCTTCTTTTCGCAGAGAAAAGGTTGTTGTCCGTGGGCAGAGTGTTGTCGAAGCTCCGGATGATGTCCGGGAGCCCGGAACTTTCGGCCTTGGCTTTCGTATAGCTTTTCAATTCCCCTATGCTGTCGTTTACCCTGTCGAATTTCGATACCTGCAGGGCGTCGCTGATCTCCAGGTCCATCTCCCCGGGAAGGTTCACCTTACGCGTGATCTTCGTAATGCGGCTCCTGCGGTAACCGTCTTTCGGGAAATACTCCGAGCTCTCCAATTTTACGCGCCGGCCGACAAACAGCTCGGCCTCCTGCTGCTCGATCCACACATGGTCGGTCGGAGCTTTGTAAGCGGCGATATCCAGCCAGTGGTCCTTGTTATAGTCATCGACGGCTTTCTGGAACTCCTCCTCTGCCAGCCGGTAATACTTATCCGGCATCCGGATGTTCCAAAGGACATAGGTGTCCCCGGCCTTCGGGACGAGCTTGCCGCCCGGAAGCTGCGTGTCGTCGCCGTAAGGCCAGATCGTGATGATCTCAAACTCACGGGTGGCGCTATCGAAGTTTACCTCGAAATAATGATCGTCCCCCTCTCCCAGCCCGGAAAGGTCACCGCTCTGGAAGGAGACGCGTTTCGTCTCACCGGCCAGTTCATAATCGTTAGGATCGAAATCCATCCCGCCATCCTTGAAGTAATAGACGGTAAAGGTCTTACCCTCCTCATTCGTCACCTCCTCACTGCGGACACTGCTTACCGTTCCCACCCGCCGGGGATAGATACCGCTGAAGGCGGCCTGCTCGTAGTGGTCATAGATACCGTACTCGTCCACGCCCACCTCCACGTACTTCTTTTTTCCGGGGAGCATCAGACGGGGGCTGCCGTACTTCTCGGCATCGATGTTCCGGCTGCTCCCGATCGGAAAAAGGCGCGTGTAAAACTTCGCCGTATTACTCGTATCCCGCTCCAGGGAGGTCAGCCCCTTGCCGTATCCCAACGTGATCTCCTCGCCGTGTTCGCAACGGCACACGTTCACCGTCTGCCCCTCGACCCACCATTCGGCCTTGCCTCCCACCTTGCCGGCGATCTCCTTCAAAGCCTGGTCGCAGTACATACCTTCATAGTCGATCACGATAAGATCGGTACCGTCCACCTGCCCGACTTTCCAGTCGGTAATGTTACCCATGCCGTCGTTGATGGCCTTCACTACCATCGCCACATGGTCCCGCGGCGTGGCCGTCAATGTAAACAGGGGATTGGTGTCGCCGTCCGTTGTTTCCAGCACAAGAAAACGCCTGATCAGGCTCTCGATACCGTACAGCTTCAGGTTATACTCCCACTCACTCCCGCTTTTCTCTTTCGGGGTGTACCGCTCCGTCAGCCAGTACCGCTCGCCCATGTAGTCCGTGAAGTCGCCTACATCAAGGGGGATATGGGCATAATGCGTGAAGGAGAGCGCCAGCACGTTGTCGCCCTGCACCTCCTTGCTCTGCGTCGAACTGTCACTTGCAGCCACATCCGCACGCTTGGCCCCGGCTTTATCGTATATCGTTAGAAGCATATTCGAATCGTCTTTGAATGGTTATATAATCGGTACCGGCTCGCGGAACTTCACCTTGAATTTCCCGGCGTGGACCCCTTCCTTCCACAAATAGGTCAGTGGGGTGAACTTCGGACTGTCCGTGTATTTCACGTGCAGGGTCAGATCAAGCTGGGGAAACGCGATGTCGAGCCACCCGTCCTTCCCTTTCTTCAGAAAATTGATGAACGCGAAGTATTTCCGCAGCCATCCCTCCTTTGTCTTGTTATACAGGGCAAAGTGCAGCGTCACGTCACGCGCCTCGTTCCTCGGGGTAAGGACCGCGCTGTATTTCTCCCCGTCCTCCTCCCGTATGTCCACGGCCGTCTCCTTCTTCGTCTTGCTCGGGGTCAGGATCGCCGAGAGGTTATCCATGCCACCGCGCCGGTCCTCCACCAGGAACACGCCGTATTCCGTCCAGATGTCCGTGCCGTTCACCAGCACCAGCCCGCCCAATATATCTGCCATGTCATTTCACTTTTAGTCCGTCACGTATCATTTTCTTTATCTCATCCTTTATCTCGCCCAGGTGGCCGGCGCTCACACCGGTGTTCTCGGCTATCCGGGCCAGGTGGCCCTCGGCCGTGTCTATCTTCTCCGACACGCTCTCCAGCCGGTCGTCCATGCTCGACCAATGTTGCAAACCGCCGGTAAACATCCCCTCCAGCTTCGTGCCCTGGTCATACGTCATGGCCGTGTAGCCGCCCGCTTTCGCGCTTTGACTGGTGCCGCCGGCTTCGGTCTTGTCGTAGCCCGTGGCCGCCGCCAGGTTGTCACGCAGGGCAAGGGCTTCATCCATATACTGCATGTACTCTTCCATCAGCGCGTTCCGTTCCGCCTCGGTCAGTTCGTTGTCCTCCATGGCCTTGCCGAACTTCTCCCACCAGCCTTTCAATTTCTCGCTATACAGCTCGCCTATCTTGTTACTCAGCATGGCTTTCATAAAGTACTCGGATATATCCTCCGCCGCATCCTTGGCACCGTACTTCATGTTCATCAGGTTGTCGATGAAGCTGCTGTACATACCATCGAATGAAATGCCCGTCAGCCCTTCATACAGCTGGTCGGTCAGTTCCTCCAGCTTGCCGGCCTGGTCTATGTAGTCATCCAGCTTCTCGGTCAGTCGCCCGCCATAGCCGCCCTTACCGGTATTCTGTATCTGCGTCCACATGTCCACATTGCTGCGCAGCGCCTTCATCTCCTCCGGGCTCAGGCTCCACAGGTTCCCGTCCCACTGGCGGCCAATCTGTCCGCTCAGTTTGTCTATCTGTGCCTGGCTGAAACCACCCCAGTAGTAGTTCCACGAGTGGTGGCTTTTGCTGTAGCGTGCCTGTTCCTGCGCTATCTGCAGATAGTTTGCATTCGTCTCTTTCTGGTATTTGTAAGCATCCCGGTAAGCTTCCACCGATTTAGTCCCCTTGCTTGCCTTGATGGTATCGGTCAGGTCCTCAATGGAGGTCTGCAGTTTCTCGTTCCGGTCTGTAAGGCGGTCTATAGCCGCCTGCACTTCCCTGGCGTTTCCGCCGATGCCGAACAGTTTGTTGAAACCTCCGAAAGACACCGTGTTCAGCAATCCCCCGATACCTTTCACAAGGGAACCGCCTATCTGTTTGAACAGGTCTCCGCTGAGGATATTGTCGAGTATTCCGGTTATCGCATTGAAAATGGTGTCTATCAATGATGAGATAATCGGGCCAATACCGTCTTTCAGCAAATCCAGTATGGAGAGAATGGCCGATATGATCTGCCCGATGACTCCGGCACTTGACAGGGTCTCGGACATCTGACTGATGGCATCACCGACCTTGCCTCCGATATTCAGTTTTGACAGACCGGTAAGCATATTCTGGATTCCTTCAAATGATCCCTGCAAGGTTCCGCTTGCAAAGCCGTGCAATCCGTTGGATACCATGTTCAACCCGTCAACCGTGTCCCGGGAGGCACTTTTCACCTCCCCGGCAAGCGCCTTCATTTCAGAGGTGGCGTTCAGGTATTCTTCGTCAGCTGAAGCACTGGACGATTGGGCCGTTTGAAGAGCGATTTTGGTACGTTCTATTTCTGCCTGGTTACCGCTTTCAAGAGCCTTGTTGTAATCGGTCTGCGCCGCTTTTAACCGGGCGAATGCCGCTTCCTGCTGCAGTTCCGCATTTTGCACACGTGTTACGGCATCCCCCAAAGCGTGCATCTGCGTTTGTAACCGGGCAAAATCCAATGTGCCGTTACCACCGGGAAGCATGCTTTGAATACGTTCAATGGCATCGTAGACGACCTGCTGGTCTGCGGCTCCCGTTTTTTTGAACTCATCCGTCTTGACATACTGTTTAAGCTCGCCAAGCAGGTTCTTCATCTGGTCTGCAAGCAGGCCTGTCAAATCCCCGAATGCTGCTCCCCAGTCTATCTTTTGGGTCAGAGCTTCCATATCCACTTTATGCACAGCCGCATCACGCTGTTTCTCCAAAGTCAGCCTTTCACCCTGGGACTGTGCCTTGCGGATTTTCTCGGCGTATTCTTCAGCGATGGCCAGTTTCTGTTGCTGGAAGGTCCCGTATTCCTTCAGATAGTCACGCATGGCTTCCGCCTCTTCCCTGTACACGTCCGCCTCCGCTTTTTTCCGGGACGCGGTGTTTGAGGCACGGGCTTTTTCAAGTTCATCCTGTTGCTCCCGGGTAAGTCCGTTATCTCCGGTGGAAAGACCGGCTTCCTTGTTCTCACGCTTCCAGTCGGCTTCCTGCCGGTTTATCTCTTCTTTCCGGGCGTTATAGTCATATTCGATTTGTGCCAGTTTCTTTTCGGTACCGGCTTGCATACGGTCTATCTCTTCCTTCCGGTTCTCGGCCTGCAGGGCGGCAAGATCCTGCGCCAGCCTGCGCTCTGTGGCAAGCCGTTGCTTGGCTTCCGCTTCCGGATTCTTCCCGGACTGTTCGGGGTCGGTATGTCCGCCGATATTTCCTTTTTTGGCTGCTTCTGCCGCTTTCTTTACCTCTTCCTCCGCTTTTTTCAGATAACCGTCGCGTTTGTTTTCGGCATTTTTCAACAGTATGTCATAAGCTTCCTGATCATGTTTCTTAATGGCAGCCTGTGCGTCATAGAACTGCCCGGATTCTGCCATGCTTGACTGCATGATATATTGTCCCCATTTCCCGAAAAAACCCATGGCGCTTTCCGCCTCTTCCGGTTTCTGCGCCTTGATTTTATTCACCTCTTCATCGGCTTCTGCAGCTTTTTTTACAAGGTTCTGGACATTGGCCTGGTGCAGCAGAACCTGTACATAGTCCTCGCTCTTTTGGATAAGGGTATCATACCATTCGGAAAGTGTTTTATAATACCCGAAAGATTCCCCGTACTTGCGGTTCAGTTCTTCTACCTTCGCCTTTTCCTGTTCCTTGCTGCCGGTGAAGTTCTTTATTTCATCGATGACCGATTTCAGTTCGAAGCGGGTACGCACCATCTGGGCACGGCCGTCCTTCTCTATCTCGGTCATTTCCTTGAGTGATATGTTGAATTCATCCACGCCTTTTTTGGCACTGAACAGGTTTTTCGTCCAATCCCAGATTTCATCACCGTACATTACCAGCAGCATGATGCCGGTGGTCATGGCCGTCTGCCAGGAAAAGAGCGAGGACAGGACCTGTTTCCATACCGGTGTGCCTTTCTTGCCTGACTTCTGCAGCTCATCATATTCCTTACGGGCACGGGCCAGTTCGTCCGTAAAAATCGGTAGGTTGTTGGATATGGCCAGAAAGAACATCTGCGGTCCCATGGCCAAAGAAGGCATTTCACGTGCCATCTGCTGGATGCTGTTGTGAAGCCCGTTGAACTGGCGCTGTGCATTGGGCATGTCTGCAGGGGTGACCTGCACGGATTCCGATTTCTCCTGCAGCAGTTTCAGTTTGCCACGCAATTCCTCAAGCTGCTTCTCCAGTGCATGGATCTGCGCGATATTGGCACTCTGGTCCAGATTGGGGGCAGCCGTCTCCCCGGCAAGGCGCAGCCTTTCCAGTTCAGCCTCCAGCAGTCTGACGGTATTACGCAGTTCCAGCGCCTCACGCTCGGCCTTGTTCATGCCGGGCGTGAGTTTGTCCTTCATCAAAAATTCAACTTCTACAGGTTTGCTCATTCCAGTTTGCTTTGAAAAAATCCTACTATATCGTTCGCTTCATCCTCGGCGCTGTGTTCCGGTCTGGGAGCACCGTTTCCGCCGCCTTGCTTTTTCCGCACATACCGCGGTGCGTCGTTCAGCATCATGATCAGCGTCTGGTAATTCACACCGTCCAGAATGTAGTCCACACTCCAGCCCGTTGCACTCGCTATCTGCCACACGAAGCCGAAAGGGCTATGGGAACCCTCATACCGGGTTCTTAACTCCCCTTCCTTGCCTGGCTCAGTCTCGGAGTCATCGGGTTCGCCCGCGCTGTCGAGCTGATAATACGCATAAAATCCTTCGTGCCCATCAGACGCTCGAATGTCCGGAACATAGCCGTCAGATAGCGCCACTCCACAAAGTTCCGCAGCACCCATGCCGTCACCCCGATACCCACGTGCCGCGACACGTAGCCCCGGCATACCGTATAGGCCAGCAGACGGCTCACGGCCTTGCCATGCTCCGCCACAAAGGCCAGTTCCTCGGCCTTGTCCTTCGGTTGCCAGTCGGGTTTGATACCCATCTTCAGATATTCCCTGGCCAACAATATCTGACCCCGCAGTCTCGGACGCTTCATCGTCACACGTACCTCCACCGGGCGTTTCAGCCACGGAAACTTCCACCTTTTAAGAGGAACGGACACGCCACTGTCAAGCAGCGCGTCCGCACACTCCATCTCTATCAGTTGTTCCAGCCGGTCAGCCATACGTTAGCCCTCCTCGCTTTGGAGCGATGCTGCAGCCGCGGCTTCCGCCGGCGGCAGCTTGTACTGCCCCCACTCGTCCGGTATTGCTTCCGTATCGAACACGCCGTAAGGCTGCGAACCGTCCTCCGGCATCGCCACTTCGAGCGTAACCTCTATCTTGGAGGTTTCTGTAAGGGTCAGCTTGCCTGCAGGATTGGAAAGCAGCGTGGCGTTGGGAATCAGTACGCTCTGTCCGGACACGAGGGAGAGTTCCCATGGTCCCTGCATGACAAGCACCTCCGACGGGGCTGTCCAGCCGATCGGAGTTTTCTTTTCCGAATCTTCTTTCTTATAATGCAGGCTGCCGCCAAGCAGTTTGTGCAGGTTCGAATAGTTCATCTGGATAACGTTAAATGTCGGGGCGATGCCGCCGTTACTCTGTGGGATGACCAGCACCGGGGCACCCTGCACCTGTTCGGCCTCGATCTTCGCGGCCTCGGGTTTCTTGCCGCCCAGGTCAAACGAGTTCTTTTCAATATACCCGATTGTGAAATCCTTATACTTTACGGCTCCTATGCCGTACATAAAATTCTTGTTCATCTTTTTTTCAGTTTCATTGTTAATAACATACCGACAAGCAAGCCGGCAACCATTCCCCAAGTAAACACCCGCACCGGGTTCGGAGGACGTTTTTCCTCCGTTTGAACGTCATTTGAAATTTCGTTCTTGGTCTCGCTACGGATGCGCGCCAGCTCTTCTTCATACCATAGCACCAGCTGCTGCAGACTGTCACACGAGGCTTCGGCCACGATGTTCCCGCTGTCGTCGCTGCCTACGGTCAGATTCGCCTGTCCACTCTTCCCGCGATACACCGCCCCTTCAGGAAGTTTACGGAGGCTGTCCGCCGGTATAGTCAGCTTCACCGAACTCGCCGGTACCCCCGCCATCACCAGTCCCGCCCGTCGACTTCCGCTCGCGCTGTCGGCGCTTGCCGTTTCCATCCGGACTTCCCGGTTCATGCTCTTTCGGTGACTCGCGCAACCTGTCAAGCACAGGGCAATCGTCACGATGAGGACAGTTCCCGGCTGTATCAATAGCTTTTCTAAGACGGGCCATCTCACGTGTATTGCGAGCCAGTTCTTTCTTTGTTTCACAAAATTCATCTTTCAGAGGTTTTACAATATTCTCCATCAAAATGCGGGTGGCATGTTCGGCGTTATCTATGCGCATAGCCTCTGCACCGGCCTCGGCCTTCATCGCTTCCGCTTTCGCTTTTCTCACAGTAGCCCGCAAGGAGCCAATGGTCGCCACCGTACCAACCAGGCCGCCGCCAAGGATAATGTTCATAAATTCGCTCAAGTCCATACCACCCGGTTTTATTATTGATTAATACCTATTTCTTTCAACCATTCCTGCACATCGAAACTCGGACAGGCTTTCGCTGCCAGTTCGTTGTGTCCTACAATGCGTACATCAGGAAATTTCCGGTGAAAATCCTTCACATACTTCTCCAGTGCCTTTTTCTGACAGCCAGTGCGGGTGTCTTTCGGGGTCTTACCGTCTTTTTCCACGCCTCCGGCATACACGATGTGACGGCTCACACTGTTATATCCCTTGGCTCCGTTGGTCACTTCCCAAGGGTCCACCTGTGCATCCTCATTGTTTTCTACCAGACGTTCCACGCCTCCGTTCAGGTGGAACAGGTCGGTATAGCCAACCTGCTTCCATCCTCTTCCTCCCTGGGCAACCGGAGATGTATGCCATTTGCGGATGTCCGCAGATGAAACCTCACGTCCCTCCGGAGTTGCCGTACAGTGTATTACCAGATATTTCAACTTTGCCATAATCATCATGCTTGATAGCCGCTCATCATTACCACTCCGGCATCCTCTTTCTTGGGCATGCAGATGAAGTAATGGCGGAAGTTAATCAGGTTACGCTGGTTCAACGGGTCGTTCTTTGACTCGGAATAATACATCTTGGTAGAGCCTGTTGCCTTGAAAACCCGCTGTTTGTAGAAGGCAAACGAACACGGGAATTCACCGGCTTCTGCCGTTGCACCCAATGCCTTTTTCACTCCGGCTGTAGTATAAAGCGGATTGTTGCCGTACTCATAGATTTCAAAGCCGTACAGGTTGCCTACCTTGCCGCTGTTGCGGTCAATGTTGTACTGCTCGCGGAATGCCTGGCTGGTCAGCAGCAGGTCATTCACATGGTCGGGGCAAAGCACCAGTCTGCGGCCGTCTGACGGCACGCGCAGGTTGTCAAGGGCACGCTTCATTTCCACAAGGTCATTCACGGTAAGGCGCAGACGGTTTGTGGCCGGATCTTTCTCGCCGGTAGTCTTAAGCACCGGGGTCGTTGCCGTATTCTTGTTCGCGCAAAGGGCATGGGCCGCCTTGGTGAACTTCGCATCATTGATACTGTTGGCATGACCTTCCTTTACACGGGCGGTCTTGTCATAGCTGATGGCATAAAGTTCGTCATCCGTAATCGGCGTGGCCTTGGTCTGGAATTTGTCAAGCTTGATGGCGATGTCCTTGTCTTCCAAAGCCTGTACGTCAATCGGGTAGGTCTTGTTGTTAATCAGGACGTCCGGATCCACCCCTACCTCTACCAGATGAATCACATCGTTGTTCACGATACTGCTTTGGTCGGGAATTCCTGACAGCCACGTGCCTTCCAGCCCGGCACGGAGTACCTTGACAAGCTCGCCCGTCCAGATTTCCGTATAAACCCCTTCACGGAGTATTGAAGCGCTCTGCGGAGCCATGCCCATGAAGGCTGCCACCGCATTCATTCCCACAGCTCCGGCTGCAGGAGAGAATCCCAGCACGGAAGCACACACGGCACCTGTCAGCGTATTGAACAGGAGTGCCGTCAAAAGCATTACAATTTTTCCCATTGTCTTCATTTTAAAGGTTTTCAAATTTCACAGGTCATTCCATATTCGGCCTTGTACAGACGCTTGTACTCCTCCGGGTTCTGCTCACGCATTTCAAGCAGTGCGTCACTCGGGACATCGCTCAGCTTGGCATAGGTGGACGGCTGTGCCTGCTGCTTGCCACCCTGGTAACTCAGCACGGTGGAGATCTTCACCTGGGGTTGCATGGCATCAAGCACATTCTTCAGCTCGTCGGATCCAACCTTCTTGCCCAGTTCGATAAACTGTGCCTTCTTGTCTTCCCCCAGTCGTTTCTCCGCTACGGCCTTTTCCACAAGACCGGTAATGCGGGCCAGGGTCAGCTTCCCGTTTTCATCTTTCAGAGAGTCATTCTCAGCCTTGGCCGCTTTCAGGTCATTCAATGCCCGGGTTACATCAGCCTCCGTCGCCGTTTCCGGCAGCCCCAATTGAAGGGCCAAAAGTTTCAGTTCCATTTCTTCTTCTGTTTTTTGATTATTGATTGATGGCAAGGGACATTCCCCGTCCCTTCCCAAAGTGATTTGTTTACCGTCTTTCATCAATATGATGGCATCATCGTTAGAACCAACGTCCACCAGAGAGACCTCGTACAGTTTACTCTTGGTCACGGTCGGACAAGTCTGTCCCGGCAGTAGATGTTCGGGCTGTTCGCTCAGTTCCAGGATATCTATGCCGGCACTTACCATTCTCAGGCTGCCGAACTCAAATTGTTTCTTACACCTCTTACTGAGGTCGGTCGCCTCGTCAAACACGGGTTCACCGGTCACCTCGCCGTCTTCCACCCGGATATCCTTCACATAACCGATCACGCTACCGCGCTGGTGCATGTACAGCAGTACCGGATTCCGGCAGTACTGCTCCACACTCATGCCCGATGTCAGCACGCGGCTTCCGTAACTGTTCAGGCTGTCATTTGAAATTCTTACACGTTTACTCATTTTTCCATGCCACGCCTTTGTGCGTTGGCTCTGCAATATTACGGAGCACTCGCAGGGCCGCCAAAAATGTGTGCAACGGTTGCACACTTCTATGAAACCGTTACACATTATTTTGGCGGCAAACCGATAAGCGGACAACTTTGCGAACAAATCGGGCAGGTGTACAGTCATTCCAATACCTGCCGTTCAAACCTATATTCTTTATAATATGACAAAGGCAGAAATCGAAAAGAAGAAATCGCTCGCACGCTCACTATTCCTCTCTGGAATGGAGCAAACGGAAATAGCGGAAAAGGTGGACGTGTCTCGTGTCACCATATCCAAATGGTGTACCTCCGAAGGGTGGAAAGAAGCAAGGGCGGCAAAGAACGTCACCCGGCCGGAACTGGTGAACAAGCTTCTGCTCACCATCGACACGCTTATCACACAAGTGAACTCGTCGGATGACCCCACATTGATAGCCGGGCTGGGCGACAAGCTGGCAAAACTGTCGGCGGTCATCGAGAAGCTCGACAAGAAGGCCAATGTGGTGGATGCCATCGAAGTGTTCATGGCATTTTCCAAATGGATCGAATACCGCTCGACGATCGACCCGGATGTGACCCCGGAATTGGTAAAGGCCATCAACAAGTACCAGGACCTGTACATAACCGAACAGATGGGCATAAAATAACAAGGGCATGGCAACAGCAGCGGAAAAGAAACAGGCATACGAACAGTGGAAAGAACACTGCAAAAGGGTACAGTCCATTACGGATACGGCGCTGCTCGCAGGCGAGACACCGGCACAAAGGGACAGGCGCATTCTGCGGCTGCAGGGTAACTATGCCGCATTCTGCGAATATTACTTTCCCCACTTCCTCACCTTGCGTGACAAGACTACCGGGGAAGCCATACGCACCATTCACAATGCACCGTTCCACAATGCGGCAGCGGCCAAAGTAAGGGGTACGCCCAACCTGAAGGCGGTATTCATGTGGCCGCGCGGTCATGCCAAGTCCACTCACATGGACATCTTCGTCCCATTATGGCTCATGTTCCAACCAAAGCGGCTCATCAATTTCATGGTGGTGGTCGGCAAAAGTGAGGACTCAGCCACACGTCTGCTGGGCGATATTCAGGCGGAACTGGAACACAACCAGCGCATCATTGCCGACTTCGGCAAGCAGCAGGGGAATGCCTCCTGGCAGGATGGGGAGTTCAAGGCTGCCAACGGGGTGAAATTCCTGGCTTGCGGACGCGGACAGTCTCCGCGTGGTCTGCGCGACCGGGAAGCACGCCCGGACTACATCGTCATCGATGACTTGGATGACGACGAACTGTGCCGCAATGAGAAACGGGTGCATGACATTACAGACTGGGTGAAAGAAGCCCTTTTCGGTGCACTGGATGTGGGCCGGGGACGCTTTATCATGGTCGGGAACCTCATTTCTAAAAACTCGGTGCTGGCCAATCTCACCAAGACAAAAGGGGTACATGTATCCGTCATCAAGGCAATAGACAAGAACGGAGAACCGGTATGGCGCGAAAAATGGACGAAAGAGGAGGCGCAGGAATACAGGGATTTCGTAGGCTACCGGGCATGGGAAAAGGAGATGATGCACAACCCCATCGTGGACGGCACTATCTTCCGGGCAGACTGGATTCGTTACAAGAAACTGCCCAGACTGTCCAAGTATGAAATGCTGGTCTGCTATACCGACCCCTCTTTCAAATCGACCACTTCAAACGACTACAAGGCTTGCCGCCTTTGGGGCAAGATTGGGAAGGAACTGCACCTTATAGACTGTTACGTCCGGCAGGATACCGTTTCCGGAATGGTACGGTGGCTTTACGACCTCTACGAGCGTACACGCGATACGGCAGCCGTCCAGTTCTTTATGGAAGCGAACTTCATGCAGGATGTCATTCTGGATGAGTTTGAGGCAGAAGGAAATCTGCGTGGATACCAACTGCCCATCATGCCGGACAAACGAAAGAAGCCGGACAAGCTCCAGCGCATCGAAGCGGTGTCACCATTATGGGAACGCGGTTTCGTATTCTACAATGAGAAGTTGAAAGAATCGCCGGATATGCAGACCGGAATCGAACAGACCTTGGCTCTGGAGCGTGGCAGCCGTATTCACGATGATGCACCGGATGCCGACGAGGGAGCCATCTGGATGCTGCAGCGCAATTCAAGACAGGAGAGTTTTCAACCGGTGTTCGGCAAAAGGCCGACCGCCAAAAATATATGGTAACATGATACAACTGATTAAAAGAATGATTTTTGCATGGCGCTATAAACGTGCCGTTGCCCGTGCTTGCAAGTATGCCAAGCTCTACGGAAGAAAATACTACGTCCTGTATATGGGCGGCAAACTGAAAGTTGTCCCCAAAAGGAATATCTGCGAACTGATTCACCGCCACCGTTTCCGCAAGGGAACCACTATCCGGGATATAGAAAAAATGGCATTATTCATCACTAAATAATAAGGTCATGTTCATTACAGAAGAAGATTACAAAGTTGTCATCGGCGACAACGCATTGAAGGTCATCTCCCAGGTAAGCCCGGAAAACCGTACCAATGCAGAAGCGGAAGCCCGGGAAGAAATTGCCGGTTATCTACGGCCGAAATACGACTGTACGGCCATTTTCTCTGCACAGGATGAACACCGGAACCGGCTCATTGTCATGTACACCTGCGACATTTCACTTTACCACATGAGTGCAGCCATGCCGCAAAAGATGGGAAGCGAGATACGCAAGGAACGATATGAACGGGCCATCAAGTGGCTTGAAGGCGTACAGGCCGGAAAAATTGTCCCTGATTTGCCCTTGGCTGTTGGAGAAGATGGGCTTCCGTCCGGAAATTCACTTGTTTACAGCTGTCAGAAGCAGCTTCATCATAACTGGTAGGACTATGGATATTAAAGACTTTTTCAGCGGTATGTTTTCCAGTAAACCGAAAAACGTACTGCAAACGCCATACGGCAATTTTAATCTGGCCAAGGGGAAAGACATCAAGCGGGTGCAGAAAATGGTCATCGACCTGCAGCGCACCACCGATGCACTCACCCGGAAGGACATCAAGAACTGGCGCGATGCCTGGCAGTATGCCATCAATGTGGACAGCCCCAGCCGCCAGCGCCTGTACGACATCTACCGGGACGCGGAAATAGACCTTCACCTCTCCGGGTGTGTGGAGCAGCGCAGAGGTTTTGTCATGGCACGTTCATTCAAACTCGTGGATATGAAAGGGGATGAGAACGAGGAAGCGGTTCATTTCTTTGACCAGTCCTGGTTCAAGCAGCTCATGCGCTATGCCCTTGATTCAATCTACTGGGGGCATTCGCTCATCGAATTGGGCGACCTTTGCACTGACGGTGACGGCTGCATCTGTTATTCGGATGTGAAGCTTATTCCGCGCAAGCATGTCATTCCTGAGTACGGACGTGTCATTACCGACCTCGGGCAGGACTGGACTACAGGTATAGACTACCGCCAGCCGCCTTTTTCGGACTGGCTCATTGAAGCAGGCAGGCCCGACGACCTCGGGCTGTATCTCAAGGCTGCTTCACAGACTATCCCCAAAAAGAACATGCTGGCCTTTTGGGACACCTTCGGGGAAATATTCGGAATGCCCATGCGTATAGCACGCACCACTTCGCGCGATCAGAAAGAGATTGACCGTCTCGACAAGATGCTGCGTGAAGCCGGAACCGCCCTCTCCATGGTGGCAGGAATGGAAACCGAAATCGAGTTTGTGGAAAGCGGCAAGGGAGATGCATTCAATGTCTATGACAAGCGCATCGATCGGGCCAACTCCGAACTGTCAAAGCTTATCATCGGGCAGACGATGACCATTGAGGACGGAAGCAGTCTCTCACAGTCTGAAACGCACCTGGAAGTGTTCCAGAACCTCGTGGAAAGCGACTGTGATATGCTTCGGGATATAGTGAACAACCAGCTCATTCCGCGAATGGTGCGCCACGGATTCCCTGTCAAAGGGCTGCGCTTTGATTGGGACTACTCCATTGACTACACGCCCGAACAGCAGAAAGCCTACGAAGAAATGGTACTGCAGCACTACAAGGTGAAGCCACAGTACTTTGAGGAAAAATACGGCATTCCGTGCGAGGAGAAGGAACCGAAGGAAGAGCCGGACCTGGCAGATCCGAAAAAGAAGAAAGACGGCAAACAGGCTGGAACGCTGTCCCGTTTTTTCGACTGAGCCCCGAGGATTATTCGGGGCTGCATCTACGCTACAGTTCATTGCTTGGCAATCATACCCTCCAACTCTCAAAAGAGGACGAGGCAAAATTGATGCGTGACAAGCTTACAGAGATGTTCGACCGCATGATGAAAGCCCTGTTCCGGGAGCAGGGGGCAAACCTTGAAATCAACATACTGGCTTCAGAAGAGGCGCAGGACTTTATAGAGACGCACGCCTCCGTCCTGGACTCTTCATTCCGGCAGGTGGAGATGTCCGAGGCCATGCGAGGGCGCCTGCAGAGGTCGGATTATATATTCTCAGGCCTGAAGACGTTCCATGAACTGAACGAAGCCTTCCCCTCCCTGCTGGATGAGAACGGCAATCGAAAAACGTTCGAACGCTTTTTGAACGATGTCCGGAAGATAGACGAAACTTATAATCGGGGCTACCTCCGGGCAGAGTACAACTTTGTGCAGGCTTCGGCGACTATGGCCGCCAAGTGGGAACGGTTCGCAGAAGACGGGGACCGCTACAACCTCCAGTACCGGACGGCCGGGGATGGCAAGGTTCGCCCGGAACATGCCGAACTGCATGGGGTAACACGACCTATGGCAGACCCCTTTTGGGAAGAGTATTTCCCGCCAAATGGATGGAACTGCAGGTGCACCGTAGTCCAGGTACGAAAATCCAAATATCCGGAAACGCCCTACGATGAGGCAATGGCATTGGGCGAGTCAGCCCTTCAAAGGGACACCAAAGGCATCTTCCGGTTCAACCCGGGAAAAGAACAGAAGACCATGCCGGATTACAACCCATACACCATCAAAAGGTGCAGGGATTGTGATATAGCCAAAGGGAAACTTAAACTGGCCTTCGTTCCGGACAACGAGCTGTGCGCCGCCTGCAAAATACTGCAAAAATGCGCCGGAGACCGGGAAAAGTCCGCACGAGCTATCGAACGTATCCATTATCTGCATGAAATGGAGCCTCTACTTCAAAAGAAAGTGGAAAAGAACATAAATGGCAAGGACTTGAATATCGGCTTTACCAAAGAGGGCAACAAGCACTTGTTCTCCGACACATTCGGACGGACACGCATCGTTTCCAAGGAGGACTTGAAGAACCTGGATTCACACCTTGAACGTGCCGAATATGTGGATGATTCCGCATTGACTCACCCAAGGACGGACAATGTGGAACACTTCTTCTACTTCAAAGTTAAAATCAATGGAAAATGGGTAAGGCTTAATGTTGCCAAAGAAGTAACAAGAAGGGATAACGGTTATATCCGCATAAAATACTTTTTATACTCAGTAAATGATATAATAGTAGAATAAAAAAAACAAAAGCACCAAGGGCGACACTTTGGACTAAAACGCCTGCTCGTCATTCCCTCAATGCTTCTGTGTTTGCAAATATACAAAACATTTTTTAATCCAATTGCTTATGAACAAGATTCTTTCATTTTTGAAACAAAGTAACCGCTACAAACACCTGGTAGGCGGTTTTATCGTGGGGCTGCCAGCCCTGACACCGTACGCGGCCTTATACGCAGCCGCCATCGCAGCCTCCTCGCTGGAGCTCAAAGACAAGCTCCGGGGCGGTCGTTGGGACTGGACGGACTGGACACTCACCGTGACCGGAGGAGCAATCGCCGCATTGATTTTCCTCGTTATCTAACAAGGGGACTGGCTTTTATCCGTACCTTTGCACCCCGGTGGAGCTTCCTGATAGTCCGTGTGGTCTATCGCGGGTACAACAATGCGAATGCGAATGGCGGCGTGTCGAATGCGAATGCGAATAACGATGCATCGAACTCGAACACGAATGTCGGCTCCCGTCTGGAAATCTAACAATCGGCGTACAACACCGGGGACGTGTCCCCTACCGTGGTGCCGAGGGAAGCAAGCCACAGCAAAAGCGCACAGGTGCGGAAAGCTGAAAAATCACGCGTCGGGTGGAGTTTGGTAGGCTCAAGTCAGCTCGAAGAAGTCAGACCCGGGGAAAGGAAGGCCCTTATCTTCCGTTTGTAAAACAATCAAAAAAAACAATGCTATAATGCACAGGCAAGGATATATAGTGGAAGAGATTGCCGATTATTCCAATATGGCGGAATCATTCGACCAGGTCCTCCGTGGCTCCAAACGAAAAAAAAGCCGCCAGGGACGTTACCTGCTTGCGCACAGGGAAGAGGTGCTTCAGGAACTTACCGGAAAAATCAAGACAGGTACATTCACCGTCAAGGATTACCGGGAGAGGGAAATCGTGGAGGGTGGAAAAATGCGACGTATCCAGATACTCACCATGAAGGACCGCATCGCCGTCCACGCAATCATGGCCGTAGTGGACAGGCACCTGAAGAAACGGTTCATCCGTACCACCTCAGCCAGCATCAAGAATCGCGGCATGCACGACCTCATGGAGTACATACGCCGCGACATGAAAGAAGACCCGGAAGGAACACGCTACTGCTACAAATTCGACATCTCCAAGTTCTATGAGAGCGTGGGGCAGGATTTCGTAATGTATTGCGTCCGGAGGGTATTCAAAGACAAGAAACTCATCGCCATGCTTGACAACTTCGTAAGGCTCATGCCGCAAGGAATCAGCATCGGGCTGAGGTCGTCGCAAGGGTTGGGCAACCTGCTCCTGTCTGTTTTTTTAGACCATTATTTGAAGGACAAGTACGGCGTCCGCCATTTCTACCGCTATTGCGATGACGGCGTGGTACTCGGTGACGCGAAATCAGAATTGTGGAAGATTCGTGATGCCGTCCACTTCCAGGTCGCACAAATCGGGCTTACCGTAAAGCCTGATGAACGTGTATTCCCGGTGGACGAGGGCATAGACTTCTTGGGATATGTCATATACCCCGACCATGTGCGCCTACGCAAGCGCATCAAACAGAAGTTCGCCCGAAAAATGCACGAGGTCAAATCGAGGAAAAGAAGGCGTGAACTGGTCGCTTCCTTCTATGGGATGGCCAAGCACGCCGACTGCAATATGTTGTTTAATAAATTAACAGGCAAAAAAATGAGATCATTTAAAGACTTGAACGTTTCCTACAAGCCGGAAGACGGCAAGAAACGTTTTCCCGGCTCCGTGGTAAGCATCCGGGAATTAGTGAACTTACCCATCATCGTGAAGGACTTCGAGACCGGCATCCGCACCGAACAGGGCGAAGACCGCTGTATCGTAGCCATCGAGATGAATGGCGAGGCCAAGAAGTTCTTCACCAACTCGGAAGAGATGAAGAACATCCTCGCGCAAGTGAGTGAAATGCCGGACGGATTTCCGTTTGAGACCATCATCCGGACGGAAACTTTCGGCAAAGGTAGAACCAAGTATGTATTCAGCTGATGAAAAAAGTGGAAGGAAACATCGGGGTACGGTTGCTTGAATGCATAAACCCCATTAAAAACAAATGGCGTGTCCGATGGGACGTGCAGCCGGGAGAGAACGGATCGGCCACCTACATGGAAGAGGAGTTCGACCATCGACCCACCGAAGACGAGATACGCTCCACGGTCATAACATGGCACAACCGGGAAACCGACAAGGATATCCTATCAGGTTTCACCTACGAGAATGTCCCGGTATGGTTGTCAAGCGAGAACCAGTTCAACTACAAGGCAGCCTACGACCTTGCCGTGCAAACAGCAGGGGCGACTCTTCCGGTCGTGTTCAAATTCGGGACGGACACCGAACCGGTCTATCGCGAGTTTGCTACACTGGAAGACCTGACAGACTTCTATACGAAAGCCATGCAGCATATCCAAAACACGCTGGCCGACGGATGGAAAAAGAAAGATGTATTTGATTTGTCGCTATATGCGGTAGATTAAAAAAAGCCTTCGGGGGTAAGGCTGTAAAAAAAGCCCCCGGCCTGTTAAAACAGTCGTCTCACTTACTATTAAACACAACGCACCCAAATGGAGCGCGGCCGGGGGCAATGCCCTCATGCCACCCCATTTGGGTGTTTTCGTTGTTGTTTAATAAGTGAGACAGTGCAAAAGTACTAATTTTTGTTGAATATGAAAGTAATTGAGATACTGAAATTGAATAAAGGAATGCTGAAAACATGCCGGAAAGTGGGAATCCGGATGGAAGACGTACAGTATATCGAACTATACAATGACTACAACAGGCTGTTGGACGAAGGCGAAAAGGTTTCCTACATCGTGGCAGTACTGGCCGAACGTTATAATGTTTGCGAGCGAAAGGTATACACGCTCATCAAACGGCTGCAAAGCGACTGTAACCCGTTTGCAGTGTAATGGGACAGCCTCCCCATTGAAGAGGGATAACAGCGCGGTACCTTTGCAGGGTATCAAAACGACACACCATGAACAAGTATTATCAAATCCTGAAAAAGGTACTTGCCGACGGCAAGACACAAAAAGGCAGAAAAGGCGAAAGCCGTTACCTACTGAACGAGACGGTAACGCTGTCCCCTGCGGAACTGCTCGATATTTTCGAGGGACACAATATCGCACGGAAAAAGCTCAGAAGCGAACTGTCGCTCTTCATGAGCGGGGAAAGACAGGTTGAGAAATACCGGGAAGCCGGGATAAACTGGTGGGACTACTGCGGCTCCATCCTCGTGAACTCCTACCCTACCTATTTCGAGAAGCTGCCACCTCTGATTGGCAAAATCAACCGGGAAAAACGAAGCAGCAAGAACTACGTGCTGTTCCTCGGTTCGACCGGCACGGAAAGCAACCAGGCACCATGCCTCAGCCTCGTACAGTTCCAGATCGAACAAGGCGAACTGGTCCTGACGGCCTACCAGCGTAGCTCGGACGCCAACCTCGGATTACCGGCGGACATCTATCACCTGTACCTTATATCCCGGCAAATAGAACTACCCCTGAAATCCATCACAATCAACCTCGGCAACGTGCATATTTACGAGAACAACGTCACACGCACACAAGAACTGCTTGCCGGAAATCCTAACGTAAAATTCGAATTGAACGTATGAAAAAGACGTATCTGTCAGCCCCGCTGCCATTCGTGGGCCAAAAGCGCATGTTCGCACGCAAGTTTATGAAAGTATTGGAACAATATCCGGAAAGCACGGTATTCGTTGACCTTTTCGGCGGTTCCGGCCTGTTATCACACATCACCAAACGATGCAAGCCGGAAGCCACGGTCATATACAACGATTTCGACAATTACCACAAGCGGTTGGAAAACATCCCAAGGACAAACCGGCTGATCGCCGACCTGCGTGCCATGGTAGGGAATTCCGTTCCACGGCACAAGACCATAACCGGAGAACTGCGTGAGCGCATCTTCAGCCGTATCCTCCAGGAGGAGCACGAGACCGGTTACGTGGACTTCATCACCCTGTCCTCCTCTTTGATGTTCTCCATGAAATATAAACTGAACGTACCGGAGATGCGGAAGGAAGCCCTTTATAACAACATCCGGAAAGCGGACTATCCGGAGTGCACGGATTATCTGGAGGGGCTGGAAATCGTCTCCTGCGATTACAAGGAGCTGTTCAACCGGTACAAAGACACGCCGGGCGTGGTGTTCCTGGTGGACCCGCCGTACCTTTCCACCGACGTGGGTACTTACAATATGAGTTGGCGTATGTCGGATTACCTCGACGTGCTGAACGTGCTATCCGGGCATCCGTTCGTCTATTTCACCTCAAACAAATCCTCCATCCTGGAGCTGTGCGAATGGATCGGGAAAAACAAAAACATCGGCAACCCGTTCGAGGGATGTACCCGGATGGAGTTCAACGCCCACATAAACTACAGCTCATCCTACACGGACATGATGCTGTTCAAAAAAGAGGCTGTCTGACGGCGTTTCTTTGCCCCCTGTTGAAATAGAAAGCCTCCGGCGGTAATTTGTCCGCCGGAGGCTTTACTGTCCGAACATGGCCGTTTATCGAAGCCGTTTGAAGGCCACGCACGAATACACCTCGATATTTTCCACGATCTCCTCGTGGTTGTGGTTCGTCTGGCTCTCCACAAGGTCAAATGCCATGAAAGTATCGCCATCCATGCACGAGAGCCGCTCATGTATCAGTTCCGGCAGGTCAAACACCTCCAACGCCTCTTCCTTGAACGGACTGCCCTCGTTGGCTGCACCGGCCCAGTCCGTCACGATATGCAGTTTCACTTCCGGTTCGGCCCGATATTCCACCCCGTCCACAATCGCGTTCCAGCGTATCGGGCAGAACTCCACGAACACGGCAGGGCGTTCCCAATTCTCCTCCTGCTCGATAAACTCCACATTGTGGTTCCACAGGTCGATGTGTTTTATCAAGCCTCCGCCCACCTCCTTCAGCTCCTTGCAGAGCATATTATAAAGTTCCTTTCTCATTTCCGTCTTATGTCAAATTCAACATTGAAATATTCCGTTATATTTTCCTCTATGATTTCACGGACAGCCTTCTCCACTTCGGGAGAAACCCCCAAGAAACGCCTTCGGGGAATCTTGATCATGCTGCCCTCCTTTTTCAAGGCCATGAACTTCCAGAACTCCGCCTCGCCGGTCAGCTGCACGGTACGTTTGTCCTTGCGTTTCTCTCCATTCTTCCTGCGTCCGAAAGAACCGGTCGCCTCGTAGTATTTATGCCAAAAGTAACGCTTCATCTTTTTTGTCACCCTTATCTCCCCGCCGTCATTGTGAATGGCCGCATACGAAAGGTCGGTGTAAAACGTGATGCTGTTCTCCGTGGTCCGGCTGGAAACGCTCCGCCTGAGCCGGCCGGTATCTATCAAAATAGAACCTCCGGGACGTGTCGGGCTTTTACGCCGCTGCCATGCCTCGGAGAAAAAAGCCTGACGCTCAAAATTACGGTCGAACTCATCTGTCATCTCCACCCGGATATCCTGCAGGATCCGGGCGATTATCTTCTGCACGTCCTTGTTCATAGTCATCGTCATTAAAGAGTAAAAGCTGGCGGGTCTCCTCGTCAGCTATCTTCTTGCTCGCATCCGCGCTCGCGTTGAGTATATTGTAGAATGTACGTTCGGTAACGGCATATACAGGATATACGTACCGCCGCCAGATCTCGCGGTTCGGTACACCGCGTTTGGCATATTGGTCGTATATCCTGTTTATCTCCTCCACACGTTTCTCATAACTTACTCCGCGTCGCTTTGCCATCGCTTACTCCTTCTTTGGATTATATGGTTGAATATCCAGTTCCATCTTCGCGCTCACTATCACCCGGCCGCTGCCGCCACACTGGGGACAAGACTCCTCGGTAATATTCACTTTCTTTTTTCTGAAAATCCGGGAAGGAAGTTCGGTCGTTCTCTGTATGACACCCGTGCCGTGACAAGCACGGCACAGGGCTACTTTTGGGGTCTTCTCTACGTTATGTTTCATGCGGCATCCTCCTTTTTCGGTTCAACATAGAATGTCTCGTCCTGGGCCACCTGTATGCCACACTTGGCCATCTGCGGAGCCATCTCTTCGGTGTCACGGTCCGCAAGCAGCTTGTCCTTGGCAATCTCCTCCGTCTGGCGCACGTAACCGGGAAGAAACTCCTTGACAAGCTGCAACGCACTCGCCCACGTGAAGCCTTTCAAGGTTTTCAACTTTGGCGTTCCGGTACGGAAACCGATAACGCCGTGCGCCATCTCAAGGCTCTTTTTCTTGGAGAACAATTCTGCCTGGTTCTCGGTGGCATAGGCCTGCAAGGTGTCGAACGCCTTTTCCTTCTCTCCTTCCAGCTCTGCCAGTTTGTTAGCGTACTTCTCACGGATCTTCGCGCACTGAAGCTCGATGTCCGCCGTAATCTTCGCACTCTGCGCATCTGCCTTCGCATAATTTGCAAACGCTTCGTCGGCGGCCTCCCTGGTCACGCCGGTAATGATCACTTTCTTTTCTCTTTTTGCCATTGTAACAAATTTTGATGGTTAATCACTGATTATTTTCTCATCCTTCAAAAGCAAGGCAAACGCCCTGTCTCTTTCAGCCTTTGTCTCAAACTTCTTATACGTCTTCCAACTTCCATTCCGGCCTGTACAAAACTTAATCCTCGGGGAAGGATAATCGTCCTTACGGATTATCTGGAAACCGGCATTAACCAGCTTGTTCTGATCGTCAATTCCCATACTAATCCTCCTCGCTATAATCTGGCGTTTCCAACTCGCTTTCCAACAGGGCTTCCTCATATTTCTCATAAGACCACTCGTTCAGCCTGTTGAAAAACTCTTCCCGATCATCCCGGTCCATTTCCGGGAACACGTCAAGTATCTGGTTCTTGACATTCTCAAGCAGTTCATTAAATCTCTTATCCATATCCGTCAATTTTTAGGGGCTTTGGTGTCTATGAACATATAGGTCACCGCCGCCGGTTGTTTTACTTCCTCTTTCTTTTTTTCCTTGAGCCCGCCCTTGCGCCGGATAGAGCGCAGCTTTACAGCCAGTTGTTCCAGTTCGTCCGAAGAGATTTGACTGAACGCCTTTCCCGCAATCCGGGGATTCCGGCAGAAGTCATTGACACGCGCCCAGTCCGAAGTGTCGATTCCCATCTTTTGCATGAGTCTCAAACACACGCTGCGCCAATATTTAAGCTCCTCCCTCATCCTCTGACGACGCTCGTCCACACCGGCCAATTTCTCCAATCCCTCACAACAGGTCTTATATTCAAGCCTCGTCATTTCACGAAGACTGTCTGTCCGGTTCCATGTATACTGCAACACGATGGACTTCTTGAACTCTTCACGGTCTCCGTTGAACGGCAGCTTGTTGAACAAAGCGTAAAACCGGGCGAAATTGGTTACTTCCTGTGCCATATCATTTGCCATTAAGAATCATTTCACATTCCGTTGATTTGGTACTGACACGATAAATTATCTTATCCGGTTTCACTGATTTACCTTTGTATTCAGCCTCGATTTGTCCGGCATATATCTTTTTGAACTCATCACCCATTTTAGAAAGTATTTCCTTATTGTACTCCCCGCAAAATCCTATGCGTGAGGAGTGGGTTTCACGAATTATTCCTCTATATACCGTAGCGGTCAACGTTATCACCACGACACCGGTTTCCATTTTTATTTTTCCCATATCGGCCATTTTTACTCAAATAATACTTTAATGCCGCATGAACTCGCCACATCAAGCTCCAGCTTCGCGCCTTTGCTCAGTTCCCAGTCCTTCAGCATATAGATATACTCACAATCCAAAAGCAGGGCTATATCCGCCCGCATGTGTTCTCTCCAATGAGCCTCATCCGGCAGTCCGTTCTTAAAAGGATTGACCGGGGAAAAGCCCATATTTCTCAAATTCTGTTCCGCATTGGCAAACACACCCTTGCGCTCGTCAATGTTGTAGTGGGCTATTGCCCCGCTGATGTAAACCTTGTCTTTTTCCATCGTTTCTTTTTTTAGTTGTTTGCTTCTTTTGAATCTTTCCGGCAGTACTATCGTCCAGTTGCAGTTCCGACAACACTCGCCCTCCTGTCTCACGGGAACGGGGCTATTGCCCGGTTCCGTAAATCTCCTGCCACAAATGCAGCAGATCTTCGTCTCACTTTTTTCCATATCGTCACACTATTTCAAATTGCACCTTAAAATCATATTCCTTGCAAAGCCGCCGTATCTGGACCACAGTCAAAGGGTTGCTACCGTAGGGGCAAAATATCACCCGTTCCTTGGTAGAGCACCGAAAGCCTTTCCGACGCAATTTATACAGGAGATTCTTGCGTCTCATCTTCAGCTTGTCCATAATTACAAGTTATTACTCGTTTGAATAATCCCTTCTTCCCATACCGCGTAATAACTGCCGGCCTCACCGATGGCACGGCCTTGACAATACGCCTTATAACCAACCACCCTGATCTTCATGTCACAGATATAACGCAAACGGATCGCACCGCCTCCCATCGGCAGGCTCTTCTTTTCCTGGCTGATCCAGATGAAGCACTTTTTCGGAAAACGCTTCATCAAGGCTACCGCATCCGGATACTCCCATTCCGACACCTGATACGAATCCACGATGATAAACTTCGGGGATTTCGGCTTCTTCAATCGGTCTATCAGTTCCTCATAGGTCTCGTCCACAACCACACGGAACTTACCTTGCACCTCGTTCATCTTCAGATATTCCATACGGCGTTGGAATGTCTGGTTCACGCCCTCTTCATAACTCAAGTACAACACAAGGCCGTATTTGCACAGTTCCTTGCCAAGCTGCATCACAAAGCTGCTCTTCCCGCTGGCACTGGCACCGCTGATGAACCAGGAGGCATTCTCCGCAGGGAACCCGAAAGGCTTGTTCCATTTCTCACCCCACGGCAACGTCACCCATTTCTTGGCGGCTATGTCTTTCGGACTATATGCTCGTTTCATGACTCTTTTTCTATTGATTCAATCCTATATTTCAGAAACCCTTTGATGATATGCGGAGGATGGTGTATCGGGCAGAATTGCCCTACGTGAAGCCCCCAATACGGGACATAAGCATCTTTCCATATTTCATTTTGAAATGGTCCAGCTTCCTCCACAATACCACCTTCATTTACTTTGAGCCATAACAGGTCTTGGCCTTTGTCCTCTAAAACTATCTTAACCATTGCCTATGCCATTTTAAGTTTCTCTATCTCGGTATATACTCGCCTCAGACCTCCACGTGTCTTGCGTACAATCTGCGCTATATCCGCACCTGCCGGGGCATTTACTTTAGCCACCGTCCGAGCTTGGGCATTCAAAAACGCCTCACGCTCCTTGCCGTCATCAGGTGTCACCTTGCTGTAACGGTCTCCATAACGGCTCAACATCTCGGTATAGCCCACTTTCTTACATTCTATCGAACGGTTGATCTTTTCTTTCAAACCATCCGCACCCATCATATACCAGGCACAACTGCGTTCGGTGGCATTCCACAAAGCCTTCAGCTCAAGGAACGCCTCATACTGCAAATCCCCGGCCTCGTCCAAAATAATAAGCGGATTCTCAATGGAACGGAGGTAATAAGTCAAATCTTCGTATACATCGCTATATTTACCTTTGGCATCCACTCCGAACTCCGCAGCTATCTTACGCACCAGCTTCAGCTTGGTCTTCACCTGCGAGCAGTCGATATACACGGCATTCTTGTGGTTCTGCACATAATACCTTGCGGTAAAAGTCTTTCCGATGTTTGGAATGTCGCATAGGATAGCCGACAGGCTCGACTGCTGGGAGAACTCCAGCTGGGCGGTTATATACTCGAACGTGGCGGTCTTGGCAACCTTCCACTCCATATCGGCACGGAGGCCCACACCCAAACGACGGGCTATACTTATCCAATTGGCATCACTAAGGGCTTTATCCGTCTGTCCGTTCTTAATGGCACTGTACACCGATGTGCTGATGCCAAGGGAGGCGGCATGTTTCGCGTCACTCGGATAGTTCGCACGGTTGGCAGCTATCGCTCCCAAAATCTTCTGTTTTTGCGCTTCTGTAATCATAATTCAAACGCTGTTATAATGTTATTCTAATCGTATTCTTACATATCTCCAATAGCCATTGCCGCCATATTGGTCGGCTGCCATTCGTAAGCTTCATCGGGTTCTTCAGGAACAGGTGCCGTAGGTAATACAAGGCTTTCCGTTTCCTCATCTTCTTCCTCACGTTGGACCGGTGCCACACCTACCTGACCGATAGCGTTATCACGTACCCATTTGTCAAAGTGACTCATTATCTTTGCCTGTTCCGTATAAGCTGCCTTATCTTCTTCGGTCTGTTCCGCCATTACACGGCTATAAGTCACAACCGGGCGCACCTTGTCGATATAGCGGTCATTCTGATACAGGAACACATCAGTCGGTTTGCCTTCCTCATCCGGCAAATAGAAAGCCGTCACCTTGCGGTTATTAGGCTCCAACTTCTCAAGAACCTCCGGACCGCTCAGCCACCAGTCAGCGTACGCCACACGTACCGTACTGTTCCGTCTCACGCTTGTTTCCACCCTCTCGCCGATATAACGGCTCAGGGTCAGTTTGTCAAGCGGGCGCAGAGTCGGGTTGATCCTCGCCACAAGCACATCCCAGCGGGTCATGCCCGGATATTTCTTCTGGTTGGGGTGCAGCGTGTTGTTCCATTCAGCACAATCCCTGCGGTCATCTGCCACAAGTTCCTCAAACGTATAATATTTCCTATCCTCGTAGGTATGGTTCCCACTGTCGCTGATTTTCTTCTGATCCACACGCCGTGCCCCTTTACCGTACCAACGACCCACCCCTTCATGGTTCTTATGGGCGATGGTAGTCTTGAACGCGCCGTTCAACGGCTCAGCATATTTGTCCTGAGAGTTCAACGGTGCACAAAAACGCACAAACTTGAACACCTCACCGGCTTTCAGGAAGCCCTCCTTGTACTTGCTCATCAAATGCTGCTCCACCTCGATACCGGCAGGCATCCCCCATCCGTTACGCTCAATCAGGCGGAACATATCCCGGAAACAGGCAACCACAAGGGCTTCGTCTTTATCACGGCCGTAAGCAAGCCCCACACGGCACTGGCTCACCACATCGTAGGCATAATAAGCATGTACGTATTCACCACCCTTCATGCGACGCGGAAGATCCACGTCATCCATCGTAATCTGAGACAAGGAGAACTCTCCACTGTGGCGGTGCATATGTGGCATTTGCTCGTGGTAGAATTCCGACCACCCACGACGATTTTTCTCTATGAGTACCTGGTTGGCCGGCTTGTTCAAGATGTTGCGAATGGTACTTTCGCTCAGTTCTTTCGGATCACCGTTCTTATCCGTAAAATCGTTATGGTTGAATATTTCCCCGGTTTCCAAATCCCATACCTCCAACTCACCGCACACAAAGGAGATATACATCTCGTGTACGTCACTGCCATAAGGCTGGTTCGGCAGCACCGTGATGCTCAGCACGAGACGCTCGGTCTTGTAATCCACTTTCCTCGCGCACTGGTTACCGAACTTTCCACTGATAAGGCACTCATAACCGTACTGCTTGTACTCGTTCACCTTCTTTCGGAAACGCAAGGTACTCGCCGGCAGATCATGCCCGAACTCTTCGCGCAGCGTCTCAATGGTAGTAGCCATCATGCTCCAATCATACTTCTCTCCCATTAACTTTCGATAATCACGACTACGATTGTACAACTTGATACAAGTATTCAGCACTGAAGCATTTATCGCATACTTTCTGGCAAGCTCATCAGAAGCCTTATCGCTGGACTGCCGGGCAGCCCAATCCATAAAGAAAGCGACGGCAGCCTGATCAAGCTCGTAATTCGATATTATCCAGCCACGCAAAAGAATAACGGCACCACCAGGATGTTTTTCATTTACTTGATCTTGATATTCTGTTGGAAGGCTATCGACAACAACCAAAGCGTAATTTCCCTTTCCACCACCGGAGCGAGCCATCTTCAGCCTGTTGCGTGCAGCAAGTTGACGGCAGTAATCCTGTGTCAAAATACCGTCAGCCTCAAGCTCACGTACCGATATGCAAAGTTTGTTATCGAAAAATTCCATACTCACACCTCCTTATTTCAATGCGGCCGCAAAATTTTGGATGCTGTTTATATTGGAAAATGTCACATTATCATAATGTCTCACCTCTTCCCCTTTATAAGTCACCACACCCGTGCTGTCGTTTTTACTGATCTCCAACAACGCGCCATTCGGAAAATATTGGCGTATCACGTTATCATGGTCGTGTAGTGTCTCCATAACCGGAGCCACCGCCATAACAATACCACCACGCTCACGGGCGGCCTTCTGGATCCTACGGATGGTATCCGTATCCTGTTCAAAACGCAGGGCTTTCCAAACTGTCACGCTGCTTACATTGAAAGCCTTGGCCAAAAACTGACGATCCTCACTTGTTACATGAATATACTTCTTCATATTCCACTTATTTATAATACATTTTAACACCTTTGTAGAGTACAGGGAATCGAACCCTGACGCAAACAACCAGTACCCCATGTGTCTTTCCACACCGCCACCCGTCTCTTAATGCCGCACGGGTTGTCAGCCATGTTATTTCAGATTTTCCTTTATGTATTCCTTATCTTCTTTCCACAAGGGCAAATCCATCTCCAGTTTCATGCGTGTCACTTTCTTTTGTCCGACAAGTTTCACCGCCTGTTTATAGAAGTCCGTATCCTCGTAGGCACACGCTTTGCCAATTAGAAATTCTGCCACCTCCTCGATGAGTGCCTGCTTTTGCTTATCCTGCAACTCAAAATTTACAGCTCTCGCATGAACATCACGCAGCACACTGCTGCCTCCGTGCTTCTTAAAATCCTTGCAGAACTCGTCCTTATCCATTGAGGTGTTCATATATACTGCATGGATGTAATCAAACTCTTCTGATGTGGGAACAACGCCTGCCCGTTCCATAAATTCCTTCTGTGTCATAATCTCACTTTTTTTATTGTTATTACTCTGCGTTTTCAACCTTGAAAGAAAAGCCCTGATCTGTCAGCACCCGATTTACAAAATCCAAATCGTGTTTATCAACCGGGAAAAATACAGCTTGACAATCCACACTGGGATAAGACTTGATAGCAGTCTTCGTTGTCACTTTCTTAACCAATCCATAAAGAAGTCCGGCTGTTTCAACCGTTGCTTGCGCTATAATTACTTTCGCTTTCATTTTCTCACTTATTTAAATTCGTTTATAATCGGTTTCAAACTCACGCCGTAGCAGCTCATCAAGCGCCGGATAAGATCCTTTACATAAAAATCGGGAGCAGAAAACACAATCCCGGTCTCTTCAGTGTATCTGAAACTGATACCGTCCATCATCAACACGTAAGCGACTTTGTGCTTCACGCTTTGTGTCTGCCATTCTTTGATTTCTTCGTTCATATTCTTTAAGTGCTAAAATTCGTTATTCTCGACCCTTTTCTGTATCTTTGGCCGCTCGTTAATTTTTTAACTCGTGACAAAGATAGTGATTTCTCACGAATAACAAAAGAAATATCGTGATTATTTTCGATTAAAACGTGATTTATGACGAAATACGCAACAATACATGAAAGAATAAAGCATTTAGTAGATGCCTATGCAGATGGCAAGAATACTATATTTGCCACAAAACTTGGTGTTAGCGAGGCTAACATCAGAGGATATATCAAAGGGGTTATCCCCAAAGCAGACATCTTAGAGAAAATCGTGATTTCTTACGACATAAACGCTATGTGGCTTCTTACAGGTTTAGGAAATGAGTCTATCCCCAACTCCGATCCCGGCAATCCTATTTTAGCAACAAATGAAACAAGTATCAAAACATTTTTTGGGCAATTAGACCCATATATACAGAGTAAAGATGCCAAAATCATCCAACAAGCAGAAGAAATAGGTCGCTTAAAAGAACAGATACGACAAATGAATCTTGAAAAAGGGAAACATGCATCGGATGCGTACACTTCTGGGAATGCAAATGTAGGGTAGAGCGCACTTTTACCATCCGGAGAACATGAAACGTTACCCTGAAGATACCCCTAATCATACCTTCTGGTTCCCCTCCCTCGGTATTCCCCCTCTATCTACCCCATATAATCACCCAAAAAGGACTGATAATCCGTTATATAATAATGTGTACTTTTTATAGGTGGTGGTTTTTAGGGTGGGTGTATCGAGGCTTATTTTACATCTATCATTCAAAAAACCATATTTTACCACACTGCCAACTACCCCCTCTCAAAACCGTGTTTTGTCACTCCAAATACAAAAATCTGTCACTCCAAACTGTCACACCAAGTGTCACCCCAAAGGGACAATCGTCACTTTGGGGCACAAAAAAAGGAGACCATAAGTCTCCCCTACAAGAATAACTGCCGAATGGTGATTTTCTCTCGTTCTAATGCCATTCTAATCTATTCACCTACTCTCCCCTCCTACTCCCTGAAATAAGCGTAGATTGCTTGATTATAGCCCTTTTAGTGCATACTGTACCATTACCGGACAGACCGGCATGTAACAAATAATTCTTGGTCGCACCCACCTGTTCCGCCGTCAAAACCGTATAAACAGCCGAAATACTACTAAAATACCAATCTCTTCGCTTTGTTCCGTCTATTCCGTGCGTCAAATGCACATGTACAACCTTTGCCATATCACTATATTTTATAGTGCAAATATACTAAATAATCATTATATGGAATATTTTAGAAATATATAATCCAAAACAAGGCATAAAAAAAACGGCCTACAACCGCTATCTTCCTCTCCTACTTACACACCATGTAAACCTCATGTAAGCCCATTTAAAGCAATCGCCAAACCTATGCAGCCGAAACAGCCCTCCACGTAAACAGAAATTAAACCTGCGTAAACGTTTCGTTTTGCGGGAGTTCCTTCTATCCTTCCCCGTAACCTATTGTATTATAAAGCGATGTGTTGTTTTATTCAATATATCGTTTTATACGCTTCGTTCTGTGCCCCGTACATGCTGAATCTGGCACAACCTCAAGAGGAGAATTATGTCAGTACACTCCCCCGAGGCCCTATCGATTACCTTATCCAGCAAGTACCGGGCATCGAATATGGCACCATCTATTCCCCGGCCTGGCAGAAGCAGGCTTTCTACACCGACCCCAAAAATCCGCAATACTTCTACGAGGAACCCTGGGCCGTGTATCCCGACTTCGGAAAAATTATCGGACTGAAGTTCGTAGAAGGCAGTGACCAGGAGATGAACCGGCCCGAAAGTGTCATCGTATCCGAAAGCTATGCCCACAAACTATTCCCGAATGGAGATGCCTTAGGTTCCTATCTGTACACAGATACTCCAGACTGGCGAAATCCGGAAGCCACCAAATTCCGGATATGCGGTATTTTTGAAGACCTGCCGGAAAACTGCCAGTTCAAAAATGACTTCTTTGTTCCGATGGGAAAACTTCAGGAGAACGACTGGGGCAGCCAGAACTTCTTTGCATTCTTCTTGCTAAAACCGGGAGTCAGCGTGGAAGAAGTCAACCAGCAGATTGCAGCTACAGAAGCCAACAAACGACTGTTTACCGGGGATCAAGGCACCCAAAAACTCTATGTTCTCCCGATACAGAAACTGTATTATGACATGCATTCTCCCTACTACTTCCAAACAGGCAGTCGCAGCACCATGACTCTGCTGGTAAGTATCGGGTTCCTGATTATTCTTATCGCCTGCATCAACCTTATCAATTTCAGCACGGCACTGGCTCCTGTACGCATGCGCAGCATCAATACCCAGAAAGTGCTGGGAAGCACCAACGGAGAACTGCGCCGTGCCCTGGTAGCCGAATCGGTGAGCATCGTATTGATAGGCTGGCTATTATCATTAGGTATTGTCTCAGCTCTGATACGACTGAACGTATTATCCTTTATGGGTTTCACACCTTCCCTACTCGTTTACTGGAAATATGTGCTTTACACCGGAGTGATAGCCCTGCTTACTGGTATCGTGGCCGGACTATATCCGTCATGGTACATGACTTCTTTCCCTCCTGCCCTTGTATTGAAAGGAAACTATGCCCTGAGCGGAAAAGGGAAACGGCTTCGTACGATACTCATCGGTTTCCAGTATATTGTTTCGTTTGCCCTGATTGTGACCGCAGCTTTTATTTTCCTGCAGAACCGATTCATGCGAAACCATGAACTGGGTATCGACAAAGACCAGATACTGGTCGCTTCCCTCCCCCAAATGCCTTATCACAGCAGTCCGTACCGCAAATTCGACAGTCAGCTGAAAAGTTTTGCTGAAATCGACGACATCGCCTACGCCAAATGGGAGTTAGGAGCCACCGAGGGATATACACAGTATACCTTCCGCTACAAAGGAAACAACTACGGACATCAGTATATTGACGTCACAACGAACTTCTGCCGGGTCATGGGAATGCACATTCTGTCGGGAAGCGACTTCCTGCCCAGCGATTCCATCTACACCTCCCAGTTAAACTTTATCGCCACGCAGGACCTTCAGAAAGAAAGCGGCATCCCGGCAGGAGAGACACTCGACTTTTTCCCATGGGGAATGAGCGCCACCCTCAAAGGATATGTGAACAACGTGCAGTTTACATCACTCAAAACTGGCTCCGTCCCCTATATTTTCTGTCCCAACGGTATCTACAGCAACAAAGTGCTACCATTTGCCTACATCCGCATAAAGGCCGGAAGTAACATGGATAGCGCACTGAAGCATATACGCCAGACAATGAGTGAATGTTTTACGGGTTATCCCACAGAAGTGAAATTTTACGACCAGATATACGGCCAGCTTTACCAAAAAGAAACAAACCAGCAAAAGATAATCACCTGGTTCAGTCTGCTTGCCATTCTGATTTCACTGGTAGGAGTGTTCGGACTGATTATTTTTGAAGCAGCACACCGCCGTAAAGAAATCGGGGTACGAAAAGTGTATGGAGCCTCCACGGGACAAATTCTCTGGATGTTTGGCCGCTCCTACCTCACACTGTCCATCGTCTGCTCACTCTTAGCCAGCCCCATCGCCTGGTATGCCGTATCGGAATGGCTGAAACAGTTCAATGAGAAAATTCCTATTTCTCCATGGGTATTTCTGATTACATGCATCATAATCAGTCTGATTACACTGATTACCATTACCATACAGAATTACCGGACAGCCCGTAACAACCCTGTAAACAGCTTGAAATCAGAATAAATACAAGAGAAATAGCCTGGAAAAAGGCATAAAAAAAGGAGTTCCGCTGAACTCCAACCTTTGTTAACCTTAAATCTAATACTATGAAAAACACAGTACAAAAGTATTTATTTTATTTGAAACAGCAAAACATAAGGCCTAAAAAGTATGTTTTACAACACACATTAACTACTAAGTACCGGACGATAAAACCCATTAACAAAATCAAGTTCAAATATAAAAAAAGGCTATCAGAAGCGGCCGCCTGTCAACAGTCGGCCAGTTTGTAAGTGCGGAAGCGTTTCCCTTTCTTAAGTTTGAACACCAGTTCCCTCCGGTCCTTATGGAAAAAGCGGTCGTGAATATTCACGCCAAACTCACACGTTTCTCCTTTTTTCATATTAGGAAGATGAATCCGGCATATTCTTTTCTTTTTATAGAACAAATAAAAATAGGTTTTACGCATCACCTTTTCTCCCTCATTGCTGATTTTCATTTTCAGACGTTTTCCATCGTGCATCGCACAAAATACCGGAGGATAAATCACCATTTCCTTCAGTACATCATCGCTGTCATTAGACTCCACCAGTCGCAGGCATTCATTATCCGATACAGACTGGGCACAAACTTGTCCGATAAAGAAAATCCACACACATACGATTCCTATGATTCTATGATACTTCATAACCCAATACCTCCTTTATTATACCCATGGCACCTAAAGTTACAAAAAGATTCAATTGCCTTGCATAAATAAAAGGTTTATTTCACAAATGAAGAATAAAAGGCCAGTTTCAGGATAAATCATACCATAAAGCGCGCGGCCTGACACACCGTTATAGTATGCCAGGCCGCTCTGCTGAAATTTGCAATTCTTACTTATTTTTCTTCCATTGTTCTTTTTCTATCAAATAAGAGATGACAAGACCTAAACCTCCTCCTAACAGAACGCACGCTCCGTAAATTATAGAAACGGCCTCTTTTACGGTATAAGGGTAATTATCAGACAAATAATCCGGTTGGGTGGTACATGCCAACACATATCCTACCAAAAGCCCTGCCCCCAATCCAAGCAGCAAGCATCCTATACGCAGTCCTCCAAACGAATACAAGCTGGGACGATACATAATGCCATTCTTAAAGGTTTCCGGCGTCAGTTTGTCGCCCATCTTTTCAATCAGCATCATCCGTTCTCTTCTTCCGGCAAACAGTTCAAACAATTTATAAATCACTCCAAAAACAATTGCCACATTGGCCACAATCATCAATTCTTCCATTTTATTCAGTTTTTAATTTGTTACTTTGCCCTTTAGACGCAACCCATACAGAAAGGTTACACTTTTACCGCGAAAAATATTTTTCTATTTTCAGTGTAACCTTTTACTTTGCTCTGCGTCTAAAGGGCATCATGAATCACGAGGAACTACATATCATAGCATCTATCCTGAGCGGACGAACCGAACAGTTCGCCTATTTTCTCGACACCTACGGGCCACAGGTTTTCCACCTGATAGTCCGTATGGTAGGCTCACCGGAAGATGCCAAAGAACTGACACAAGACTGTTTTATGAAAGCCTTCACCCACCTTGCCTCGTTTCATGGAGACAGCAGTTTCTCTACCTGGATTTACCGCATTGCCTACAATGAAGCAACCTCCGCACTCCGGAAAAAAGATAAAGAACTGCTTTCATTCGACGACCGGATGTGGAACAGTCTTTCAGATAAAGAAATAGATGAGGAACTGGATACCGAAAACGAAGTGCAGATTCAGAAACTGCAACAGGCACTCACCCAGCTCAAACCCGATGAACAGGCACTGGTCACTCTGTTCTATGAAGAAGAAAAAGCCATAGAAGAAATAGCCTACATTTTTCACCTGACAGAAAGCAACGTAAAAGTAAAGCTGCACCGCATCCGAAAAAAGTTATGTAACTTAATGAAAGAGGAGATTTAAGCCATGAGAACAACAGATAAAGGACTTCAGAAAGCAATAAAAAGGCAGCCCCATTACGAGCTGCCCAGTAATTTCAGTTACCGCATGCTGCAAAAAATACAAGAGGAAAGTATCTTACGCGAAAAACGGCAGGAAAAAAGAATGTTCATTCTCTTCCTTATCTTCGCCATACTCAGCGGAGGAGGCTGCATCGGATTTTTTATATGGAAATACGGAACAACCTTCATCAGCTATTGGCACACCTGTAAGGAAATACTTCCGGACTCCCATACGCTCCTTTTCTACCTGCCCACCCTCTGCGCCCTCTGTCTGTTATACTTCTTCGACCGATGGCTACGGAAGAAAATGCATAAAACAGTTTAAAAACTGTACCATACTAAAAAGGGCGAACATCATCCGAAGTTCGCCCTTCCCATTTTTATATCAATCAGAAATCTTATTTCCGATAGTTTTCTAATTCTTCTGCCTGGAACTTACGGATGAAGTTGAAATGCTTTTCTACTTCAGATTCAGCGTAGTTCACATACACATTCAATGACTTGCCGAACATGTCAGGAGCCTTTGTCGCATCCTGCAAGAGCAGGTGGCTCATCACGCACACAGCTGCCATCTCATACAAACGACGAGATACCAAATCCAGCAATTCCTGGTTCTGTGCTTCCTTCACTGCATTGGTACATGCTTCCAGTTTACGAGTCATATCCTTGATACGATTCATATAACCTTCAAATTCCGGCGCACAAGGAATCAGTTCATATTCATGCAAAGTAGCCGCATACGAACCGTTTGTAACGTAACGGATGGCAGCTACTGTCTGCAACTGGGTAGTACCTTCATAGATGCTGGTGATACGGGCATCACGATAGATACGCTGGCAAGCATATTCCATCATGAAACCAGAACCGCCGTGTACCTGAATACAGTCGTATGCATTCTGGTTGGCATATTCAGAGTTCATACCTTTTGCCAGCGGAGTAAAGCTGTCGGCCAGTTTTGCATAACGTTTCTGTTCCTGACGTTCTTCCGGAGTCAGCTTGCGTTCACGGGCAATGTCATCCAACGCTTTGTAGATGTCCACGTAACGAGAAGTCTGATACAACAACGCACGGCCTGCATCCAGTTTTGCCTTGATGGTAGCCAGCATGTCATACACAGCCGGGAATTCGATAATGGCCTTACCGAACTGTTTACGGTCTTTTGCGTATGCCAAAGCCTCATCGTAAGCAGCCTGGCTCAAACCTACAGACTGAGCGGCAATACCCAGACGGGCACCGTTCATCAACGCCATGACGTACTTAATCAAACCTAACTTGCGTTCACCGCAAAGTTCGGCCTTTGCATTCTTGTAAACCAGCTCACAAGTAGGAGACCCATGGATACCCAGCTTGTTTTCAATACGACGTACATCTACTCCCCCGTCGTTCTTGTCATAGATGAACATAGACAATCCACGACCGTCGTGTGTACCCTCTTCCGAACGAGCCAATACCAGGTGAAGGTTTGCATCACCGTTCGTAATGAAACGTTTCACACCGTTCAGGCGCCAGCAGTTGTTAGCTTCATCGTATGTAGCTTTCAGCATCACACTCTGAAGGTCGGAACCAGCATCCGGTTCAGTCAAGTCCATTGACATGGTTTCACCGGCACAGATACGCGGAATGAAACGGCTATGCTGATCTTCGTTTCCGAATTCATAAAGTGTTTCGATACAGTCCTGAAGTGACCAGATGTTACCGAAACCGGCATCAGCCTGAGCCACGATTTCTGCACACATGGTGTACGGAGTAATCGGGAAATTCAAGCCACCGTAACGGCGCGGCATAGTCATACCGTTCAGTCCGGCTTTCACCATTGCATCCAGGTTAGCCTTTGTACCGGAAGCGTATTCCACGCGACCGTTTGCACAATGCGGACCTTCTTCGTCCACTCCTTCTGCATTGGCAGCAATCACTTCACCTGTGATTTCACCGGTAATTTCCAACACTTTATCGTAAGAGTCGACTGCATCCGCATAGTCCTGCGGTGCGTAGTCATACTCGTCTTTATCTCTGTAATCGCGTTCTTTCAACTGACAGATACGCTCCATCATCGGATTGTTCAAGTGGAACTTGAGTTCCGGATGTTCTGTATAAAAGTTTGCCATTATTTACTGTTCTTTTTGTAATACTTAATCATTTTCGGAATAACCTCTTCCACTGTGCCGTTGATGACATAATCGGCAATTGCATTGATAGGTGCATTTTCATCGTTGTTCACAGAAATGATGATACCTGCATCCTGCATACCGGCAATGTGCTGAATCTGTCCGGAGATACCACAAGCGATGTACAGTTTAGGATGTACGGTCACACCTGTCTGACCAATCTGACGGTCATGGTCGCAAAAACCGGCATCTACTGCTGCACGGCTGGCACCCACTTCTGCATGAAGTTCCTTAGCCAGTTCGAACAACATATCGAAACCTTCCTTGCTACCCATACCGTAACCACCGGCAATTACAATCGGAGCACCTTTCAGGTTGTGTTTAGCTTTTTCTACGTGACGGTCGATTACTTTCACTACGTAATCAGTTTCAGGCACGTATTTCGCTACGTCGTGACGAATCACTTCACCCTGATAATTGGCATCTACGATTTCTTTCTTCATCACACCTTCACGTACGGTAGCCATCTGCGGACGATGTTCCGGGTTGATGATGGTAGCCACAATGTTACCACCGAAAGCCGGACGAATCTGATACAACAGATTTTCGTAAGTGATACCGTTTTTCTTGTCTTCATGGTTACCGATTTCCAGCTGCGTACAGTCGGCAGTCAGACCACTTGTCAATGCAGAAGACACACGCGGACCCAGGTCACGACCAATTACGGTAGCACCCATCAAACAAATCTGCGGTTTTTCTTCCTTGAACAAGTTGACAAGAATAGAAGTATGAGGAAGTGAAGTATAAGGGAACAAGCCCGGAGCATCGAACACATGTACACGGTCTACTCCGTATGGCAAAACTTGTTTTTCTACATCTGCAAGGTCTGTACCGGCACAGATAGTTTCCAGCTGACATCCCAGCTGAGTGGCCAACTTACGACCTTTGGTTAAAAGTTCGAGACTGACATCGGCAACGTGCTTGCCTTCCATCTCACAATATACAAATACGTTATTCATAGTCTTTATCCGATAGTATGGTTAGCCAACAGTTCAACAATCAAGTTTTCTACATCTGCATCGCTGCCGGTAAGCGTCTTGCTTTCCTTTGCCTGGAAGATGATGTTCTCAATCTTCTTTACCTTAGTCGGAGAACCCGACAGACCGCATTGTTTCGTATCACCGTTTACATCGGCTACGCTCCATTCTGTGATATTCAGATAAGGACGGCTTTCATACAAAGAAGCATAAGGCAGTTCAGCTCCGTCTTTGGTAATGGCAGCCTTTTCCTGACCACCCAGTGCACGTTTGTACTTCTGTACCAGTTTCGCATTGCGCGGACGGCAAGGAGCTGCACTACCGTTTACAGTCAATACAATCGGAAGCGGACCTTCTACAGTTTCCACACCTCCGTCGATATGGCGTTTCACACGGATACGTCCGTCTTTTACCTCCTGAATTTCTTCTACGTAAGTCACCTGAGGCAAACCTAATTTTTCTGCTACCTGCGGACCCACCTGTGCGGTATCACCATCGATAGCCTGACGTCCACCCACGATGATGTCATATTCACCAATCTTGCGGATAGCTGTTGCCAGCGCATACGAAGTAGCCAGCGTATCTGCTCCGGCAAAAGCACGGTCTGTCAGCAGATAACCGTTGTCTGCTCCTCTGTATAATCCTTCGCGGATAATTTCAGCGGCACGACCCGGACCCATTGTCAGGATAGTTACAGTAGAACCAGGATGTGTGTCTTTCAGTCTGAGTGCCTGTTCCAAGGCATTCAAGTCTTCCGGATTAAAAATCGCCGGAAGTGCTGCACGGTTAATTGTACCGTCAGCATTCATGGCATCTTTTCCCACACAGCGTGTATCGGGAACTTGTTTAGCCAATACTACAATTTTCAAACTCATTAGATTCTTTATTTTGGTATTAGTAAATTCTTGTCGGCAAATTTAATGAAAGCATTTGTTCCGCAAAAAGATATGAAGAAAAATTAAGCGTATTCTCGACATCTTCACTCAACTGTGAATAAGTGGCAATAGGATTGTCAGAATACATGGAAACGATAGTTCCGTCCCGTCTGCAAACATACACCCGGGGGATTCCACTGGTAGAAAACAACTCATATACCCGTCGGTCATCCTGTGCCGAATAAGGAATAGTCAGAGCGTTTCTCTCCCAGTAATCTGCCACCTCCTCTTCACTTTCCTCCCGACTGATGGCATAGATAGCCACCTCTTCATTCGTAGCATATTCTTCATATAACTGCTGGATAACCGGCAATTCTTTCTGACAGTCCGGGCACTCCGTATGAAAGAAAATCAATACTACCACCTTCCCCTTAAGAGACTGTGTGGTCAATTCCGAACCATCATTTAATACCACCGAAAAGTCCGGCAACGTATCGCCCGGCTCTACCCTATCGTGGCCAGCCGGAACTTCGTCACGGATGCAGGAAGAAAAGAGGCATCCGAACAACACGAAAAAAATACTTAACCAATACTTCATACGGTAAAGATAAACAAGATACACAAGTTTTGCAAACTCTAAGAACTTGTTTATCTTTGACTCCCGAAAAAGACTTTTATAAAATATGAATACAATGAATCAGGAAACTGCGCAACTTCTCCAGCAAATAGGAATTGAGAAATCTGATTTGAGCTGGACCACACAAGTTGTACTCATTTTAGCCATTTTACTGGTATCTTATCTTACCACACTGATTTTCCGCCACCTCATCATGCCAGCCGTACGAAAGATTACGGCCCGCACCAAAGCCACGTGGGACGACTATCTGTTCAATGACAAGATGATGAAAGCCTCTTGCCGGATGATTCCACCTATCACCTGGTACATCCTGCTCCCTTTTGCCTTTGATGACAAATCAGCCTATCTGCTTCAAATCTTACTGAAAATCTGTCTGATTTATCTCATCATCACGGCCCTCATGCTGATTAAATGCTTCCTTGACTCCCTCTATGAAATATCCAGCGAGCATGAAGCGTTAAAAAACCGACCGCTCAAAGGTATTTACCAGATGATAAACCTGATATCTATAGGAGTAGGTATCATTCTCATCATCAGCGTCCTGATTGACCGTAACGCCACTGCTATCCTGACCGGACTCGGTGCCTCGGCCGCCATCCTGATGTTGATTTTCAAGGACAGTATTCTGGGATTAGTGGCCGGCGTGCAGCTTTCGGCCAACGACATGCTTCGTCCGGGCGACTGGATTACCATGACCAAATACGGTGCCGACGGTTACGTGATTGAAGTGTCACTGACTACCGTAAAAGTACAGAACTTCGACAAGACCATCACCACCATTCCTCCCTACGCACTGGTCAGTGACTCGTTCCAGAACTGGAGAGGCATGCGCGAGTGTGGAGGTCGCCGCATCAAACGCTCGCTGTTCATCGACATGACTACCGTGCATTTCTGCACACTGGAGGAAATGAACCAATTCGTACAAAAAGGATGGATAACTGCTCCAACCGAAGGAAATGAACCACCCGTCAACCTGCACGTGTTCCGCGAGTATGCCCTCAAATACATCAGCAACCATCCTGAAGTGAATCACAACCTGATGCAGATGGTCCGCCAGTTGCAGCCCACCACCGAAGGTATCCCCGTAGAAATCTACTGTTTCTCGAACACCCCCGACTGGATTCCTTACGAAACTTTGCAGGGAGAAATCTTTGACCACCTGATAGCCATGATACCGGAATTCGGCCTGCATATCTTCCAGCGCCCGGCCGGAACCGATTTTCAACCCAATGAGAAAAATGAATTTATAACTTCAAAATAAAAAACAATGGAAACAGGACTTACATACAACAGCACCGTACAGGTAAATTCCACCAACACCGCCTTAGCACTCGGCTCAGGAGATATGGAAGTGTTTGCTACTCCCGCACTGGTAGCCTTGATGGAAAACGCTGCCATGAATGCCGTAAAACCCGTACTCCCGGAAGGCTCTACTACCGTGGGTGCCATGATACAAACCTCGCACCTCAAACCCTCCGGTCTGAACGAAGAAGTGACAGCTACCGCGGAACTCACAGAAATAGAAGGCCGTAAACTAACCTTCAAAGTTAGTGCAACCGACAGCAAAGGGCTGGTGGGAGAAGGTACTCACATCCGCTACATTGTGGACAGGGAACGTTTCTTGAGCAAACTTTAACAGCACACAATCGTCTACCATAGATTTATAGACAGACAACTGCATCAACGGTAGAACTCTAAAACATCATTTACGTTTTCCATTCTGCATCCCTAAGTTTTCCGATGCGGAAACCTATAGATGCAGAATGGGAAACATAAGTTTCCGCAAAAGAAAACATAAAAAACAAAAGTCGAAATACCACTTATCTCCTTCGCATTTTTTCAATTAGCGTAAAAGTGTTTTTCCCTCATCCTCTTTATGTCATTTAACACAGAAAAAAAGAATCCCTGAAACAAGGATATTTCACTTGCTTCAGGGATTTTTTCATATACATATTATTACTATTACACAATTACCAATGCAATCAGCTGAATAAACAATATCAGGAATACCATAGCAATAGGATATACTGTAGCGTATGCCACTCCCGGAATGTTACTGTCCGTCATTGAATCGGCAGCAGCCAGACCAGGCGTACTGGTCATACCGCCGGTAATGGTACCTAACAAGTCGAGCAGGCTTACCTTGAAGACCCATCGGCCCACTATGGCAGCCAACAGCATGGGTACCAATGTAACCAACGCTCCGACTCCGAAAAGCAGAAAACCACTTTCCTGGAAGGTGGCCACCAAGGTCTTTCCGGCTGAGGTTCCTACCTCTGCCAGGAACAGCAACAAGCCCAACTGACGCAACAACTGATTGGCCGGACCTGACATGGACCACATAATCGGACCTGTCTTACCAATGGCGCTCAGGAACAATGCCATCATCAGCACCCCTCCGGTCAGCCCCGGAGAGAAAGTCATGCCACCTCCGAAAGAGATATGCAGTTTTCCGAACAATACGCCCAACACAATACCCATAGCTATCGGGAAGAAGTCTGTATCCGACAAACGCTTTACATCATTTCCCAACAAACGGGCTACTGCCTGGATACCTTCCTTCTCGCCTACTACCATCAGCTTGTCACCAAACTTCAGTGCCAGCTCCGGTGAGGGAGACAAGTCAATACCGCTTCGGCGTACACGAGTAACCGTACAGCCAAAGTTCTTCTGCAGGTTCAGTTCACCCAACTGCTTGTTAATCATATCTTTCTTGGTGAGCAACAAAGATTCAATGGTCTGTGTATGGCTCAACGGGAGTTCACCTTCTTCACGTTCACCCAACATCAGCGCCAAACTGTTCAATGAATTCTCGCTGCCCACAGCCTGAATGCAATCACCTTCCTGCAACACGGTATGAGCTTTAGGAATCAGAATCTCTTCTCCCTGTTTCAAGCGTGAAATCACAGCCCCTGTCATGGCACGTATGTTCAACTGGCTTAACGTACGACCAAATACAGCCGGATTTGTCACCCGGAACAAGCAAGTGCTCAGTTCAGGGAACTGGCTGCGCCGTTCCTTCTCCAGCCTGCGTGCTTCTTCATTCAAGTCTATTCCCATCAATTTGGGAAGCAACTTCACAAAAAGAATCACCCCAATCACCCCAAACGGATAAGCAATACCGTAAGCAATGGAAGCCAACGGCGACTGGGTACTGTCAATGGCTACCGCCAAACCAGGTGTACTGGTCAAGGCACCGGCAATCAGGCCCACGATACTTGGCGTATCGATGTCAAAAAGATATTTCATTCCGACCCCTGTCAGGCAGGCAGAAGCCACTATCAGCAGCGTAATCAGAATCAAGGTTTTTCCCTTGCTCCGGAACGAATGGAAGAAACCCGGACCGGCCTGAATACCAATCGTAAAGATAAACAACACCAGCCCGAAGGTTCCCAGTTCCTTTGGAATGGATACCCCCCAATGCCCGAAGGCAAGAGCAATGAAAATCACGGCAGACACATCGAGCGATAGGCCCATCACTTTGATACGTCCGAGCATAAAGCCCAAGGCTACAATCAAGAAAATTGCAAAATACGAAGTTTGCAGTAAGTCTGTCAACATGGTTAATAAAGATAAATGAATAAAACTGGGATAAAGATAAGCAAATTTTACGGATTTCCCCAACTGGCTGCTATCATATCCCTGAAAGGCTTATTCATTTAAAGACAAATCCTTACTCAAAATCATCCTCACCGCACGGAATTTAGGAGTGACCTCAGATTTTCCACGCATAATCTTCACTTCCCATTCTGAAGCTTTCCACAATTCTTTCGGCAATAACAATGTATGTAACGTATTTTTCCCTTGAACAGAGCCTATCTTCACTCCATTTACATACACGTCTGCATCTCTTGCTGCGTCAGAGAAAGATTCGATTCTCACGGCATTGACCGGCTTTCCCTTGGACTTCATTTTATAAGCAAACCATTCGCGGGTTTCACGCCAAGGTGTTCCCTGCTCACTGCCTATCACCGAGTTTTCCATTTCTACAAAGTGGTCGCTTTCCGGCTGTTGCTCACCACACATCACCATGTCGGCCGTAGCCTGCTCCAATTGGGCACGTTCTTTCTCCACTTCAGCAAGTTCTTTCTGCCGCTGTCCGAGTTCCTCCTTAGACACAAGTTCCCAATAAATCATGTACCGGCACTCGTGTGTCTGATAGAAAGGTTTCAGTTTCATTCCCTCATATCTGGAAGGATACACTCCAGTCAATGCAAACTCCAACTTATCAGGAGATACTTTCTTCAGGTTGCTCAAAAGATTATTTTCTTCTCCCACAATCACAGGCATGTTCTGCAAAGGCAATTGAGGCCCTGAAGCGATATGACCACCGCGACTGTCATCCGCAAACTGGCCGTCCAGTCTTTCTTTTCCCATATCGGCTGCCAGCACAATGGGACCATACATAAATGAATAATAAGAGGACTTGTCCGGAAGTTGCACTGCACGCAAAGTCATGGGCAATGTCATTTCAATAGCATCACCATCCTGCCACTTTCTCTCTATGGTGTAATAACCATCCGTCAAAGTTGCCTCTGCCTTCTTTCCATTCACTGCAAAAGCCACCTTTGACTTGTCTATCCATTCCGGACAACGGAAGCTCACTTTCATCTTTTTGGACTTATCTGTATGTAATACCATTCGAGTGCTTTCCTTTTCCGGGAAAGACGTTTCCTGCGTGAAGGTCATGCCATATTCTTTCCATTCCAACACAGAAGGAATAAACATATTGACAATCAGCTCGCCCTTACGTGATGCATATATCATCTCCCCGTACTTTGCATGGTTCTCCATTCCCGATCCCACACAACACCAGAAACAGCTTTGAGGCTGTGAATATACCCTGTAATGTCCTGAACGCATGGGAGTGAAATACACCAATCCTCCCTGCACCGGATTCTGGCTTGACAAGATATGATTATACAAAGCACGCTCATAATAATCCATATACGCCATATCACCCGAAGTCTGATAGAGCATCTTTGTCAGACGAAGCATATTATAGGTATTGCAGGTTTCTGGACCCTGCTCACTGGTCATCATACTCGAAAAGTCATCTGCTTTATGGAAATGTTCTCTAACGCTATTTCCCCCGATAGATACACTCCGATTGTTTACGACCGTATGCCAGAAGAAATCGGAAGCATCACTCCAAGCTTTTTCTCCATCAAGGTCGGCAATTCGTTTAAAACCGATTACTTTCGGAATCTGCGTATTGGCATGCATACCGGTAAGCTGGTCTTTTTTCTCAAGAAGAGGATTCAATACAACTCTATGTGAAAAACGTTTGGCCAAGTCAAGGTATTTTTTCTTTCCAGTCAGGCCGTATACATCGGCAAAGATTTCATTCAGTCCTCCATGTTCGCTCCGGAGCATATCCTGAATCTGTTCGTCAGTCAGTGCAGAAACCGTATTCAGCATCCAGTCTGTCAAGGCAATCAGCATCCCTTTCGCTTCTTCCTTACCGGCTATCACATAGGCATCGCGCAAACCCGCATACGTTTTATGGATATTATATAAAGGTACCCATCTATTATTGAGCCCGAAAGGATTGGCATCGATTTTTCCATTCTTTATTTCATTCCAGATAGCTTTCCCGTTCGGAACTCCACAAAGATAACCATTGCCTGAAGCCTCCTGACAACGTTTCATTTCAGAAAGGAAGTAATCCAGGCGTTTCCCGATTTCCTCATCACCCGTAGAAGCATACATATAAGATAAAGCCGAAAGATAATGCCCTCCTATATGCCCGTCGAGTCCGGTATTTTCCCAGTTCGGATAGTTTTCAGCTTTGGGCTGCAAACCTGCTTCCTTCATATAAGGAGCCAGTAATCTGTCCGGATCGAGTCCTAACAGATAACATATATCCATACTTTCTGCATGCTTGAACGGTCCGGAAATCAACCGAACATCCGTAATGGGAAATGTATTGATTTTCTGAGGCAGTCCTGCGCCCATACAAACAGAGGATGCCAAAAGCATCCAACCTAAAAGATACCCTTTTCTCATGTTTTTCGTCTCTTATTGTTTATAGTTAACTTATCTGCTGCAAATATAACAATAAGTGTATAACATACAATCTACATCATCCCTGAATAGTGCATAAAACGAAGTAATTCAGGTATCTTTTATTTCATGACTATTTCCCTATAGCTCGCTTATATACTCGTAAAGCTTCTTATAAAACGCATGCTTGGTCAATGTGGAAGCATCACCCAGAATAATTAGTTTCATACGGGCACGGGTGATGGCTACGTTCATGCGGCGCAGGTCATTGAGGAAACCAATCTGACCGTCTTCATTGGCACGTACCAGACTGATAAGAATCACATCACGCTCCTGCCCCTGAAAGCCATCTACCGTATTGATAGTAATCAAGGAACGATAAGGCTTGAAAAAAGTATCTTTCCTTACCAGCTGACGCAAATACTGCACCTGAGCCTTATAAGGAGAAATCAATCCCACATCAATCCGTTCTTCTAAAAAGCGTTCCCGACCGATTTTCGTGATGTACTCCTTTAACTGACCGATGGACAATTCAGCCTCCGGTTTATTGATTCGTCCGTAGTTTTCACCTACAAACTCTTCGTTACAATCCATGCCTTCCGTATTTATCCACTCTATCGGCGTATCAAAATCCAGAATGCTACGGTATTTCACTTCAGGAGCTGACTGCAACATTCCTCCATAAAACCAGTCGGACGAGAAACGCATAATTTCATCGTTCATACGATACTGTACCTGCAGCAAGGATACCACCTCCGGCTTGTTTTTCACGATGGCCTGCATCAATGTATGCCCTAACCCCGCACGCAAGGCTTCCGGATTTTTTACCGTAGGCGGCAACTGACAATGGTCGCCAGCCAATACCACCCGGTCGGCTTTACGAAGCGGAATCCAGCATGCCGCTTCCAATGCCTGAGCCGCCTCATCGATAAATACCGTTCCGAACTTCTGTCCGGTGAGCAAGCGGTTGGCACTACCCACCAGCGTGCAGGCAATCACCCTTGCTTCACTGAACAAGGATTCATTGATACGAATTTCCAATTCCGTGACGCGGTCTTTCAGGGAATTGATTTTTTGCCGGATACTTTCCCGGTCATTTCCTTTCCGGCTACGGGTATACAGTTCACGAATTGCCTTACGAATACTCCATAACTGGGGATAGTCGGGATGTGACTCAAAACGACGTTCGTACGTAAACGACAGCATCTTATCGTTCACCCGACTGGGGTTCCCGATACGAAGCACGCTGACACCACGGTCTACCAACTTTTCACTAATCCAGTCGACAGCCATGTTACTCTGTGCACATACCAGTACCTGATTTTCACGATGAAGTGTTTCATAAATAGCCTCTACCAGCGTAGTGGTCTTACCTGTTCCAGGAGGGCCGTGTACAATGGCCACATCCTTGGCATGCAACACTTTATTTACTGCTTCATCCTGTGTAGCGTTCAACCAGGGGAAACGTACCGGTTGAAACGAGAAAGTAGATACGGGTTGCGTACCATGAAAAATATCCCTTAACTCTGCCAGTCGGTTGTTCTTGGCAGAAATAACCTGTTTCAGTGCCTCAAACATCAGGCGGTAGCTGGTTTCATCAAAATAGAGTTGTACCCCAACTACTTCTTTACTCTGTAGCGTAAGTAATGCGTTGGCATCCGGCAAGATAACTACCATGCGGTCTTCCTCCACGTAATTCACCGTAGCTACGAAATTCAGGTAAGTCAGTTTCCCCGACATATCCTGCGTAAAGAAACAAACTGGTTTTCCATATTCAAACAGATGCTCTATCTCTTTGTCTTCTTTTCGTTCTACCTCAATGACCAACTGATTCAAGGCATTGTAATAGCTCCGTCCCAGCGATAACGGATACCAGCACATGCCCCGTTTGATTTTTCGCCCAATTCCCATCAGTTCCGTCTGCTGCTGGAACTGCTCCTTTTCGTATTCATACTCTAATTTCAGCAATTCATAGTGATGCTGCAAGTATAAAACAGGCGATTTTATTTGAGTACCTTCCTTATTCATTTCCTTCTACATTTGAGTTGGTTTCTGCTAACATCTGGGCACGCGACTTGCTCTGCGTCACCACATAAACACCTGTAAAAATCAACAACGCCGCTACAATCTTCACCCAACCGAAAGTTGCCATACCGGCAAGTACGGCTACACAACTTCCCACAACTGGCTGCATGTAGTTATACATACTGACTACCGTAGGACGCAAGGACTTCTGACCGACCAGCATCAAGATATAAGCCACATACGTACCAAAGAGTATGACATAACCGACCTCCAGCCAGACTTCTACCGGAAAAGCAGCCCAGTCCATCACTGAAAAGTCATGATAAGAGAAGGGTATAAAGCATATCGCCGCATAAGTAAACATCCACTTCATCAACGTAATCACGTGATAACGCGCAATCAACTTCTTAAAAATGGTCAGATAGCAGGCAAAACTAATCTGAGCTGCCATACAAAGTGCATCCCCCCATACGCTGCCACCTTCCGTATCTCCTCCCCGGTTGCTCAGAATCAAGGTCAGGGCACCAATGGACCCGAGAAATATTCCTATCACCTTTTCCGGAGTGACGGGTTCTTTCAGAAAGAGAGCCGCTAAAATCATAGTCACAATCGGCATAGTGGTAGTCATGATAGACGCATCGACCGGAGAAGTCAGTGACAAACCAAAAGTAAAACACCCCTGATTGCAGACAATCCCCAACAAGGAAGCAAAGAACAGCATCAGCAAATCGTGCGGATTGACCTTCTCCTGCTTTACAAAGAAAGAGGTAGTCCAGAAACACACAGCCGCTCCTATCATACGCATATTCGCCAGTGTGAGTCCAGTAATACCCGCTTCCATGGCTGCCTTGCCTACCGGCGACATCAATCCCCACATACTTGCAGCCAGTAACAATGAAATATGAGCTTTTACAGAACCTTTCATGATTTCGTCTTTTTAAATTTCTGCAAAGTTACGAGGTTTTTGAAAAAAGGGCCGGTCGGGCGTTGATTTATTCCCGGGAATTTTCTATTTTTGTTTGACGCGTTAAAAAATACAGTCCATGAAAAAGCAAGCTGAATATATCAAGCGCATTGAGATAAAGGGCTTATGGGGCCGGAAAAACATTGCTTGGGATTTACGCCCGGATGTAAACATCCTGAGCGGAGTAAACGGTATCGGAAAAAGTACGATTCTGAACAACTCTGTCCGCCGGCTGAGTGACCTGGAAGGAGGAGCCCTGAGTAATGGCATACATCTGGGAGTGTCTTTCACTTTCTATCCGGAAGATGCCACTTATATCCACTTCGATGTGATAAGAAGTTTTGACCGTCCGCTGCTCAGTTCCGGATTATTGGAAAAAATCGGTAACCAGAATGTCAAGACTGAACTCGACTGGCAGCTTTATCTCCTGCAGCGACGCTATCTGGATTATCAGGTGAACATCGGCAACCGGATTATCGAGCTTCTAACCAGCGGCAAGCCTGAAAATCAGGCCAAGGCAGCCGAAATCTCTCTGCCTAAAACCCATTTCCAGAACCTGGTAGACGACCTGTTCAGTGAAACGGGGAAAAAGATTCTCCGCCAGAGCAATGAAATACAGTTTGAACAAGACGGCGACATATTAACCCCTTATCAGCTTTCTTCCGGTGAAAAGCAGATGCTGGTCATCCTGCTCACCGTACTGGTGCAGGACAACCAACCATGTACCCTCTTTATGGACGAACCCGAAATCTCACTTCATGTAGAATGGCAGCAACGGCTTATCTCGCTCATCCGAAGCCTGAATCCGAATGTGCAAATTATACTGACCACCCATTCACCGGCACTTATCATGAACGGATGGATGGACGCCGTTACCGAAGTGAGTGACATTACAACCCTTTAAAAACATGTAGCCGTATGGGAAAAAGACTGACTGAAAACCTTTCTTCCCTGTACATTGGAGCGGCTAACAGCCTTAAGCCCAAGCGTGCAAGAAGAAAAATCGTGGCCTACGTAGAAAGCTATGATGATATTTCTTTCTGGAGATCCATACTTGCGGAATACGAAGACAATACCCGCTATTTCGAAGTCATGCTCCCCTCTCAGACTTCATTGGCTAAAGGTAAGAAAACCGTACTGATGAACCAGCTCGGGAAGCAATTAGGCGAAAATATGATTGCCTGCGTGGACAGCGATTATGACTACCTGTTGCAAGGACGTACCAACACCTCCCGATACATCATCGAAAATCCTTACGTGATGCAAACCTATGCATACGCCATTGAGAACTACCATTGCTATGCCGAAGGTTTGCATGAAATCTGCGTCATGGCTACACTGAACGACCATAAGCTGATTAATTTTCCGGAATTCATGAAACTTTATTCCCAAATAGCTTATCCGCTGTTTGTATGGTCTGTCTGGTTTTACCGGAAACATATTCTGTCAGAATTCTCACTACTGGACTTCTGTTCCTATGTAAAGCTTGATCAGGTTAGCACCCACCATCCGGAACGAAGTTTGGAAACCATGGCCAAAAAAGTCAACCGCAAACTGCATGACCTGGAACGCCATCATCCGGAAGCGCTGGAAGAAATTGAAAGTATGAAAAAAGAGTTCGACCGACTGGGAGTCCATCCGGACAACACCTATATGTTCATTCAAGGCCATCACATTATGGACAATGTAGTGCTGCGACTGCTCATTCCCGTATGCACCGTGCTCCGCCGGGAAAGAGAACAGCAAATCCATGACCTGGCCCTCCACGACATGCAGCTTCACAACGAGCTGACCAGCTACCAGCGAAGTCAGGTAGGCGTGGAAGTCGTTATCCACCGAAACAGTTTCTACAAGAACTCTCCTCTGTACCAGATGATACGGAGAGACATCGAGAAATTTCTCAAAATCATCCGTTAGCCGGTATTTCCCCTATCCAATTATAGGAAATCCCCTACAAAAGAATGGGCGTTTTCATCTTGACCGGAGAATTTTCTTCCGCTAACTTTGTACTATCAACAAAGCTGGAGGAATCACACTCTCAGCCGGAAAAGACAATGCTTATGAGAACAAGAACATTTATTCTTTGCCTGCTGGCCCTTTGCCTGAGCACAATCCGGGGCTACGCATCCGGTCTGGGCGACTTCCGGGTCAATGCCCGTTTCCTGACCGACCGAATGGCCTTTGAACTGCACCTCAACAGCAACCAGTACAACGACCTGTACGAAATCAATTACGACTTTCTCTGCAATATAGGTCCATACGTTTCTGGCATTGCCGTTGCCGACACTCGTGCGATGGATGCATATTACCGTTACCTGGACGAACGAAACGACGACCTGCGATGGGTACTTTCACAAGCCGAATACGTACGCTTCATCGATATTGAATATTTCTTCCGTCCCATTTATGCCATCAATAACGTATGCTATCTGCGTGTGTATAAAATTTATCCGAACAGAACCCATTTCTACTTCGGACCTCCCCGTCATTACCTGACCTACAGGGGCGGACATTGCCGGGCACATTTCGGGGGAGTAAGCTACTACCGACACAACTATCCTGCACGCTACCACCACCCAGTGTACAGTCGCCCGTGCCGAATCAGTCCGCAGATGCGACCGCACGACTTTGCCGGACCACGTCCGGGCAATCGTCCTCCGCAGAAGCCCAACTGGAAGCCTGCACCTCGTCCGGACCGGAGACCTGTCTCAGTGGGAAAACCCAATTATCGCCCGCCTCAGCATTCAGACCACAAACCGCAGGCACGCCCGCCTCACAATCCTCACAAAAACCAAGGTTTCAAGCCCCAGGAAAGGCCAACCCGACGCCCGGAAGTAAGTCCCGACAAGATGCGCCCGAAACAAATCCGGAAAAAAAACAACATGAAAGAAAAAGAACGTAAATCTCTCTCCAAACGATTATAAATAAAAAAGTGCTGAATCAGGAATCATCTCTTCTAGGTTCAGCACTTCCTTCTTATATCAAAAAATTCTCAGACTAAGCGGATACCACCTTCTTCCAGCACCACCAGTCTTTTCTTATATAAATCACCGACCGCTTTCTTAAAAGTCTTCTTACTTACACCGAAGGTCTGGTAAATCACCTCCGCATCGGTCTTATCATTCAGCGGAGTAAAGCCGTCATTATCCTTGATGTACTGAAGCAATACTTCGGAAAAATCGTCCACCTTCCGGGCACCGGCCTTCTGCAATTCCAAATCAATCTTTCCATCCGGACGTACCTGTTTCACGAAAGCACTCAGGTGCATTCCTGCTTCCAAAGGCTGGAACACCTCGTTATGGAACAGCATACCGCTAAACTGATTTTCTACAATCACCTTATAGCCCAAATCTGTACGCTGCCATACCATGACATTTACCTCCTGTCCTGGCTGATACTCCGGCTTCTCCGTAGAAAGATAATGCTCCACCTTGGCAGAAGCTACAATGCGGTAACTTTCTTCATCCAGATGCACATGCACCACATAGCGCTTTCCTTTCTGCATCTTCATCTTCTGCTCACGGAAAGGCACGAACAAGTCTTTCATCAATCCCCAATCAAGAAAGGCGCCGAACTGATTGACCCATGCCACCTGCAGACAGGCAAACTCACCCACCTGTACATAAGGCTGCAGCGTAGTAGCGACCAGACGTTCCTCCATATCGAGGTAGATAAATACATTCAGGATGTCTCCCGGTTTGGTACCTTCGGGCACATAACGTTTCGGAAGCAAGATTTCACCGTCCTCATCTCCATTGAGGTATACGCCGAAGTCCACTTCCTTCACTACTTCCAGCTGATTATATTTTCCTAATTTTATATGACTCATAACAACTCTTTATTTCCGCCAAAGATAGCATAAAAAACTCATATACTCACACTGCCTTCCCTATAAAGAAAAACTAAAAATATTTTTATTTTTACGCCGCAAAGTAAGTGGTAAACCGCCGTGACTTGTTTTATAGGAAAAACATACATCATTAAACTTTATATCTATGAAACTCTACACTATTTTAGGAAGTTTTCTGGGGCTCTCTTTGTGCATGACCATCGCTTCATGCCACGCTCCCCAACCTACCAGTGAAATCACATGGAGCACCTTCAACATCCGCTACGACAATCCCTACGACAGTCTGAACAGCTGGACATACAGAAAAGACACCGTAGCCAATTTCATCAAGGCACAAAATCTGGACATTGTAGGCATGCAGGAAGTCCTGCACCACCAACTTGAAGACCTGAAAGCCCGTCTGCCAGAATATGCCGAAGTCGGCGTGGGACGGGAAGACGGAAAGACACAAGGCGAATATGCCCCTCTGTTCTATAAAAAAGACCGTTTTGAATTACTGGACAACAACACCTTCTGGCTGTCACAATACCCCGACAGTGTAGGATTCATCGGATGGGACGGTGCCTGCACCCGTATTGCCACCTGGGCCAAGCTGAAAGACAAGACCAACGGAAAAATCTTTATGGCCATCAATACGCACTTTGACCATGTGGGAACAGAAGCCCGTAAAAAAGGCGCTTTGCTGATTATTGAGAAAATAAAAGAAATCGTAGGCGACCAGCCTGCCGTAGTTACCGGAGACTTCAATGTATCCGACCAGTCGGAAGCCTACCAGACCATCACCGGCAACAGTTTCGTGCTGAAGGATGCACATAAGATAGCTCTCCAACAAGAAGGTGCCAGCTATACCTTCCATGACTTCGGACGCATTCCTGCTGACTCATGTGAAAAAATTGACTTCATATTTGTCACTCCTCAAATAGAGGTACAGCGCAGCTACATTCCTGAAGAAAACCGGGAGGCAAAGAAATTCCTTTCCGACCACAATCCGGAAATCGTACACCTTTCTTTCTAAAAGACTAATAAATCGAGGAAAAATTTATCCCGTCCGCCGGTACACATCTTTACCGGGACGGGATTTTTTTGATATTATACGATACGTCCGTCTACCAGATGGATAGTACGGTCGGTCTGCGTGGCCAGTTCCTCATCGTGCGTTACGATGACGAAAGTCTGCCCTAACTTGTCACGCAGTTCAAAGAACAACCGATGCAATTCTCCCTTGTTCTGCGTATCCAGACTTCCGGAAGGCTCGTCCGCCAAGATTACCGAAGGATGATTCATTAAGGCACGGGCTACAGCCACACGCTGCTTTTCGCCACCCGAAAGTTCTGCCGGCTTATGCGTGGCCCGCTCCGACAATCCCAGGAAATCCAATAAATCCAATGCTTCCATTCGGGCAGTTCCCGCCGACTTACCTTGAATCAAAGACGGCATCATGACATTCTCTACCGCCGTAAACTCTGGCAACAACTGGTGAAACTGAAAAACAAAACCGATTTCCCGATTCCGGAAGGCAGAAAGCTCCTTTTCTTTCAGACGGTTCACCTCCGTACCGTTCAATATAATTCGTCCTCCGTCCGGCTTGTCGAGTGTACCCATAATTTGCAGCAAGGTAGTCTTTCCCGCCCCACTGGGCCCCACAATACTGACCACTTCACCTTTCCCGATTTCAAGGTCAATCCCCTTCAACACCTGAAGTGCACCAAAACTTTTGGTTATCCCTTCCAACTGAATCATACGACTTTACAATTTACGAATTACATACTCCGCCAGATAGCATCCGAATACGGCCGGCATATAGCTGACGGTTCCTGCGGTAGACTTCTTGTTCTGCTCATCATCTACCAATATCACGGCATTTGCATCGGCTTGCTCCGTGCTGAATACCACCGGTAGTTTCCGCTTCATACCCATTTTCTGCAAACGCTTACGCACCGCCTTGCTCAACCCACAATGATACGTATCCCACAAATCCGCAAAACGAATCTGCGTGATATCCCGTTTGGCACCGGCTCCCATGCTGCTGACAATCTTCAATCCGCGTTGCAAGGCATGATATATCAGATAGCACTTAGGAGCTACCGTATCAATGGCATCTACCACAAAATCAAACGCCGCACTGTCCAGCAGTTCAGGTATAGCCTCATCTTTCAGGTAAACCGGCAATACGGTCAGTTCCAGTTCCGGATTAATATCCCGGAAACGTTCAGCCAGTACCTCTGCCTTTGGACGTCCGATAACTGAATGAGTGGCCGGCAACTGACGGTTGATGTTACTCGGCTGTACCGTATCGGCATCTACAATCGTCATCCTTCCCACTCCGGCACGGCAAATCATTTCAGCCGCATACGCACCTACTCCTCCCAGGCCTACCACCAGCACGTGCGCCTTACGCAGACGCTCCATCTTCTCTTCACCTAACAGCAATTCCGTGCGCTGCTGCCATTCTTTCTTATTTTCTTCGCTCATGAATCTTTCTTAAACCATTTATAAAACCAGTTGCCCACCTTGTCATAATACTGCGTTTCGGCCCATCCACGCGGATCGGCAAAACTTAACGCCTCATTCGGGTCACCCTTCTGGTCAGGATACAGCAGCATGATACTGTTGTTATTAAAATATCTGGACACCTGCATGGGCAAGCGTTCAAAAGAAGAATCGTACGAAATGGACCCTCTTCGTGAGCTGACAATGACCAGCAGATGGTCGTAATTCACCTGTCCTGTGATAATCAGCAAGTCGTCCCAGTTATCCAGTTCCTGGTATTCCGTCATCACATCCTTGTGCTTCTTCTGGATATATCCCTTGATATACCCCAAGGTCTGAGGATGGGCAAAGAAATGCAGACGGCATCCCAGCTGACTGCTCATACGACACAAGTGCGTAATCCATTTCACGAAACCATGCTCAAATTCCGATTTAGGAGGTACCGCCACAATAATGCGTCGCAGCGTATTGACCGGCATCAGGAAACGGGCAATCATCACCTGTTGATAAGTATTTTTCAGCAAATCTTCCGTCAGATTACCGAAGAACGAATCCACGATATTGGCCTTGTTGTGCAAACCAATGACAATCGTAGTCGCTTCAGTTTCCTTAGCTGTATGCAAAATACCCGTAGCAATGTTCAAGTCGAAGCGCGACACCGTCTTCAGAAAGACATTGGCCGACGCAGCAATCTGAGCCGCCCTTTCCAGGCTTCTCTTTCCCCGCATCTCCAGCCGGACAGAATCATTGTTATCATTAATCACATTCAGTGCCACCAGATTGTCCGTCCGCTTTTCATCACGTACCACCAGCGCCAGCTGCATCAGTTTATCCAGTGTGTCCGGATTGGCTACCGGAATCAGGATACGCTCCTTTTGCTGTTCTTTTTCTTCATCCAGCTCTGCATCATCCATCGCAATTCGTTTGGCCGCATGCTCCGTAATAAACGAGCTGACCACACACGTCACCAGAATCAGCAGAATGGTACCATTCAGTACATCTTCGTTCAACAAGCGCTCTCCACTGGGCAGAATAATGTTGTAACCCACCAGTACCGCTGCCAGGGTAGCCGCAGCCTGTGCGTTACTCAATCCGAACATCAGTTCCCGTTCTACTGCCTTCATGCGATATATTTTCTGTGTCAGCCACGATGCAATCCATTTGCCTAGCAGTGCCACCACAATCATGACACCAGCTACCTTAATGGAATCGATATGGCCGAACAATACATTCACATTAATCAGCATTCCCACTCCGATAAGGAAATAAGGAATAAACAGCGCATTTCCTACAAACTCCAGGTGACTCATCAGCGGAGAAACATGCGGAATCAGGCGGTTCAGCACCAATCCGGCCAGGAAGGCACCTAAGATTCCCTCCATACCAATCAGTTCCATCAATCCGGCCCCCAAGAAGACCATGGCCATCACAAAGATGTACTGCACCACCTGGTCACTGTAACGACGGAAGAACCAGCGCCCGATGCGAGGGAACGTCAGCATAATCACCACGCTCAGTACCACAACTTTCAGCACCAGCCACACCCAGAACATATCCGAGGTATCGCCCTTGTACATACCTGCAATGACGGCCAAAACCAACAAGGTCAGCGTATCCGTCACCGCCGTACCTCCCACCGCAATGCTGACAGCCCGCTGCCGGTTGATACCGTAACGAATCACAATCGGATAAGCAATCAAAGTATGCGAGGCATACATACTGGCCAGCAGCACAGAAGTAATCAGTCCGTATCCCAGCAAGTTCAGATTGGTCCACACACCAATACCCAGCGGGAAGATAAAGGCCAGCAAACCTAACACCGTAGCCTTCACACGGATACTCTTGAAATCCTCCATGTTCATTTCCAGTCCGGCCAGGAACATGATATAATACAGCCCCACCTTACCGAAAAGCTCAAAGCTGCTGTCGCGCGCCAGAATATTGAATCCATGTTCCCCGATAACGATACCGGCCAGAATCATTCCGATGATGTGCGGAATGCGCAGACGTTCCAGAACAATCGGGGCAAACAAGATAATTACCAGCACTAAAAAAAAGATCCACGTAGGATCAGTGATGGGAAAATCTATATTGAGATGAACCAAATCTAACAAATCTTTCATATATGAGGGGCTGTTCGGTTTAAATTTATGGACAAAAATACGAAAAAAGTTCCGTATTTCCCCTTTGGTATTCCAAAATGTTTTAATTTTGCGGTTCAAAGGATACAAGTAGAAGAAAAAACTATCTAACTAAAATACAGAAAGCAATACAATCACGGAATTTATTAACTTAAACAAGAAACATAAGAAATGAAAGTAGCAATTGTTGGTGCAAGCGGAGCCGTAGGACAGGAGTTCCTGCGTGTGCTCGATGAAAGAAACTTCCCGGTAGATGAACTGTTGTTGTTCGGATCTTCAAGAAGTGCCGGACGAAAATACACTTTTCGCGGAAAAGAAATCGAAGTAAAACTTCTGCAGCACAACGATGATTTCAAAGGAGTAGACATCGCCTTTACGTCAGCCGGTGCGGGAACTTCTAAGGAGTTTGCAGAAACCATCACTAAATACGGTGCAGTGATGATTGACAACTCCAGCGCTTTCCGTATGGAAAACGATATTCCTCTGGTAGTGCCTGAAGTCAACGCAGAAGACGCGCTGAACCGCCCGCGTGGCATCATTGCCAACCCTAACTGTACGACTATCCAGATGGTTGTAGCCCTGAAAGCTATCGAAAACCTGACTCATATCAAACGTGTACACGTATCTACTTACCAGGCTGCCAGTGGTGCCGGTGCAGCTGCTATGGACGAACTTTACGAACAGTACCGTCAGGTATTGGCCGGAGAACCTGTCACTGTAGAGAAATTCGCTTATCAGCTGGCATTCAACCTGATTCCTCAGATTGACGTGTTCACAGACAACGGTTATACAAAAGAAGAAATGAAGATGTATAATGAAACACGTAAAATCATGCACTCAGATGTACAGGTTAGTGCAACTTGCGTACGTGTTCCTGCACTTCGTTCACACTCAGAAAGCATTTGGATTGAAACAGAACGTCCGGTATCTGTAGAAGAAGCCCGCGAAGCATTTGCCAACGGCGAAGGTTTGGTACTGATGGACAACCCGGAAAAGAAAGAATATCCGATGCCGTTGTTCCTGGCTGGAAAAGACCCTGTATATGTAGGTCGTATCCGTAAAGACCTGGCTAACGAAAACGGTCTGACTTTTTGGATTGTAGGTGACCAGATTAAGAAAGGTGCCGCTCTGAATGCCGTTCAGATTGCTGAATACCTGATTAAAGTGAAGAATATCGGATAATTAGTTTATCGGTATTGACATAAAAAAGGCATTGCTTGTGAGTCTTAAGCTCCAAGCAATGCTTTTTTATTTTTTCCTGCCTCAACTTCCAAATCAGCTTTCTCATCATTCGTCTTCCTTCATCACAAAACGTCCTTGTGAATAGTTTATGAAATAAAAAGGTTTTCTATGTTTCCCTGCCGGGAAACGTACGGTTTCTTGCCGGGAAACGTAGGTTTTCGCTACGGGAAACATACGGTTCAGAGAAGGGAAACGTAAAAAATGAAGTAAAATTCAGCCCTTAATTTCACCGAGTTATGCAAAAAAATTATTACCATGCTCACCTTACAGGAAGAACAGCCTCCTCAGAATACATTTATGGTCATCAGAATTTCCCATTGCCTATAACATTGGGAAATCCTGATGACCAATAAAATTAAATACAGACTTAAAACCGTCTCACAATTCTACCATTTCAAACGCTTCACGTTACCGTCTTTCAATACCACTTCAAACTGCTTTCTACTTTTGTCAAAGCAAATCTTGCTAACCGGATTCCAAGCATCATCATATTTTGATCCACTTTTACTCCATAACTGTAGCGTAATATAGACTTTCTCTCCCTCACATCTGTCACTTGCGTCAATCACCACACTGTTCCGACTATCCGGATGCAGCCCTTCCGCATGGACAAACTCCATCTGCTTCCAACCTTCCCAAGTCGTCATACCCAAACGATAAACACCGTTATCAATTACATAAGTCTCCTTTCCATCCAATCGAATAACACTTTCACGGATTTTTCCCTGTTTTTCCGGTAAAGCATAATGTCCCATCCTCACTTCTACTGGAGCAGGAGACGACACTTTGTCAATCCTTAAAATTCCATCGGGAAGAGGAAGTTCTGCCAACTGGAAATAAACAGCCTCATCACTCTCCAGCCAAGCCTCCCGACAATAGAAACCATCCTCATATTTCTTAAAACTATAATTACGGAGAGGCTCCCACTTTCCCTCTTTATTCTTCACCACGTAACTCATCGCCACTTCTCCGTTCTTTCCATCTGCTTGCCACGGGAATTCGCTGTTATAAGACAAGCGGTTATAGTTTTCTACACAATGGTAATTCGATGAACTATGAGAAGTCGTGCTACGAAGTTCTGATGCACCAATATTCGGATAATCAGTGATCAATATATGAGCATCCTCCGCATATTTGCAATATACCCTATCTTTCTCAAAATCCGTCCAAGCACCTTCATTTTCCACTGCATTCCAAAAAGGATTATCAGCAGGAAGGTAAAGTGCCAAAAACAGTTTTCCCATCCAGAACACACTTCCACGGCAGCTATAGCCTTGTATAGCCGGCTCAAAAGCCCCATAAAAACCCAGTGTAGGTATACGATCCTCCAAAAAATCAGGATGCTGCAGGAATTGCAGAATCGTAGAAGATGCAATACGTCTCATCCAGCCGTAATTGATATCAGGATCTTCCAACATGCCCGTCAAAGCAAGTGGAACAGACGCCCCCATCCGATAAGTAATACTTCTCCCCCACATAATCATCTTCCCGTCCCTTGCAAACATGTAAGGATAGTTTTCAGGAATTTCACGGAAATGCTCCATAAACTGCCGGGCATAATCAGGATAATATTTCTTTCCGAACTTTTCAGACCACAAAGAACCATACATTTGAAAAGCCCACATACTATAATAATCAAACAACGGATTATCGTGATACCACCCGTCACCACGATAAGCAGCCAACAATATCTGTAACAGTTCTTCCAAATAAGCCTTGTCCGTATGATACCCCTGGCTCAGAAAAAAGCTCATAATATTGACATTAAAAAAACGCCAGTTACACTCATACGTGCCGCCTTCACCATAACTCAGCATACGCACAGCCAAACTATCTTTCACCTCCTGAGACAAGGGATTCCAGAATATCTCCGGAGCCATCATAAACGACAAAGCTAGTCCGCCCAATTCCACAAGCCGCTGTCCACCATTCTTTTTAGGAGGATTCATCGGTACATAGACAGGAGTGCCGGGCTGAAGCATCAATTCCAACTGCCGGCGATAATAATCCCCCAACAGTATTCCGTTCACCCTCAATTCCGGATCTTCCTTCAATAAAGGCCCCGCAAGAAACATCGTCCGGCATAAAGCCTCCAGACGGGCCACAGGTTCTTGAGAAGGCGTCCGAGGATAACTTTTTCCCGGCTGTTTTGGAAAATCCAAAGGATCTTCCGGTGACTTCACATAACTGAATGCCCCTTCCAACAAATAAAGAGCGGCCTCTTTCCAATGCTCCCGTGTCATACCCGTATAAGGACTCAAGCTCATATTCTTATTTTTCAACACAAAAACCGTCTCTGAGGTTTCGGTTGCACCAAGGCCAAAACATGATAAGCTCATCAGAGCAATTCCTATTATAAAAACATGTATTCTCATTTGATTAAATTTCAGATTACTTTCTTGATTTTATTTTTCTTCTTTCTCACAAGAATCTTTCCGAAAAGTAAAGGTAATATAAAAAATTTCTCCGACTCTATATTCCATTAAAAACAGAAAAATCAGAGAGTCATTTAAAATTTAGGATAGCCCTTCCGATTGTTGTTTTTATGGAATCTGTTTAGAATGAAAAAGTCGAAGTTCCCCTTCCATCCTGAGAAAAAAGAGAAACTTCAACTTTTTTATTTCACGGTCTTATCGAAATATTATAGTCATTATCAATATCCCGTATTCTGCTCAATCTTCGCATCCTTATTCAACTGAATTACACTCAATGGAATAGGAAGCAATACATTAAAATCTTTAAATCCCGTAATAACTTTTGACTCTGGAGCAGCAGGAACCACATCTCCATTTTTAGCTATACGTTCTTTCAAGGTATTTGTACGAACCAAAGTCATACGTCTATTCTCTTCACCAATCAATTCACGAGCACGTTCATCCAGAATAAAGTCAATATCAATTTGGTTTTCAGAAACTTTACCAGCATTAGGATTGCCTGAACTTGCACGATATTCCTTGAATGCACGATCACGCAATTTATTAATATCATCCGCAGCACCAGCTAAATTTCCTTGACGGAAACGTGCTTCTGCTCGTAACAAATAAGTCTCTCCTAAACGCATTATAGGCCAATCTTTTACTCCTGCATAACCAAAATCATCCGTTTCATCATAACAACCCCATTTGGTTGTATGCGGGAAGTAAACATTTAAAGAGTCACTTGGACCAGGAATAACTTGATCACCTGTACGAACAACCTTAGTTGATACTATATCAGGATTACTTATTTTCTGACCATCAACTTCTATTTCTTTCGGGATACTATAACCATTCGCATCTAAATACAAAGTTTCTTCATAACCCGGCCTATTATACCATAACACGCGACGAATATTAAAGTTAGAGTTACGAATATCTCCTTTTTCATATAACCCATACTTCATGAAGTTACTTAAGCGCAAACGGCCATTTCCACGACCGCCAATAGAATCGGCATTCTGCATTCCTGCATACTTATGGAAAGCGGGAGTCCAAACACGACGATGCTGTGGGTTATCAATTGTACCTCCAGTTACATTTCTATTATATTCCATTTCAAAAGTCCAAATAGCTTCTGTATTACCCTCTGAACGACGTTGATTATGCCAACGGAACATATCATGATAATAATCTCCTGCCTCACTTAAATACTTACCATATCGTGCTTCGATCAAGCGATAGGATGTATTAGCAATAATTGGGTCCAACGATTTTTCCGCTTTTTCAAAGAAAGAAGCATCTCTCATACCCATACGCAAATAGGCCTCTCCAGCTAACTGACGAGCGAAATCTTTATTAGCACGACTTTCTGTCACAGCTTTACCCATATCAGGTAAATTAGTCATCGCATACTGCAAATCACTATCTATTAACTCATCTACTTTAGCTACCTTTTCACGCGTATAATCAGTCTTTGGTATATTTGTTGTTTCTGTAACCAAAGGCACGTCTCCCCAAAGAGTCACTAATGTATTATAAGCATATGCCCGGAAAAACTTTGCTTCTGCAATTTTTGCCTTATCACCGTTTTCCCCCAGCATCTCAATTATTTGATTTGCTTCATTAATAAATTCATAACATTTCTCCCACAACCATGACACTCCTGCATTTTCATCTGTTAATTGTGCATATTGATAAAATGGCGTTTCTACTCCTTCCACATCACCAGCAGATGCAACATCGGTACCAATCTGAAAACAACTCAAAAAACCTTGACGTCCAGAATATCCCCACAAGCTAGCATACGTATAATATAATCCTACCAAACGATTATCTACACTAGCTCCTTCAGGAGAATATTTTGAATACATTTCTTCATCCAAAAAACTGTCACTACAAGACATTGTTCCCATCGACAAAACTGACACTGCCAGCGTGCCGAATAATATATTTTTCAATTTCATATTTATTAAGATTAGAAGGTTACATTAATACCAAATACGTAACTCTTTGTCATTGGGTAGTTACTAGAATCATAAACAGTCTCACCACGAGTTGCATCCCATGAGCTACTACCACGAGCTATCTGACGAGACTCTGGATCCCAACCAATCCATTTTGTAAAAGTAAACAGATTTCTTCCGCTAGCATACACAGTCAATCCTCCAATTCCCATTTTTTTAATGAGCTGTGCGGGGAAGTTATAACTTAATGTTACATCCTTTATACGTGTATAATTAGCTTTGCAAGGGAAACCATAACCATGAGGATTTGAGTTCTTGCTTAAAGAACGCCATTCATTACTTTTATTTTCAGGTGTCCAATAACCAATCTCAGTTGCAGTATTTCGACGTCCCATTTCATCGCCAGCCATACCAATCAACGTATTATTTTTCATGACTCCCTGAACTGTTTGTATGAATACACTTAAAGTTAAATCCTTCCATGTAAATGTATTAGTCAATCCACCAATCCATTTTGGAGTAGTCTGTCCTAAGACTGAGCGGTCATCATCTGTAATCTTACCATCTTTATTTAAATCCAACAGCTTCAAATCTCCAGCTTTAGCCACCGGATCCCACTTCAGGTGTTCTCCTGCAGCAATTTCCTCTTCTTGCCAGATACCAACTTTAGTAAAATCATAAATTACTCCAATAGGTTGTCCAATAAACCAACGGTTAGCTATATCATCTTTTCCGTCACCATACAAATCCTTGATTTCATTCTTATTCCAAGAAAATACTAAATTAGTACTCCAAGTAAAATCTTTTGTAACAATATTACGAGAATTCAATGTCAGCTCAATACCTTTGTTAGCTGTTTCACCCATATTGGCATATACCTTATTAAATCCACTAACCGTAGGGAGGTTACGCTGCATCAACAAATCGGTAGTCCGAGAAAAATAAACATCCAAATTACCAGTCAAGCGATTATTCCAGAGTCCAAAATCCAATCCGACATTAAATGTCTTAGTTGTTTCCCAACTCAAATCTGCGTTTCCCATAAATTCATCAGGATATAATGCAAGATTAGCACTACCTCCCATAGCCAGCATATTATTTACCATCTTCATACGTGAATAATACACGCCAATAGCTTCATTTCCTGATTTACCATACGAAAGACGAAGTTTCAAATTGTTTAACCAATTTTGTGCAGGCTGCATAAACTCTTCGTTTGTTACATTCCATCCCAAAGCCACTGACGGAAATACTCCATATTTATTATTATCTCCAAAAACAGAAGATCCATCACGACGAACTGTGGCTGTAAACAAATAACGACTATCGTAAGAATAATTCAAACGTCCCATCTGAGAAACAGTTGTATACAACTCCGTATAAGAAGCAACCGTAGGAGTTGAAGCACTGCCTATATTATGCCATGTTTGATCATCACTAGGGAAATTCGTTGCTTTAGCCTGAGCCCACTGATACTTTTTACGAGAAGCTGCATACAATCCTGTCAAATCAAAATGATGCTTATTAAAATCACGTGCATATGTCACGATATTTTCAATCGTATAACTTTGGGTTTCTTCATTCTTAATTTCAGCAGAACCAGTATTATTATTTACAGACTTTCCCTCATAATTATTATACCGTTTAGGCATATACGCAAACCCAGCATTCAATTTATACTTCAATCCTTTAAGAGGAGCCCACAGTTTCTCAAAATCTAAATCAGCATATCCATTCAAGTTAATATTCCACTGACGACGTTCTGGAGAAGTTGTAGTCCACATCAACGGGTTTGTAAATAAACTTTCAGAATACATCGGATAAATGCAATATGAGCCATCATCCTCATATACTTTTCCATAAGGGCTCATAGCTTCTGCCATCAACAAGCTGGCACGTCCTCCATCCCGATTATGAGATACAATATAAGAATTAGTTCCTACCTTCAAATAATTAGTAACATTTACATCTATATTTGTACGGATAGAATATCGCTTATAATTAAACCCTTTGATAATACCTTTCTGACTCATATAGTCAGCAGAGATGTAATATTGCACATTTTCAGCTCCACCACCTACACTAATGTTATGATCCTGAATAATGCCTGTCTGAGATACAGCATCAATCCAATCTGTCTCATATCCATTCTCATAGTTCTCCACTTCATTCTGATTTTTTACAAAACCATTGAACAGAGTTTCTCCTGGATTTTGTGCAACATAGTCTTTATATCTCTGTAAAATCTGAGCGCCATCACCGAATTTCAACTTATGTGAAAAATCTTCAAAACCGACATAACCACTATAACGAATATTAGGCTTGCCAGATTTACCACGTTTAGTTGTTATCAAAATAACACCATTTGCTCCGTTTGTACCATAAATAGCTGTAGCTGAAGCATCTTTCAGAATTTCCATTGATTCAATATCATTCGGATTAATATCATTCAATGTTCCACCTGACTTACTAATAGGCACACCATCTACCACAATATAAGGACCTGAATTGGCATTAATGGAGTTTTGCCCACGAACCAATGCATCCGGAGCATCACCAGGAATAGAAGATGTCTGTGTAATAGTTACGCCTGCGGTAGCTCCTTGAATAGCCTGCAACACATTTGTAACCGGCAATTTAGATAAACGATCTTTAGGTACAGAAGTTACAGAACCTGTTACATCCGACTTTTTCTGGACACCGTATCCTACCACAACCACTTCATCCAAAGTTTCAGTATCTTCCTGCAAAGTTACTCCCATATTAGGACTAGCTTTCGTTTCCAATGTCTTATAGCCAATATAAGAAATCTGCAACACTGCATTAGAAGATACCGATAATGTAAATTTACCATCCAAATCAGTAATAGTACCATTGGTTGTACCTTTTTCCAATACACTGGCACCAATGATAGGTTCCCCACTTGAGTCTTTCACAATACCAGATACAGTTTGTTTCTGCTGTACATTCTGAACAGAATAGTTTTCACTTTCCGCCATCACAGCCAACGGATGGGTTGCTATAAAACCCGAACAAAGCAGTAAGGCAAACAAAGCCTTTCGATTGTTTTTAAACGAATCTACTTTCATGTTTTTCTACATTTTAAATTAGACTATTTAAGGATATTCCTTGTTTCCTTGATGTAAATTTCAATTTTAGTTCCAATTTCTTGATTGCAAATCTATGTAACAATAAATAAAATAAACGATAAAAAATAATCAACAAAAGAAGAAAATTAAGCGATTTAAATGACGAGACAAACACTTTCTTAACGGACAAATTATAAGTTTATAAGACCAAAGCAATCTTTTATCAATTACCCAAAAACAGAAAAAAAATTCAAATGATAAAAAATTCGTCATAACACAAAAAAAATTCGTCTGATTATATCTACCAATAAGATTTTCAACAATAAGAACTGCTACTAGTATAGAGTTTATTGTATTTTTGCCAAAAAATTACGAGCCATGAGAAATTTCATCTTTCTATTTTTCCTTTTTTTCGGATGGTACCAATCCATCTCATCACATCCCCAATATACTTTTAAAAGACTAACTATGGCCAATGGTATGGTTAGCAATTATATTGTTGATATTATCCAAGATAAACAAGGGTATATATGGATGGCTTCCGAATCAGGACTTTGTAAATTTGATGGAAAAGACTTCACTATATATAACATAAACAATTCTGCAATAGGAAGCAACGCCTTAAATGTATTATATTACAATGAAGCGAATAACTCTGTTTGGGTGGGTACCCAACGAGACGGAATCAGTATTTTTGACTGTGAAAAACAAAAATTCATAGCCAATGGCGTTCCTGGAATGATTACTAAAGATATTACAGACTTAAGTCCTGCTGCCGATGGAGGAATCTGGATTACTCACTATCATTTAGGCATTGATTATTACAATAATAAGACAAAAAAAATTACTCATTACACTACCCAAAATATAGAAGGATTATCAGGAAACTTTTGGTGTGCAACTGATGATGGGAAAGGTCATCTCTATGTGGGACTTCATAAAGGGGGATTAGCCGTTATAGACATACAGAAAAGAACGGCAAAAGTTTATCAACACAATCCTGAAGATCCGCATAGTTTACCCAACAATACAGTTCGCTGTATATTCATTAGCCAAACCAATGCTATTTGGATTGGAACCGATAAAGGGCTGGCTTTATTCAATCCCCATAAAGAACAATTCATTAATTTTCAAAATCAGCAGGAAAACCCTAACTCTCTTTTATCCAATCAAATCAACGATATAGGTGAAAGTAAAGATGGTAAATTATGGGTATGTGCCCACATGGGAGGAGTAAGTATACTTGACTTAAATGATAATGTGTTTACAAGTCCCGAAAATATGCATTTTCAAAACATACAAGTCACCTATGACTTACATGGCATATCATCTCCGAACGCCAGGTGTTTTCTACAAGATTCTTTCGGCAATATTTGGCTAGGGAATTATCGAGGAGGAGTGGATTTTCTCAGCTATAACCAACCTGTATTTCAAACATTAGCATATAATACCCTAAAAGATGGCGCTTTAACAGAAAAACAAGTATGGGGACTTACCATTGACAATGAATCACGCATCTGGCTGGGAGGAGAAAATGAAATCGCAATATTCAGTGCCAACATGAAACTTCAAAAAATTTTGTCTCTTGCTGGTAAAGCCAATCCACACACACATGCCTCTGTCATATTTAAAGATAAAAAAGGTATTATCTGGCTGGGACTATATAAAGATGGAATTCTAACTTGTGATCCACAGACAGAAAAAATTACCCGAATTGAACTAGAGGACAAGAGTGCTGATATTTGTTGTTTTTTTGAAGAAAACAATAAAATATGGATTGGTACCCAAAATGGATTGTACTCCTGGGAGAATGGGAAAATAATCGAAGAAAAAGAAATAAACAAACAACTCCCAGACATTATGATACACGGTATCCAACGGGACCGTCAAGGGAAATTATGGTTAGGTACATTCGGTAAAGGAGTTAATGTATTTTCTCCAGAAGGAAAAAGAATTATGCACTTCGATGCCTCCAATGGAATGGAGGCAAATGCAGTCAACTCATTGTATATGGATTCAAAAGGAAGACTATGGGTAGCTACACGTGCAGGCATCGTCCACATCAATGATACGAGTAACCCTAAACTTGAAATATACAATCACAAGCAAGGACTAATCGATGAAAATGTCAGAAGTATCATAGAAGACAAAAAAGGAAATATTTGGCTCAGTACTAACGGAGGTATTGCTCAATGGAAAAGCGAAAAAAAGAGATTTCTGAACTATACCTGGCACCAAGGAGTACCTAGAGGGGATTTCATGGATGGTTCTGTATGCAAAGATGGAAACGGCACCTTGTTTTTCGGCTCACAAAACGGAGCCTGCTACTTTAATCCTGAACACATTATAGAAAATACACAGATTGCTCCTGTAAAAATTACGGACATTAAAAGCTATAACTATTCAGATCCAAGTAGCAAAGGAGTAATTGTTCCAATTACAGATAACAAAGTGAACTTATCTTACCGAAGTAGTACTTTTACTATTTCTTTCAGTGTGATGGACTTCTCACAAACACCTCAAGTAGAATATGCTTACACTATGGAAGGATTGGGGAAAAACTGGTTTGAAATAAGCGATGAAAATCGGATTACATTCCGAAATCTGCAACCTGGAGAATATACATTTAAAGTAAAAGCAAAAATGAGAAATCAACCATGGGGTGAACAGTTTACTTCTCTCCAGATTACTATTGCTCCCCCTCTTTGGCTTACGTGGTACGCAAAACTGCTCTATACGATACTCATTGCCCTTATATTATTGGGTATCTTACGCTTCTATAAACGCAAACTAGCATTGGAAAGCCGTCTGAACCTGGAACATCACCAGCACGAAAATGATCAAAAGCTCAATAATGAACGGCTACGTTTCTATACTAATATCACACATGAATTGCGCACTCCTTTAACTCTAATTCTCGGACCATTAGAGGACTTGTTAGCCGATAAAACATTGTCCCCACGACAAGCCAATAAAATCAGTATCATCCGCGACAGTGCCAACCGATTGCTAAATCTTATTAATCAGATTTTGGAATTCAGAAAAACGGAAACGGAGAATAGAAAACTAAAGGTAGGCTATCATAACCTGGCACTATTAGTACAGGAAATAGGCATAAAATACAAGGAACTAAATCAGAACGCAGAAGTGAACATTCATATCCAAGTTGATACGCAGGATACGAAGCTTTACTATGACCATGAGATTATCACCATCATCATTGATAATCTGATGTCGAATGCTGTTAAATATACCCCTAAAGGTGATATAACACTCACTTTAGCCAGCAATGAAGAAAACGGAGTTAAATATACCACTATCAGTGTGGAAGATACCGGCCACGGAATCTCCAAGGAATCTTTAAACCATATCTTCGAACGATATTATCAAGGCAAAGGTAAATATCAGGCTTCAGGTTCAGGTATTGGTCTGGCACTGGTAAAATCCCTGGCAGATTTGCATCAGGCAACCATTGAAGTGGAAAGTGAAGTGGAAAAAGGAAGTAAGTTTACATTGAAACTACTTACAGAGAACACCTACCCTAATGCAGAACGCCAAGTTGTTAAAGAAGTCCACAAATCAGAAGACGATAGCACACAGACCTCCGCTGTAGAATCTGAAGATGGAAAGCCTATCATCCTGATTGTAGAAGATAATCGGGACATACGCGAATATGTACGAAGTTCATTTGAGGAAATGTATGAAGTACTGACTGCAGCAGATGGAAAAGAAGGATGGAATATTGCACAAAACCAAATTCCAAACATCATCATCAGTGACATCATGATGCCTGTAATGGATGGAATTGAACTATGCCGCCATATCAAAGAAGATATGCGTACAAGTCATATTCCTGTCATTTTGCTTACAGCCAAAGATACACTTCAGGACAAGGAAGAAGGATACGCTGCAGGAGCCGATTCCTTCATCACGAAACCGTTTAGTGCCCGTTTGCTAAACAGCCGTATCAATAATATTTTGGAAAACCGACGCAAAATAGCAGGGGTCATCACTTCAATTCCTGAAACGGAAAGTGAACAAAAGAACATTGAGAATGAACGAAATAACTTAAACAAACTGGATCAGGAGTTTTTGAACAAGGTAACTGCCATCATCGAGGAGAATCTAAGCATGGAAAAAATGGATGTAGCATTTATTGCCGATAAAATGTGCATGAGTCATTCTACTCTCTACCGAAAGATTAAAGGATTGACTGAGATGTCCGTCAATGAATATGTCCGGAAAATCAAAATGAAGAAAGGTATGGAACTCATCAACGAAGGAAAGTATTCGTTGGCTGAAATTTCTGATTTGACCGGTTTCAGTAGTGTAGCTTACTTCCGCCAATGCTTTAAAGATGAGTATGGAATGGCTCCCACTGAATATCTGAAGAGAAAACAAAACTAATTTTATCTCTATACACAATAAAACCATCAATGCCTGCCGAGAAATACTCTCAACAGGCATTGATGATTTTGATCATTTCTTATCAAAGAAATCGAGCGTCCAGCTATCCATCCATTCGATATATGGCACTCCATTTTCAAATTGTACAGGCAACCAAATATAACGGGCATCACTCGGATGCTTAGGCCGCCAGATATCTGCCATAAAGATAAAGGCGTCTTTCTTTCCCGGTACCGGAAGTACATACGTACTCTGTCCGCCAAAAGTAATCTCAGCTTTTACGCCACGACAAGGATTTGGATGTTGTGTCCAAGGTCCCCAAATACTGGGAGCAGAGAACATGCGTGCTTCATTAGGGTCCCATCCGGTACAGCCGGAAGTAATCATCCAGTATGTACCGTCCCTCTGCTTGAATATGGCAGGTGCTTCATTGTGCCCGGCTGGAGCCATACGCACATACTTACCGGTATGGGTCAGGTAATCGTCACTCAGTTCTGCAATCTGTAGTGTCAGGTTGTCTTCTGAGGAATAAATATGATAGGCTTTGCCATCTTCATCGACCAAAAGCTGCATATCGCGTGCCATCTGTCCTCCTTGCAGGTCACGTTTCACAAACAAGCCTTTGTGAATCGCTTCATACCACATCGGTGTCCACCATTCCTTATATTTTTCTGCATCCAATGTATCCAGCATGGCACGTTGTGTTTCATTCATATCAAAAGGAAGCACTCCCGGATTAATACGTTCCGAACGAATATACTTGAACGGCCCGGTAGGAGAATCTGAGACGGCTACAGCCGAACGGGCCGCTGCATAGCCTTTTCCTTTCAATTCCAAATGGAACCACATGACAAATTTCTTTGTCTTTTCATTATAGATTACTTTTGGACGTTCCATTACACATCCCTGCACAATGTCACTGGTAGAATCATTCATCACCACTGGCAGAACGGCTCCTTCATTGTTCCAACCGGTCAGATTAGTAGAAGAATAACACATAATTCCCACCATGGCACTGCTGGTAGAATCGGATTTATTCTCGCCATACCAGTAGTAAGTACCATCGTGATACAATATACCGCCTCCGTGGGCATTTACATGTACTCCCTGATTGTCAGGCCAGATTTCACCACTACGAATTTCTTTGGGAGATTCGGCTGTACATGCCACTAACAAAAGAACACAAAGCGCACCTAAACGACTAATTGATTTCAGTCTCATACATCAAATTTATTATATCCTTATTATAACAATTACGACCAAGATTCTGGAAGCAATCCGAAATAATTCCCAGAATCTCAGTCGCAGTGCATTATCCCCTATTTACAAAACTCAATAGTTTCTTAGAACAAATCCCATGTACGGATTTCATCTCTCCAATGGTGATCTTTCGGAAAAGGCTTTTCTCCCCAAGCACGTACGCTGGTCCATTCCTGTGGTGCATCAGTCCAGAAAGGATGAGAAGCCGGAAGTCCCAACGGCAAGAATGCCAGAGAAGTCATATACAAACTTCCGTTGTTGGTATACCAGTCGGCTACATTCGGCTGACGTCCGGTAAATCCGATAGTCAGGAAACCACCTTCATTGAAATTGTGTCCGCTGGCAAACATACGCTTCATCACCGCTGTCAACGCACAACGAACCTGTGCATTAGTCACCCCTGCAGGCAACTCCTGATACCATGCCATTAAAGCCAAAGGTTGCATAGTAGCCATACGGTAAGGAATGGAACGACCGAATACGGGGAAGGTTCCTTCCGGAGAAATGAAACGCTCCAGAATCAAACTATATTTCTGGGCACGTTTCAATGCGCGGTCATAATACTTTCCATAATCTATCCGGCTACGCACTTTTGCATCCTTCATAGCCTGAAGGGTTTCAAGATACATCGGATGGAACACATAACTGCTGTAATAATCGAATGCAAAAGAAGGACCATCGGCATACCAGCCATCTCCCGTATACCATTCTTCTACCTTACGAATGGCTGAATTCACACGATATTCATCAAATGAAGCTCCTGCTTTTGCCAGGAAACTTTCTATCGTAGATGAGAACAACAGCCAGTTGGTATAAGGAGGATCTATACGACGTAACTGCTGAAATTCCTCTATATAACGCTTTTTAGTGGTTTCATCCAAGGGTTTCCACAACTGATCGTAAGCACGAAGAAAGCTTTCTGCCACGTAAGCGCCATCCACCAGAGTCTGGCCCTCCTGTCTCCACAACAAATAGTCCGGACTTTGCGGGTCTACAGCATTCGCATAGCTCTTCAAAGCCATCTCACGAAGTTCCTTACGCATCTTTCCTTCTTCTGTATCATCATCCGGCAGCGTCAGCCAAGGAGCGATACCCGCCATCAAGCGACCAAACGTTTCCATATAAGCCACCTTTTTGTTTCGGCCATCCCATGTGGGACTAACTTCCAGCTGCATATTCTTCTGCAACTCTCCTTTTGCCATGTTGCTCAATACCGGATAAGCCATCTGATAAGCCAGTTTGCACCAGTAGGCACGATCTGTAGTTTGAGGTGCTTCCAAGTAACGAACATACTCACAAGCAGCCAACAAGAAGGCTCCCACTCCAAAATTAGCGGTAGACTTTGCATTAATTACCTGTCCGGGAATTGCTTTTTCACCGATAGGCTGTACATAACCTACCGTTCCATCTTTCTGAAGAGCTTTCTTTGACAAATAGTTCCATGCCTTCTGCACCACTGGCATGTATATATCTTTTTCCAAATACCCATTGTTTATACCCCATAAGAATCCGTATGTAAACAGTGCTGTTCCACTGGTTTCCGGTCCCGGTGCAAATTCCGGATCCATCATACTGCGTGTCCAGTAACCTTCAGGCTGTTGGATAGCTGCGACGGCTTTTGCCATCTTCTGAAATTTATCCACAAAGAATTGATGATGCTTATATTCTTCCGGCAAGTCTTTCAACACTTTAGCCAGTCCGGCCAACACCCAGGCATCACCTCTGGCCCAGAAATCCTTCTCACCGTTCACGGTCTTGTGTTTCGGATAAATATATTTTGCATCACGGTAATAAAGATTCTCTTCCTTATCGAACATGATGCTGTCAGAATACTGCAAATAAGCATACAATTTATCCAGATACAGCGTGTTATGAGTCACCTTGTAAAGTTTTGTCATTACCGGCATCGCCATATACAACGCATCACTCCACCACCAATAGTCATTCTGTGAAGTACTCATCTGATATTCCATAACCTCACGCGCACGTTTGATTTTCTTATCATCCGGAGCTAAATTGTACAAATCGGTATAAGTCTGGAAACAAATCTGGTAGTCACCAAAAAGGACATACTGATCCGACTCTCCGTAAGAATATTTCCACTCCGCACGGTTATCACTCTTCGCCCCCTTCCACTGGTTATAGTTTGCCCAAGTTTCAGAATAAGCACGATAAGTCTCATTTCCCGTCAGGAAATAGGCTTCCATATTACCCGTATGATATACAGCATTATCCCAGAATGAACGTACTTCCGGCGAATTTTCTGCCTGCCAATGCTGATTTACCTTATCAATCATTTTCCGAACCTCGGCCGCTTCGGAATCTTTGGCCCCAACCGACATCGGCAATACTCCGACAGCGCAAGCCAGTAACAATTTGAATACCTGTTTCATAGTTTTATTTTGAGATTAATTTATTTCCAATACATACACAGGAGTTGCCTCGGAAGCCTTGACTTTTTCCCCGTCCCCCTGATGCGTTTCCTGCACAAATACATGCAGTTTCCGATGTGTTTTCCACAACTCCGTATCATAGCTGGGCTCCCAGGCATCAACAGAGAAATCGGTCAGGTCTTTCACCTGCCATTTACCCGACTTCACATCATCTGTATAAGCCATAGAAACCTTGCTGCCACGTTCTACATCACGGAACACAAAATAAGCCTTCCCTTTATCTACCGCAATACGTGGGCGTGAAATCGGAATCATTTTTGTACCTCCACCTTTTAAAGAGAATCCCAGCAATCGATTCATAATCTGACGGTTCTGCCATCCTTTCCCGTCGTTCCATACCAGCCGATATTGAGGAATCTCACTGTCTGCATCTCTCCAGTAGGTCACAATATAAGGATGTCCTTCCGCATCGGTACTCATACTCGTCTGGTTAATCAATTCACTGTTTTGAGGTATGTGGCAAGCATATTCTGCATTATCCTTACAAATAGGCAAGGTATATTTCTCACCTGTCGATTTATACCACGTCTTTCCCTCATCAGGAGAATATGCATAACAAAGGTCATGATTCGTTTCCACCATCCAAGTCTCACGCCATACCCATGACAAATGAATCACTCCAGCCTTATCCATATATAGTTGCCAGTAGGCATTTCGCTGATTTTCTCCGTCAATCAACACATCTTGTACACGTGTCCACTTCCGGCTCTTCAAATCATAACGATTCAGTACCAGATTACCTCTCCCTGAAGCTCCGGAACGGTATACAAACAGCAAATCACCATCCGGCATCCGATAAAACTCCGGATACGTGACATCTTCTTCATCCTTACCGGTCATCGCTTCTTTTTCTCCCAGCGTCAAAGCACCGGGTGCCGTACTCTTGCAATAGTTTAATTTGTTACCGTGATGGTCAAAAGAAAGATGCAGATAACCGTCTCCATCTACCATCATACTGATGACATTGTGTGCATCGGCTACATTTCCTTTATATTGACTGCGGTGCAACGTCCATTCGGTACTCCCCAATGCACGTTTACCTACGGTCAAATATCCATCGGCATCGTAATAAGATATATATTGCACTCCCCCGTCCGTAACCAGCGAACTGTTACGGAATACAGTCGTATTGACGGAAGTTGAGCTATAGCCGTCACCCACCTTGACAAGGCGTTGTGCAGAAATTCCACCCCAAATGAGAAAACCAATTAAAAATAGCAAGATGCGCTTCATAGTTTATCTATTAAGTATCCTTTGCAAAAGTAGAATTTTCAGGTAAAAAAAGGTATAAAAATTTCGTCAAGGAGGGATAAAAAACGGGCAAGGAAAGCCGAATGGATAAAATCCTGCCCTTTTTGACCAAATCGTCACATATTTCTATTCAAATGTTTGAGATACGAATGAAAAAACAGTCCGTATTCAAAGCATCTACTTCAATACGGACTGTTCGCAAAAAAATGATATTTCTTACAGACAAGCTGGAAGTTCACTTAACTTCATACTATTGGAACCTTTTATCAACACACAACAATGCTGAACAGGATGAGCAGCCAGCATGGCTTCTACCTCCTTCACGTTCTCATAATGTTCAAACGAAGCAGAGAGTCCGGCAAACTCCGGCCCAACTAAAATCACGCGTTCAAACTGACATTCGTTCAGGAAGTCTACTACTTTCTGATGTTCTTCCCGACTTCCTTCACCCAGCTCTTTCATAGCACCCAGTATAGCCACCTTGTGCTCGGCTTCCATCTGGCGGAAGTTAAGCAGCGCTGCCATCATACTGGTAGGATTTGCATTATACGCATCCACAATCAGCGTATTGGATTCCGTCTGAACCAGCTGTGAACGATTGTTCTGAGGCACATAAGAGGAAAGCGCATGACAGATTTGTGTATCTTCCACGCCGAAATAACGACCAATAGCAACCGCTGCCAGTACATTATCCAGGTTATAGGCTCCTATCAGATGGGTCTTCACCTCGTGTGACGTACCTTCTGCTGTCCAGCCCAAATGCAGGAACGGAGAACAAGAAAGCACTATTCCACTCACATCCAAGCCTGAAGTCTGTCCGTAACGAACACAATTCAGTCCTTCTGCAATTTTATTCAGATAAGGGTTCTCATTCTGAATAAAGATGGTGGCATTTCCTTTTTCCCGAAGATAGTCATACAACTCTCCCTTGGTACGGATGACTCCTTCAAAAGAACCGAATCCTTCCAGATGCGCCTTTCCTACATTGGTAATGATACCGCAATCAGGCTCAGCAATGTGAACCAGCGTCTTGATTTCACCCGGATGATTGGCTCCCATTTCAATGACAGCCACCTCATGTTCCGGTTTCAGGCGCAACAATGTCAAGGGCACGCCAATATGGTTATTGAAATTTCCCTGTGTATAGAGCACATTGAATTTTTCTTTCAATACGGCCGCAATCAGTTCCTTCGTTGTGGTTTTCCCGTTGGTACCGGTTACTCCCACCATGCGAGTTCCTAACTTACGACGATGATAATTGGCCAGCTGCTGCAACGTCTGAAGGCAATTTTCCACCAGCAAGATATGTGGATTCTCCGGTGATGCATATTGTGGTTCGTCCACCACAGCATAACGGCATCCCTGTGCCAGTGACTGTGCCGCAAACGCATTGCCATTAAATGTTTCTCCTTTCAGGGCCAGAAACATAGAACCCTCCGGACAATGACGGCTGTCGGTCGTCAGTCCGTTACACTCCGTAAACCGGCTGTATAGTTCTTCAATATCCATATTCTTATTGTTCTGAGAAGCGCTTTGCCTGCTCTTCAATCAATGCCGCATCTTCAAAATAGTTGATTTTCATGGCACGGCGCACTTCATCCATGGTCTGAGCGGCAGCTTCACGAGCCACTTCACAACCTTTTTTCAACATATCATATACGGCAGGAATATCTTTTTCAAATTCCTTACGACGTGTACGGATCGGTTCCAACACCTCTTCCATGACAGCTCCCAGGAACTTCTTCACCTTCATATCACCCAATCCACCGCGAGTGTAATGTGCTTTCAGTTCGTCCAGGTTAGCATATTCCGGCAAATAGCGTCCAAAATGTTCTGTCTGGCAGAAAGCATCCAGGTAAGTAAACACACAGTTGCCTTCCAGTTTACCCGGATCGCTTACTTTGATATGTGTCGGATCAGTGTACATGCTCTTCACTTTCTTCAATACCTCATCTGCCGAATCAGACAAATAGATACAGTTGCCCAGCGACTTACTCATCTTAGCCTTTCCATCCGTACCCGGCAAACGCAGACATGCCGCATTGTCCGGAAGAAGGATTTCCGGTTCTACCAGTGTTTCGCCATAGATATGGTTGAAACGACGTACAATCTCACGTGTCTGTTCAATCATCGGTTCCTGGTCTTCTCCCACCGGAACGGTAGTAGCCTTGAATGCCGCAATATCGGCAGCCTGGCTGATAGGATAAGTAAAGAAACCTACCGGAATACTTGTTTCAAAGTTACGCATCTGGATTTCAGTCTTCACCGTAGGATTACGCTGCAAGCGCGATACGGTTACCAAATCCATAAAATAGAAACTCAATTCATAGAGTTCCGGAATCTGTGACTGGATAAAGATGGTTGACTTTGCTGGGTCAAGTCCGGCAGCCAAGTAGTCCAAAGCCACTTCAATCACGTTCTGACGCACCTTTTCCGGGTTTTCAATATTATCCGTCAAAGCCTGTCCGTCGGCTTCGAACACAAATATCTTATCATACAAACCCGAATTCTGCAATTCCACACGTCGGCGCAATGAACCTACATAGTGGCCGATATGTAATTTTCCGGTCGGACGGTCACCGGTCAAGATAATCTTTTCCTTTTTCATAATATAAGCTATTGTTCATTTTTAAATTGCAGCAAAGATAGCGAAAGGTGAGTGGAGAGACAAGCGAAAAACATAGTTTTTCAGATAGTCTATTCCGAACCGCATCTATCTTATGAAAAGATAGCGAAAGGTGAGCGAAGCTCCAAGCCAAAAGCTTGCTTTTGAGTGAAAGAGCTTTCGAACCGCATCCTATCTTCTCTAAAGATATATAAATCCTTTGTTTTCTTCAAAATAAATCGTTTCTTTGCAAGAGGTCTCTACAGACAAACCATCTGCCTGACAGGGACTACCTTTAACGATACCACAACAAATTATCTATAACCATGAAGAAAGAACTCAAAAAAGTCCTGGTTCTCGGATCAGGCGCACTGAAAATCGGGCAAGCCGGAGAATTCGACTACTCAGGTTCACAAGCACTGAAAGCCTTACGCGAAGAAGGCATCCGCTCGGTACTTATCAACCCTAATATTGCTACTATTCAGACTTCGGAAGGAATTGCCGACCAAGTATATTTCCTGCCCGTTACACCTTATTTTGTAACTGAGATTATTAAGAAAGAACATCCGGACGGCATTCTGCTGGCCTTTGGAGGACAAACGGCCCTGAACTGCGGTACGGAACTTTACCAGAAAGGTATATTGAAAGAATACGGTGTGGAAGTGTTAGGTACTTCCGTAGACGCCATTATGTATACAGAAGACCGCGACCTCTTTGTCAAGAAGTTGAACGAGAAATCTCTGAAAACTCCGGTCAGCCGTGCGGTAGAAAACATGAAAGATGCATTGGAAGCAGCACGTACCATCGGCTACCCGGTGATGATTCGTTCGGCTTACGCATTAGGAGGATTGGGAAGTGGTATCTGCCCTGATGAAGAAAAATTTATCGAACTGGCTGAAAGCGCCTTTACCTTCTCTCCACAGATTCTGGTGGAAGAATCACTGAAAGGCTGGAAAGAAATTGAATTCGAAGTGATTCGCGATGCCAACGACCACTGTTTCACCGTGGCCAGCATGGAAAACTTCGACCCGCTGGGTATTCATACCGGTGAATCTATCGTAGTGGCTCCTACCTGCTCACTAAGCGAAGAACAGGTAACCATGTTGCAGGATTTGTCCAAACAATGTATCCGCCATTTGAACATTGTGGGTGAATGTAACATTCAGTATGCTTTCAATGCCGAAACCAACGATTACCGCATCATCGAGGTAAACGCCCGCCTGAGCCGTTCTTCTGCACTGGCTTCCAAAGCAACCGGTTATCCGCTAGCTTTCGTTGCTGCCAAGATTGCCTTGGGCTATACTTTGGATGAAATCGGAGAAATGGGTACACCGAACTCTGCTTACGTAGCTCCGCAACTGGATTACCTGATTTGTAAGATTCCGCGTTGGGACCTCAACAAGTTTGCCGGAGTTTCTCACCGCATCGGTTCAAGTATGAAGTCTGTGGGTGAAATCATGTCTATCGGACGTACGTTTGAAGAAATCATCCAGAAAGGTCTTCGTATGATTGGACAGGGTATGCACGGATTTGTAGGCAATGACCACACCCGTTTCACCAACCTGGATGATGAACTGGCCAATCCGACTGACTTGCGTATCTTTGCCATTGCACAGGCATTGGAAGAAGGTTACTCTATCGAACGCATCTATGAACTGACCAAGATTGACCCGTGGTTTATCGGCAAACTGAAAAATATTGTAGACTACAAGCACAAACTGTCAACCTACAACTCGCTTGAAGAACTTCCGGCAGAGGTACTTCGTGAAGCCAAAGTGATGGGATTCTCTGACTTCCAGATTGCCCGCTTCGTACTGAAGCCTCAGCAGGGTAACATGGAAAAGGAAAATCTGGCCGTTCGTTCTTACCGTAAGAAATTAGGTATCCTTCCGGCCGTGAAACGCATCAATACCGTAGCTTCCGAACATCCGGAACTGACCAACTACTTGTACATGACGTATGCCGTAGAAGGATACGATGTGAATTATTACAAGAATGAAAAGTCAGTCATCGTGTTAGGTTCAGGAGCTTACCGCATCGGTTCATCTGTGGAATTTGACTGGTGTTCGGTAAATGCCATCCAGACAGCTCGCAAGTTAGGCTACAAGTCTATCATGATTAACTACAACCCGGAAACAGTTTCTACTGACTACGACGTGTGCGACCGCCTGTACTTCGACGAATTGTCATTCGAACGCGTACTCGACGTCATCGACCTGGAACAGCCGCGCGGTGTCATCGTTTCTGTAGGTGGTCAGATTCCGAATAACCTGGCCATGAAACTTTACCGTCAGGCTGTGCCGGTACTCGGTACTTCTCCGATTTCTATTGACCGTGCTGAAAACCGCAACAAGTTCTCAGCCATGCTTGACCAGTTGGGCATCGACCAGCCGGCTTGGCAGGAACTGACCAGCCTGGACGATGTGAAGGACTTTGTCAAGAAAGTGGGTTATCCGGTACTGGTTCGTCCGTCATACGTACTGAGTGGTGCAGCCATGAACGTATGCTACGACCAGGAAGAATTGGAACGCTTCCTGCAAATGGCCAGCGAGGTATCAAAAGAATACCCGGTAGTTGTATCACAATTCATGCAGGAAACCAAGGAAATAGAATTCGATGCTGTGGCACAGAACGGTGAAATCGTGGAATATGCCATTTCAGAACACATTGAATTTGCCGGTGTACACTCTGGTGATGCGACACTTGTCTTCCCGGCACAGCACATCTATTTTGCTACTGCCCGCCAGATTAAGAAAATCAGCCGCAAGATTGCCAAAGAACTTAATATCTCCGGTCCGTTCAACATCCAGTTCCTGGCTAAGAACAACGATGTGAAGGTAATCGAATGTAACCTGCGTGCTTCACGTAGCTTCCCGTTTGTATCAAAAGTATTGAAGCGCAACTTTATCGAAACGGCTACCCGCATCATGCTGGATGCTCCTTATGTACGTCCTGACAAGCTGGCGTTTGACATTGACTGGATTGGGGTAAAAGCTTCTCAGTTCTCATTCGCCCGTCTGCAGAATGCCGACCCGGTACTGGGAGTAGACATGTCATCTACCGGTGAAGTAGGTTGCTTGGGAGACGACTTCGATGAAGCATTGCTGAATGCCTTGATTGCAACCGGCTACAAGATTCCGAAACAGTCCGTTCTGTTCTCTTCCGGCGCTACCAAGTCGAAAGTCGATTTGCTGGATGCCAGCCAGATGCTTCACCAGAAAGGATACAACATCTATGCTACAGCTGGTACGGCTGCCTTCCTGAACTCTCACGGCATCACCACTACTCCGGTGTTCTGGCCGGATGAACGTCCGAATGCAGAAAACAATGTGATGAAGATGATTGCAGAACATAAGTTCGACTTGATTGTCAACATCCCGAAAAACCACACCAAACGGGAATTGACCAACGGTTACCGCATCCGTCGTGGTGCCATCGACCACAACATTCCGTTGATTACCAACGCCCGTCTGGCCAAAGCGTTCATCGAAGCATTCTGCCACATGAACCAGAATGAAATCCAGATCAAGAGCTGGCAGGAATATAAATAAGGCATACCAAAGGTAGAAAATAAGAACGTCAAAGCGCTTGCAACAAAACGCTTTGACGTTTAGATTAAAACGCAAGTGCGTTTGAAGTAAAATGCACTTACGCTTCAACTAAAACGTCCTTGCGTTTTCCCTTAAACGCAAGGACGTTTTTTTCATATACCTTTTTCTTATTTCAAAGCGGCTTCTATATCAGCCATAAGTTCTTGAAACTCAGATTTTGTATAACCTATTGAGGCATGAATCAGCTTACCGTCTTTTCCGAACAGATACGCTCTGGGAATTGTCTGGTCGGCAAAAAGAGAGAAGACTTCCCGTTTAGGATCCGGATAGAGTGGGAAACTGAACTTCTTCCGTTCATTGTATTTTTTCAGCTCTGCATCCGTATGCTCCCGACCGATAACTAACAGCTTGAAATCCTTGTTATCCTTGTATTTCGGCCACAAGGTCTTCTGAACCTCAGCCAGTTCTATCTGACAAGGACCGCACCACGTAGCAAACAAACTGACCAGCACTACCTTTCCTTTCAAATCGGCTGGTGTTACCTTGCCATATATCTCCGAACTCAGGGTAATGGCAGGCATGGCATCACCCAAACTGATTTTTTCTTTCCCGGTGTCTTGTGCAGAAGCAGCCAGTACGCCCATCCAAATCAGACACAAAAGGCTCCAAATCCGTAAATTTTTCATTGTTCTTTCCTTTCTATAAAATGTTAAACCCTGACAAATATACCGTAAACCGCTGGAAAATCCGCCAAGGAGTCTATCTTTGTAAATAGTTTTAACGAAAAACAAGAGCGCGTATGATGACATTTATCTCGTGTGCCAAGACCATGACCGCACGTAGCAAAACTCCATATCCAGAAACTAGTACCCCTCATTTTTTAAAAGAGGCCCGCGAAAACGCCTTGTACATGACCCAGTTTACCGCCGAAGAACTGGCTCAGATGCTGAAAGTGAATCCGAAGTTAGCAGCCGAAAATTACCTGCGCTACCACGAGTTTCTTTCACCGGAGACTCCTGCCCTGCCGGCTCTTCTGGCCTACACAGGCATCGTGTTCAAGCGCATCCATCCGGCAGACTTTACCGCAGAAGACTTCCGGTATGCCCAGCAACATTTGTTGATTACCTCTTTCTTATACGGATTGCTCCGCCCGCTGGACAGTATTCAGAATTACCGTTTGGAGGGCAATGTACGGCTACCGGAACACGAACGGAAAACCATGTTTGAATACTGGCGCCCTCTGTTGACAGACTATTTCATTGATGCCATCCAGCAACAAGGAGGCATTCTTGTCAACCTGGCCAGCGGTGAAATGAAAGATTTGTTTGACTGGGAAAAAGTCTGTCGGGAAGTACAGGTCGTTACGCCCGAGTTCTACACCCTGAAAAACGGGAAACCTACCACGGTAGTTATCTACGCCAAAATGTGTCGGGGCGAGATGACCCGTTTCATCCTGAAAAACCGGATAACACATCCGGAACAACTGAAAGACTTTGAGTGGGAAGGATTTTCCTATTGTAAGACATCTAGCAATAAAAACACATTTCGCTTCATATTGAAATAAGATAGAAATAGCTGTAATACCAAAGAAACACCTTCGTAAATGCAACTTAACTGGAATGCTGTAACCGTGTAATGCAAAGTTGTCAATTTTGCAGCAGAAAAAAGCAAATGAGACAATGAACAAAGCAAGAAGATGGATTAGCGCAGCACTCCTTATTTCATTCTTCACTGCCAACACATTTGCAGTAGAAGTAAATGTAAACATCAAAGGCTGCATCACAGATCAGAAATCAAAAGAACCATTAATTGGAGCTACTGTACAAATCGTTGGAAGTAGTATTGGAGCCGTTACTGATATAGACGGAAATTTCCAGCTTTCAGGAGTGGAAGATGGTATTTATGACATTGAAATTAAATACGTAGGCTATAAAACTGCTGTCAAAAGACAGGTGAAAATTGAAAACAATAAAATTACAACACTCGATTTTGAGATGGTTGCCGATGAGCATCTTTTATCGGATGTAATTGTAGTGGCCAAAGCTAACCGCGAATCTGAAAGCGTAACACTGCTGGAGCAAAAGCGGTCAGTAGTAGCTGTACAAGCTGTAGGCGCCAAAGAATTATCCAGGAAAGGGGTAAGTGATGCACAAGGAGCTGTCACAAAAATTTCTGGAATCTCCAAACAAGAAGGCGTAAAGAATGTATTCGTTCGCGGATTAGGCGACCGCTATAATATCACCACCCTTAACCGCTACCCTATTCCTTCCGAAGATCCGGAATACAAAAACATTGCTTTAGACATTTTCTCGACTGATATAATCCAATCCGTCGAAGTAAACAAAGCGTTTTATGGCAACACATCCGCCGATGCATCTGGTGCGAATATCAATATTACCTCCAAAGAGCTGACAGGAGATGCCAGCTTGGACTTCAGCCTTTCTGGAGGTATCAATACCAAAACTATATCAGCCGATTTACAACAAGCCAGCGGAATCAATCTGTTTGGTTTTGCTAATACTACGCAACCCGGGGAAGATTTACAAAACTATTGTTTTAAAAATGCAATCGACCCTTCGTTGAAGAATGCAGCCGTCAACCAAAGCTATAGCATTTCAGGCGGAAAACGTTTTTACCTCAATGAGAATCCATTCTCCTTCTTTGTAGTAGCCAGCCATAACCGAAACTATTCATTCTACGAAGAAGAAGTGAGAAACACCGTCACTACAGGCGACCTATCACAAGATATGACGGGCGAAATCTCCAACATCGAGACCAGCCAGATAGCTATGGCCAATCTGAACTATACTCACAACCAGAAACATCAGCTGGCCTATAACTTTATGATGGTACATGCTTCAAAAGCATCTGTAGGCGATTACCTCGGTATGGATGCTGACTATCAGTCCTCTGATACGTATGAAGGGTTCATGCGCCGCCAACAGACAAATGACAACTTGTTATTTGTAAATCAGCTTAACACACAATGGGATTTGGGCAAAAATTTCAAACTGGATGCCGGACTCTCCTATAATACCATCCAAGGCAATGAGCCGGACAGAAGAATCAATAATCTGGTAAAGACAAGCAAAGGCTATGTACCCATGAAAGGAACAGGAGTACAGCAACGATATTTCTCTGAACTGGATGAAAAAGACCTGAATATCCGTGCCGGACTGACCTATAAAATTTATGACGGTTATGGTGACTTGTCCAACATACAGTTAGGTTACATGGGGCGCATTGTAGATGACAATTTCGAAGCGACAGAATACGATATGTCCGTCATCAAACAATCTGTCTTCGATATTGAACACATTGCTCTTGCCGATTACTACAACCAGGAAAATCTGAAAAATGGTTTGTTCAAACTCGACCGTAATGTGGACGAATATGGTGTACAGAAAAACATTCATTCAGCGTATGCAGAAGCCACATATCAGCTTTCCTCACACTTCATTGCCAATGTCGGATTAAAATACGATGATGTTCACACGAATGTGGATTACAATGTAAACCGGGGAGGAACAAAAGGAGAAAATGAAATTGACAAATCTTATTTCTTACCCAGCCTCAATCTGCGCTACAATTTCAATGACAAACATGCGCTCCGTCTGGCAGCCAGCAAGACTTACACTCTCCCACAAGCTAAGGAAATATCTCCGTTCCGCTACATTAATGTAAGTTTCAATAGCCAGGGTAACCCCAACTTGAAACCTTCAGATAATTACAATGTAGATTTAAAGTGGGATTTCTATATTTCTCCAAGCGAACTATTCTCCATCACCGGATTCTATAAATATATTCAGAATCCAATCTCAAGAATTGAAATTGCCAGTGCCGGAGGATTTCTCTCTTATGAGAACATTGCTGACCATGCGACTGTAGCCGGTGTAGAAATGGAATTCAAAAAAGACCTGTTCAACCGCACACTTCAGGATAATGGTGTAAGCAAACTCAGTCTGGGTATCAATGGAGCCTACACATATACATACGCAAAAGTTCCTTTGGCAACTGACTCCAACGGCTCACAACTGGAAGGTGCCGCACCATGGATTGTAAATGCCGATTTAAGCTACTTATATAGAAAAGGACAAAAAAGCTTTACCAACACACTGGTAGCAAATTATTTCAGTGACCGTATCCATACCATCGGAACCGAAGGATATCAAGACATTGTTGAAAACGGAATCCCAACTTTGGACTTCATATCTTCTGCACAGTTGAACAAATATATTACAATAAGCCTGAAAGCACGTAACCTATTGAACTCCGCACACCAACTAACTCGAAAAGGTAACGCAGACGGAAAGGAAGTGGTGCTGAGTAAATATAAAAAAGGAATAGACTTCAGTATCGGAGTATCTTGTAATTTCTAATAAAAACATTACATAAACCATAAAAAAGACGATCAATTTTCTTAATCAATCATTAATTATGAAAAAGGTATTTTTAACAGCAATGGCCTTTGCTGCCATGGTAAGCAGTGTTAGTTTCACTTCTTGTAGTAACGAAGAAGATGTACCAGGGCCAGGCACAGGTGGTGAAAAGATTGAACTAAATGGAACAGTTGAAGGTACCATGACATTGGATGCCAATAATGAATATATCCTAAACGGTACTCTGACTGTTACTGACGGAGCTACATTAGAAATTCCTGCAGGAACAAAAATCAAGGCTGCAAAAGGATTTGGGAACTATATCATCGTAGCACAAGGTGGTAAAATCAATGCAAAAGGAACTGCGGACAAACCTATTATCTTTACGGCTGACAACGAAGAAAACGCAACTACAGGATATTGGGGCGGTCTGATTATCAATGGTAAAGCACCTATTTCAGGAGCAGCCAGTGGAGAAACAGGTTCGACAGAAGTAGACAACAACCTGAAATATGGTGGAACAGATGAAAACGATAATAGTGGTACTTTAGAATATGTACAACTACTGTACACTGGTGCTCGTTCCAATGCAGACATCGAACATAATGGTCTGACATTGAATGGAGTCGGAAAAGGTACTACCATTAAAAATATTTACATCGCAGAAGGCGCAGATGATGCCATTGAATTTTTTGGAGGTACAGTAAATGTAGAAAATATTCTTGCTGTAAACTGCGATGATGATATGTTCGACTTTACACAAGGTTATAAAGGTACTTTGAGTAACTGCTACGGAGTATGGGAAGAAGGATTTACCAGCACAGAAGAAGACCCACGTGGGGTAGAAGCTGACGGAAACCTTGACGGGAAAGGTCCGGATCACCAGGGACAATCTGATTTTACCATCAAGAACATGACCATTGCAACTTATGCGAGCGGACAAGAAATGGATGATGCCATAAAAGTACGTAGAGGTGCTACCGCACATATTGAGAATGCACTGGTTCTTGGAAATGGAAAAATCAAAGACTTTATTGACGTAACAGACTCTAAAGGAGCTGCTACAACAAACACCAGCATGAGTGTAACAAATCAAGTCAACACCGCATTTAGTGGAACAATAATTAACAATGGTGATGTAAACTACGAAAATATTAAGGTAGAAGCTGGCAACACAGGAGCAGAGCAATCACTTTTCACTTGGACAGGATATAAATTCCCTAGTTCGGATGTGGTAATTTCAGAAGAAAACTTACCTACCAGCATTGATACTGAAGTAACATTAGATGCCAGCAAGCTTTACATTATTGAAGGGGCTGTCATTGTGAAAGATGGTGGTGTATTGAACATTCCAGCCGGCACTACATTAAAGGCAAGAAAAGGATTCGGAAACTATATCTTAGTAGACAGAGGGGGAAAAATCAATGCAGAGGGTACAGCTGAAAAACCTATTACATTTACCGCAGACACTGAATCTGCTACAGCCGGATACTGGGGCGGACTGATTATTAATGGTAAAGCTATAATCTCCGGCGCATCAGCAGGCAGTGAAGGTTCTACAGAAATTGACAACAACTACAAATACGGTGGGTCTGACAATGCAGACAATTCAGGTGTACTGAAATATGTGAAACTGCTCTACACAGGTGCCCGTTCCAATGCTGACATTGAGCATAACGGACTGACATTAAATGCCGTAGGAAACGGAACAACAATTGAAAACATTTATGTGGCAGATGGTGCTGACGATGCTATCGAATTCTTTGGAGGCTCTGTCAATGTAAAAGGATTATTGGCTGTCAACTGCGATGATGACATGTTCGACTTCACACAAGGATACTGCGGTACTTTGTCTGACTGCTATGGAAGATGGGAAGAAGGATTTACCAGCACAGAACAAGACCCACGCGGTGTAGAAGCAGACGGTAATCTGGACGGAATAGGTCCTGACCACACTCCTCAATCTAATTTCAAAATTGAGAACATGACTATTGAAAATCTATCTAAAGAAGCTGAAATGCAGGATGCCATCAAGATTCGCCGTGGTGCCAAAGCAACTATCGTCAATGCATTGGTTAAAGGGTCTGGATTAGTCACAGACTTAGTAGACCTGAAGGACGGAAAAGGAAATGCTGATGCCGCTACAACTATCAGTGTCAGCAAGGAATTAAGTCAGGCGACTGCAAAGGATGTAAATGGTACCGGAAATGTAACTGTTGCAAACGGTAATACCGGTGTTTCTACTGACACATTTGCATGGACAGGCTATAAATTCTAAACAAAGATTTATACACTAATACGTTTGATTTTATCTCCAGTTTCGTACAAGACATATACTCTGTACGAGGCTGGAGATTCTTTTTTATCCCAATTTTCCAATTTTCTAAAGTGTTTTTCCTATTTTTGTACAGACCAAAAAATAAATAAGATTATGTATCCTTTGAAATTCAAACCTATTTTAAAATCGACCCTTTGGGGAGGAGAACGTATTATTCCTTTCAAACAATTAGACTGTCAGCAGGAACAAGTGGGCGAAAGCTGGGAAATCTCAGATGTACCGGGCGACGAATCTGTAGTAGCAGAAGGTGCAGATGCCGGCAAGAACCTGACTCAGCTGATGGAAGAATATAAAGGAAAGCTGGTAGGAGAAGAAAACTACAAGCGATTCCAGGGCAAGTTCCCTTTGCTTATCAAGTTTATTGATGCCAAGCAGGATTTGTCTATTCAAGTACACCCTGACGATGAACTGGCCATGAAGCGCCACCAGTCTATGGGTAAAACAGAAATGTGGTATATCATCGACAATACTGGCGGAGAAGCACACTTGTACTCTGGTCTGAAAAAACAGATTACTCCGCAGGAATATGCCGACATGATTGAAAACAATACAATTTGTGATGCCCTCGACAAATATGACGTACAGCCGGGCGATGTATTCTTCTTGCCGGCAGGACGTATCCACAGCATTGGAGCCGGATGTTTCCTGGCAGAAATACAGCAGACTTCCAATATCACGTACCGTATTTATGACTTCAACCGTAGAGACAAGAACGGTAACTTGCGTGAACTGCATACGGAACTCTCAAAAGATGCCATCGACTATACTGTATCTGATGATTATCGTACGCACTATGAACCGCGTAAAGACGAACCGGTGGAACTGGTAAGCTGTCCGTACTTCACTACTTCTGTTTACAACCTGACAGAAACCATGAACATGGACTACAGTGAACTGGATTCGTTTGTTATTTACATCTGCATGAAGGGAGCCTGCACCATTACTGACAACGAAGGCAACCGCATCAGCGTAAAAGCAGGTGAATCTGTATTGTTCCCGGCTACTACCCAGAACCTGGAAGTTGTACCGGAAGGAGAAGTCTCTTTCCTGGAAACTTACGTATAATCTGATTTGATTTATACTCATCGCTGAGTCCTTTTCTCTTGTCCTGTTTCAGGCAGAGAAAGAGACTCAGTCATTTTTTACAAAAGCATTAGGTGATACGCCCGTAATCTGACGGAACACACGATTGAAATGGTTGGGAGTGGCAAAACCTACTTCGTATGCAATCTGTTGCATGGTCCTTCCCCCATCGGCAAAAAGCTCAATAGCCCGCATGATTCTCAGATTGTTCACATAATAGCTGAAACGTATGCCCGACTCATTGAACAAACGGCTCAGGTTGCGCACAGAGAATCCGAAACGAGCAGCCAGTTGCGGCATCTTCAAATTCTCATGCAAATGCTCCTGCAGATAAGCCAGAACAGGATGCAAACGTGCATCATTGGGAATGGCTAGCATCTTCAACAAGAAGCCCATATCCTGGCTGATGGAAGGCAGCAGTTTGAAAAAGCTGAGTGCAAAGGCATACAAATCGGGAGAATCAGCCTGTTCTATCTCCGTCCCCTTAGAAGCAATAAATTTCAAGTTCTCTGCAATGAAGGAGTTGGTATGATAAATGGAGAATTCTTTCAAGGCGGTATCCTTGTCATCCGCATCCAGTGACAGATAGAAAATAACCAGTGACACCTGCCGGTTCTTGCTGGATAACTCATGCTCCGTACAACCTGGTATCCAGGCGATGTGCTTCTCTGGCACAAAATAACTTGTGGAACCTATCTGCACATGCAACGTGCCGGAAAGGGTATAGATAATCTGGCACTTTTCATGTGCATGACCCGGCAGTTTAATTTCTTCCCATCCGGTTTTCTTGATGCGGATGGTCTCCTTACTCGTCTGCTTTATCAGCGAAAAGCTGACCCACAACCAGCAGAACCTGATTCGTTCGGAACGCAGACCTCACATCAGTCTGACAGCTACCAATGAGTTTAATGGGCCGATTCTAGTAGAAGTCCCGCCATTGAACAACAACTTTAACTACTGGTTTGCCGGAGTAGGTATCTCGTATAATCTGGATGCTTTGTTCAAGAGCAAGAAGAAGCTGAAACAGGCACGGATAGCCACCTCAAAAGCGGAAAAGAATTACCAGCTGGTCAAGGAAGAAATAGAGAACAAGGTGCACGAAGCGTACGTGAACCTGAATGAAGCTTACGTTAGACTGAATACCCAGCAAAAAAGCGTACAGCTGGCGCATGAAAACTTCCGCATCGTGCGGCAACGTTACCTGAACGGCCTGTCACTGATTACCGACATGCTGGATGCCAGCAACATGCAGCTGGACATGGAATTGCAGCTGGCCAACTATCAGATAGGTATATTGTATCAATATTACCTGCTGAAAAAAATCACGGGAACACTTTAATGAAATGCATATTTACACAAAAACAAAAAAATATATGATGCGAAACAAAAAAAGAGCTATTTCTAATTTCTTTATACTGCTGGTCCTCGTAGCCGGTATCAGCTGGGTTTGCGGCAAATTTATCCATTTAGGTAATGTGGAATATACAGACAATGCCCAGGTGAAGCAACACCTGACCCCAGTCAGCACACGGGTACAGGGCTTCATCAAGAAAATCTGTTTTGAGGAATATCAGACTGTGAAAAAAGGAGATACCCTGGCCATCATAGAAGATACGGAATACCGTCTAAAAGTGGCACAGGCTGAAGCTGACTATCGCAATGCACTGGCCGGAAAGAGGGCCATGCATACCACTATCAACACCACACAGAACAACATCCTCGTAACGGATGCAGCCATTGATGAGCAGCGTATTCGTCTGCAAAATGCACAGACAGATTACAAACGTTATCAGGAATTGCTGAAAGAAGAAGCCGTTACTCCCCAGCAATTTGACCGGGTAAAAACAGATTACGAAGCAACACAGGCACGCTATGAACAGTTGTTACGCCAGAAACAATCTACTTTACTCCAGAAGCAGGAACAGACCCAGCGCCTGGAACAGAATGAATCGGCCATCAAACTGGCAGAGGCAGCACTCAACCTGGCCAAACTGAACCTCTCTTATACAGTGATTCTGGCTACTACAGACGGAGTGACCGGACGAAAAAACATCCATGAAGGAGAGTTAGTTCAGCCTGGACAAGCCTTGGTAACTTTGGTAGACGGTACGGAGAAGTGGGTCATTGCCAACTACAAGGAAACTCAGACTACCGACATGAAGAGAAATCAGCTGGTGGAAGTAAGAGTAGATGCCATCCCTGATGTGAAATTTGAGGGACGTATCGCTTCTATTTCGGATGCTACCGGAGCTTCCTATTCACTTATTCCACAAAATAACTCGGCGGGCAACTTCGTAAAAGTAGAACAGCGCATCCCTGTCCGTATCGAGTTCACAGAAAACAACCGTCCCGAAGATTTGCAACGCCTGAGAGCCGGAATGAATGTAGAATGTTACGTTAAACAGTAAACAAGAAATGGCTGAACCACGTCCCCAGATTCCTTACTTCAAAGAATTCTTACCGACTCCGGTCTGCATCGGCCTGTCGCTCTTCTTTGCCATGGTCTTTCAGTTTAACGGAGGAGTTTTCCTGCCGGCTGCTACTCAGATGTCGAGCGCATTAGGATGTATCCAGGAAGATGTAACCATGGCAGCCTATGCCTCCTTCATCGGTATGACCGTTATATTTCCGATACTGTTCCGTCTGAAATCCCGGTTCACCACCCGGTCTATTTTCATGACGGTATGCCCGGTACTCATTCTCTGCAACCTGATTACCATGCATACAGACAACATCTTTCTTATGATTTGTGTATGCTTCGTATCGGGATTCTTCCGCATGTGGGGCACCTTCGAGTGTTTCTCCAATACCCGTCTGAGCATCACACCTTCCGGAAATTTCTCGGTGTTCTATCCCGTTATCTATATCATCGTGCTTGAAAGTATCCAGTTGTCCGGACTGGTCACCATGCACATCAACGACTGGGCCAACTGGCAATACATGCACTGGTTTGTCATCGGCATGCTGATGGTGGTATGGATTTGCGTCATGTGCCTGACACGGACTATCCGCCTGGGTAAAAAGATTCCTTTATATGGCATAGACTGGATAGGCCTCCTCTTATGGACAGCCATGCTGTTCGCAATTGTTTTTATCTGCATCTATGGAGACTTTTACGACTGGCTGGACAGCGTACAAATTCGCTCCTGCATTGTAATAGCCGTAGTTTCCTTACTGATAAACATTAACCGGATGACTTCCATACGGCACCCATATATAGATCCGCAGGTATTCCGCTACAAGAAATTCCCCGTAGTGTTGTTCCTGTTCTTGATGCTCTGTCTGTTTCTCACCACCTCCTCTGTACTGCAAAATGCATTCATGACATCCATCTTACAGTACGATACGCTAAATGCCATTTCATTGAACTGGTGTGTATTTGCAGGAATCCTGGCTGGAGCAGGTATCGTATTCTTCCGGCAAGCAGTATTAAAAAAAGGATATAAACTATTGATTTCTGTCGGATTTACACTGATTGTCATGTACCAGTATTACATGTATTTCCTGATATACCCTGATTTGAATATTGAAAGTTTGTATCTGCCCAACTTTTTAAAAGGCATCGGTCATGGAGTACTTTATATTTCGCTGACCATTTATGTAGCGAAGCATATCCCCTTCAAGCATTTCTTCCAGTCTTTGTGCGTACTCAGCTTCATTCGTACCAGCATTGCAACCCCGCTGGGAGCAGCCATATTGAACCGCTGGATGAAACACTTGCAGCGCGACAACTGGGGATTATTAAGCAGAAACATGGACAACCTGCACGAGTGGATGCCGGATGTATCAGTCATACAACTCTATAATGAAGTAAACACCCAAACCATGCTGACCAGCCTGAAAGAGTTGTTCGGCTGGGTATGTCTGTTAGGAACTGTTTTTCTTGTAATCGTGCTCAGCTACCGAAGTTGGCGCGACCGCCACTTGGCAGCTCTCAAAATGCTGCATAGCCTGCCCGTAAAGAAACGGTACAGGCCATCCAGCGTACATAGAATCTCTAAGAATTAGAATTTATAGCCAGCAGTGAAGAAGAACGCCAAGTTGCGTGTCTTTGAATTGCTGGCTAATTTGCAGCATCCAAATTCTCCGTCAAGTCCTACCGTCCAGCGTTTAAAGTCGAGTGCCACACCAGCCATCACACCGGCATCAAAACGACGCAGTCCTGGGACGATATTTCCTTCAATCTTTGATTCACTAAAAGTACTATAAGAAACTGTTAAATCATCAATGTCAATATTCCGCTTGCCGTTTACCCCATAAGCCAAATAAGGACCTGCCGTAAACACCATATCAAAATTAGCAGCTGTACCTACATGAAAAGCAGCCAGCAAAGGCATCTCAAAATAATTCTGGTTTACATGTTTATTTACTACACGTTGAGTATTATCCCACTCAAAATATTCATCTATACTTGCCCCCTTCGAAGCCCAATACAATCCGGTCTGGAACGACACCAGTCCACTCAAGGGTACATCAATCCCGACCCCAACCTTCTGGTTAAACAGCGGAGAAGAGTCTCCGGCATCCTTTCCCATCCAGGTACTCATACCCAGTCCAAGTTCCATACTCCAAGTTACTTTTGTCTGTGCGGCCATTGTCAAAGCTACGAACAAACCTGCCACTATGCATGCAATCTTTTTCATAAGCTCAAATAATAGATGAATTACACAAATTTAAAAAGATAAAGCGGAGATACAAATAAAAAGGGAGCAAAAAAGAAGTTTTCACCTCTTTTTGCTCCCTATCTATTAGTTATTCAATCGCCTTATTAGAACTCGTAGTCAATACCAATGGAAATATTCTCGCCATCCAAAGCAACGCCGAATCCGTTTCCGCTCATATTACGATAATAGTCGTCACGATAACCCGCAAAACCGACTTTAGTAATAAAGCTGAAATTATCATTCAACTTCACCGCCAGGCCCGGTTTCACTCCGATTTCAAAACCATTTACTGAATCCGCATGTTTTGCCTTGTAAGTAGAGAATCCAAATCCCATATCCAAGAACAAACGGACAATCTTGTTTTCATAGAAAGAGTAACGTGCATACGGTGCCAAGGCAAATGCATTGGTACTTACTTCATGTTCGTCATCATAGCCATTGTGTGCATAAGCCAATTCCACACCTACGGCCCATTTTTCACTCAGATTATAACCTACATCCGGTGTGATAGAGAATGAAGTCTTATCTACATCATTGTTTCTCCACAAGCTGATACCACCACCTAAATAAATACCTTCCTGTGCGCTGGCTGTAATGGCAGCCATTACAATTACTACGAGTAAAAATAATTTTCTCATAATCTTCTTTTTTTAGTTTTACAAATATATTAACAACTGAATACAGTTTTTTGTTCACTTTTATCCCTGTTTGTGCCTGTTGGCTCTTCGGCGGCGATATTCCGCTTTCATCTTGGCAGAGCCAGAACCATGCAAACCCGTAATGTAAGTTTTCTTCTTAGCCTTGGTCTTTACTTTCTCTTCTTTCTTTTTTCCGTCAGAAGACTTCCCGCCTCTGAATACAATTCCTTCTGTCAATATCTTTTCAATATCCATATTCTTTCATTTTTTAGGAGATAATTTCACATGTTTTCCTGCTTTCGTACATACCAGCGTACGTTTCAAAGGGACACGGGTAGACATATTAAATAATAATCCGGGATTAAAATGTTGTCCGTTGGCCCTAAGTTCAAAATGTAGGTGCTCTGTGGTAGCACGTCCGGTTCGCCCGGTCAATCCTATTACCTGACCCGCCTTTACTGAATCACCCGGTGCAACAAAGTTCTTGGAATTATGACTGTACACAGTTTCCAGTCCATTAAAATGCCGCACCACAATCACCTTTCCATATCCGCCGTAACTTTTGGCCATGCGTACCACACCGTCGAACACACAAAGAATAGAATCATTGGCCTTGGTCTTTATATCTGCTCCCGAATGTCCACCACGGCTTCCATAAGCCGAAATAACCTTTCCTCCAGGAAGCGGAAAGCAGAACTGCGAATCGGCCAGACACTCCAGATGTATCTCCACGCTATTTCCCTTTGAAAACAATCCCGGTGTATGTACCCTGACATGGCTACGCTCCATGTGCGTAAATCCTGTTTTCACAGGTTCATCGGCCTGCATATTTCCCATACAAAGGAACAACAGTCCAAGTATTACAATCAAGCGATTCATTCTATTCAAAATAATAAAGTTCTACATCCTGGGCATCCGCAAATTCTTCCAGCAGGTTCACCATATAGTGTACGTCTTCCTCCAGACCTTCACTTCCACTATATGCATTCATAATAGCCAACAGATGAGTGGTTTCCGATGAAATCTTTGTCCGTTCATTATCGCTTGTCGGCGTACCCACACCTCCCACGGCATCTCGATATACCGGCATTCCCTCAATGTTCAATTCTCCACGTCCAATACCTTCGTAAGGCTCACCTGTCTTTCCGATACCTAATACCAGCTTGTCTCCTTGAATCTTATCCCGGTCAAAGCCACCGATAGAATGTCCGCTATTGATGGACGCCAAGTTAATCAAATCGACCAGCGTATCTATCTGATAAAGTGAAAGTCCTCTCAACAAGCGGCGGCATAAAGCTTCTGAAGAAGGACGGTAACGGCTGGGATCTTTCCCACATTTCTTATAAGCCTGACGAGTGGCCTGAATGGCAGGCATCTCTTTGATAGAATCAATGGTATATTTCTGACGGTAAAGTTCCGTAAACTCACCGATACGTTTCCACAGTTCTTCACTATATGGAGAATTCTTTACCGTCGCAAATACAGCGGCTCCACGAAACTGCGGCCAAGCCTGCCGTAATTCCTCTGATACTTCAATTTTCAAATCCATTTCGCTATTTTCTTAAATGGTTCTACATCCGCATAATCCCCGACAAAATACGTCCGGAACGAATGCCCAGCCGACGTGCCGAGAAGAAATCCGTATAATTTTGATAGGTACAAATCCCTGCTACTTCCACATTCTCCTTCTTTACTCCTTTAGACAGCAACTGCATTCGGTTGGCTTTCCAAAGGTCGAGGTGCCACTTTTCATCTCTGCGGGCGATGCAAGCCATATCAAATCCGGCTGCTTCAAAGGCTTCATACACCTCATCTCCCACTTCAAAAGCATCCAGAGAGATACCCGGCCCGATATAAGCCTGCACATCTTCTCCCTTCGTACCATAAAGTTCCACCATCTTGTCCAACGTCTTTTCCACGATGCGCTTCACTGTTCCCCGCCATCCGGCATGTATCGCCGCAATTACTTTCCGCCGGGTATCATAGCAAAGCACAGGGATACAATCGGCAGTAGAAATGCAAAGACAGACCTGCCTCATGTCGCTGACCATCGCATCCACTCCTTCCAGTTGTTTCAATTGTTCTTCGGAAGAAAGCCGTAAAAAGGCCTCATCCACAACCTTCACCACCGTATCGTGCGTTTGATGGGGTACAACCAGCATCCGGGGACGCACAGGCAACAACGAACACAGCAGTTCCCGGTTCCGTTCCACCTTATCGGGCGCATCACCACAATAATGATTGCAGTTAAACGAAGCATAATTTCCCTCACTGCAACCTCCGTGACGTGTCGTAGAGAAACAAAAAATGTCGGTGTGCGGACTATTCGGGCCGTACACCAACATTCTTTTATCATCAGTCAGATTATTCATTACTTTTGTGGTTCGTCCTCCCAGTCTATCTCTTCATACTCGTAGTCAAAGTCATCATCCTCATCCACATCCTCATATTCATAGTCAAAGTCTTCGTCTTCGCCCATATCTTCCAGCTCCTTGCGAAGTTTGGTCATATCTTTCGGACGATGTACGATGGCTTCCCGACGTACTGCTTCCAACTGGTTACTGTCTTTATTCAGTTCGGCCCAGAGCAAGTCTTTCAACTGCTGGATACCCATTCCAGATACCGAAGAAATAAAGACATGAGGTATATCTTCAGGCAATGTAGGTTCCAGCATCTGCATCAGTTCCTCGTCCAGCATGTCACATTTCGTAATGGCCAACACCCGCTGCTTATCCAGCATCTCCGGATTAAAGGTAGCCAGCTCGTTCAACAGAATCTCATACTCCTTACGTATGTCATCCGTATCACCCGGTACCATAAACAGCAGCAATGAGTTGCGCTCAATATGACGCAAGAACCGCAATCCCAGTCCCTTTCCTTCACTGGCTCCCTCAATGATACCCGGAATATCCGCCATCACGAAAGACTTCCCTTCGTGATAAGACACAATTCCCAGGTTAGGTTCCAGCGTGGTAAAAGGATAATTGGCAATTTTCGGACGTGCGGCAGAAACCGAAGAAAGCAAAGTGGATTTTCCGGCATTCGGAAAACCTACCAGACCTACATCCGCCAATAATTTCAATTCCAAAATCACCGTCATCTCCTGCATCGGTTCACCCGGTTGGGCAAAACGGGGGGCCTGACGGGTTGCTGTACGAAAATGCCAGTTTCCCAATCCTCCGCGTCCGCCTTTCAGCAAGATGACTTCTTGTCCGTGCTCCGTTACGTCGCACACATATTCCCCTGTTTCGGCGTTATATACAACCGTTCCACAAGGCACTTCAATGACTTTGTCTGCCCCGTCCTTTCCGAAACTCTTGTTTTTCGAGCCGTTACCTCCGTGTTCCGCAAACACATGACGGTCATACTTCAGGTGCAGCAATGTCCAGTAATTGCGGTTTCCCCGCAAAATCACATGACCTCCTCTACCACCGTCGCCACCGTCCGGACCTCCGTTGGGCATATACTTCTCACGGCGCATGTGCACCGAGCCACGGCCTCCCTTTCCGGAGCGGCAGTAGATTTTTACATAATCAACAAAATTCGATTCAGCCATAAATTCAAGTTTAAGAACTGGCAGACCGTCACCGGCCCGCCAGTTTTTTATTATTTAAAGTTTATCAATAGCCGCGCAAATATCAGCGAAGATACCGTCCATAGTACCCAATCCCTGAATGTGGCAATATTTACCGTCGTTCTTGTACCAGTCAATCAACGGAGCAGTCTGAGAGTGGTATACTACCAGACGCTTCTTGATAGTTTCTTCATTATCGTCAGCACGACCAGATTCCTGTCCACGTTTGATCAGACGAGTCATCAGTTCATCTTCAGGAACTTCCAGGTCAAGCATGATAGAAACTTCCTGTCCGCGTATCTTCAACATCTCTTTCAAAGCCTCAGCCTGAGCGATTGTACGAGGGAATCCATCGAAAATCACACCTTTGCTATCCTTGAAGCTGTCGAATACGCTAGCCAGAATATCAATCATCAACGCATCCGGAATCAACTGACCATTGTCGATATAACCTTTTGCAGTTTTACCCAGTTCCGTGCCGTTCTTGATTTCTGCACGCAATACATCTCCCGTAGAAATATGGTTCAAGCCATATTTTTCCACAATACGAGCACTCTGAGTTCCTTTACCTGAACCCGGAGCACCAAAAATTACAATATTCAACATGTTGTCTTATAATAAATAAAAAAATTACTCTATCACTGTATAGATGTCGCGGTAGTTCCGTCCGAAGCCATCGTAATCCAATCCGTAGCCCACGATAAAATCATTCGGAATATTCATCGCCACATAGTTTATATCCAAATCTACCTGCAACTTATCCGGTTTCACCAGCAGCGTGGCAATACGGATTTCTTTCGGATTGCGTGCCTTCAGGGTTTCCAGCAAACGCTGCATGGTCAGCCCCGTATCCACAATATCCTCCACGATGACTACCGTACGTCCTGAAATGTCTTCATTCAGTCCTACCAGTTCTTTCACCTTTCCTGTAGAAGCCGTTCCCGCATACGAAGCCAGCTTCACAAAAGAAATCTCACATGGAATCGTCAGATGTTTCATCAAATCGGCCGTAAACATGAACGAGCCGTTCAACACACTCAAAAACAACGGATTTTCACCCTCCAAGTCATGATTGATTTCATTGGCCACACGTGCCACCTCCTTCAGGATATCCGCCTCTGGGATAAACGTTTTGAAACGCTTGTCTTTAATCTGAATCGTATCCATGTTATAATCTAGTTTTAGAAATTGTGCAAATTTACGGATTTTCCCTAAAACCTCCACACTTCCCCCTGAGTATTTAAAGATATTTTCAATAGAATATATATCCCATTCGAGGCTTTTTTCGTACTTTTACCGACAAAATAGCTATTTTATATATACAATGAAAATTTTAAGTTGTACACAACAAAAAGAGGCAGATGCATATACCATCGCCCACGAATCTATATTGTCAATCAACCTTATGGAAAAAGCTGCCGGTCTGTTGGCACAGGCTATCAGCGAGCGATATGACAAGTCACACCGTCTTGTCGTATTTGCCGGTCCGGGCAACAATGGGGGCGACGCACTGGCTGTAGCCCGCATCCTTTTCCTGAAAAACTATCCGGTAGAAGTCTATTTGTTCAACGTAAAAGGTACCCTTTCTGAAGAATGCCTCACCAACATCCAGCGCCTGAAAGAAAGCGGATTTGCCAACTACACCGAAGTCAGCAACCAGTTCGACCCGCCTCATCTGGGCAGTCACGACGTAGTAATCGACGGCCTGTTCGGTTCCGGACTTCAAAAACCGCTGAGCGGAGGATTTGCAGCCGTAGTACAATACATCAATGCTTCTCCTGCCCAGGTAGTATCCATCGATATCCCTTCCGGACTGATGGGAGAAGACAATACCCATAACATCCGACAAAATATCATCAAGGCCGACCTGACCCTGAGCATCCAGTTACCCAAACTCTCCTTCCTCTTTGCCGAAAACGCAGATGTGGTAGGCGAATGGCAATTGCTCGACATCGGTATCAGCCGTGAATTCATCGAATCAGCCAAGACAAACTATTACATCACCGAAGCCAGCGAAATGCATGCGCTCATCAAGCCAAGAAAGAAGTTTGCCCACAAAGGCATGTTCGGCCACGGCCTGCTGATAGCTGGTTCCTACGGTATGGGAGGAGCTGCCCTGTTAGCTTCACGTGCCTGCCTTCGTTCAGGCATCGGACTACTCACCGTACACACCCCTGTATGCAACCATGACCTGCTACAGAGCAACGTGCCCGAAGCCATGGTACAGGATGACGTACACGACCGCTGCTTTGCCGAAGCTGCCGACCTCGACAATTTCCAGGCCGTAGCCATCGGCCCGGGATTAGGACAGGAAGAAATCACGGTGCAGGCGCTGTTCGACCAGGTAAGCAACTGCTATATTCCTTTGGTCCTGGATGCAGATGCGCTCAACATCTTCAGCAGCTACCGTAACTACCTGACCCGTATTCCCCGCCACAGCATTCTTACTCCACATATCAAGGAACTGGAACGCATCATCGGACGCTGCAGCAACAGCTACGAGCGTTTGTCAAAGGCGAAAGAACTGGCGGCTCATCTGCAATGCTACATCGTACTGAAAGGGGCATGGACGGCTGTCATTACCCCTGACGGAGTAACTTACTTCAACCCTACAGGCAATCCGGGTATGGCCACAGCCGGAAGCGGTGACGTTCTTACCGGTGTCATCCTGTCACTGCTCTCACAAGGCTACACACACGAAGAAGCCTGCCGCTTAGGTGTCTATGTACACGGTCTGGCCGGTGACATCGCCTGCCAGCAAAAGGGAGTAATCGGCATGACCTCCGGTGACATTGCAGACGCATTGCCGGCCGCATGGAAACAACTAATGGAAACTAAATGACAGACAATATGAAAAAAGGAATCATTGCATTGGGACTGCTGGCCTCTCTGAGTGCCTACTCCCAAGAAAGCTATGTGCCACAGGCAGGCGAAGGCATCGTGTACTTCCTGCCCAAGACCAAAGTAGCCATTGACATCATTGCCACCAAGGTAGACTACCAGCCGGGCGACTTCAGCCTTTATGCCAGCCGCTACCTGCGCCTGAACAATATCAGCTCACAGCCCGAAAGCCATTGGGAAATCAAGGATATTCAAGTCCGCCTTGTAGGAGTGCCCGACTCTACGAAAGCCTACATCATGAAGTTAAAAGATAAGAGTATGGCATCCAATGTAGAACTGACCGACAAAGGGATTGTAAAAGCTATCAATACGACCTCTACCGAAAAAGAATCTCTCCCTGACTACAAGTTAGAGAAGCCACAGCCTCATGAGAATGCCCGCAAATACATGACAGAAGACATCCTCATGGCCGGTTCCAGCGCAAAAATGGCAGAACTGACCGCCCGCGAAATCTACAACATACGCGACAGCAAGAACACCATCCTGCGCGGTCAGGCAGAAACCATGCCAAAGGACGGAGCTTCTCTTCAACTGGTTATTGACCAGCTGAACAAACAAGAAAAGGCCCTGATGCAAGCTTTTACCGGTACTACCGACCGCACAGATAAAGTCTTTACGATATTGGTAGAGCCCAATAACGATGCACAAGAGCAAGTTGCCGCTCGTTTCTCCACCCAGTTAGGAGTACTTCCGACCGACAATCTGGCTGGTGACCCGATTTATGTTTCCATCCGCAACACTTCTACCCTTCCCATGCCGGAAGAAGATAAGAAAAAGAAAAAAGCAGATGGTGCCATCTACAATGTACCGGGTAAAGGAAATGTCACAGTAACTTATCAGGGTAAAAAACTTTTCAACGACGAAATGGCATTTACCCAGTTTGGCTACACCGAAGTACTGGTAGACGGCTTGTTCGACAAGAAAATAAACACCCGCGTGATTTTCAATTCCACTACCGGTGGTATTTTAAAGATTGACAAAGACTGATTTTATAATCTAAACATACCCCAAAGGTCATTTTCTACCATACAGGTGGAAAATGGCCTTAAAAATAATCATTTCTTATTCCCTCTTCCAATTTCGTCATCCATTCATTAAAGCGAGGGCAACGTGTACGAATATCATCTATGCACAATGCTTCAAGAATCATTTCTCCATCAGTCGTTTTTTCATAAGGGAAAATATGCATTAATCTCTTTGAAGGTGCAGTCTCCGCCCCTCCATTTATATCTTCTGGGGTAGGATAAGAATCCATTATATGCTGCAGCTCACGTAATGACTCTTCATCATCCACTACAATATTAAAACCATCCATATTCGTAAACATCAGAGACTCCACCTCATGCCTTTGAATATATGGTAAAAAGCAGGAAGCATCCATCACAACCGAAATCGCCTCCTTCATTTTTGTTTCCAGTTCCGCCAGTTTGAGACTATCCGTAGTATATCCCGGAAAATCCACAGGAAGCCTGAAGAAATCAAGTAAAGTAGTAATTAGTACGTTCCCTGTTGCAGCAACACGTGCCACATCATTCTTAAGATAATCAAATCCTACATTACCCCCCTTTTTATTCAGTTTTCTGTTAGTCAATATCTTTTGGGCATTCATCGGGGTGGTAAATCCTTTCAAATACAGATAAGGAATCACACACTTCTGGATAAAACTGACTTCCGTATCACCTTCCACTATAAAAACAACTCTCTTCATACCCGCTCACATTAAAGGCTGCCCGCCAATGACATTCTTTTCCCAGATTTCTCCCAAGCTATAATCCTTCAGCCATACATCCAGACTTTCAGCATCCAGCCGGTTAAACACCGTAGCATTATCCTTTCTGTCTACCACAATAATATCCTGTGGTCCAAAATTATCTACCAGATTTACCGATTGGGTAGAAATAATAATCTGTGTTTTAGCAGAAGCTTTCTTGATCAAAGCAGCCAGCTTATTTACCGCCACTGGATGCAACCCCAACTCCGGCTCATCAATAATAATCGTCTGCGGCAGATTTGGCTGTAGCAACAATGTAGCCAAACAAATAAAGCGCAACGTACCGTCTGAAAGCTGATATGCGTTAAAATAAGTATCCACTGCTCCCGCCTGCTTCCATTCCAGTTGAATCAACTGTTCATTCAGGCGATTCGGCATCAGATTAAACCCATCAAAAAAAGGAGAAACCGAAGCCACCGTCTTCTCAATACGCGCAAAATGTTTAGGAAACTTCTCTTTCAAATAATATAAAAAAGCTGCTATATTCGCCCCGTTGCTTTTCAGGCTTATATTATCTTCAACGTTGCATTTTCCTTTCATTGGAGAACGGTCGCCCGTATCGTGAAAATGATAAACCTCAAATTCACGTAAAAGGCTGTTCACATAAAACGCCTGCCCGGTATAATCATTTTTGAAGGAAGACTCCTGGCGGTTCGCTTCATGCAACTGTCCGTGCCATACTCCCCCGCTGTTAAACGCTGTTTCCACACGTTCAATGAACAAAGAATCCTGCGCCTCCTTTAATTTCACAATAAAGCGATTATGGGCTTCCTGATCACGTTTGGCAAAGAACAAGTCGAAACCGATATGTTCCGTCTCTTTTTTCCCCATATACAACAAGCAGTCTGCTCCCCCCTTAGTCAGAATATAGTTTTGCAGGTTCTGCTCATATAAGTTACGTATAAGCGTAAAAATAGAGATGAAGTTACTTTTTCCTATTCCATTTCCTCCGATGAGAATGTTTATGGGCAGCAACTCCACCGCCTGCTCCTTTATTGATTTATAACCCTTAACAACAATTTTGTTTATCATTCCATTGCAGATTTACATACAAAGACCATTTTGCAAAGATAAGCTTTTACGCGGATTCACCGCATTTTCTCCTGCAAGAATTGTTTGTTCCGGAAGACCCTTTATAAACTTCCGTTCCCCTGTTTCCTTTCATCCCATATACCTTCATTCTCCCAATTCTCAGGGAACCCCATAGCCCGAACATCAATCAAAGGATAACGTTTCAACAACTCTTTGAATCTCGTGACAAATGAATGGTTCGGATTGATTGTATTTAGAAAATAGACAATGTTCCGAACGATGTAATCTCCATTGTCATCCAGCTTGGAGGAAAACGGTCGGAATATTTAGACTTAAATGCCGTAACAAACTCTTCATCACTACGCTGGTACTCTTCATCAATCTTTGCCAGGATTTTAGCATGACGCATTGAATTGGAAAAAAGAGAAGTGTCTGTAAACCAATAGCCACTTAACCGATAGTAACTGATATTCTGCAATAAATGCAAAGCCTTTGCCTCATCCTTGAAGGACAGTCCACGTTGTTTAAGTAAGGAAATTTGGTCAGCAAACGATATGAGATGCTTTGGATAAGGGACTTTCACCATAGGCATAAAAAATAAAAGGCTTACCCTGAGCGCGCTGATCTGACGGGAAGCGGGGTAAGCATGTTGTTGCAAAAATACGATAATTATCTTGATTCACAAAATAAATTCATAGATATTTCATTCTATGGCAAAGATAAGCTTTTACACGGACTCACCGCATGGCCGGACAATAATCGTTTGTTAAGAAAACTCCTTTATAAAATTCCTTTTCTCCGTCCGTATTCTTTCCAACACAAAGAAAAATTCTCTGTTTCACACTGTGGGATACAAAAACCACAGTGTGGGATATATATTTCACAGTGTGGGATACAAATCCCGCACTATGAAACAGAGAATATGCAAGAATGTTCAGAAGAATGTGTCAGAGCAAACTGAAGTAATAAATCGTACTGAAACGATAATTGCCTACAATGAGTTGCATGGAAAAGTTACGACAATTTTATATTCACAAGAGCTGCAACTTTTCAGGTAACAGCTCCTGAGAATATAATATGTATCCAGTTGATGTTTATATCTTGAAAAAACAGAAGAAAGAATTTTAATAACGCTTACATAGCAAAAAGACCGCCTCAATTTATTTGAAACGGTCTTTTTTACTATAATAAAAATTTCATTAATCTGCTACATAAGGTTCCATCACTAAATCGCTAATATATATTTTTGACACAACCTTCTGAGTACTCTCTGATGCATTATTATTCGTATAGAATCTCAAATCAAATTTAGCATAATCACTCGTAGATGTATCTTTCCAATCATTATCTTCTTTATAATTTTTATCTGTTTTATCTGTAATTACAGTTCCAACAGTCTTACTCTTTTGAGCTAAATTAATATAAATAGTAAAATCCATCCAATCTCTATTACCAGGTGTTTTAGAAACAGTCGTTGCCGAAAAAGTCTGATTAGTAGAAGTCGCAAATGATGAACTATTATCAGCATTCCTACAGGTTATTACAAGTTTAGAAGCTCCATTTTCAGAAAGTCCCTCATCAAGTGTTGCGCTCTGACTTAATTCAGTTTTAATCTTCATCGATAACTTATAAATTTGTGTTTGAGAAACATCCAGTGGTGAAGAATGAAAATATGACAATGCCGCTTTATAATAACTATTTGATACATTAGCATCCTCAAATTTTGATGTATATTCTAAAGATGCATATTTCCCCCAATTACATAATTCATCTACTCCTATTTCAAATTTAGTCACATCATTATAACTCTCGGCATCTAAAAATTTAACCCAAGTATCAGAAGTCAAACTAAATGTTTTGATAACTTCTGTAAGTTCATCACCTAATGGCAATATCAATGGCACCTCATCTACCGTTGCATCACCAGTAACAGCGGTACCTTCTCCCCAGGCATCAATTCCTTGTGAAGTAATAGTCACCGTTACATCTTCTGCGGAAGAAGAAGACCCCAGTTCCACATTCAGGCTAATGTATTTTCCTTTTTCAAATTTCACATCAGAAGCTTTATAGGTAACTTTATAAGTTCTTCCTTTTGATACGATAGTCATCAATGCGGTTCCCTTTGTAACGGTCTGTTCCGGCACAATGGCACGATACTTCATGGATGTGGTCAGTTTATCCATGGTCACATTGGCCTTCTTTGTTCCCGGAGTCACAACACTTGTTTCCAGATTTATCGTAGCATCTGTAGTCATATTACTCAATGTAACCACTGCATCTTCTGCCGCATTCGGTCCCGAAAGAGTCACCTCTACCAAAGAAAGTGCATGAGTAAATTGCAAGTCTACATTTGCCTGTCCTGCGCCAGCAGTTAAGTTAGCCATCAAATAATCATTGGCCAGATAACCACCTGTTTCCTGATCCGCACTGACCTCTGCAGCAATGGCCGTACTGGTTGCAGACGCAGCATAGGGATAGTATGCGTAATATGTATACACTCCATCCGCAGGTACATTCACAGTAGCACCTGTCCAGGCATTTCCATTATACGTATATTCCAGATTAGAATAAGAGTCTACCTCTTTTACAAAAATACCAACAGCATTTGTACTCTCAAAAGAGGCTTGATAGGATCCGTCTTCCATGGCAACCCTGGAAGCCGAAGTGCCTTCTATACCCATTGTAAACTTTACATCTCCGCCTTGGTTAGACGCAATTTGTTCACTCAATTCATTGTTACATGCAGTCATGGCTGTTGCCGCAATAGCTGCAATAAAGATTCTATTCAATGCTTTCATATTATTAAGATATTATTTTATTGTTCTTGATATGGTTCCATTGTCACATCGCTTACATAAATTGTTGCATTAACAGATTGGATAGCCGCCGTAGCCGCACTATTAGTATAAATTCTCAAATCACAACCTATTAAATCCTCAGAAGTGGCATCGGAAAAAACTTTACCATCTTTTCCAGTTACTGACCCTACTGTTGAACTTATTTTAGAGAAGTCTATGTAAAATGTATACTCTTGCCATGTATCAGTTGCATCAGGAGTTACAGAAACGGTTGTTGCACCGGTCTCCTGATTAAAAGAAGTTGGATTTGTACTTGCTGCAAACGACCATTTATAATGCCCATCGGCTAAATTCTTTGACTTACATGTAAACACCAAAGGAGAAATTTTACCTAGTTCATTTTCACTAGATTTTATCTTCAACGTTACCTTATAAATCGAACTTTCTTCTTCAACATATATAGGTTCTACGTGATTATAACCAATAGCAGCTACATACCAACTATTATTTACAGCCTTACCTTTACCTTCATCTGCTTCTGGATTCCAAACAGAAGTATAAGTCAATTTCGCTGCTTTTCTCCATACAGTCCCATTGTCACTCTCCAAATCAAAATATCCCGGAGTCGTTTCACTTTGTTTCAGCTGGAACCAACTCTCTTCACTAAATTTCTGTGTATCAGTTATTACTAAAGGAAGATTATCTCCAAATGGCTGAATCAAAGGAACCTCTTCCGCTTCACCGCCTCCCGGGTTTTCTCCCGGAGTCCATCCTTGAATTGCGTCTCCACCAATTGTCACATTCTTTCCTTCCGGCAATGCATTCAAGCTATTCACCGTAATCTGCAACAACTTACCTCTTTCATAGTTTACATCTGCACTAAAAGTCACATCAAATGTTTTTCCACCGGCTACAATTGTCAGCAACTTACTATTTGCTGTGATGGTCTGTTCCGGTACCACAGCACGATAAGTCAATGACTCTGCTGCTTTTTTCATCGCTACACCTACAGACGCACCACTAGCAGCAGTAACGGATCCATCTTTCGCATTCACTGATGTAACAGGTAAAATACTCTGGAGAGTAACTGTTGCATTGGCATCACTCGTAGTACCTTCCATTAATGAGACCTGTACCATGGCCATAGCATGCGCAAAGTTCAATGAAATGTTTGTTGCTCCAGCAGCAGCCTCTGTATTACGGGCTGACAGCATATCATTTTTACCAAATCCAGCAGTCTGATCTGCACTTACTGTATCTTTAATTGACGCAGGATCAGTTACAGATGCATCATAAGGATAATAAGCATAATAGCTTAGCTTTACACCATCCTGTGCTGCAATGGCATTTTCCGATGTCCACTTAGAACCATTGTAAGTATATTTCACATTTGAAGAAACCAGTTTTTTTCCATCATAAGCAAAAATACCAATCTCATCATTTGGTTCAAAACTAGTAACCAACGTTCCATCCGCAATAGCAGTACGTGACAAATTTTCCACGCCAATACTAAACTTCACATTTTGTCCGTTCTTGCCATTCTCAGCCAACTGCTCTTCCATCTCATTTGAACAGGCAGTCATTGCCAACGCGCCTGCCAGGGCAAATATCAAGTTCTTGAAATACATTTTCATAAGGTCATATTATTAAGGTTATTATTTAAGTTCTTCATTCCCGTCCACTTCAAGTCCACCGGTTATTTCCCAGTCTTCCACCGTAATCGGATAGCTGGTTACTTTCACTGTCGGAACGAGATTTACGTCAATTGTTATCTCAAATTTTGTATTGATAGCCCCAGGTATCGCTGCTATGTAATCAGTTACTTTTACTTCAATAGGATTGGCTATCTGCGTATTATCCGCATTCAGTAAAGTAATCACAATGACAGGCGACACCGTAGCTGCCGGTGTTTCAGTTGCACCTTCCCCTTCGTTTCCGTCTTGTTCTTGTGACTGAACCGGGAACAGCATAGCTCTAAACTTATTACTTGCAGTAGCTGTAGCCCTGGAACGTCCCGCAGTACTTGCGTCCGCTAATGTCAGCGTACCAGTTTCCGATTCTGTCAACGTTCCGTTCAACACATTCAAGCTACCTTTCAAGGCCGTATTCTTAACTTCTACCTTCATGCTGGAATAGGATACTTCCGGAGTAATGTCTGCAGAAACCATAGCAAACACATGCTTCAGTTTAAAAGCAGCCTCACGGTTATCTTTGTTCAACCCGTTCACTCTGTCAAACTGAAGATTAAAAGCCAATTCCTGCTCCGTAGTCAAATCTACGTTTAACTGGTTATCGGTGACTTCAGCCATACGCGGATAATATGCAGCTAAGTCCCTTTTATCTCCATTGGAAGGAAACACTGGAACAGAGTCGCTTTGGTTAGCTGTAAAATAACTTCCGATACCCCCTGAATTAAAACCGACATTAAAATAGGGTTCTACCAGATTATCTGTACCCTCTTCCAACATAGAAACGCCAATATTCTCCCCTTTTGCATAAAGCTGCGCAGCCTTATCGGCTTCAAAGCCCACATTCTGAGCCGTCACCACCAACGGAAAGGCATTCTCATACACAGCAGTAGGCCCATCGTCTTTTCCACACGCTGCCAGCAAAAATGCCAGAGACAGCGCCCAGAGATAATTCCTTTTGTTTATCATGCTATTATGAATTTATTTAGGTTATAATTGATTGTCTCGTTGCCATAAAATGTTTAGCAAGCAATGTGTTTTTCTTGATTATTGCGCAGCTTGAACCACTACAAAAATACGAAATTTGCGTTATAAAGACTATACTTCTTTTGTTTCAAAAATGTGCTATTTTTGTACAAAAGAGCAATCTTTATAACACCCCAAATTATCATAGAGCACTGACAGAGTTTTCCTGCCAGTACCCTATCAGAATTTATTTCTGTTTCACCAGTTTCATATACACAGGAAGTCCGTTTCGCAACAAACAAGACACTTCCGTATTTCCATTCTCCATTGTCTTTAAGAACACACCAGGCACATTTCCATCCATCTGCCAGATGCCCTTCAGTTCAATAAAGGCAGGGGTAGGAATTTCCTTCCAGTTCTTTTTGTCCAGCATTTTAGGACGCAAGTTCGGATTGGCCATACCCAACGACAGACTACCATCCGTATTCTTTTGTTCTATCAGCAACAGTTCCGTAGCCGAAGAAACAACCTCACCGGCTGTCAATCCCTTCGCAGGAGTAAAGAATGAATAAGCCAGCACATTCTTCGGTGCATATTTAATGATGTGCAAGGAATCCTGCATTTCCACTACCGAGAATAATTCTCCTTTTATCTGACGGTCAGCCACATTCTTCATCTTAGCTTCATCCGCTGCCGGAACTACTACAAAAGAATAAGACTTCTTCTCCGGTTTCACCCCGTGGTTCATATACGCTTTTGCCACCACTTCTTTAGCCGGTTTACCAGCCATACCTACAGAAGAAGGCGTCTCCTGTTCATCATAAATCACTGTAAGTTCATCGTGACCTGCCGGAACAAAGAAGCCGGTTGAAACAGGATTAATCATCGTCACAGGTTCTGAAGAAGCATAATTCTGGCGATTTCCCTTCGCTACATCCTGTCCGTTCACTGTCAACTTATTGTACTGCTTACTTACTACCGACTGGAATAAGTTCGTAGCCGTAATCATGTTATCCGCATAATCACCCTTTGCAGAAATACCATTCCCAATACTGAACAACATACCGTCAATAGCCAACACCGACTTACAGAAAGTAAGATTGGTAGGAGTAAATCGCTGGCTTCCCCAACGGTCATCCTGATCAAAAGCGGTAGCAAAGAGTCCGTAATCTTTCATCGATACAGCCCCGGCAAAATTACTCGTTCTGGCCTTCTGGTCAAAACGATCCTTATCGTTCTTATAAGGCATCATTTCCGCCCAGTCGGTATAATGCACTGTCGTACTTCCCGGCATCATATTCCAGTCCCATCCGGCACCCTTATTCTCATTGTTAGAAGGATAACCTGTAGGAACCAGTCCCCCCTCGTACAGAATTTCCAGTGTACCGTGGCTCTGGTAACGTCCGAAACGATTGGTCTTGTTATAAATTTCACTTCCCCACAACATAGCTGTAGGCGACTTCATCACAGCCACCCATCCCGGCTGGCGATACACTCCTGCCGAGCTGTAGTTATACTGATAGAATCCGTTGGCATCAGCAGCCGCTACCGGATACTTATCCGTCTTAAAGAAGTAATTATAATAAGCAGCCAGTTCCTTATCTAAATCCGTGCCTGTGGCATCCGCTCCAATCTCAATCAACTGTTCGAACAGTTTCTGCGTAAAGGGCACTTCAATACTATAGAAAGGATGGCGTCCTGCCATACTGTTGGCATAAATCCGGTTCTTGTCACCTTCTGTACGCACAGCAGTCATGTAAATCGTTACGACAGCCTTTTTCAGTCTTTCATACGATTTAGGATCAATCTTGAAGGAAGTCCCCTTGAAACGATAGAAGTATTCCACCCACGTTTTGTAGGAATACATGTATCCGTTATAGTGCGCATTGTGATGGAACCCAGTACCGTCCGGCTTCAGGATATCCTTATTGCCCACATTATAGCGTGTACATACTCGCAGGAAACCGGAGAGCAACTGCAAGTCCTGCACAGCCTGCTGGTCATTCGGGTTAGCCAGTGCCAGATTAAACACGTATGGCACAATATTGAAAATATAGTCCGAACTAATCCAGTTCAAGATGGCCTTATCCCCTTGACGAATCACATCCACTTCCAGTAATTTCTGTACGGCGGCAATCATTTTAGCCTTACGTACCTCATCACATACCGGAATGGCACTCATCAAATCAGTAGGAATCTTTCGTACATCACTATAGTTGCTATATACCAGCTTAGGCATTCGAAGGAAAAAGTTATGTGTAAACAGATAATCCAGATATAAATCCAAATCGCCTTTGGCTGATTTACCGTATTTCTGCACTCCGTATGACAACGCACGTACCGTTTTTGCCACATCCCTCAGATGCTGATTCATCACTTTCTCACCCCATAAATCTGCTCCTGTCACGGTATAGTCTCCCGTACGCTGCAGCATCAGCATCTTTAGCCCCATCTGTGCGGACTTCAGCTCACTCTCAGAAGCCTTCGGTTCTGGAAACTTATATTTCTTACGAAACTCTGCAAGTTCTTTCAGCTTCGTTTCGTTCGCATCCTGATTCACCGTCTGCTGTACTGTCTCATCTGCCGTTATGTTACCGGCTGCATACACAGCTGGAATACACATTCCACACAAAAAAAGCAAATAAAGATTTCGTGTTAAGTTCATGATACTCGATTTTTAAATTTCGTGTTTTTACAAAATATTCTACCCGCATATACGACATTGTCTTTGTACTCCAAGCCTTCCCAAGAGCACAAAGACAATGCACTACTAAACTTATTTCAAGGCACTAAGCCAACCCGGCACATAGCCCAAGCGTCGTTTCAATTGTGCTTCATAAAGAGAATTTGGTGACACCGGTGCATCCAGACTTTCGTAGTACTTAATCTGATTTTCAGAGGTATCAAATGGGACTGATGTACCTTTCCAACCCACAATGATTGGCGGCATGTTTTTCCACCATTGGTTATTGTCATCCCACCAGATCCATTTATTGTTCCAACCATCATCACATTTCACTCTGGTAGCGGTCATATTCCATATTGTCAAGTCATTCAGATGGTTTGGCAACTGTGCCATATCACCACCTTCTCTCCATGCCACAAAACCACCTTGGCAAATATCAATCAAAGTAGCACGCGGCTGAGTAGCATGCGATTCAAAGCAGGAATCATCTCCCCATCTCACGTTCCATATAACGGCTCCCATGCTTTGCTTTGATACCCCGCATCCATGATACTGGCCTGCACCTTCCATATAATCACCCAAATTATGTCCTCCACTATCAGTTGCAACTTTACCATCACTATGATCATACACCTTACCGATAAACACACGCGAAGAAGCCTGTGAACGGATGGCAGAGTGACCTCTGTTGCCTGAAATCTCAATATCATACGCTGATACATTGGCACACGATACAAACGAATGAGCCTCGCTTACGCTCTCAAAGTTCACCCGTCGCATCCAGGAGTTTGTCAGGCGAATCATCTGTATGGGCTTGAAAGCACCGTCATCATCCGCGCTGCCATGGTGTTTGAAATCTGGCTTAGAATGTCCCATGAAAGTCAAGTCTTCCACTCCCACATTCTCATAATGCGGATACTGATTAACCTTCCATTCCCATTTAGCCTCAATCTTACGCATAATCGGTTCATAGAAAGTCAGCGTATTGCCCGAAATATGCTTCACCTGATGATAATCATAAATTTGTACTCCATTGTCATTAAGTTCTGTCCAATTAGAAGAAGTTTCATGAGGAGCCAATTCTTCAGCCACAAGTGCCGGATCATTATTCTTCAATGACACGCAAACCCAGTCACCCACATTAATACCTGAAGTAGAAGCAACTTCTATTGAGAATGTTCCTTTCTCCGCATTTCCCGCCACAGTTGTCAACTCTGTTAAATCTGAATTATGCTTAAATTCCAACATATTAGGAGTCGACCACATTTCATCTGGATTTTTTTCATTATTCTTAACTGCCATCTCAATGGTAGTCTTATTCCGCCCTGCTCCCTTGAAGATAATATTTCCCATAGTCAGTCGCAAGGTTTCTACAGTTTCTGCATCATTTCCTCCACGCAAGATGTATTTTCCTACAGGGAAATAGATAATTGCATTGGCATTATCTCCTCCAATATAATATCTTAGTGTCTTACCTCCATCTTCATCAATTCTTTCCTTACATCCCATCGCTTCTTTCAGAATCTTAATCAGCGCCGGACGGTCAGAAACCTCATCATTTCCATTGGCTCCATAGTCTTCAATATTATATACCTTATAAATAGCACTTCCCTGTGCCCCACCGGTTATATAACCGTTATAATATTTATTACCACTGGCATCCGTAAGCGGAGTAGCAAAATCTATCATCACATCCGGAGGAGCTACTTCGCCATGCATATATCCTGCATACGAAAAGTCCAGCAGCACATTATCCTCCGCTTTCATCATGAATTTCTTCCAAGCTTCTGCTTCCGTAGCGGCAGAAGCATCCACTTCCAGTTCCAGCGCAAGTTCACCCACTGCTGTCTGCAATGAGATGGTGCCGGTTTCCGTTACAGAAGCCGATTTGAACAATGAATAGCTTGCCTCCGTTTTTTCTTTCAGTGAAGGCACAATGTCAGTAGAAAGATTCTTCCACTGCACACCGTTCAAAGACATCTTCCAACAGCCGTCCTCACCCAACGCAATCTGCGGAGTAAACACCCCCTTTCCGGTCTTTTTCAAGGCCGGAACCGTGTTACCACTTATATCCGTCAATTCAACCTCTTTGCCGTTCAACTGATACACCCAATACCCTTCTTCATTAATTCCCATTACCGGAATATCGTTGTCCACTTCGGCAGAAGCGGAAGCATTAATAGTCCAGCTATTATCCAGCATCACTTTATAACCAGACGTGCCATTTTCAGTATAGGAAGTCACTTTCGCACTACCTTCCGCCATCAATTGAAGAGCTGCTATATCCGTATTATACTGCTGCAACAGAGATGCTACTTCTTCCGGTTGTTCAGGAATGGCAACCGGTTCCGCAACTTCTTCGTCTGAACAGGAAAACCAGAACAAAGAAACTAAGAGAGTTATTCCAATATTCAGTTTTTTCATGATATCATGTATATTCTATGTATAGTTAGACATCATTCCATAAAATGATGCCTAACCAATTTTATTTAATTTATTATTCTAAACACTAACCCTAAAAGAGTTAATCCAATGAGGCTCCAATACCTTCATAAGCAGCAGAGACTTTAAAAACTCCGTTCTGAATATCAAAAGTACCACCGTCAAACGGATTTGTATCCAAATAATTAAATGTATAATCAGCAAAATTATCTGGCCTATATCCATTACCATGTATCATAATCCAAGAATTTCCCTTTGCAGTCTGATTATAAACAGTATTATTGGACAACTCCAACTGTTTTAACTCCACAGCACTATCACTCCGTTTAGTCATATACAGCCAAGAACGAGATTTATCAGTATCATAATCATTCCAAATCAAATTGGAATTAGAAGTTATATTTTCAGCCCTCATTCTCATCATAGCATTCATAGAATAAATATTAACAAACGTATTATTATTGACAGTCAGATTAGATATAGCATCTAATTGAGTCTCATTCAGATTTGCCTGCAACACAGAAAAATCATAAAGTCCGCTGCCTTTTTGTGGAGAATAAAACACATTATTACGGCATACAAAATTTTCATATCCAGAGAATTTCGTTCCTGTAGCAGGTGAAGCTAGGTTCATCAAATTTACTTTTGCAGTTGATGAATTAAAACAAAACTTATTACTATAAAAAATTATATTCTTAACTTGTATATTAGCCTTTGCTGATAATTGAAAGAAATTAAACTGAGTTCCAACAGCATTGGTCAGATTTGCTATACATTTATCAAATATTACATAATCAAGAACGGATGCTTCACTTCCAGCATTGACCACATAAGGCAGTGAATAAGTGGAAGCAAAATCCATATTTATATTCTTCAATGCCAATCCTACTCCTCCGTCTTTCCGTAAATTAAAATAGTCTGATATAGTTAACTTAGATTGCTTATCAATATCAGTTCCTATAATAATTAAATTTTTTAACCCGAACCTTTGATAAGAAACGTTTTCTGCGTCACTGTCTACAAAATAAATTCCTTCCGCTTTAATGAGTTTATCAGTAGTCGAGGATGAATTCGTAATGTGCTTAACTGTCAAATTAACATTCTTCTTATTAATCACCATGTGGACACCATTCGGATCACCCACCACAATGTCCATACCGGCCTGATATTCATCCCAATAATTAGCAATTTCCGTCCTTGCCACAATCTCGTCCGTAACGGTGTTGGCACCACGGTTCACCTCCATGGTTACCACACACTTGCTTGCGCCGGAAGGAGGAGTCACCTTCACTTCCAATGTCTTTTCTCCCGACAGACCGGAATAATCAGGAACCTCCGCCTCCCAATCGGCAGGTACTATCGCGCGGATAATATCACCTGACTGAATGTTTACTCTCACTTGCAAAGTGGCGACACCGGTGCCGATATACCACATTTCACCGTCAGCAAGTTTCGGTTCGGTAATTTCACATACCAAATCCTTGACTACAGGAATGGTACAGGTCTTGCCACCAGCAAGGGTTATCTTGATAGAATTGCCATCAGTTGCAGGCGTCACGCTGGAAATCGGGCTGGTGCCGGATGCCGTACCCGTAGCCTTTACCCCAAGGTTCTGCCACGTGGCGCCTCCGTCCAGACTCACGCACCAGTTTTCATTTTCAATCTTGAACTGCGGAGTATAAGGCGCATCTTCACCGTCTTTTGCCTCTGCCCTTATACCCGAATCCGTACCGGCAATCACCCAGTTACCGTTTTCGCCAATCGTAATGGACGGGTAGTTGGCTCCTACCACACCCTGAGTGAGCGTCAGCGTTTCTCCGTTACTCAATGTCAGGGTATAGTTCGCCCCATCGAATGAGTAGCTGGTGATGGTTTTGTTTCCGTCCAGCAGCACACGAATGATGTTCATGTCGTCGTTCAGCTTCTGTACCTGTGCTTCATAATCCTCCACACGGTCTTTCAGCGAATTAATGTCTCTTTCCAGATCGGTTGTATCACATGCTGAGAATCCGCACATCAACAAGCCGAGCAATAATGATTTATATAGTTTCATAAGTTTACAGTTTTAGTTATGCTGTTACAGTTACATGCAAAGGCTTCACCAAGCGATAGCCGTCCGTGTTATATATTTCAAAATAAATGACATATTTCCCCTCATCCACACCTGCAGGTACCGTTATTGTAAGGTTACCAGACTCATCCAATTCCACATTCAAGGGTGTAGGACTTATTACTACCTTATCCACATCTGTTAAATTTGCCTTAAGCGTTATATTCCCTCCTTTTGTAATGGTAGGATTCTGTTCACGAAATGTCATATCCATTCCACCCAACACGGCAACATTTATATAATCATCTGAATCGTAGAGTTTAAACTGCAACACGTTGTTATTGCCCTCTTTCACCTTTACCTCTTCGAAGATGCTGGGGGTTATCTTATCCACCTCGGCCACATTATAAGGTCCGGGCACCCGTTGCACTGCTCCATCTCCAATCTGATAGCACCAGTAGCCCTCTTCGTCAACAGACATTTTAGGAGTCGAGCCGGACTTTCCATCCACGGGATTGGCAGTAGCCGGATTTCCCGCCTCATCTTTCAGTTCAATCACTTCACCATTATAGCTGAACACCCACTTTCCTTCCTCACTGATGGTCACTACCGGGAGCTCTCCTTCGGGCATTCCACCATACACCGTCCAGGAAGTACCGTCACTCAGTTTCAGCGTATAATCTCCATTCTCACTCTGCGTATAACTCGTGAAATAAGTTTTTCCGTTCGCCAGATTGTAGAAAGTATTGATATTGCTGTTCAGCTTGTCAAACTCCACCTGCAAGGCATCCAGACGTGCAGACAAGGCATTGATGTCATCACGTATCTCGTCCCGGTCGTCACATCCGGAGAATGCAACGAGGGAGAATATGCTTAGAAATAGTAATATATGTTTTTTCATAACGATTCTTTTTTATTAAGTTCTTCACTGAACATGCATTCTTAAGGCTTCATTTTTACCTGAAGCTTGTCTACCGCCCACAAGGTTCCATTATTTACACGCACAACGATATCAGATGTGTTATCAGCCGTAGCAGCCCGGGAGGACAACATCGCATATACTGTCAAAGTATAATTATATTCATCTGCGTTATCAGCCTCTTTTTTCGTAAGCTCTGCCCGCCAGCCTGCCGGATAAATCGGTGCCAAAGGCTCGCCGCCAGAAATTTTCACATCAAACTCCTGCACACTGTCATAATCAAATTCTACGACAGTTTCATTCCCATTTATTTCGCACACCAGGCTTGCCACTACGGGAAATGTATATACCTGGCCCTCCGTGCCCACTATTGTAAAAACAGTACCATCGTCACTAAGTGAAGCTGATTCGAAGAACTGGTCGCCCAGGCTGGCTCCCGTACCTAAATCACCTCCGTTCACGTCAGTCCATTCACCATCCCCGAAGCGAACCTGCCATTTTCCGTTCTGCACCCGGAACTCGGGATAGCCGTCGCCGTCCTTACCGTTTTCTCCTACCGCCTTCACGCCGGTAGACAAGCCGTTCACCACCCAGCAGCCGTTTTCCACTGAGATAGCAGGCTGCACGATGCTTCCGGCTTTTCCCACGTTCAGCGTCATGGTGTATCCGTCGCTCAGCGTAATGACATACTGCCCGTTATTCTCAGTCACACTGCGAATGGTCTTCTGCTGAGGGTCGAGCACGTAGGCCATCACCTCCACATTGTCATTCAGAATCCTGACCTGCTCTTCTATCAATGCCACACGATTCTTCAGGTCGTTCACATCGTCTTTCAGGTCGTCTACCTTACATCCCACCAGAGATACTGCCATCCAAGTGAGAAGAATATACGATTTTATATGTTTCATAGAACAAGTAATTTAAAGTTATTCAACGACATTCACCGTCACTTCATACACACCGCCATCCTCATGCTTGTAGTTGGTGTTATGAATCAGGAAAGTAGCCTTGTAAGTACCTACCTTTTCATAAGTATAAGTATATGAACGGATGTCCTGCGACAAGTTCTTGATACTTATCCCCTGATCCGGTTCGCATGAGGTGATATTAATGGGGTCTGACACCAGCCAGGCAGTCTTCCAGGGATTTCCGCTGGCCGTGCTGTGGATATAGAATCCTCCGTTTGCCACGTTATTCATGTTCCACATGCCCGGCACATTGGCTGTCACCGTGCCATAATCCATATCTTCGGGCAGATAGCTTTCCAGCGCCTTTCTGTCTGCATAAAGCGAATCCTTGAAGTTCAATGCGGTAAACATGAACTCACCCGCATACTGACGGGTCACACTGTTGTTACGCAGTGTATTCTCTATGTTCATCCCATCAAAATAGTATTTCAACTGGGCTGTTGCATCCGGCTTGTTCGCCTCACCCGGATTCGGCCGTTCCTCTCTGTTGTAAGCAATCGCTATCACCAGATTCTTTCCGACAAGGTTCTTCACATCCAGTTCACAAGACTTTGCCGCAGTTATATTGTCTCCCAGGTCATCATACGCTGCTTTAGGAAGGATTTCTTTCCAGTCGTAACCCACGACTAAGGTTGAATCCGCATCAAAATCACTTTTTGACAATCCGGGGAAGCCTTCCACTCCCTTGTCCGGATCACTGTATGCATAGTACACGTCGATGCAATTAGTGTAGCGAGGATTATCTTTAGGATAAGACGTCCCTTCCCGGTAAATATTGAATTTCAGTTTGGAAGAAACTATATCCGAAGCCTCCGTCTCCACACGCTGGCGATATATATACTGGTGTCCTATTTCCCCACTGAAGAAAGTGATAAAGTCCGGTTCTCCGGCAATGGAGAATTCCACCGGACTTCCCTTCCTGACTGTCACGATGCCTCCTTCCATAGTGACATTCTCAGATGCCACTACATTTACATCCACCTTATCCAGCCCCTCTGTCAAATCTTTTGTACAGGCTGTAAAAGCCAATGCAGAAAGCAAGAAGATATATAATTTTGAAGTTTTCATTTATTACTAACTTAATTATTGTCATTAATACATTTACATTACCATCCCGGATTGTTGCTTGTGATGGCTTTATTCACAGCCATTTCCGCATCGGGTATCGGGAAATAATTCTGCGCAGATGACACCTGGAAATAGGTATATACATTCGACGGTCCCTGGTTCCATTCACCTCCGGCACGGGCATTATCCACCAATGCCTTCATGCTCGTTTCAAACTCTCCCCAGCGAATCAGGTCAAAATGACGGGTGTACTCGAAGCAGAGTTCACGCGCACGTTCATCCCTTACCATCTGGCGGAATCCTTCTTTATCCAAAGAACCTTTTGCGACGGTACTTGCTCCCGCACGCTCTCTCACTTTATTCAGGTAGTCATAAGCGGCATCCGGACCGTTGAGTTCATTTTCCGCTTCCGCCACCATCAGCAACACATCGGAGTAACGCAAAATCGGGAAATTGATGGCCGTACTGTTCTTGTCTTTCTTGTCGGCCTCATACTCACGGCGGAACTTGGCACACGGACGGGCAATATTCTTGGTGAAGTAAGACTTATAATCGTAGTCCCCGGCCAGCGGCTCGGTATCTCCATCCCATGTGGCATCTCCATACGAGTAAGAACGGCCCATGTCATGCGCATTCACCAGGTCACGGAATCCATACTCATAGAATCTTCTGCCGGTTACTCCCGTATTCTTTCCATTTGCTTCCACGTATGCAAACGGAGCAATGTTCCAGAGGAAGCGGGTATCCTTCGTTTTAATCTGATAACGTTTCCACACTTCATTCTCCGAATCCTTATCCTCGCATATCTTCTTGGTCAAGGTCAAGTCGCACGACATATAATCAGACACCTGAGTGCTCGGTTCTTCTATGCAATACAAACGGTAAAGCTTGGGAGTGGCAAAGATGAACTCATAAGCATATCCCGGGTCGGCGGAACCGATGACATTGGTTTTGGACGACATGTCCGGCGCTGCCAATCCGATGATGTTTCCAATACGTCCTTCTGCCTTTACATCGGAAGTGTTGTTTCCGGAGAACTCGGCTTCCCAGATACTTTCATTGGCAGTCGTGTTGTATTCGTCTGAACACAAGTCAATGAAATAGTCCCAATAGTCCTTGGCCAGGTCATGCCCCTGGTTGGTACATACTTTCAGCGCATAATCTTTTGCAGCCTGATAATAGTCTGTTCTTTCAGCCTCAGTAGCCGCACGGTTATCGCGATGGAATTCTCCGGCACGGAAAAGGTAGATGCGTGCCAAGATGCCCCAAGCCGCCGATTTCGACACCCGTCCCGGCTTGTAGTTCAGCTGTGCCGCAGTCAGCAGGCCTCCGGTGTTCTCGTCGGACACTTCCTGCATTTCCTTGATGACGAAATCGTAAATCGTCTGTTTGTCCGTACGGGCGATGTCCAGCCCTACGACATCCTTGGTAGATTCCGTCTTAAAAGGCACGTCTCCCCAGCACTGTATCAGGTTGAAATAGTAGAACGCACGCAGGAACCTTGCTTCGGCTATATACTGGGCTTTCAGTTCCGAATCAATATCGGAAACCCTGTCAATATTTTCCAGAAAGATATTGGCACGGTTGATGCCCGAATACAATGTGTACCAGAATCCCGTCACGGCGGGGTCGCTGGAGGTGGCGGTATTGCATATCAGCCCTTTCGTGGCAGGAGCACGTCCGGAACCTCCATAGTGGGACAAATCATCTCCACCGGCAAGGTACATGTAATCGGCTCCGTAGAATGTAGACTGTCCCAGTACCGCATAAATACCTGTCAGGAAAGAACTGGCCTCATCCGCCGTATTGAAATAGTTTGGCAACGTAATCTGGTAAGGGTCCTTATCCAGAAAGTTACAAGACGTCAGCGCACCGCCAAGCAACAACGTGAAAATCGTATATTTTAATGCTTTCATAATTAATTCCTTAAAACTTTGATAAACTGTAATTAGAAACCTAAGTTCACTCCGAAACTGAGAGAATAAGCCCTCGGATAAGAAGAAAAGTCAAGTCCCGGAGTCAATGCGCTGTTACGGACTGACACTTCAGGGTCATAACCTGAATAGCTGGTCCACGTCCACAGGTTCTGTGCGGCAATATACACCCTGGCATTGCTCAGCCTGGCTTTTGCTATCAATGCCTTCGGGAAAGTGTAGCCCAACGTCACTGTCTTCAAGCGCAGGAATGAACCGTCTTCCACGATACGCGAAGAAATCACGCGGTTGGAGGCGGAAGTGGTGGCTGCCGGAATGTCACTGTCCGGGTTTTCCGGTGTCCAGCGACCGGCATAGCTGGCATACTGGTTCAGCTCGCGCGACTTGTTGTTCGAGCTTTCAAAGAACAGACGGTTGGCATTCATGATGTCATTGCCGTATGACCACTGTAAGAACACGCTCAGGTCAAATCCTTTGTACGTAAAGTTATTGGTGAAACCGCCGGTATGAATCGGCAGACCGCGGCCGATGATGGTACGGTCGTTGGCATCGATGATTCCGTCACCGTTCACATCCTTGTATTTCGGCATACCCGGCTGGGTGTTGGTTTCCGTGGAATAATAAGGTACTCCCTTCTTCAGCGTATAGGTATTGCCCGACTTGTTGAAGTCATCGTACTTATAAGTTCCCTCATACACATAGCCGTACATCATCCCCATCGGCAAACCTACCTGGGCTATGTAGCTGGACTGTGAATTATAGTTCTGGTCGAATGAAGCGGCTGTCAGCAGGCTGTTCTGCCCTTCGGACAAGGCCAGCACCTCATTCTTGTTGAAGGCAATGTTGAAATCGGTAGACCAGGTAAAGTTCTTGGTCTGGATATTTACCGTGCTCAGGCTCAGTTCCAGTCCGTCGTTACGCACCTTACCGATGTTCTTGGTCGCACTGTAGAAGCCGGAAGTCAGCGGCAGGGAAGCTTCCAGCAGCAGGTCGCGTGTAGTCTTGCGGTACACATCGGCCGTAAAGTTGACGCGTTCCTTGAAAAGGCTCAAATCCAGCCCCACGTTCCACTGTTCAGTGGTTTCCCACTTCAAGTTATTGTTGCCTATGGAAGTAGGCACCGTCCCGGCACTGGTGTTGGCTCCGTCAATCGGATAGACACCGCTCGGGATACTGCCATTGGATATATAGTCGCCCACTTTCGACTTCAAGGACTGCAACAAGGCATAATATTCGTATTCACCGATACGGTTGTTACCGGTCAGTCCCCAGCTCACACGCAGCTTGCCGGCATCCAGCACTTTGCCCAGCGGTTTCATGAAATCTTCTTCCATGAAGTTCCAGGCCAGAGAGCCTGAGGGGAAGTAACCGTAGCGGTTCTTCTTGCTGAACTTGGACGAACCGTCGGCACGGAACGAGGCCGTGGCATAGTATTTTGACTTGTAGTTGTAGTTCAAGCGTGCCAGATAAGACATCATCGACCAGGAAGTCTTGTAGGAATTGGTCGTACTGGCCTGTCCTTCATACATACCTGCCATGCCCAGCGATTCGTTCGGGATATGGATGGTCTTGAATGAATAATATTCATAGTCCGAATTCTGGAAGGTGATACCTACCAGCGAATTGAAGAAATGCTTCTTCTTGATGTTGGTCTGATAGGTCAGCGTGTTTTCATTCAACCAGGTCAGGCGTTCGTTACGGATAACCTGAGCGTTCACCTTGTCTGTAGAAGTGTCGCCTCCGTAGCGTGTCTTGGAGTTGTTGAACTGGTCGTTCTTGCGTGCATCGTATGTATAACCCCCTGAAATCTTCAGTTTCAGTCCTTTGATAAATTCATATTCCACGAAGCCGTTCAGCTGCAAGTTGTTGATATAATTCTTGCGGTATTCATTCTTCAACGACATGATGGGGTTGAAACGGTAGTCGTTGCTGTTGTCCACCGCATCATCCAGTACATTGTCCATCAGGGAGCTGAGCGGCTTGTTCGGGAAGGTGACCGGACGATAGCCCCATACGCTGTAGAACAGGTTGTTCATACCACTGTAAGAGTTCTCGGAAGGAGTGGAACCGGTCTGGATGGAACGGGAGTAGTTGGCAGTCAGGCTCATGTTCAGCTTATCCCGGCGTACCACCGTATTCATACGTGCCTGCAAACGTTCATAACCGGAGTTCAGCAGCACACCGTCCTGGTTATAATAAGAAAGAGAGGCATTGTAACGAACTCCTTCCGTACCACCGCTCAAACGCAGGTTGTGGTTGTGCTGCAAAGCGGTACGGAAAATCTCATCCTGCCAGTTATACTGGTCAATATTACGGTAATCTTCCAAATTCCATGGATGTTCCTTATCATCTCCCTTAGGATATACCATAAAGTAACCGCCATTGGAGGAGGTCATGTACGAAGGATACATTTCGGCCTGCAACTTTACAAACTCGTAGGCATCCATCATCGGAATAGTACGCGTTACATGTTGCATGGTCACGCTGCCGTCATAGCTCAATTGCGCCTTACCAACCTTTCCTTTCTTTGTAGTAATGATAACAACACCATTCGCACCACGGGCACCGTAAATAGCCGTAGCCGAAGCATCTTTCAGGATGTCCAACGATTCAATATCCGAAGGGTTGATGGTGCTGGCAATGGCCGCGTCTTCCACCGGGAAACCGTCGATGACATAAAGCGGAGAGTTGTCCTGCGTCAGGGAGTTGTTACCACGAATCACGATGTTCATGGTTCCGCCCGGCGTACCTTCGCTGGAAGACACGTTCACACCGGCAATACGTCCTCCCAGGTTCTGGTCGAACGAGCCGACCGGCGTATTCAGCAATTCGTTCATGTCCGCCTTGGCCACGGAACCTGTCAAGTCTTTCTTTCTCACCTCCTGGTAACCTACCACCACGACTTCATCCAGCACCTTCGTGTCTTCTTCCAGTACGATAGACATCGGTTTGGTGGTATCCACCTGAAGTTCCTTGGTGGCATAGCCGATAAAAGAAACGATAATGACAGCTTTTTTGTCGGGTACCCCCAATGAGAATTTACCATCAATATCAGTAATGGTTCCCTGAGTAGTACCTTTCACCTGGATACTGGCACCAATAACGCTTTCACCCGTCTGGTCAACCACAGTACCCCTCACGAGTACCTGGGCCATAGCCACAGTTACAGAGAACAAGACGAACAACATCATGCTCAATCCCCTTCTCCATAGAATAGTTCGGAATTCGGTTTGCATACAAGAATTTAGATTAAATTTAGATTTTAAAGTTTTCGTCACAAATGTACCGTTTTATTATAGAAAGAGGTGACAAAATAGTTCATTTAAGGGTACAAAAATATTCATCACCTAAAATACGCCCCAAAGAGCAAATTCATAACCGAATGATTCACAGCAACATACAAAACACAATATGATAAAGAACATCTATTAAACGCCACTAATTTCACCCTCTTAAAAACGCTTCGACGTTTAATCCAAAACGCAAGTACGTTTTAGTTAAAACGCAAGTGCGTTTGACTTCAAACACAAGGACGTTTTAATCCAAACGCACTTGCGTTTTCAAAAGATACCAAAAATCATCTTTTTTTCCTCTTTTAAAAGAGGAAATACGTATTCGGAATCGTTTTTCTGTTTCTATTATTTGCAGAGTTTTCAAATTAGCCCTATCTTCGCATGATAAAAACATTCAACTTTTTATGACCCGGATGAACAGAATAAAGAAACTAAAAAAAATCCGCCTCCACCATGAAGGAACCCACATCCTGATTACCAGTGCAGTCCTGCTGCTGCTTATCAACGCGGCTTTATACTGGGGGATAGAGTGCCGGATACCTTTTTATATCGTGGCAGCCGTAAGTGTCGTAGTCTACTTGCTGATGGTCAATTTCTTCCGCTGCCCGATTCGGTTGTTCAAAGGAGACACGGAGAAAACCGTGGTAGCTCCGGCAGACGGACGCATAGTCGTGATAGAGGAAGTGGACGAGCATGAATATTTCCATGACCGCCGTCTGATGATTTCCATCTTTATGGACATCACCAATGTACACGCCAACTGGTATCCTGTAGACGGAGTGGTAAAACATGTAGACCATCACAACGGACGGTTCATGAAGGCCTGGCTTCCCAAAGCCAGTACGGAAAACGAGCGTTCCATGGTGGTAATTGAAACGCCTGAGGGTCATACGGTTATGGCACGGCAGATTGCAGGTGCGGTGGCAAGACGCATTGTAACATACGCCGTACCGGGTGAAGACTGTTACATTGACGAACACATGGGATTCATTAAATTTGGTTCGCGAGTGGATGTGTACCTGCCGTTAGGTACGAAAGTTTGCGTCAGCATGGGGCAAAAAACAACCGGTAACGAAACGGTAATTGCCCGCTTGCCTTAATCCTGCAATACAATATTTACACCTTATTATATTTATACCTTTTATATATAAGATATGGCTAATGTGATAACCCGGAACATTCCCAATACGATTACGAGCTGCAACTTGTTTTGCGGATGCATAGCCAGCTACATGGCTTTTCATAGCAAATATGAATTAGCCCTGCTTTTCATCGTATTAGGAGCTACATTTGATTTTTTCGACGGGATGACCGCCCGTCTGCTACATGTCTCTTCTCCCATCGGAAAAGAACTTGACTCTTTGGCAGACGACATCACGTTCGGACTGGCACCGGCTGCCATTGCCTTTTCCTTGTTTAAAGAGGTACATTACCCGGATTTTCTTCAGCCGTTGTCAGGAATCATGCCCTATACGGCTTTCCTGATAGCAGTCTTCTCTGCCCTGCGACTGGCCAAGTTTAACCTGGATGAACGGCAGACCTCTTCCTTTATCGGGATGCCTACTCCGGCTAACGCATTATTCTGGGGTTCACTGACCGTAGGTGCACACAGTTTTTTGGTGTCCGACCATTTCAACGCTTTATACTTGTTCATCCTGGTAGTAGTCATGTCACTGCTGCTGGTGGCAGAACTCCCGATGTTCTCCCTGAAGTTCAAAGACCTGTCATGGGGACATAACAAGATAAGCTATATATTCCTGATAGTCAGCATTCCTCTGTTAATCATTTTCCAACTGAGTGGATTCGCGGCTGTCATCGTCTGGTATATCATTCTGTCATTACTGACATATAAGAAATAGCTGAGAAATCGTATGGCACATTTTTTGCATATCTCACATTAAAAACAAAAGACAATGTTCCATATTTTAGGCTTTCTATTTTTTATCATACTGGTTGTTCTGGTGATTGGATTGCTCATTCTTTCCAAAGTCATCGGCATGGTATTCGGATTCAAGCGTCGTATGCAAGGTAAGAATTCGGGTCAGCGGACAACTTACTCTTCTCAAAATTATCAGTCGAACCCTCGTCAGGAAGAGACAACAGATTCTTACTCCACACAAGGAGATGTGCCTGTGCGTCAACGCAAAAAGATTTTCGATAAAGACGAAGGGGAATACGTGGAATTCGAAGAAATCAAATAAATCTTCATCTTCTCTTTCGGAAGAAATCTTTCATCAGCCCGGCACATTCATCGGCCAGTACTCCTTTCACGACCACGGTCTTCGGATGCAGGGCTTGAGGTGCATAGCGCTGGTAGCCTCTTTTCTCGTCTTCTGCACCGAAAACGAGCCGACCGACCTGCGACCAGGCAATGGCACCGGCACACATCACACAGGGCTCCACTGTAACGTAGAGCGTGCAATCAGTCAAATATTTTGCTCCTAACGAATTGGCAGCGGCAGTAAGTGCCTGCATCTCGGCATGGGCTGTCACATCGTGCAGCGTTTCGGTCAGGTTATGCGCACGTGCCAGAATACGGTCACGACAGACCACCACGGCTCCCACCGGAACCTCTCCTCTTTCTGCTGCCCGTGCGGCCTCAGCCAGCGCCTGTTTCATGTAAAAAGAATCGTCTGCCATAAGTTATCTGCGCATATCGTGTTCCTTGAAAAGAGTAGGATAATCTTCCTCCATATTCTGATGGATAAAAGCCAGTACGGTCTCGCGAAGCCAGCGTGCCTTGTTGGTTATCTGGTATTTCTCCAGATAACGGTCTACAATTCGCACCTCTTCTTCGCTCATCAGACAAACCATCCGCTGGCGGCGGGGAGGATTACTGACTGGTACTTTTTTTCTTTTTTTTCCGCTATTTACCATCTTCGGTGCAAAATTAGCGTATTCTGTTAAAATGGAAGCATAAAAATGCGTATTTTTGCGAAAAAGCGGAAAAATGGCATCACATAATGAACTGGGAAAAGAAGGAGAAAATGCGGCCGTGGAGTACCTGCTGGAAAAAGGATATGAAATCAGGCACCGAAACTGGCACTCCGGACACCGCGACCTGGACATCGTGGCACAGAAAGACGGTGAGCTGGTCATTGTGGAGGTAAAGACGCGAAGCGATGCCTGTTTCGGACAGCCGGAGGATGCGGTGGACAGGCGTAAGATAAGAAGCATTGTGGCCTCGACGGATGCGTACGTCCGAAAGTTCGCCATTGACCTTCCGGTTCGCTTTGATATTATCACGGTAGTAGGAAGCCGCCCTCCTTTCCACATAGCACACATTGAGGACGCCTTTTTCCCGCCCGTATGGAACTAACTTTGAAACAGAAAAGAACAATGACATATCCTGAACCTATTGTATTGGCAGAAACGACTTCTACCAACACGTATCTGGCCGCTCTCTGCCAGAAAGAAGCGTGTGCGGAACTGACCACCGTGTATTCATCTTTTCAGTCGGCAGGACGCGGACAACGTGGCAACAGCTGGGAGTCGGAAGCCGGAAAAAACCTGCTCTTCAGTTTTGTAGTTTATCCGGAGTTTCTGGAGGCACACCGCCAGTTCTATCTTTCACAGGTGACTGCCCTGGCACTGCATGATGTATTGTCCTCTTACACGGAAGGCATTTCCATCAAATGGCCGAACGATATTTACTGGAAAGACAAAAAGATTTGCGGTACACTGATTGAGAATGACCTGACAGGCATCCATATCAGCCGTTCCATTTCGGGTACCGGCGTAAACCTGAACCAGGAACGTTTCCTCAGCGATGCACCCAATCCGGTATCATTATGCCAGATTACGGGCAACCAATATAACCCGCGGGAGATACTGGAACAGATTATGGAAAAAGTGACTGAATATTATCAGTTTCTGAAAGAGAACCGGACAGAGGTGCTGGAAACACGCTACAAAGAGGCGCTTTACCGAAAAGAAGGATTACATCTGTTCCGCGATAAAGACGGTGACTTCCGGGCACGCATTGCCGACATAGAACCGAACGGACGACTGATACTGGAAGACGAGGACGGACAGACAAGGGGGTATTTATTTAAGGAAGTGGAATACATCTTATGACACGTACTGACCGACAGATTCTTCACATCGCCCTTCCTTCCATCGTTTCCAATATTACAGTTCCCCTGTTAGGCCTGATTGATGTCAGCATTGTAGGGCACTTGGGAGCCGCATCTTACATCGGTGCAATTGCAGTGGGAGGCATGCTGTTCAATATGATTTACTGGTTGTTCGGTTTCCTCCGTATGGGAACCGGAGGACTTACCGCACAGGCTTACGGCAGACATGACCTGGAGGAAGTGACGCGTATCCTGCTTCGTTCACTGAGCATCAGTCTGTTACTGGCGCTGGCCTTGCTGTTACTGCAATATCCGATACGAAATATCGCATTTATGTGCATGGACACCAGTGAGGAGGTCCGGCAATTAGCTACGTTATATTTCCACATCTGTATCTGGGGGGCACCGGCCACTTTAGGCCTCTATGGCTTCACGGGGTGGTACATCGGCATGCAGAATTCCCGCTTTCCGATGTTCATCGCCATCACCCAGAACATTGTCAATATTGCGGCCAGCCTGTTCTTTGTATTCGTACTGAAGATGAAGATAGAAGGCGTGGCATTAGGCACGCTCGTGGCACAATATGCCGGACTGGGTATGGCCTGTCTGCTCTGGCTGGCTTATTACCGTCCACTCCGGAAATACCTTCGCCAGAAAGCCCTGTTCGACCGTACGGAAATGAAGCGTTTCTTCCAGGTAAACCGGGATATTTTTATCCGCACGCTCTGCCTGATTGCAGTTACCGTCTTCTTCACTTCCACTGGTGCGGCTTACGGGGATGTGGTATTAGCCGTAAATGCCCTGCTGATGCAGCTATTCACCCTCTTTTCTTATTTCATGGATGGATTTGCCTACGCAGGAGAGGCGCTGACCGGAAAATACATCGGGGCCAAAGACAATCAGTCGCTAAGACTGACTATACGACATCTTTTTAAGTGGGGAATCGCCTTGTCACTGCTGTTCACGTTACTCTACGGAGCAGGAGGAAAAAGCTTTCTCGGCTTGCTCACCAACGACACCTCTGTCATTTCGGCTTCTGAGGAATATATCTATTGGGTACTGGCCATTCCACTGGCAGGATTCTCGGCCTTTCTGCTCGATGGAATCTGTATCGGCGCTACAGCCACCCATTTGATGCTCCGTTCCATGCTGGTAGCCTCGGCCAGCTTCTTTCTGCTCTATTATGGATTGCATGACACATTAGGAAATCATGCGTTGTGGATGGCTTTTATTGTCTATCTGGCACTACGAGGAATTGTGCTAGGAGGAATACTCTACCGGATGCGACACACCAACCTCAACAGACAGGTATAGTTTTAACGACAAGCCTCAGGATATATGCAAATTATTACTAACTTTGTAGCAATCTAAAAACAAATACGATTATGGCAAAATTCAAACGCATCCTGTTAAAACTCAGCGGCGAAAGCTTGATGGGAGAAAAAAAATACGGTATTGACGAAAAACGTCTGGGCGAATATGCACAGCAAATCAAGGAAATCCACGACATGGGGGTACAGATTGGTATCGTGATTGGTGGCGGTAACATCTTCCGCGGACTGTCTGGAGCCGGAAAAGGTTTCGACCGTGTGAAAGGTGACCAGATGGGTATGCTGGCTACGGTTATCAACAGCCTGGGATTAAGTTCTGCCTTGGTAGCAGCCGGTGTAAAAGCCCGCGTACTGACAGCCATCCGCATGGAACCCATCGGTGAGTTCTACACCAAATGGAAAGCTATTGAAGCCATGGAAAACGGAGAAGTAGTAATCATGTCGGCCGGAACAGGCAATCCGTTCTTTACTACAGACACAGGTTCTTCATTAAGAGGTATTGAAATTGAAGCCGACGTAATGCTGAAGGGTACACGCGTGGACGGTATCTATACTGCCGACCCGGAAAAAGACCCGACTGCTACCAAGTTCGATGACATCACTTACGATGAAGTACTGGCAAGAGGACTGAAAGTGATGGACCTGACCGCTACTTGTATGTGTAAGGAAAACAACCTGCCAATTATTGTATTCGACATGGATACAGTGGGCAACCTGAAAAAGGTAATGTCTGGCGAAAACATCGGTACGCTGGTACACAACTGATTATTCATTTGAATCAAAAAATATACGGCAAGCCTGGAAACGTATCCTGGTCTTGCCGTTTTTGTTTATTCACGTGTCAGTTCGTAACGGTGAAGTTCTGCATTTTTCATCAGTGGAACCGTACGCAGTTCCTCCAGCGGAACGCCTGTAATACGGGCTTCCAGGCAACGGTTGATTTGTCCGTGTGCCACTACCAACACACGCTTCCCGTCATAATGCTGCCACAGATAGTCCAAGAAAGCACCGGCCCGATCGTACATCATCTGGCGAGTCTCCACTCCAGCAGGAGGATTACTTAAATCGACACTCCCCACGGACAGCCCGGTCCAAGGCCCCCAGTCTATTTCCCTCAACAACGTAGTCTGCTGCCAAGGCAGCTGCCGGCTCCCAACAGCCAGTTGCACGGTATCCACCACCCGTTGCAGATCACTGCTGACCACTGCATCCAATGCAATATCCCGCAGGGACTCTCCTAATTCCATCGCCTGCTTTTTTCCTTCTTCTGTCAATGTACCGGGCAAGTGCCCCTGAAAAATACGGCTCAGGTTTTCCACCGTCTGCCCGTGGCGCGCCAAATAAAGTGTAATCATACAACCGTGCTGTTTTATAGTGATAAAACAAAGATAAGAAGTTTTTCAGGATATTTCCGAAACCGAAAGACACAAACTTATTTTCAGAAGTATTGCAAGGAAATAAAAAATAGCTTATTTTTGTTCACATAAATACTTATCAACGAATATAAAACCTATAAATGCAAGAAATATATGGCAGATTCTAAAACAATTATCAGCGAAGCTGAAGAGAAAATGGATATGGCAGTCATGTACCTGGATGAGGCACTGGCTCACATCCGTGCCGGAAAGGCTGACGTACGTTTGTTGGACGGTATCCGCGTAGATTCTTACGGAAGCATGGTGCCCATCAATAATGTAGCGGCAGTAACTACTCCTGATGCGCGCAGCATCGCCATCAAGCCGTGGGACAAGAGCATGTTTCGCGTAATTGAAAAGGCTATCATCGACTCTGAACTGGGTATCATGCCGGAAAACAACGGTGAAATCATCCGTATCGGTATCCCGCCGTTGACAGAGGAACGCCGTAAACAGTTGAGCAAGCAGTGCAAGGGTGAAGGTGAAACTGCAAAAGTAAGTGTGCGCAACGCACGCCGCGATGCCATCGACGCACTGAAAAAGGCTGTGAAAGATGGTATGCCGGAAGATGAACAGAAAAACTCGGAAGCCAAACTGCAGAAAGTACACGACAAGTACATCAAGCAGATTGACGACATGCTGGCTGCCAAGGACAAAGAAATCATGACAGTATAATCTTATTCACCATACACGAGGAGAGAGGAGTCCTTATGGTCTCTTCCCTCCTCTTTTTAATTTTGCACATATTCATTTTGGAAAAAGGTCTGGTCATTAAAAATACGGGAAGCTGGTACCTGGTCAAGACGGACGAGGGAAAGCTGATTGAATGTAAGATAAAAGGAAATTTCCGCCTGAAAGGAATACGCAGCACGAACCCCATTGCGGTGGGCGACCGTGTACAAATCAATGTCAATGCGGAGGGAACCGCATTCATTACTGAAATTGAAGACCGGAAAAATTACATCATCCGCCGCTCTTCCAATCTTTCCAAACAGTCACACATCATTGCAGCCAATCTGGACCAGTGCATGCTGGTGGTTACAGTGAACTATCCGGAGACTTCGACAGTCTTCATCGACCGTTTTCTGGCCTCTGCAGAAGCCTATCGTGTGCCAGTCTGCCTGGTATTCAACAAGGTAGACCGCTATACGGAAGAAGAACTGCATTACCTGGATGGCTTGACAAACTTATACACGCACATCGGCTACCCGTGTTACCGGATTTCCGCCTTGGACGGTACGGGAGTAGACGAAATCAAACAGGCATTAGAAGGAAAAGTAACCTTATTTTCCGGCCACTCCGGTGTGGGAAAATCCACCCTTATCAATGCCATCCTGCCCGAACAGAATGTCAAGACAGGAGAAATCTCCACCGCACATAACAAAGGTATGCACACCACCACATTCTCAGAAATGTTTCCGGTGGCAGGCGACGGATACATCATTGACACACCGGGTATCAAGGGATTTGGTACGTTCGACATGAAAGACGAAGAGGTGGGACACTATTTCAAGGAAATCTTTGAATTCTCTGCCCAATGCAAATATGGCAACTGTACCCACCGCCATGAACCTGGATGTGCCGTACGGGAAGCCGTAGAAAATCACTACATCAGTGAATCAAGGTATGCTTCTTACCTGAATATCTTAGAAGATAAAGAAGAAGGGAAATACCGTTCCGCATATTAACAAAAAGATTACGAAAAACACATGGACAAACGAATTAAATGGGGAATTATCGTTTTGGTAGGTGCAGGGCTGACCGCCTTGGGCATTCATACATTTACTCCCAAAGAGAACAAGGAACTGGCTGCTGCCGAGAAGAAATCGCCAGTCGACAAAAATAAGGCGCTGAATGTTAATGCAAAGATTATCAAGCCTCATCTGCTTACGGACCAGCTGTTTGTAAGCGGAAAGCTGATGCCGGACGAAGAGGTAGATCTGTCATTTGAAACCTCCGGAAAGATTACCAGCATCGAATTTACGGAAGGTAGTTTCGTATCAAAGGGACAGTTGCTGGCCAAGGTGAACGACAGCCAGTTACAGGCTCAGTTGAAACGCCTGGAAGCTCAGATGCCATTGGCCGAAGACCGCGTGTTCCGTCAGAATGCCTTGCTGCAACGCGATGCGGTCAGTAAGGAAGCCTACGAACAGGTAAAAACGGAACTGGCCACCCTTAATGCCGACATCGAAAATGTGAAGGCCAATATTGCCATGACGGAACTACGCGCCCCATTCGACGGTATCATCGGATTGCGACAGGTCAGCCTGGGAGCCTACGCCTCTCCGACTACGGTCATTGCCAAACTGACTAAAATCACTCCGTTAAAAGTAGAATTTGCCGTGCCGGAACGTTATGCCCGACAGATTCAGAAAGGTACCAACCTGACCTTTAAAATTGAAGGCCGACTGGAGAACTTCAATTCGCAAGTATATGCCACTGAATCGCGCATCAACGAGGAAACACATACCCTGACCGTACGTGCCCTCTATCCGAACCGGAACGGAGAATTGCTCCCCGGACGTTATGCAGACATCGCACTGAAACAACAGGAAATTCAAGATGCCATTGCTATCCCCTCGGAAGCCATCGTGCCGGAAATGGGAAAGAACAAGGTATTCTTGTATCGTTCGGGAGTGGCAGAACCAGTAGATGTAGAGATAGGTATCCGCACAGAAGCAGAAGTACAAGTCTTGAAAGGCCTGTCTGCCGGAGATACCATACTTACTTCCGGTACCCTGCAGTTGCGTACCGGCATGCCGGTGATTCTTGACCAAATCAACTAACCTTCTGCCGTATGAACATATCCGAACTTAGTATACGAAGGCCGGTATTGGCCACCGTACTCACCATCATCATCCTGCTATTCGGACTGATTGGTTATACGACTTTAGGAGTACGTGAATATCCGTCGGTAGATAACCCGATTATCTCTGTGACCTGCAGTTATCCGGGAGCGAATGCAGAAGTCATTGAAAACCAGATTACGGAACCTTTGGAACAGAACATCAACGGTATTCCGGGTATCCGTTCGCTGTCGAGTACCAGCCAGCAAGGACAATGCCGTATTACGGTAGAGTTTGAGTTGTCAGTGGATTTGGAAACTGCTGCCAACGACGTGCGCGACAAGGTATCACGAGCACAACGCTACCTGCCACGCGACTGTGACCCTCCTACCGTTTCCAAAGCCGATGCAGATGCCAGTCCTATCCTGATGGTAGCCATCCAAAGCAATACCCGTTCGCTGCTGGAGCTGAGTGAAATAGCGGATTTAACGGTCAAGGAGCAGTTGCAAACCATTCCGGATGTCAGCAGTGTATCCATCTGGGGAGAAAAACGTTACTCCATGCGTCTGTGGCTGGACCCGGTAAAAATGGCTGGTTACGGAATCACGCCTGTAGACGTCAAGAATGCCATCAACGACCAGAACCTGGAACTCCCTTCAGGAAGTATTGAAGGAAATACCATGGAACTTACCCTGCGTACCATGGGACAGATGCATACGGCTAAAGAATTCAACAACATCATCTTAAAAGAACAGAATGGACAGGTAGTACGCTTCAGTGATATCGGGTATGCCGAGCTAGGGCCGGCCGACATCAAAAGCTACATGAAGATGAACGGTGTGCCCATGGTCGGTGTGGTAGTCATCCCTCAGCCGGGAGCCAATCACATCGACATTGCAGATGCGGTGTACGAACGCATGGAACAGATGAAGAAAGATTTACCTGACGATGTGGAATACACCTACGGTTTCGATAATACCCGCTTCATCCGTGCCTCCATTGCGGAAGTAGAGAGCACGGTATACGAAGCTTTTGTACTGGTTATCATCATCATTTTCCTTTTCCTGCGCGACTGGCGCGTGACACTGATTCCTTGTATCGTAATCCCGGTCTCTCTGATTGGAGCGTTCTTTGTGATGTACGTGGCAGGATTCTCCATCAACGTGCTTACGATGCTGGCTGTCGTACTGTCCGTGGGACTCGTAGTGGATGATGCCATTGTCATGACAGAAAACATTTATATCCGCATCGAACGGGGAATGAAGCCTTTTGAGGCTGGTATTGAAGGAGCCAAGGAAATTTTCTTCGCCGTCATCTCTACCACCATTACGCTGGCGGCTGTATTTATCCCGATTGTGTTCATGGAAGGAACCAGCGGACGTTTGTTCAGGGAATTCAGTTTCGTGGTGGCCGGTTCAGTCATCATCTCCGCTTTTGCCGCACTGACTTTTACCCCGATGCTCGCAACCAAGCTATTAAAGCACCGGGAGAAACAGAACTGGTTTTACCGGAAAACAGAACCTTTCTTCGAAGGAATGAACCGTATCTATTCCCGTTCGCTCAATGCTTTTCTCCGGAAACGGGTCATTGCCATTCCGTTTACCATTATCACACTGGTGCTCATCGGTTATTTATGGGGAGAAATCCCTGCTGAAATGGCTCCTCTGGAAGACCGTTCACAAATCAATATCCGGACCCGTGCGGCAGAAGGCGCCAGCTATGAGTACATACGGGACTATACGGAAGAAATCAACATGCTGGTAGACTCCATCGTACCGGATGCCGCCTTTGTTACCGCCCGTGTATCCAGTGGAAGCGGAAACATTCAGGTAACGCTGAAAGACATTAAGGAACGTGATTATACTCAGATGCAAGTAGCCGAACAAATTTCACAGGCTATCCGCACCCATACCAAGGCACGTTCTTTCGTACAACAGCAATCCTCCTTCGGCGGACGAAGATCAAGCATGCCGGTCCAGTATGTATTGCAGGCCGTCAGCATTGAAAAGCTACAGGAGGTACTACCGGAGTTTCTGGCACAAGTGTACGACAACCCGACCTTCCAAATGGCCGACGTAGACTTGAAGTTTAGTAGTCCGGAAATGCGTGTCACCATCAACCGCGACAAGGCGGGTACCATGGGAGTAAGCGTGCGCGACATCGGCGAGACCCTGCAATATGGATTGAGTGGCCAGCGTATGGGGTATTTCTATATGAACGGAAAACAATATGAAATTCTCGGTCAGATTAACCGACAGCAACGCAACCAGCCTGCCAATATCAAATCCATCTATATCCGCAGTGACAAGGGTGAAATGATTCAGCTGGACAACCTGGTGGAATTCATAGAAGCGGTAGCGCCTCCCAAACTGTATCACTACAACCGCTTTATATCAGCTACGATTTCTGCCGGACTGGCTGAAGGAAAAACCATTGGTGACGGTCTGGACGAGATGGACAAAATTGCAGCCAACGTACTGGACGACACCTTCCGTACGGCTTTGTCGGGCGACTCAAAAGAATATCGTGAAAGTTCCTCCAGTCTGATGTTCGCCTTTATTCTGGCACTTGTACTGATTTATCTGATACTTTCCGCACAGTTTGAAAGTTTCAAGGACCCGTTCATCATCATGCTGACTGTCCCTCTGGCCATTGCCGGAGCATTGGTCTTCATGTATTTTGGGGATATTACCATGAACATTTTCAGTCAGATTGGTATCATCATGCTGATTGGTCTGGTAGCCAAGAACGGTATTTTGATTGTAGAGTTTGCCAACCAAAAACAAGAAGCAGGAGAAGACAAGATGCAGGCCATCCGCGATGCCGCCCTTCAGCGTTTACGCCCCATCCTGATGACCAGTGCTTCTACCATCCTGGGCTTGCTTCCATTGGCTTTTGCCTCGGGAGAAGGAGCCAATCAGCGCATTGCCATGGGAGTAGCTGTAGTGGGTGGTATGTTGGTATCTACCTTCCTGACCATGTACATTGTACCTGCCATCTATTCGTATATTTCGACAAACCGTGCTAAAAAAGAAAGAAAATGAAAAAACGGCTTATTTATTTTATGATATGTCTGCTGGGAGGCGGAATAACCGCACAAGCCCAGTACACCTATACGTTAAAACAGTGCCTGGAAGAGGGACTGGCGAACAACTATTCACTTAGCATCACCCGCAACGAAGAGCAGATGAGCAAAAACAATGCGACGTTAGGAAATGCCGGTTACTTGCCCACGGTGGATCTGACTGCCGGATATACCGGAAATGCAGACAACAGCAATACGAAGGCACGGGCAACGGGTGAAACCACCAAACTCCGTGGTGTATACGACCAAACTCTGGATGCTGGAGTAGATTTGAACTGGACCATCTTTGACGGCTTCAATATCAGCACCACTTACAAGCAATTGAAAGAACTGGAACGTCAAGGTGCCACCAATACCCGAATTGCCATTGAAGATTTTATTGCCAGTCTTACTGCGGAGTATTATAATTACATCCAGCAGGAAATCCGTTTGAAAAACTTCCGCTATGCCGTGTCGCTGTCCAGAGAACGCCTGCGTATCGTAGAAGAACGTTATCACATCGGGAATTTCTCCCGACTGGATTATCAGCAGGCCACCGTCGACTTTAATGCTGACCGGGCACAGTATATCAAACAAAGAGAGCTGGTACACACCTCGCGTATCAATCTTAATGAACTGATGGCCGCCAAAGACATGGACCGCCCACTCAGTGTGAAAGATTCTGTGATTGACGTAAACGAAAGCCTGGAATTCAATGATTTGTGGGAAGGAGCCCTTCAAACCAATGCCTCCTTACTACAAGCGGACCAAAACACCGTATTGGCTCAGTTGGATTATAAAAAGGTATTGTCGCGCAATTATCCGTACGTACGACTGAATGCAGGTTACGGATACACCCTCAACAAATACGACGTAAATGCCACACGCCAACGAAGCAACTGGGGATTCAGCGGAGGTGTCACTATCGGATTCAATATCTTCGACGGTAACCGGAAACGGGAAAAACGAAATGCCAGCCTGGCCATCCGCAATGCACAATTTGCCCGTGATGAACTGGAACAAAGTTTACGAGCCGACCTGAGCAACCTGTGGCAGGCTTACCGAAACAACCTTCGCCTGCTGGAACTGGAACGTCAAAACCTGGTTTCTGCCAAGGAAAACCATGAAATCGCCAAGGAACGCTACCTGCTGGGCGACTTATCGGGTATTGAAATGCGTGAAGCACAAAAAAGTCTGCTTGACGCCGAAGAACGAATTCTTTCTGCCGAATACGATACCAAGATGTGCGAAATCTCTTTACTACAGCTCAGCGGAAAGGTTACACAATATCTGAAATAAGATATTCAGTAATTTTTCCTACCTTTGTCGGAAAATAAAAAAACAGACAAAGAAATGGGGCTTTTTATTCGAAAAAGTATAGAGGCTTTACAAGCAGAAGCCAAAGAAACTGGAAGTGGTACCCTTAAACGAGTGCTGGGTCCTGTCAGCCTGGTAGCTCTCGGGGTAGGTGTAATTATCGGAGCCGGATTATTTTCCATTACCGGAACCGTAGCTGCATCGTATACCGGACCAGCTATCACACTTTCCTTTATTATTGCAGCCATCAGCTGTTGTTTTGCCGGACTCTGTTATGCAGAATTTGCTTCCATGATTCCGGTATCCGGGAGTGCCTATACCTACTCCTATGCCACCATGGGAGAACTTATTGCCTGGATTATCGGATGGGACTTAGTATTGGAATATACCGTAGCAGCCACTACTGTCAGTATCAGCTGGAGCCGTTACATGACTGTATTCCTGCAAGGAGTAGGCATAGATTTACCCCATGCATTTACAGCATGTCCATGGGACGGAGGTATTGTCAACATTCCAGCCATGATAATTGTGGTCCTCATGAGCTTGATTCTGATGCGAGGCACCGCCGGAAGTTCTTTCTTTAACGGACTGATTGTCTTTCTGAAAATAGCTGTCATCCTGATTTTTGTGGTACTCGGCTGGCAATTTATTCAAAATGACAACTATACTCCTTACATTCCAGCCAATACCGGTACATTGGGAGAATTCGGTGTTTCCGGTATTTTCCGTGGAGCAGCGATTGTCTTTTTTGCCTTTTTAGGATTCGATGCGGTAAGCACGGCGGCACAGGAAACCAAGAATCCGAAACGGGACATGCCCATCGGTATTCTAGTATCCTTGCTGGTCTGCACCATCTTATATATTCTCTTTGCACATGTCATGACAGGAGTAGCCCATTACAGTGACTTCAGTGGACAGGTGGGAATTGCTCCGGTAGCTGTAGCCATTGAAAAGATGGGGCATCCCGATGCTGCAGGTGTCATACAACCCGCTTATCCGTGGTTGAACAAGGCCATCATCCTGGCCATTCTGTTCGGATACTGCTCGGTAATCATGGTCACCCTGCTCGGACAAAGCCGTGTATTCCTGAGTATGAGCCGCGACGGTCTTTTGCCACCGTTCTTTTCCAAAATCAACCAGCGTTTCCGCACACCGGTACACAGCAACTGCCTGTTTATGGTACTCGTCAGCCTGTTGGCCGGATTTATCCCGGCACAAGTAGCCGGTGAAATGACCAGTATCGGCACACTCCTGGCATTCACCTTGGTCTGCGCAGCCATCCTGATTGTACGCAAGACCATGCCCGACGTGCCCCGTGCTTTCAAGACTCCTTTCGTACCCTTTGTTCCCATCATGGGAATCCTTACCTGCCTGTGCATGATGAGTTTCCTTCCGGCCGATACCTGGATACGTCTGGTGCTGTGGATGCTTATCGGACTGGATGTCTATGCTTCATACGGAATCCGCCACAGCAAACTGGAATATGGGCAGAAGCACCGTAAAGGAGATATTGTATTAAACCTGACCGGACTTATTTTGTCTATTCTAAGTGTGATTACCGGACTATGGCATCAGCAGACCGTAGGATGGGATGCAGACAAGACCCTGCTAACCATCTCTTTTGTATTTGCCTTCACACACTGCGCTTTTTACATGTGGCGAATCTGGAAACATCCGCACAATCGGACCAAGGTTTCTTAAAAGAAGTTATAAAAAATCGTCAGGAACAGAAAATACGAATAATAAACCACAACCAACATATAAAAAAGCAGTTATTTTACAGCGATTTATACTATTATGGATAAGAATATATTGTACACGGCCATTCAGGCCGCCCTTGCTGCGGGAGCAGAAATTATGTCTGTCTACACAGACCCGAAAGCCGATTTTGAAATAGAAAAGAAAGCGGACAATTCTCCGCTGACCATTGCCGACCGCAAGTCGCATGCAATTATAGCCCAAGCACTGGCTGCGACTCCTTACCCCGTTTTGAGCGAAGAAGGGGCTAAAATCGCTCCAGAAGAAAGACAACAATGGAAAGAGCTGTGGGTAGTCGACCCACTAGACGGCACCAAGGAATTCATCAAGCGTAACGGAGAATTTACCGTAAACATTGCCTATGTAAAGAATGGTTGTCCTGAAGCGGGAGTCATTTACATTCCGGTAAAACAGGAACTCTATTTTGCCGACATTGAACTGGGAGCCTACAAAATCAAAGACATTACCGATACAGAAGCTTTCCCGTCGCTGGATGCACTGATGGAGCAAGCCGAACGGTTGCCGTATGCCAACCGGACAGACGATACGTTCGTTATCGTGGCTTCACGTTCACACCTGACTCCCGAAACGGAAGCTTACATCCATGAAATGCAGCAAAAACATGCACACGTGGAAACAATTTCCAAGGGAAGTTCGTTAAAGCTGTGTCTCATTGCCGAAGGGAATGCCGACGTATACCCTCGCTTTGCTCCTACTATGGAGTGGGATACTGCAGCCGGCCATGCCATTATCCGTGCTGCCGGAAAGGAAGTCTATCAGGCTGGAAAAACAGAACCGCTACAATATAATAAAACAGACCTGCTGAACCCCTGGTTCATTGCAGAATAACCCCCAATTTATGTCTACTGAGATTATCATCGTACTTCTTTCACTCGTGGCCATGCTGGCCGCACTGATTATGGACAAGATGCGACCGGGAATGATTTTGTTCTCGGTGGTGGTGATTTTTCTTTGCACGGGTATCCTTACCCCTAAAGAAATGCTGGAAGGCTTCAGCAACAAAGGCATGATTACCGTAGCCATGCTGTTTCTGATAAGCGAGGGCGTCCGTCAGAGCAATGCCTTGTCACAGCTTATCAAAAAACTGCTGCCACAGCAGACCACTTCGGTCTTCCGGGCACAAATACGCATGCTGCCCAGCATTGCCTTCATTTCCGCTTTCCTGAACAATACCCCGATAGTAGTCATTTTTGCCCCTATCATCAAACGGTGGGCCGGCTACGTCAAACTTCCGGCCACTTATTTCCTGATTCCCCTTTCGTATGTGACCATTCTCGGAGGCATCTGCACCCTGATTGGCACTTCTACCAACCTGGTAGTCCACAGCATGATTCTTGACGCAGGACTGAAAGGGTTCAGCATGTTCGAACTCGGAAAAGTGGGAGTCTTTATCGCCCTGGCCGGCATCATCTACCTGCTTCTGTTCTCTAAAAAGCTCTTGCCTTCCGACCGTCCGGAAACCACCAGCGAAGAAGATGGCGATTCTTCATTGCACCTGGTAGAAGCCGTAATCGGCCCCCGGTTCCCGGGAATCAACAAGACGGTCAGCGAATTTGATTTCAAGCGCCATTACGGAGCTGAAGTAAAAGAACTTCGCCGCAGCGGACGCACCTATAAGAATCTGAGCGAGGTCAGTTTCCGGGAGGGTGACACACTGGTGGTGCTGACTGATGACAGTTTCATCCAGACATGGGGAGAATCATCCGTCTTCCTGATGCTGGCCAACGGAAAAGAATACGAACCTGCCGGCAAAAAGAAACGCTGGTTTACCCTTTTCCTGCTCCTGTTCATGATTGTAGGGGCCACCGTGGGCGAACTGCCGGGTATTGAAAAATACCTTCCAGAAGGCATCAAGCTGGATATGTTCTTTTTCGTTTCCATCACTACGGTCATCATGGCATGGAGCAAAATATTCCCTCCACAGAAATACACCAAATATATTTCATGGGATATTCTGATTACCATTGCCTGCGCTTTTGCCATCAGCAAGGCCATGGAAAATTCCGGGGTGGCCGATTTGCTGGCCGGATACATCATCAACCTGGGACATAATTACAGTCCCTACGTATTGCTGGCCGTGCTGTTCATCATTACAAACATCTTTACGGAGCTGATTACCAACAATGCAGCGGCAGCACTGTCTTTCCCCATTGCCTTGTCATTGTCCACCCAGCTGGGCATCAATCCCATGCCGTTCTTCGTGGTCATCTGCATGGCAGCCTCAGCCAGCTTCTCCACTCCCATCGGCTATCAGACCAACCTGATTGTACAAGGTATCGGAAATTACAAGTTCACCGACTTCGTCCGCATCGGATTGCCGCTGAACATCATCACGTTTCTGATTTCCGTTTTCCTCATCCCGCTGATATGGCCGTTTTAAAACTGATTTAAATACGCTTTAAAATATGAACAACCAAGAAACAAATCATATCTATCCGATATTCGACCGCATGTTAGGTCGTGCTGACAAAGAAGAATTGCTGAAACAACACGGACTCATGATCTGGTTTACCGGATTAAGTGGTTCCGGAAAAAGTACCATCGCCATTGCTCTGGAACGTGAACTGCAGCAACGCGGCCTGCTATGCCGTATCCTGGATGGCGATAACATCCGCAGCGGCATCAACAACAACTTAGGATTCTCGGCAGAAGACCGTGTAGAAAACATTCGCCGCATTGCAGAAGTCGGCAAGCTGTTTGTCGATACCGGTATCATCACTCTGGCCGCTTTTATCAGCCCCAACAATGAAATACGTGAAATGGCTGCCGGAATTATCGGAAAAGAAGATTTCTTAGAAATCTACGTCAGCACGCCGTTAGAAGAATGCGAACGTCGTGACGTAAAAGGCTTGTACGCCAAGGCACGCCGTGGAGAAATCAAGAACTTCACCGGTATCTCTGCTCCGTTCGAAGCTCCGGCTCATCCGGCTCTTTCGCTCGACACATCGAAATTATCCCTCAAAGAATCTGTTGACCAGCTGCTCGACCTGATTCTTCCGAAAGTAATCAAAAAATAAACATATATAACCATGCAAGAAGAATACAATTTAAGCCACCTGAAAGAACTCGAAGCCGAGTCTATTCACATTATTCGTGAGGTGGCTGCCGAATTTGAGAATCCGGTGATGCTCTACAGTATCGGAAAAGACTCATCCGTCATGGTCCGTCTGGCTGAAAAAGCCTTCGCTCCGGGAAAAGTACCTTTCCCACTGATGCACATCGACTCCAAATGGAAATTCAAGGAAATGATTCAGTTCCGCGATGAATACGCTAAAAAATACGGCTGGAACCTGATTGTGGAAAGCAACATGGAAGCTTTCAAGGCAGGCGTAGGCCCCTTCACTCACGGAAGTAAGGTACACACCGACCTGATGAAAACTCAGGCCCTGCTGCACGCCCTCGACAAATACAAATTCGATGCGGCCTTCGGAGGTGCACGCCGTGACGAGGAGAAATCACGTGCCAAGGAACGTATCTTCTCTTTCCGTAACGAGTTCCACCAGTGGGACCCCAAGAACCAGCGTCCGGAACTTTGGGACATCTACAATGCCCGCATCCGCAAAGGAGAAAGCATCCGTGTGTTCCCATTGAGTAACTGGACCGAACTGGACATCTGGCAGTACATCCGTCTGGAAAATATCCCCATCGTACCGTTGTATTTCGCAAAGGTACGTCCGGTGGTCAACATCGACGGACAGCTGATTATGCCCGATGACGACCGTCTGCCGGAAAAATACCGCGACAAGATTGAAATGAAGAAAATCCGTTTCCGCACCTTAGGATGCTGGCCGCTGACAGGCGCCATTGAAAGCGAAGCCGACACCATCGAAAAGATTGTGGAGGAAATGATGACCACCACCAAAAGTGAACGTACTACCCGTGTCATCGACTTCGACCAGGAAGCCAGTATGGAACAAAAGAAACGTGAAGGATATTTTTAATTACGCAACAACATGGAAGAATTAGATAAAAGCAAATCAGGCAACCCGATGGAAGGAGAAGCCAGAGGCAAGATGTCCATCGAAGAATTCCTGGCAAAAGATGAACAAAAAGACCTGCTCCGTTTCTTAACCGCAGGTTCAGTAGACGACGGTAAATCTACACTAATCGGCCGCCTGCTGTTCGACAGTAAGAAATTGTACGAAGACCAGCTCGATGCTTTGGAACGCGACAGCAAACGTATGGGAAATGCCGGTGAACACATCGACTATGCCCTGCTGCTCGACGGACTGAAAGCTGAACGTGAACAAGGTATCACTATCGATGTGGCTTACCGTTATTTCTCTACCAACAACCGTAAGTTCATCATTGCCGACACTCCGGGACACGAACAATACACCCGTAACATGATTACCGGTGGTTCTACCGCCAACTTGGCAGTTATTCTGGTCGATGCCCGCACCGGTGTCATCACACAGACCCGCCGCCACACTTACCTGGTATCCCTGCTAGGTATCAAGCACGTGGTATTGGCTGTCAACAAGATGGACTTGGTAGACTACTCCAAAGATGTATTCGACAAGATTGTAGCCGAATATACCGCTTTCATCTCTCCATTAGGAGTTCCCGACGTACAGTGCATTCCGCTTTCAGCCCTTGAAGGTGACAATGTAGTAGAAAAATCCGACCGCACTCCATGGTATGAAGGTCCGGCCCTGCTGGAATTCCTTGAAACCGTACATATCGGTAACGACCATAACCTGAACGACTTCCGCTATCCGGTGCAGTATGTACTCCGTCCGAACCTCGACTTCCGCGGTTTCTGTGGTAAAGTAGCTTCCGGTGTCATCCGCAAAGGCGATGAAGTGGTAGCTCTTCCTTCTGGCAAACGTTCGCATGTAAAAAGCATCGTGACCTACGACGGAGAACTCGACTATGCCTTCCCGCCTATGTCTGTAACCCTGACACTGGAAGACGAAATCGACGTATCCCGTGGCGAAATGCTGGTACACCCGGACAACATGCCGCTGATTGGACGTAACTTCGAAGCCATGCTCGTGTGGATGGACGAAGAAAAGATGGACATGGAAAAATCTTTCTTCCTGAAACAGACCACCAATACCAGCCGCACCCGTATCGACAGCATCAAGTACAAGGTAGATATCAACACCATGGAACACCTGTCTGTAGAAAACGGACGTCTGGCCAAGGAAGATGTTCCTATGCAGCTCAACCAGATTGCCCATGTGGTACTGACTTCTTCCAAGGAGCTGTTCTTCGACCCATATACCAAGAACAAAGCTACCGGTGCCTTCATCCTGATTGACCCGATTACCAACAATACCAGTGCAGTAGGTATGATTATCAATCAGGTGGCCGACAAAGACATGCACAACCAAATGGAGCTGCCTGTCCTCAATCTGCCGAAACTGGGAATCGCTCCAGAGCACTACGAAGCCATTGAACGTGCCGTAAAAGAACTGGAACGTCAAGGTATCGCAATTGAATTAAAAGTTTAATTGACAAGTTGAGTTTTTCAACTGTCAATTGCCAATTATTAATTATCAATTAAAAGAAATGGGATTACTTGAATTCAACAAACTCCCCATCAATACTTTAGTGGGAGCCGACTGGAAGACCTTCAACCAGATAACCGCTGGTCGTACCATCGATCCTGCGTATAAAGGAAAATACCGCCTGACCAAGGCTGTATGCCGCTTGTTATCTACACTGGCTCCTCTGCAGAACAAACGTTACGAAAAGCTGTTGGCCGACAAACCACTGGAACACGATCCTGTATTTATCCTCGGGCACTGGCGCAGTGGAACCACGTTCATGCACAACGTATTCTCTTGCGACAAGCACTTCGGCTATAATACTACCTATCAAACAGTATTCCCACACCTGATGATGTGGGGACAACCCTTCTTCAAGAAGAACATGAGCTGGCTGATGCCGGACAAACGCCCGACCGATAACATGGAACTGGCCGTAGACCTTCCGCAAGAAGAAGAGTTTGCCTTGGCTAACATGATGCCCTACACGTACTATAACTTCTGGTTCCTGCCTAAACACATGCAGGAATATGCCGACAAGTACCTGTTGTTCAATGACATCAGCGAGGCCGAACTGAAAATGTTTGAAGAAACCTTTACCAAACTTATCAAGATTTCTTTGTGGAACACCCACGGTACACAGTTCCTCAGCAAAAATCCGCCGCATACCGGACGTGTGAAAGAGCTGGTGAAGATGTTCCCCAATGCTAAATTCATCTACCTGATGCGTAACCCGTACACCGTATTTGAATCTACACGCAGCTTCTTCACCAACACCATTCAACCGCTGAAATTGCAGGACATCAGCAATGAAGAACTGCAAGAGAACATTCTTTCGGTTTATGCCAAACTATACCATAAATACGAAGCCGACAAGAAGTTCATTCCGGAAGACAATCTGGTAGAAGTCCGCTTTGAAGACTACGAAACCAATGCATTTGACATGACGCAGGAAATCTACCAAAAACTCCAGATTCCAGGCTTTGAAGATGCTCGTGCCGACATCGAAGCTTACGTCAACAAAAAGAAAGGTTACAAGAAAAACAAATACCAATACAAGCCTGAGACGGTAGAACTGGTGGAAAAGAACTGGTCGTTCGCCTTGGAGCAGTGGGGGTATAAATTGTAAGACTAAACTCAATAGAACAAAAAATGCGGGACATACGTTCCGCATTTTTTGTTACACATTCTCCAATCTGTTTACTTACATACGATTCGGAATCCTACAGCCGTTTTCAGATGAGCTGAATCAGGGTAAACAATATTCAGTCCATCAGCCTCTTGTTTCCACTCTATCTTATTCTTCTCTCCCAACAATTCCACAGAAGTCACCTGCTTTTGTCCTGTACCCGCATCACTTCCTAAAGAGAGAATTTTCAGTTTATCACCAGCCTTCATCCAGAGAGCCGTCAGGACGAAGTGGAATAGACACGCCTACCGCACCATCACGAGCCACTATTTCCAAAAGATAACGTATCACGGCATCTGAGCTATACACAAAATTCGGTCCATAGAACCAGTCGCCGACCGGAGTCTCTGCAATCCAAGCCTGGTCGGTTTTGATATTCTCCGGAATTCCCGTCTCACAAGTATTGACCGTACCATTTGCCTGCTTCCTGAACTTCACGATACTAAATACATCCACCTTTCCTCGTCGGTCCAGCGTCTTATTATAAAAATCCGCTATTACCCGTTGCATGGCATCACATTTGTATCCAGTACCTGTTCCTGAGCCACTGAAAGGTTGCTGGTCTGTACCGTCTGTATAAATGAAATCCGGATTGTATTTATCTACGGCATCCATCATTCTCAACGCCCACCATTTGGCATACCATTCGGCATACTCCAGATGACCGCTAAAGATACCAGCCTGAGGAGGAGACCATCTTGAGTTAGCCGCCTCAGCCACCGTTTCATACTCCCCCAAATTAATCCCATAAAGATATTTAGGGTCTAATCCTTCCCACCATTTACCTTTGCCGTCGGCCAGTGTCAGGTTTCCGTCGTATGGCACTCCTTTCTTATCACCTTTTGTATCACTTTGAAAAGCAGTTTGCCACCACCAGGAATACTCATGATGGAAGGTAAGACCAAAACGGATTCCAGCCTTTCTTGCAGCCTTCTCCCATTCGCCAATCAAATCACGCTTCGGCCCCAGACGCGTGGAGTTCCAAGGTTGATATTTAGAATTCCACATATCAAACTGGTCATGATGCACACCCTGGATGATAAGAAATCTTGCCCCTGCATCCTTATAGATATCCACCAAAGCCTTCGGATTAAACTTCTTCGGATTCCAGTCGCGCAATACCTCCTTGTATCCCACTTCCGAAGGATGTCCATAATTTTTCAGGTGATTTTCATACGCCGGTGTCCCCTCCACGTACATTTTTCGGGCATACCAGTCGCCACTTTCTCCTGCCGACTGCGGTCCAAAGTGTATCCAGATTCCGAATTTGGAATCCCGTAACCATTCCGGTGTACCCGGATAATTTGCCTCAATCGACTTCCACGTAGGTTCATACGGTCCGGAAGTTATCGGCAAATCTAATTTTACCTCTTCAAAAGTCTGAATATTCCCCATCGGAACAGAATTTTCCGCCAACGGTTTATGTACTGACGGTATAGGTCCTAACTGATAATTCACTCCATTAGCCTGTTGCTGGGAAAAAGCCGTCGCACAAGCCCCCAACCACAAACAACCTAACATTATAAATTGGTTCATATCTATTCCTATTTTTATAAAATCACATAATTCCTTTTACAAATATAGATGGGAAATTAAGCGAAAAAATAGGATAAAAATGTAGGATTATAGGAGGAAATCGATAATTTAATATAGCAGCATTATCCAAGATTTAGGGTTGTCATATCATTTTTATCATCAACTCCATGACGATGCAGACTAAAAAACTCCGAAACTCGATATGAGTCTCGGAGTTATATAAAAATAGGAATCTAAATATTTATACTAAACCTAGAAAACCTTATCTAATGCACCATTGCACAATAAATATACTTTTTAAATATAAATTAAAAAGAAAAGCTATCACTGTTCATATTCCATTTTCTTTTTCGCATAAAAATCTCTGAGAACATAAAAAGCTTGTTTTTTAATGCCATTCTCAGAAATCAGCCCTTTCCGATTAAAGAAATTCTGATATGTATGATGCTGTCGACGTGCTGAACGAAAATCCACCAATATCCACGGAGACATCCCTGCAAATCCTTCCAAGCGGTCATACATGGCTATGCTCTGACGATATAACTCCGCCAGAAATTCCTCAGACCATCTAGTGTTTTTATCTGCGTGATAGCCTTGCAATGCTCCACCGCCCCATTCGCTGATAAAGACAGGTTTGTCGTAAGGAATATTCCATTTACGTGTCTTGCAGTCGTCAATACGGCCACCATACCAGCCAAGATAGTTATTGAAGCTAATAATGTCCACGTATTTGTTCATGCCATCCTGAATGCTCGTCACGTTGTCGCGAGTACCTCCTACTTCCATTGCCATACTTATTAAACGAGTGTTATCCATCTGTTTCGCTTGTTTGGATAAGTTTGCCAAAAATGTATTACGATACTCACTTTCAGGTGTTTCGTTTGCTAAAGACCATACTACCACCGCACAACGATTCTTATCCCGTTCCATCATATCAATCAACTGTTGAGAAGCATTCTGGTAGGTTTCTTTATTCCCAAAAGCAATTGTCCAATATACAGGAATCTCATCCCAGACCATCAGCCCCATCTCTTCGGCAGCACGTACCATGTGTTCACTATGTGGATAATGTGCCAAGCGAACAAAATTACAATTCAGTTCTTTTGCCCACTTCAGTAGAATTTCAGCTTCCTCACGGGAATGTACCCGTCCTTGCCTGTAAGGGGCTTCTTCGTGAATGCATATTCCTCGGAAAAACACTTTCTTTCCATTCAGTAGAATATTCTTGCCTTTTGTTTCAATCTGCCGGAAACCAATACGGTCTTTTATTTGTTCTGTACCATTGGTAATAATCACATCATATAATTGGGGAGACTCAGGGCTCCAGCATTTGGGGGTAGATTTAATGTGGAAGTCTGCTTTCCCTTCGGTATCGGTAGTCAACTGAGCTTTCACCTTCAATTCCGGAATTTCCAGCTTTATCTTAACTCCTGCCTGTCGAGTATTCAATTTAACAAAGCCCTGTATCCGGTCATATCTTCCTTTTTCAAGCTGCACTAAATAGTCATCCACTGAAACTGACGGAGTTTCTACCAGAAGTACATCCCTTGTAATCCCTCCATAATTCCACCAGTCTGTATTTGAGGTAGGAACATCATCCGGTTTAAGTTTGTTGTTTACCCTGACTACAACAAAATTATTACCTTCCTTCACCTTATCAGTTATATCATAATTGAATGGAGTGAATCCACCGATATGGCTTCCCAGGTGTTCTCCGTTCAGAAAAACATTTGCTTCATAATTCGCTGCCCCAAAATAAAGATACAATCTGGTGTCTTCCTTTTTTTGATACGTGAAATCTTTCTTATACCAGATACTGCCTTCATAGAAAAAGAATTCCTTTTTCTGCGTGTTCCAGTCTCCAGGTACCACAAGCTGCTCCTCTGTACTGAAATCATATTGTATCAAATCAAGGGGACTCTTAGCCTGCTGATTTTTAAAATAACCATATTTATTGAAATTCATGCGGTAGTCATAATAACCAACATCCAATGGATCAACTATAGTCTGCCAATAGCCGTTGAGGCTTGTAATATTCCTGGAATATACATTTTGCAGCTTTGATTGTAAACAAAATGCAGGTATACAAAAAAAGACCGTAAATAACACTATATAAATTCTAGCTTTCATTGGTATTTGATTTAAATCGTTTAAATATAAAGATATAAATCATTCTTTAAGTATATCTTTCTTATAACGCACTAAAGCCTCCACATAATAATAATCCGCATACGTCAAGGGAACATCCATCTCTCCATTTACCGGATAATTACCAACAGAATGCTTCAATATAAAATTACAATTTGTTCCTGGTTCTGCCAAGTATTCGGGTGATGATAATGTCTTTAACTGTGTTTCAGCTACAGACAAGCATTGCCTTGAAAAATCTCCGTCCGTATATTGGCTCAACTCAATCAAAGCAGAAGCCATAATAGCAGCTGCGGAAGCATCTCGCAATGCATTGGGAATATCCGGAGCATCAAAGTCCCAATATGGAATCTTATCCTCTGGCAAGCGAGGATGATCCATTAAGAAATGAGCTACATTTTTAGCCTGTTCCAAATAGCGGGAGTCTTTTGTTTCACGATACATCATCGTATAACCATACAAAGCCCAACTCTGACCACGTGCCCAAGCTGATTCATGTGCATATCCCTGATTGGTTTCCTTCTTTTCAGGAAGTCCAGAAATAGTATCATAGGAAACCACATGATAACAACTGTAATCCGGACGAAAATGATGCTTCATTGTTACATCTGCATGGGATTTTGCAATATTCACATATCTAACTGAATCAGAGTTTTTAGAAGCCCAAGTCAATAACTCTAGATTCATCATATTGTCAATTATCACCGGGAATTGCCATATATCCTCATTCCAGTCCCATGAGCGTATACAACCAATTATCGGATTAAAACGAGTGCTCAATGATTCAGCACCTTGCAATAACACTTTCTTATATTCTTCATTGCCCGTCAGGCGATACCCATTTCCAAAACTACAATTAAGCATAAAGCCTACATCATGATTATTTGTAGTATATTGAATATCTTTTACTCTCCACGTATAATCCTCCGCATATTGCCTAATAGAATCATTCTGAGTTTCTTCATACAGATACCATAGCACACCTGGAAAAAAGCCACTTGTCCACCAATGTATAGATGCTGTTAACAATTTTCCATCCTTCCCTATTGTCCTTGGCATTTTCTCTTTTTCCGCCCATAGACATTCAGCCATCAATTTTGATTGTATCATTGCACGTTCCAGTCCCCTATCCACTACTTGACGCATTTCATTTTTATGTGAAACATGACATCCCACACATATGATGGATACACACACCGCAAAAAATATTGATTTTGTTTTCATTTATAATTTTGTTTATATATTACCACTTCAAGTGCTTCACACTACCATCTTTCAATACTATATTAAATTTATTTTCTTTCTTATCATATTGAATCTTACTTATCGGATTCCAGGTATCATTATACTCCCAACCACTTTTCTCCCATAATTGTAATGTGATATACACCTTTTCATTTTCACATCTATCATGCGCATTAATCACTACACTATATTTACTCTCAGGATGCAAATCTTCTGCTCGAATAAATTCCATCTGTTTCCATCCTTCCCAAGCTATCATACCTAAACAATAAACTCCATTGTCTATTATATAAGTTTCCTTTCCATTTAATTTAACGATGCTTTCACGAATTTTTTTCTCTTTCTCAGGTAAAGCATAATGCCCTATCCTTACTTCTATAGGTGAAGAAGAAGTAAGTTTATCAATTCTTAAGATTCCATTAGAAAGGGGCAATTCCGCCAATTGAAAACGAACAGACTCATCACTCTCCAGCCAAGCCTCCCGGCAGTAGAAACCATCCTCATATTTTTTAAAACCAAAATTACAAAGAGCTTCCCAATTTCCCTTCTTATTCTTCACTACATAATTCATTGCTACCTCACCATTCTTGCCATCAGCCTGCCATGGAAACTCACTATTATAAGCTAAACGATTATAGTTTTCAACACGATGATAGCCATTCACACTTTGAATGGTTGTACTACGGATTTCCGCCGCACCTATATTCGGATAATCAGCTACTAATATATGTGCATTTTTAGCATACTTACAATAGACTTTATCTTTCTCAAATTTAGCCCAATCACCTTCATTCTCAACAGCTTTCCAAAAAGGGTTGCTTTCAGGAAGATAAAGTGCGAAAAACAATTTTCCTAACCAAAATACACTACCACGACAACTATAACTATTCACAGACGGTTCGAAAGCACCATAAAAACCCAATGTAGGAATACGATCTTTCAAGAAATCTGGATGTTGCAGAAATTGAAGCATTGTAGCAGATGCAATACGCCGCATCCATCCATAATTAATATTTGGATCCTGCAACAAACCAGTTAAAGCAAGCGGTGCAGCTGCCGCCATCCGGTAAGTAATGCTTCGCCCCCACATAATCATTTTGCCATCTTGTGCAAACATATAAGGATAATCTTCTATTATTGCACGAAAATGCTCCTTAAACTGTTTTGCATAATGTGGATAATATTTTTCACCAATTTCTTCAGCCCATAAAGAGCCATAGAGTTGAAAAGCCCACATGCTATAATAATCAAACAAAAAACCATCATGATACCAGCCATTACCACTATAAGAAGCTAGCACTCTTTTCAATAAGAACTCCAAATATGCTTTATTTATCTGATACCCTTGGCTCAAGAAAAAGCTCATAATGTTAATATTAAAAAACTGCCAATTTGTATCAAATGTCTCACCTTCACCATAACTCAACATCCGTACAGCCAAACTATCCTTCATAGCCTGAGACAGCGGATTCCAGAACACTTCTGGGGCCATCATAAGCGACACAGCCAATCCCCCCATTTCTACCAACCGCTGTCCTCCATTCTTTTTAGGAGGATTCATTGGTACATAAAGTGGAGTTCCAGGTTGAAGCATCAACTCCAAATGCCTTCGATAATAATTACCTAATGGTATTCCATTCACCGTTAACTCTGGGTTTTCTTTTAATAAAGGTCCTGCAAGAAACATTGTTCTACAGAAAGCCTCTAACCTAGCCACAGGCTCCTGAGAAATAGTTCGAGGATAGCTTTTCCCTGGCTGCTTGGGAAAATCCAAAGGATCATCCAATGAATTTACATAACTGAATGCCCCTCTTAGCAAATAAAGAGCAGCCTCTTTCCAATGTGAACGAGTCATACCTGTATAAGGACTGAGCGTCATATTTTTCTCTTTCACCACAAAAACCGAATCCAGAGATTCAGTTGCGCCAAGCCTCAAGCATGACAATCCCATCAAAACAATTCCTACTATAAAAACATGCATTTTCATTTCATTACAATTTAGTCGGTTCCCCCTATCTCTTCACTCTCAAGAATAACCCCTCAAGCACAGAACAGCAAGCAGGACACCTCTTTTTCATCCTAATTAACGGGTAAATAACCAATAATAAATTCATACTAAGTCCGAGAATTTTATAAATAGCTGGAACATATCCAGCTATTTATAAAATTACACCGACAATCAAGGATTTTGTACCAAAGGAATCGGATAAGCATCAATCTCTGATTGTGGAATATATTGTACTGCACAATTATCCGTCACCCGAATTTCCTGTACCACACTGCTTTCTGCTCCACGGTCATGGCAACCCGGATAATGGCGGTCAATCACCTTATCATTGCGCAATAAATCATATTTGCGGTGTGCCTCACAATAAAACTCCTTGCGAGCCTCGTCCAATATAGCATCCAGTACTTCTCCGTCACTATTCTCGTTATAATCAGGAATACCAGCCCTTCTCTTGATTACGTTCATATCCTCTATGGCTCCCGGATCATTGTTCAAGAAATGTCTAGCCTCCGCCCGATTCAAATACATTTCCGACAGGCGAATTAACATCGGTGAGTTAAGCAACGCATTCTTTTCCTGATATGCCAACTTATTAATAAAATACTGCGGGTAGTCGTTTCGCTTTTTCATCTGGTTTTGGATATGTACCGTATATTCTTTCCATTCCGCACGACCTACAACCTCACCATTTTCTCGATATACCTGACGAGCTCTCACATACAACGAACCATCGGGACGCTCCAGTACGTTAGGAGAATCATATTCAAAGAAGTCCTTCTTTTCATCGGTCACTATCTGATAACCGCTACTGGTTTTCTTCACCTGCTGAAAACGGTAATAATGCCTATGCAGCGGATCTTCAGCTGGAGTTTTGTCATTGTTATAGAAAAAGTTTTCACTGATAAAATAAAGTTCTTCAATCAGTTTTCCGTCCTTATCTTTTGCTTCTGTATACTGAGGAACAATAAATACACTTCTTACATCGTTAGGATATTTCTGAAAAGCTTCCAGCAACGGTTGTGAAGCATATACCTCACCCCATCCGTCTCCATCAATGATGGTGTACATGGCTGCCGAACGGCTCTTACTATAATCAATGTCTTTCAGCATACGAATAGCCAAAATAGCTTCTGGATTACTTTCTGGGACCAGTTCGTTCATGGTACGGTATTGCGTATTGTTCAGCAGTTGCTTACCCGAATGATCTATCACATCTGTAGCGTATGATTCAGCATTTGCATAATCATGCATATACAAATATACCCTGCTCAACATAGCCTTGGCTGCCCATACATTGGCATAGCAAGCATTCTTTTCTACGCCTGAATTTCCCATCAGTTCTTCCGCTTTCTTCAAATCCTTGATAATCTGCTCATACACCTTCTGTACAGTAGCTCTCGGAGGGCAATCATCCGGATCGGCAGACAATTTCAGAGGCACAGCCAAGTCAGATGCAGAAGCAATGTGGTAATCCTTTCCATAAGTGATAGCTAACAAATGATAGAACATACCACGCAGAAAGTAATTTTCACCTATCAGATGATCTGTCTCTTTCGACACTCCCTCCTTCGCTGTCAGAATTACCTTATTGCAGTTAACAATCAACTTGTAGGAATACGTCCACACGTCTGTCAGAATGCTACATGTCGGAATGCGCTGATAATTATATATATAGAAGTTACTACTGGTAGACTGTCCGCTATACAGCACATTGTCACTAGTAAATTCTCCGGCAAAGTGTACCGCTGAATGGAAATTACGTTCTTTCATATACGAATAGTTCCCCAAAGTAATAGTTTCTACGGAAGCTGAATTAGAAACCAGTTCGTCATCCGTCACCGAATCATACGGAAACTCCTCGATGTCGCACGCATTCAGCATACCCAGGCAGAAGATACCTGCTAATATCTTATTGTATATTGTTTTCATAAGTCTTTCAAGATTTAAATTTAAGAATTAAAAACCAACGGACAAACCGAACACATATTTACGCACGGTAGGATAGACAGTACTACTGCCAGCACCATTTCCCTCATAACTGGCTGTAGCCGGATCCACCTGAGAATAAGGAGTAATAGTAAAAAAATTGTCCGCACTAAACGAAAGGGTCACATCCTCCAATCCTAACTTACTCAAGAAATTTTTGGGTAACCTGTAGGCCAGGGTAATGTTCTTCAAAGTAAGATAATCCGCATCCTCCAAATAGCGGCTGGAAGTCTTATGCGCATTGGCATTACCGCCACTAATAGCTTTCGGATGTGTAGCAATGTCACCCGGCTTCTCCCAACGAACCCATCCGTCCTTCAGTACCATCTGGTTATACGTGTCGTATGCTCCATCCGAATCAAGTAACTCACGACCTGAAGCATAAAGCTTAGCCCCCATACTATAGGCAAATGAAGCAGAAAAAGACAAGTCTTTCCAAGTTAGCATCGTATTAAATCCTCCTGTTACTTTCGGAGCAGCCGAACCTACATACGTTTTTGCACCTGTTGCTTCTGAGTAAGAATTGGTCAGAACTCTTTTTCCATCCTCATCCGTTGTATACCATTGAGGAGAACCAGTTTCAGGATCCACTCCTGCCCATTCGGCCATGTACAAATCATCCATGTCACGTCCTTCCTCAAAACGACGAAGACCACTAATCTGAGGCGCACCGCCATATAGTTCCTCAATCTTGTTCTTATTATGTGCCAAGTTAAAGCTGAAATCCCACTGCCAGTCTTTCAATGAAAGCAGGTTTGCATCCAAGTTCAGTTCAAATCCCTTATTACGAACGGCACCTATATTCTGCCACTGACCTCCATAACCGGTAATAGCCGAGAATTTCACATAATAAAGTAAATCGGAAGTGTATTTATTATAATAGTCGAGCGAAAGATTCACACGGTTGAAAAAGCTCAAATCTACACCGACATTTAATGTCTGGTTCTTCTCCCAGCTCAAATCCTTATTACCCAACTGATCCGGGAAACTAGCCGGTTCCTCGTTATACATGGAAGCGGTGTAGAGAGACAAATGGTTATAATACCCATCGGGCATATTCCCCACCACTCCCCAGCTGGCACGCAGTTTCCCGGCAGTCAGAATATCGGAAAGAGGCTGCATAAACTTTTCCCGATTGAAGTTCCACGCACCGGAGAAGGTATAAAAACTTCCGTACTGGTTATCTTTACCAAATTTGGAAGAACCATCCAGTCGATAGGAGGCCTGCAACATATAACGTCCATCAAAAGAGTAATTCACATTCGAAAGGACGGACTGAATATTGAAAGCCTGTTTTGTCCCCGACATAGCATCCATTCCTGTAGTTCCACTTATCACTTCCTTCCCGCTGATAATGCCTTTCGCTGTAGCTGATGTCACCTCATAAAAACGGCGAGAGTATTCGTAAGCCACCAATGCCTGAATGTCATGCTTTCCGTTAATATTTGTCTTGTAACGCAACATCTGGTTGGTGAAGTAATTGGCTGTAATGGCATTCGTATTACTAATAGTGCCCGACTTAGCCTGTCCACCAATGGTATTGGGATCTACATAACTTTCATCGCGGGCAATTTTATAATTCACGTTATTGTTCGACTCAAAAGTCAGTCCGTCCAGCAACGTCCATACGAATCCGGCTGTAGCCGACACATAGAAATTCTCGTAAGCAGAAAAATTCTTGTACTGCCGCTCTAAATAGTTATTCTTGTCACGACCGTACCAATCCTGTTCCTTTCCGGTGCGCACCGTACCATCCTCGTTATAAGGATAGTCCCAAGGAAGATACAGATAAGAATCATACAAACTAGCCGTCTGGTCTTTAGTATGCACATACTGGCCTTGCAACTTGGTGAATGCCTTGAACTTTTCATGAATTTTATAATCGTTGTTGTTACGAATGGTATAACGGTTATAGTTCATTTCCTTCACTGCACCCGTTTCACGATAGTAATCCAACAACAGATACGAATCAACTTTCTCGTTTCCACCCTGATAGCTCACCGAAGCATTGGTATACAACCCAGTTTGTGTCGCTAAATCCATCCAGTCTGTGTCATGTTTCAACAAATCGGGAGTAAACCAAGAACTACTGTTGAAAGCCGACTGATAGTCATACAACTGCTGTGCATTCATCATCTCCAAATTTCCCCATGACAAGTCCGACAACCCCTGTTGGATATTCACCCTGAACTTTTGTCGATCCTTAGATCCTTTCTTGGTGGTGATGACAATCACACCGTTTGACGCGCGTGAACCGTAAAGTGCCGTAGATGAAGCATCCTTCAATACCGACAGATTGTCAATTTCATTAGGAGACAGACGGGGATCTTCGTTGTAAATAACACCATCAACTACCCAAATAGGATCAAGACTAGAGCCCAACGAACCTTTACCACGGATACGAATACGCCCCGTACCACCTGGTTTACCGGAAGACACGCTCACATTCATACCAGCGACCTTTCCATCCAGCATACTGGAAACATTGGCTGTTGATACATCTTTCAGCTTTTCTTCTTTCAAGGCAACGGCAGCACCAGTTAAAGTATTACGCGACTGCGTGGTATAACCCATTACCACTACTTCATCCAGCACCTCCGTATCTTCATTCAGAATCACAGCCAGCGTCTTTCCTGAATCTGCAGTCAACTGTTGTGTCTTATAACCTATATAAGATATTTCAAGAGAAGTTCCTTCAGTAGCTTCCAATACAAAATTTCCATCAAAATCGGTCACGGTACCGTTGGTAGTTCCTTTTTCAACTACTGTTGCTCCAATGATCGGCTCCCCATTAGCATCCTTTACTGTTCCTGTTACCTTTTTTCTTTTCCCAGAAGTAACCTGCTGCTGGCTTCCTTTTTTGATTACAATATTTTTACCTTGAATTTCATACGACACATTCTGACCTTTCAAAATCTGAGCAACCGCATCCTTCAACTGACTGGCATTAATTGAAACCGTACGGTCTGTATCCACATCACCAGCTATATATACGAAAGAATAACCACTCTTGGTTTGAAGTTCCGTCATCGCCTTCTTCACCGATACATTGCTCATTTTCAACGATATACTCTGTGAGTATATGCTTAGATTAAGGCATAGCAAAGCCCCGGCCATTAACATGGCTTTTTTTCTGTAATTCATAAGCTTAAATTTTAAGATTAAAAATTTCTGATAAAAGGCGTTTTACAAGGAATGTTTTATTACTTTTGCCACATTCCTTAGAAAACATCTTAAAAACTAACAAGTTAGAAAGAACTAAGGTATTGCCGGAGGAACTTCCCCTTCTTCCGGCTTTTTTATGTTCTTTCGCCAAATACTAAATTTAAGTACCCACTTTCTGCATAATCTTAAGGTCTTAGTGTGTTTAACAATCGGTTAATATAAGGTTATTTCCCGGTCTTTCTGCTTATAGCGTACTTTTCCGGTTTTCTCTAATGCTTCCAGAATATCTTTAATACCCTGTTCACCACGACCAAAACTTCCATAAAAACGAAAATCCCGAAGAGAATCTGTAGCAAAGGTTATATGTACATCATAACTGCGTTCCAGTATCTTTACAACTTCCGGCAACGGCAATTCATCAAAGAACAACTTGCCGGAAGTCCACTCCAATATATTCTTTACTTCTTTTGTTTCCTTTCTCATGTGACCTTCCGCCTTATCCAGCGTAACTTGCTCATTCGGAAGCAGAATCATCTCTGCTTCTGCCCGCAAACGATTATCCAGCGCCACTTTTCCTTCCAGCAAAGCCACTACCGCTTTTTCATCGTTCGGATAGTCGCGGAAATTAAACTTGGTACCCAATACTCTGACCGATAAAGAAGGTGTCTGTACATGGAAAGGAAGTTTCTCATTACGCTCTACCTCGAAATATCCTTCTCCACTTAATTCCACCTCACGGTTGTCCACTCCAAAATCCTGCGGATAGACCAGACGAGAACCAGCATTCAGGACTACCAGTGTACCATCGGGCAAACGAAGACGTGTCTGTGCACCGAGAGGAGCTTCTACCTCTACCTGGGTCAACGCATTTTGCAGGTTGCTTTCTCCCTGACGATAAGAGAAGAAGGAAATAAGTCCTACCACCAACACAGCGGCTGCATATTTATAGATTGTTTTCCAATCTATGCCTTTCTTGGATTGCTTCTGAGCCGTACTTGCAGCCACCCGTTTCCGGAAGGTTTCAAAAGCGCGGTCGGCATCGTAGCGCGTACGTTCTTCCTCCTGCACGGCAGAAAACCAGATTTCCTGCTGCTGCATGAAATAACGTCGGTTTTCTTCAGAACTGGCAATCCATGCGTCCAGTTCTTCGCGTGCTTCCTTGCTCAGACCTTTACTAAGAAAAGCGGCAATCAGTTCGTCGATATGTGAATTTCTTTCTTCCATTTTCAGGGTTTCTATAGGTGAGACGAAATTTTCGCCTGAGCGGGTAGGCGAAAAACGTAATTTTTTTACTTGAAAGTCGAAAAAAAATAAAATCAGGATAATCAAATATTTCCCGAGTTCTGAATGAAGTGATGATAATGCACTCTTTATGTGATACTTAACTGTATTAACAGAAATATTCAGCTCTGTAGCGATTTCTTCGTATTTTTTCCCCTCGAAACGACTTTTGATAAAAACTTTCCGGCAGACTTCCGGCAAATTCCGGATGGCATGATGAATTTCTTCCTCCAGTTCATGTTCCAGCAAACTTCCCAGAGGATAATCATCCGAGAGCAGATAGCGCATTTCTCCTTCTTCAGGTATAGAAGAAAAAGCCACTTCCGTACGCTCCTTCTTGGAGGACAGGTAATCCATGCAGTGATTCCGCACGGCACGCACTAAGTAACTGCGTAAGGAAACTTGAATGTCGAGTGTCTCATGTACTTCCCACAGATGAAAAACGACATCTCCCACCAGCGTTTCAGCCAGAAAATCATCTCCCACATATTCACGCGCTATGTGACACAACAAGGCATAATGATGACGGTAGAGGTATTTATAAGCCTCTTCATTTCCTCGTTTCAGTTGCTCTATGATAATTCGTTCCGTAATTTCCATCTGTGTGTTGTAGCGTAAATTCAGTTTATTCAAACATTTTCCGATAATAGGCGGCTTTATCTGTTATTTGTTTCCATTGTTCTATCCCATTGATGGGGGAAGAATGTACCCGCTCATAAAACGCGATTTCCTCATGAAGCAGACGGAAATCATTTTGCATCAGTGAAAGATTCAGTGCTTTTTCAATTCGGGCAAAACCATACATCAGAGAATCTTGTGCTACCTGCTGAATTTTTATCGTATAGGCAGAATCGGCTCGCAAAAAATCTCTTCGGGCAGTAAGCGTATCTCCCTTATAATCTTCGAGTACAGCTTTCAGGTGAAGCAATTCGGACGACATGGAATCGCTCATACATCTATCCATTTCACGCAACAAGTCCAATACTTCCTGCAGGCGCCAGCTCTGCAACAAATAGCGATATTTCAACAGATAAGTCTGCTTGTCAGGACGTAAAGCAATCGCACTGTCCAGTTTTTGACGTATAAGTGAGTCATGGATGCATACTTGCGGATGCGACTTGTCAATTGGCCGATTCCAAAACAAAGAATCACTTTGCATCAAGCTGTCAGCCTTCAGCACAAATGCATGCACAACTTTTTGTATATCAGACGCATCATCTGATTTCTCATGCACACATGCAGAAACGATTCCAGCCAGACAACCAGCCATTAAAAAGAGTTTTGCATCCATAGTTCGAAGATTGGTTTTGCGCAAAGTTAATTTTTTCATTTATACCAAACATAAAAATGCAAAAGAATCTAAACAAAAACAGAAATCTCCCTACGAAAAAAGTCATTCGCTAGTAACAAATTCTCTGTTTCACACTGTGGGATACAAAAACCACAGTGTGGGATATATATTTCACAGTGTGGGATACAAATCCCGCACTGTGAAACAGAGAATATAACAAGACAAAATGGAGTATTCACAGAAGCATCTGAAAACTATATCTGGTGAGATTCAGATTATTTCTTCAGACTTCTTTTTACTACTGCCGGTACGCCGGCTGCCAGAGAATCATCGGGAATATCTTTGGTTACGACACTGCCTGCTGCAATGATACAGCGATTGCCAATGGTCACTCCCGGACATACTACCACATTTCCGCCCAACCAGCAGTCCTCACCGATCGTAATGGGATAGGCGGTTTCCTTTTCTTCACGGCGCTCCACATAATCCATGGGATGCTGAGGAGTATAGAACTGACAATGGGGACCTATCAGGGTGTGTTTCCCGATACGGATATAGCCTCCGTCGAGCATGATACAGTCATAGTTCATAAACACATTTTCCCCTAAAATGATACCTGTACCATGGTCACAATGGAAAGGCGGACAGATGGTAGTGCTTTGCGGAATACCGGGAATCAGTTCTTCTATCACCTGACGGTAGTCTTCATCACAAATGGTCATGGAGCGCAAACGGGCACAGACTTTCTTGGCGTGTACCAGACTGGCATGTATTTCAGGGTCGGAAAAATAATAGAGCTCCTGACTGCGCATTTTTTCATATTCTGTTTTCATAGGCTTTAATACTAAAATTACCAGATTCAAAGGTAGAGGGATTTTTGTTTATTTGCAAAAAGATATTCTGAACAATCGGTAAACTTACTGTTTACGAAAATAGGCAGAGGGAGGCTCACCTGTAACCTGCTTGAAAACTCGGGTAAAACTGTTCGGTGAATTAAAACCCACTTCGTATGCGGTCTGTTCAATGTTCAGCACATTGTCTGTCAGAATCTCAATAGCCCTTACTATCCGCTGGTCATTACCATCTCCCGCGAATATGGCAGTGGCGAACATCAGATTGGAGAGGCACTGGCCAAAGCGTTAGGCATCACTTTCTACGACAAGGAACTGATTACGCTTGTAGCCAAGGAGAGTGGTTTCAGCGAAGAATTCATTTCACAGAATGAACAGAAGATGCCAAGCGCCCTGCTCTATCAAATGATTATGCAGGACTATGAGGCTCCGCTGGACAAAAGCCTTTCGTACGATGATGCCTTGTTTGTGGCACAAAGCCGGGTCATCCGTCGTTTGGCAACGGAAAAGCCATGCGTCATCGTAGGACGATGTGCCGACTATATCCTGAGAGACCGCCCACATACCATCAATATTTTCTTGTTTGGAGATATGAAGAGCAAAACTAAACGCGTCATTGCCGAATATGGAATTTCCCCTGCACAAGCTCCAGGTAAGATTACCCAGGTGGATAAATCCCGGAAAGAGCATTACTTCCATTATACCGGCCGTCAATGGGGTGATTCACGGAATTATCACGCTACATTTAATACCAGTATGATTTCTATCACTCAAATAACGGAGATTCTAAAGAATATTTATAAGGACTGGAAGTAAAAATATCTTCACCTGGTCTTTTGTATGAAAAGGCTGTCACTTCTTTGAATTGCTGTAAATTTGCTTTTCAAAAACATACAAAAGATTTACATGAAGAAGATATTTCTACTTCTTATTTTGCTTGTTTTTATTTCTTATCACACAACCGCAACAGTACAATCTTAAACTGCCCAGCCGGAAAAGGTACGCATTATCGTCACTACCGACGGAGAAACTGATGACAGAGTTTCATAACTGGATACAGAATTATCCCATTATCCATCTGCCTACTTTGCCTGATTTTCTGACAATATAAACAAAACCCCAGGTCAATGACAATAAGAATATAGTACATACTATCATTTTCACCATTGTATGTAGAGGTAATGAGTCTACAAGCTTATAGCACGGACCAAGAAAAAGATAGTGAGACATCCAGATACCAAAAGTACACGTAGAGATACTTATAGAAAAGCGTCTTATCACAACTGAGCTGAAGTGTATTTTTTGGATGGCAAGAAAAAGAGGAAGTGTCATCATCAACACATTTGGAGAGCAATAGGTAAAGAACAATTCAACCAGTTCTACAGACTGCCCAGGAACTGCCGTAACAGACTTAAAGCCAAAGAATGTAATGCAATAGCCGATGACAAATAAAGGAACACCCAGCATAGCGAGTTTCTTCCAGCTGAGATTCATTTTATTATTTATAATATAATGACCTAACAGCAGATATCCATTAAAGCCTGCAAAGTAATATAAAAGACCAAACTCATTCCAGGAACATGTTCCCCAAAGGTCTTTTGTCAGATATTCCCTTAAATAAGGAATGAAGAGTGATACAAACCAAAGAGCAAGGAAAATCTTCTGCTCTTTTATTGAAGCTTGCCTCACCCATGCCGAAAAGATTGGCATATAAAGATATAAACCTATAAGAAGATAAACATACCACATCTGTACTGCCAGCATCGAGAAATTGAAAGGAATCATGGCAATGTGATGCAAGGCACTGGACAAAGACTGGTCAGGTTCTGCCCAGGCAAAAAAATCATTAATGATTGTAGGGGAAAATCCCAATAGTCCGGTTATCCATGGAAAAAGATTGTACAAAAGAGACCATATAATAAAAGGAACAAGAAGCCTTGTCAGGCGCTTTTTATAAAAAGCAGAAATATTCTGCTCTACAGGCAAAAGCAATGCTCCTGTTACCATTACAAACAGAGGTATGGCTGGACGCATAAACGAGCCATAAAAACTTCCCCAAAGATTATACCACGGCTCTGGACGTTCTGCCGGAGTTACATTATCGGTACAATGTACTGCTATCATCATGAAGATAGCAATAAACTTCACAAAATCAAGCCATATAATACGCTTTTCATCTTTCTCACCAGATAGTTCCTTCATACTCTTTTGCCACAAAAGTAGCTACTATAAAGAACACTTTTTTTGACCTATATCAAAAAGACTGCTCCAATATCTCACAATACATATTGGCAGGAAGCGAAATTCGGCACACACTGTCCGCCGAATTCACAGACCCAATTCGGCACACGGTGAGTGCCGAATTACAATCCGTTAATAATCAACCAAGTGAATGGAATACACAAGCTGATAGATTATTTGAAAGATTACCGTATTCTCATTTAAAGTTTATTTCTAAAATAGAAAATCCGGTCAAACGTGCTTTCTACGAAATGGAAGCCATTCGGGGCTGCTGGTCAGTAAAGGAATTGGAGCGGCAAATCAATTCCCTCTATTACGAACGCAGCGGATTATCCCAAAATAAGGAAACCTTGTCTGCCTTGGTGCAGCGGCAAGCCATGCCACTGCAGCCCAAAGACATTATTAACACGCCCGTTACGTTGGAGTTCTTGGGATTGAACGACCGTGCTTTGGTAACGGAAAACGACTTGGAGCAATCCATTCTGGACAACCTGCAACGCTTCCTGTTGGAAATGGGGCATGGGTTCTGCTTCGAAGCACGCCAAAAGAGAATCCTGATAGACGGGGATTATTTCTTTGCCGACCTCGTGTTTTACCACCGCATTTTGAAATGCCATGTCATCGTGGAATTGAAGATAGACAAGTTCCGCCATGAGTACGCTTCGCAACTGAACCTATACCTTAACTACTTCAAGGCGGAAGTGATGCAGCCCGACGACAATCCGCCTGTCGGCATCCTGCTTTGTACTGAGAAGGGCGACACGTTGGTAAAGTACGCCACTGCCGGATTAGACCCGAATATTTTCGTGCAAAAGTATATGATAGAACTTCCCACTGAAGAGGAAATTAAGAAGTTCATTTCAACTGCAAACTATTAGCAATAAAAAACACTACTGGCGAAAAGAAGGAAAGCCATTCTTTCTCTTTTCGCCAGCACGTTTATTACTGCCAACAAGAATAGGTTTAGGTTAGTTTGGATGTATATACAAAAGACAGAACTAAACCGTAAATGCAGACGATAATTATAGCAAGTCACTTATGATACATTCTGTTCTTCCAAGACTATATTAGCATCATTATCGCATTTTTCAGGCTTAATCCGCTCTATACGACGAATATGTTTTGCCCTATTAGCTATAATTAACGGTACACGCTCGACAACAACAACCGATGTGTCAAGCCCCAACGCACTCGGTTCTCCAATGCCTATCTTTCTAATTAAGGCATAAAGGCTCATCAGCAAATTTTGTCGGCGGTTACGGGAATCTTCAGGATAATATATCCGGTGGATAATAATAAAGCGAAAATCACCCGGTATGCCATTCTTATGCAATGAAGGATAAGAGCTTGTTAGTTCTACTTCACCATCCGCAACAAGGTCATCAACTACTTGTCGTAAATAAAGGCTCACGCGCGGTTCTATACGAAAACCTATACGCATGGTTATACTAAACAATGTCCCTTTTATTAATGTGGAACAATTATATTCAAGTGTGTCTGGTGTATCCACAAATTCAAGGTTAATAAGCCAATAATGATCTGCCCGTTTAGGCTGCTTATTAATTATGGAATACAACAATTTATCGTCCACACAACCTTCTTTGTCTGCATGATTCACATAGACAAGATTAGAAGCATATTTGGATATGCTTTCGTCCGCCTTAATATCAGAAATAATGTTGTAGTATTCACTTAACCGTTTGGAAGACATATGTTTTCGACGAATTTTGTTGGCACTTACCCATACAAACATGATAAAACATAATAATCCACCTATTAACAGCGTAAACCAACCTCCGACCATAAATTTGGACAGGTTTGCAGCAAGGAAAATACCTTCAATAACACAATATCCGCCGACAAACAGTATTGATAGAATGCGTGGAATGTTATGCATATGCAAATAGAATCCCAACAACAATGTTGTCATCAACATTGTAATAGTTATGGCAAGTCCATAAGCGGCTTCCATGTGGGTGGAATCTCGAAACAACAATATAGTAAATATTACTCCAATATACATTACAAGGTTTACCATTGGAATAAATGACTGACCTTTTACGTTGGTAGGGTGCTTAATACGCATACGAGGCCAGAAATTCAAGTTCATAGCTTCACTCAATATGGAAAATGAACCGCTTATTAGAGCTTGGCTCGCAACAATAGCTGCCCCGGTAGCCATTGCTATGGAAAACAACAGTATTTCTTGTGGCATGATTGAATAAAATGGGTTCACTGTACCTTCTGCACTTTCCGGATGATGCAATACCCACGCTCCTTGCCCCAAATAATTTAGAATAAGCATCACCTTTACAAATATCCAACTGACCGTAATATTTCGTCTGCCACAGTGCCCTAAATCAGAGTATAAGGCTTCTGCACCAGTGGTACACAAGAAAACGGCACCCAATATCAGAAACCAGTGGGGGGATTCCACTAATAACCGTATGGCATAGTAAGGATTGAATGCCTTGAATACTTGAGGATAGGAAGTCAGACTGATAGCTCCGGCGATTCCAAGAAGCAGGAACCAAAGTAGCATAAATATGCCAAATGACCGTCCTATATTTTCTGTACCAAAACGCTGAACGAAAAATATAATGGTAATAATGGTCAGTGTAATAGGAATCACAGGCAGATGCGGACTGATACTTTCAAGTCCTTCTATGGCAGTTGTGACCGTAATGGCTGGAGTGATAATACCATCAGCAAGCAAAGTGCTCGCACCGATAATGGCAATGATGTAAATCCACCTTCTTCTGTGGCGGCGTAAAAGGGCATAAAGCGCAAGTATGCCACCCTCCCCGTTATTGTCGGCACGGAGAGCCACCAGCACATATTTCACCGTAGTCTGAAGAGTAAGCGTCCATATGATACAAGACAATGCGCCTAAAACATAATTTTCATCAAGAGCTTCTCCAGTATGAATGATGGCTTTCATAACATAGAGTGGCGATGTTCCAATGTCACCAAAAACAATACCCAATGTGATGAGTAACCCGGCAAATCCAAGTTTATGTTGAATATTGCCTTCTTTTGATAGGTTTGCCATAAAAAGTAGTTTTTTGTTCTACATATATTTGTTTTCCTTTCAAGCGGCGCAAATATAAAATAAAATCTTAACAATAAGATTTCACTTTTCTTTTTTCGTGAAAAATATCATATAAACCTTGACGATGGTCAAGGCTTGTCTAAAAAAATAGTCTGTTTGAATTACGTATAACTATTAAACTCAAAAGCCGAAGTTATGGGACTTATCCTTCACCTCGGCTTTTTGCTATTTACTGATTTCCTAACCTATCAGCTTCCTTTTTCAACTGCTCAGCCTGCTCATTAAGCAGCTTTGCCCGTTCCAAGGCTTCCGCCTGCCTGCGGCAACGTTCCTCAAAATCTAGTACCGAATCCGTCAGGTTGCGGATAAAACGCTCGTCCCGCTGCCACTTGAACTTATTCTCCAGTCTTTCAAGGGTATTGCCGTCCGCTTGTCCCTGCATCAGCAGATAACGGTATTTCATGTCGTTGTCCTGCAACTGCCCCATCCGTTCAGCCAGACGGACATTCAGGAACAGGGACGTGGCACAGACAACCAGCCCCGCCGAAAAGAGAAACAGTTTCGGGCGTACCAAAGAAGTTACTTTGTTGTAAATCCGCCGATGAAACGGTACGGGTTTGGCTTCTTCTTTTTCTGCCATGCGCTCATCATGGTACCGCTTCATTGTTTCCAGCATTTCCTTGAGACAGCCGAAAGTGGCTACTACATAATTCTTGACCTCCCCGAAAGATTGCCGTTGTTCCTGTCCTGATTTCCGCAGTTCGGCAAGCCGGGTCAGGATGTCTTGCAACTCTTTTTCGGGAACCGCCGGGTTCCTGCGTAACTCAGACAATGCCCGTTCTATAGCCTCCAGTCGGGAAAGGGTTTCCTCGCGTCCGGCTGGCGTTACCTGCTGTAAATAGTCATTAAAAAATCCCCCAGGAAAATCATTAAAAAAGGGACCATACGAGTCATAAGCGTTAGCTTTGAAAAAAGCGAGTAAATGAATGATAAGTATGGATAAGAAACAACAGATTTTACATTATTACCGACATATACGTGACGCTTCACACATTTACAGCGGATGCAAGGATTTGAACGAATACCTGCAAAAACGGACAGAGACAAAGAAACAGGCTCAATCCATCAAAGTGAAGACACCGCCCAATAAACCGGGAGGCTTTCGGTTATAGTCCACTATAACTACACGCTTCGCTTACGTAGTTGTGGGCTCTCCCGAGGGGATTAGGGTTTTACCCTAATGACCC
>ERZ779656.7-NODE-7-length-207109-cov-20.034522_pt1 | contig 207109 bp, 134 predicted proteins | sample MGYA00511102_ERZ779656 | MGnify/ENA primary metagenome ERZ779656 (study PRJEB29588, sample SAMEA2143980) | human gut metagenome | biome: human gut; feature: human-associated habitat; material: faeces | place: Denmark | collected 2008/2010 ... | reverse complement strand
AACATAGCAGCCATTTGTATTAGACTGCAAAGTTGCAAAATCAAGTCCGTTTCATCTCAAAAAACCGTGTAATTGACTATATTTCAATAATTTCAAAGAACTATTTATCCACTTTTACGGGACAGTAGTGACATAATATAATGAAATCAATTCTTGAAGGACGTCCGGGTTTGGCCCGTGAAATCAATAAAGTGGCCGAAGTAGCCGGATACTTGTGGCAAAAAGGATGGGCTGAACGCAATGGTGGAAATATTACTATCAATGTAACAGAGTTTGTTGACGATGAAATCCGTCAGATGCCGGCCATCAGTGAACCGAAACAGATTGGAGCTGTATTACCGCATCTGAAAGGCTGTTATTTCTTCTGCAAAGGTACACAGAAACGTATGCGCGACTTGGCTCGCTGGCCGATGGAAAACGGTTCAGTGATTCGTATCTGTGACGATTGTGCCAGCTATGTCATTATCGCTGACCAGCCGGTGATGCCGACTTCGGAAGTGGCTTCTCACCTGACAGTTCACAATACGCTGATTGCGGAAGGTGCCCAGAAAAAGGCTACCGTACATACACACCCTATCGAACTGGTGGCAATGAGTCATACTCCGAAGTTCCTGGAAAAGGATGTACTGACTTATCTGTTGTGGAGTATGATTCCGGAAACAAAGGCATTCTGTCCGCGTGGATTGGGTATCGTGCCTTATAAAATGCCGAGCTCAGTAGAATTGGCAGATGCTACACTGAAGGAACTGGACGATTATGATGTGGTAATGTGGGAAAAACACGGTGTGTTTGCCGTAGGTACCGATGTAATGGATGCATTCGACCAGATTGACGTGCTGACCAAGGCTGCCCAGATTTACATCAATGCCCGTTGCATGGGATTTGAGCCGGACGGTATGACGAAAGAACAAATGCAGGAACTGACGGACGTGTTCCATCTTCCGAAATAAATATTAAATCTAACCTTTTAAAACCATGAAATTATGTACAGAATGATTTTGAACGAAACTTCTTACTTTGGTGCCGGATGTCGCGAAGCTATTGCTACAGAAGCAGGCCGTAGAGGTTTCAAGAAAGCTTTTTTTGTGACTGACAAGGACCTGATTCGTTTTCACGTAGCTGATAAGGTGGTGGAAGTGTTCGAAAAGGCAGGTATTCCTTACGAAATATACAGTGATGTAAAAGCCAATCCTACCATTGCCAATGTGCAGAACGGTGTGGCAGCTTTCAAGGCTTCCGGTGCTGACTTTATCGTTGCATTGGGTGGCGGTTCTTCCATTGACACGGCTAAAGGTATCGGTATCGTAGTGAACAATCCGGAATTTGCCGATGTACGTTCATTGGAAGGAGTAGCAGATACGCGCCATAAAGCAGTGCCGACTTTTGCTCTGCCTACTACTGCGGGAACTGCAGCTGAGGTAACCATCAACTATGTGATTATTGATGAGGCTGTTACCAAGAAAATGGTATGTGTAGACCCGAACGATATTCCGTCGGTAGCTATCGTAGACCCTGAACTGATGTATTCTATGCCGAAGGGACTGACTGCGGCTACAGGTATGGATGCCCTGACACATGCCATTGAAAGCTACATTACTCCGGGAGCTTGGGTGATGTCGGATATGTTTGAACTGAAAGCCATTGAGATGATTGCCAAGAACCTGAAGGCTGCCGTAGACAATGGCAGTGATCCGGTAGCTCGTGAAGCCATGTCGCAGGCACAGTATATTGCCGGAATGGGATTCAGCAACGTAGGTCTGGGAATCGTTCACTCTATGGCTCATCCTCTCGGTGCGCACTATGACACTCCGCACGGTGTAGCCAACGCATTGCTGTTGCCTTATGTCATGGAATACAATGCAGAATCTCCTGCCGCACCGAAATATTTGGATATTGCCAAGGCGATGGGAGTAGATACTACCGGCATGAGCGAAGCAGAAGGTGTAAAAGCTGCGGTAGAAGCTGTTCGCCAGCTTTCTTTGAGCATCGGTATTCCACAGAAGTTACATGAAATCGGTGTGAAGGAAGAAGACTTGCATCAGTTGGCTATCGATGCATTCAATGATGTCTGCACCGGAGGTAACCCGCGTCCGACTTCAGTAGAAGACATTGAAGCACTCTACCATAAGGCTTTCTAAGCATTCTTATTATTTTATATACAAAAAACGTCCGCAGTTTCCGGTGAGTTTTCCGGAACTGCGGACGTTTTTTTTTAAGTTTCCTAAGTAAAAACCGGCCGTTTCAGCTATCAATAATAAGATGTCTTTGTGCTTACTCTAAAACGCCTTTACGTTTGGATTGAAACGCAAGTGCGTTTTAGATGAAATGTACTTGCGTTTGGTTTCAAACGTCCTTGCGTTTTGGAGTAAACGTAAGTGCGTTTTTGGGCAGGCATTTTCTCCTTAATTTTCCTTGCTCTTTCGTTGTACGATGCGGGCACCGGCAGGTACACTTTCCGTCACCCAGATGTTACCTCCAATGGTAGCTCCTTCACCGATGGTGATGCGTCCTAATATGGTGGCATTGGAGTAGACAATCACATTGTCTTCCAGTATCGGGTGGCGTGGAATACCCTTGATGGGGTTTCCCTGTTCGTCGCAAGGGAAACTCTTGGCTCCCAATGTGACACCCTGGTATAGTTTCACGTGATTGCCGATGATGCAGGTCGCACCGATTACGACACCCGTACCGTGGTCAATGGTAAAATGATGTCCGATTTGCGCACCCGGATGGATGTCGATTCCGGTTTCGGAGTGAGCCATTTCCGTGATGATACGCGGAATAAGAGGCACGTTGAGCCGGTGAAGCTCGTGGGCAATCCGGTAGTTGGTCACTGCACGGATGACGGGGTAACAGCAGATGATTTCACCAAAGCAGGTGGCAGCCGGGTCACCATAGTATGCAGCTTCTACATCGGTAGCCAAAATCCGTCGGATTTCCGGCAGACGGCTGATAAATTCTGCTGCTAATTGGGTAGCCGTGGCACGGCAAGGTGACTGACAGTCGCACTGGCCTGAATTTTCCACCCCGAAGCACAGTCCGGCCTGTATCTGTTCGATGAGCAGAGAAAATAGCTCTTCAATATTGACACCAATATGGTAATTGATGGTCTGGCTGTTGATGGTAGAATTACCGAAGTAGCCGGGGAACAAGATGGCACGTGACAGTTCTACGATACGTTCCAATGATTTTCCGGAAGGAAGTGGTTCACCTTCTCTGTGCTGATGGAACAGTCCACGGTAAGATTGGTTGTCGGAAAGTTCGTCAACAGCCTTTGTCAGTATATGTGTGTAATCAATAGGGCTCATGATTCTTTCTTTTTGATAATAGGCAAAAATAACGATATTTTGTGATGAATCCAATAAAATCTTATTTTTGTAGAAAAATCAGAATGGTATGGTAGTGAACAAGAAAAATCCGTTTGCTTTCAAGGCAAAACAGAACAATAAGAAAAAGACAAGTGGAAAACGGGTGGGAAAGTCCCGTCCGGAGAAAGCGAATAACCAGTTGAACCGCAGGGTGAAATAATAAAAATCCCCGCTTCCTTTTAGAACGTTTTTGTACTCTAAAAAGAAGCGGGGAAATTATTTATTTAAACGCGGTTCGTCAAGCTTCAGCCAATACGAAATCCAGTTGTTTCTTAGCCAGGTTAGCACGGGCTACCTTAATCTTAATCGGGTCGCCGAGACTGAATTTCTGGTGATGACGACGTCCGATGAGACAGTAGTTCTTTTCGTCGAACTCGTAGAAGTCGTTGCCGAGGTCGCGCATGGCAATCATACCCTCGCACTTGTTTTCGTTGATTTCTACGTAGAGTCCCCATTCTGTGACACCGGAAATTACACCATCGTACACTTCTCCGATACGTTCACCCATAAATTCCACCTGTTTGTATTTCACGGATGCACGTTCTGCACTGGCTGCAGTCTGCTCCATTGCCGAACTGTGTTCGCAGAGAGTTTCATACTTGTCGGCTTGTGCGCTTCGTCCTCCTGCCAGGTAACGGGTAAGCAGACGGTGTACCATTAAGTCCGGATAACGGCGGATAGGAGAGGTGAAGTGCGTGTAGTAATCGAACGCCAGTCCGTAGTGTCCGATGTTATAAATTGAATAGCGTGCTTTCTGCATGGCGCGTAAAGACACTGTTTCTATCAGGTTCTGTTCTTTCTTTCCTTCAATTTCGCCTAACAAATGATTGATGGACTTGGATACTTCTGCTTTGCTACCTCCTGTGCGGATTTTGTAACCGAAGCGGGCGATAAACTGATTCAGGTTATCCAGCTTGTCGGGGTCGGGCAGGTCGTGGATACGATAAGGAAGTACCTTCGGCTTTTTGTTCTTGGGAACTTTTCCTACGTATTCTGCCACCGTCTTATTGGCTAACAGCATGAATTCTTCAATCAGCTTGTTGGCTTCTTTAGATACCTTGAAGTATACGCTGAGCGGTTTACCGGTCTCGTCAATTTCAAATTTTACTTCGCAGCGGTCAAAGTTGATAGAGCCGGCGGCCATTCGTTTCTCTCGCAGAATCTGTGCCAAACGATTCAGTTGAAGCACCTCTTCCTTGTAGTCACCTTCTCCTGTTTCAATGATTTGTTGTGCTTCTTCGTACGTGAACCGACGGTTGGATTTGATTACCGTATGACGGATGCGGTAGTTCTTCACTTCCGCCTTTTCATTCATTTCGAAAATGACAGAGTAAGCCAGTTTTTCTTCATCAGGACGCAGGGAGCAGATAAAGTTGCACAAACGTTCCGGCAGCATCGGGATGGTACGGTCTACCAGATAGACAGAAGTCGCACGTTTGGCCGCTTCCTTGTCGATGATGCTTCCCTCTTTTACATAGTGTGATACGTCCGCAATATGTACACCCACTTCCCATAAACCGGGTTTCAGGGTGCGGATGGACAACGCATCGTCAAAGTCTTTGGCATCTTTCGGGTCGATGGTGAACGTCACGACATCACGGAAATCTTCGCGTTCGGCATAATCTTCCGGCGTGATATCGGCCGACAGTTTCTCTGCTGCAGCTTCTACTGCCTGCGGATATACGTACGGCAATCCGTACTCAGCCAGAATAGCGTGCATTTCAGTTGTGTTGTCACCCGCTTTTCCGAGGATGTCGATCACTTCGCCAAACGGATTCTTTGCTTCTTCCGGCCATTCGGTAATGCGGACAATAGCCTTATCGCCGTTCTTCCCGCCTTTCAGCTTGTCTTTCGGGATAAAGATGTCGTTAGCCAGGGTACTGGTCTCCGTAAGCAGGAACGCATAATTCTTGCTGACTTTCAATACGCCGACAAAGGTTTCGTTGGCGTGTTCCAGAATCTCGATTACCTGCGCTTCCAGCTGATGCTTTTTACGTTTGGCACACAAGGCAACTTTCACCTTGTCATTGTTCATTGCATGGGCAGAGTTGCGTTCCGCAATGAAAATGGGTTCTCCTCCTTCTTCAGGGATAAACGAGTTCTTTCCATTGCTTTTACGTACGAAGGTTCCGGTCAGAATCTGTCCTTTGTCATTGATTTTATAGCGCCCTTTTTCGATTTCAATCAGGAAGTTGTCTTCCAACATTTCTTCCACTACGTCGATGCAGAGCATTTTTCCCGGATGGGTTGTCAATTTCAGAGCTTGGAACAACTGCTTGAGGCTGAATGCTTCATTCGGCTTTGTACGGAAATAATTGAGCAGTATTTCTACGAGCTCTTTTTTCTTCAGGTGCTTTCCGCCTTTTTTTTCTTTTTTCTTTTTAGCCATGTTGTTTTGTTTTTTAGTCCACAGCTCTCTGCTGTGAATAAGATTATGTTATACAAAGAAAGCGATTTCTGGGGAATAAACGTGGTTTTTTCTGTTAAGATGCTGAAAAACTATTATCTTTGCCACATTCTTTTTACAAAAGTAAGATATGAATGAGATTGGAACATCCGTTCGCGAACGTGAGATTTACAAGGTAACCCTGGTGGGTAGTCTGGTCAATATTCTGCTGGTAGTCTGTAAGTTTGCAGCAGGTTTCGGTGGAAAGAGTGCGGCGATGATTGCCGATGCGGTACACTCTTTGTCGGATTTGATAACAGACCTGATTGTCATTGTGTTTGTGCGTATTTCCAGCAAACCGGAAGACAAAGGACATGATTACGGACATGGAAAGTATGAAACATTGGCTACGCTGTTGATTGGAGCAGCTTTATTGGCTGTAGGAGCTGGCATTTGCTGGAGCGGAGTCGAATCAATCATCAGTTTTGCGAAGGGTGAGACTTTGCAGTCGCCCGGATGGGTTGCATTGGCTGCAGCTGTTGTCTCTGTGGTGTCGAAAGAAATTTTGTTTCATTACACCCGGCTGGTGGGAAAACGTTGTAATAGTCCGGCAGTGATAGCCAATGCCTGGCATCATCGCAGCGATGCATTTTCTTCCATTGGTACAGCCATAGGTATTGGAGGAGCTATCCTGTTGGGAGAAAGCTGGCGTGTGCTCGACCCGTTGGCAGCAGTGATTGTCAGTTTCTTTATTGTGCAGGTGGCTGTGAAGCAGCTGAAGGCTTGTATTGATGAACTATTGGAACGCTCGTTGCCCGATGATATAGAGCAGGAAATTACGCAGACGGTATTGTCGCTGGACGGCGTGTCGCAGCCGCATCATTTGCGTACCCGCCGTATAGGAAGTCATTATGCGATAGATATGCACGTGCGGATGGACGGAAGTATCTCGCTGCATGAGGCACATGAAAAGGCTACTGCCATTGAGCAGAAGTTGCGGGATACTTTTGGAGAGGATACCTACATCAGTATCCATGTAGAACCGGAAAAATAAGTTTATGGAGAAAAAAATATTAGTCACCGGTGCCAGTGGGTTCATCGGGAGCTTTTTAGTGGAAGGTGCGCTGGAGCGTGGCATGCAGGTGTGGGCCGGTGTGCGGAAGAGCAGCAGCCGGAAATATTTGCAGGACCCGCGTATCCATTTTGCCATACTGGATTTTACTGATTCCGACCGTCTGGCCAGTCAGTTGGAGGAACAGAAACGCCGGTATGGGAAATGGGATTACATTATTCATTGTGCCGGAGTGACCAAATGCCTGGACAAGGCCGATTTTGAAATCGGGAATTACTGGGCTACCCGACATTTTATTGAGACGCTGAAGCGATTAGACATGCTTCCCGTGAACTTTATTTACATAAGTTCGTTAAGTATATTTGGACCGATTCGGGAAAAAGACTATTCATCCATTTGTGAAACGGACACTCCCCGACCTAATACGGCGTATGGACTGAGTAAACTGCATACCGAGGAATATCTGAAATCTCTGACCAATTTTCCGTATGTGATTTTCCGTCCGACGGGAGTTTATGGTCCACGGGAACGCGATTATTTCCTGATGGCGAAGTCCGTGCAGCAGCATGTGGATTTTGCAGCAGGTTTCAAACGTCAGGATATTACGTTTGTGTTTGTGAAGGACTTGGTACAGGCCATTTATCTGGCTATTGAAAAAAATGTCACAGGCCGCGCTTATTTTGTGAGCGACGGAAAGGTATACAGTAGTCATACGTTTTCCGATTTGATTCGGAAAGAATTGGGAAACCCGTGGATGCTTCGTTTCGTTTGTCCGTTGTTTCTTTTGAAAGCCATTTCCTTTGTGGCAGAGAATGTAGGACGGATACTCCGTAAGACGAGTACACTGAATTGTGACAAATACCGTATTATGAAACAGCGCAACTGGCGGTGCGACATCTCACCGCTGGAAAAGGAATTAGGATATGTTCCCGAATATCCGTTGGAAAGAGGTGTAAAAGAAATCATTGCCTGGTATAAAAAAGAAGGATGGCTATAGAACTGAAGTTATTTGAACGAGTAGAAAGTGGAAAGGGCTTGTTTGCTGTAGAAAGCATTAGCTTGATTTACAATGCACTGACCACTATTTTGATTTTGCTTTTGTATCCCCGGATGGATCATCCCGGGATGATGTTGCTGGAACGTTTGGGCATTGTGGTCCTGACGTTCGTACTGATATATTTGTATCAGGCATTTCCCTGCCGCTTGACGGCTTTTGTCCGTATGGTCGTGCAAATGTCACTGTTGGCATACTGGTATCCGGATACGTTTGAATTCAACCGCTTGTTTCCGAACCTAGATTACGTGTTTGCTTCCGCTGAGCAGGCTATTTTCCATTGCCAGCCTTCGGTGGAATTTAGCAAGCTGTGTCCTTCCATGTGGTTCAGTGAGCCTTTCAATATGGGGTATTTCTTTTACTATCCCATGATGCTGATTGTGGTGGTATATTATTTCCTGACCCGTTTTGAATGGTTTGAGAAGATTTGCTTCGTGCTGGTCACTTCTTTCTTCATTTACTATTTGTTTTACATTTTGGTGCCAGTGGCCGGACCGCAATTCTATTTCCCTGCCATTGGAATGGATAAAGTGAACGCTTGTGATTTTCCGGCAATAGGAGATTATTTTAATGACAATACTTTCTTGCTTCCTGGTCCGGGATATGAACACGGATTCTTCTATAATCTGGTAGAAGCTTCACAGGAAGTAGGTGAACGTCCTACGGCTGCTTTCCCCAGTTCACATGTGGGAATCTCTACGATTGTGATGATTATGGCCTGGCGTGTGAACCGGAAATTAGCCTACATTCTGTTCCCGTTCTATGTGTTGCTGTGCTGTGCCACAGTGTATATTCAGGCGCACTACCTGATTGATTCGCTGGTAGGACTTATTACCGCTTTTTTCGTCTATCAGCTGGCTACGCTGATGTATAAGCGCTGGTTTATTTCCCCGGTCTTTAAACGGATGTATTAAAAAATCGGTAAGGATTATTCCTTACCGAAAGTAGCTTCTATATGGTCTAATATGCCATTCAGGTCATTTAATGTTTCTGCGCGAAGCATGGCAATACGTGTCTCCTTGAAATTAGGAATCCCTTTGAAGAGAGGGGATGCGGCTAAGTGACGGCGTACGTGCAGGATACCCCTTCGTTCATCCAGCAGGTTTACGCTGTCAAGCACTTCCTGACGCAATACATCCATTCGCCATTTGAAAGAAAGAGGCGGCAACTCTTCACCTGTTTCCAGATAATGTTTTACTTCCTTGAAAATCCAGGGACGTCCGAAGCTGGCCCGTCCAATCATGATGGCATCTACTCCGTATTGTTCAAAACATTCTTTGGCACGTTGTGGGGTAGTGATGTCACCGTTTCCGATAATGGGAATACGCATTCTCGGATTTTTCTTGACTTCCCCAATCAGGGTCCAGTCGGCTTCACCGGTATACATCTGTGCACGGGTACGTCCGTGGATGGTCAATGCTTCAATTCCGCAGTCCTGTAATTGTTCCGCCAGTTCTACGATAATCTTGTGTTCTGCATCCCATCCTAAACGGGTTTTCACGGTAACCGGAATCTTTACGGCATCTACTACCGCGCGGGTTATTTCGAGCATCTTAGGTACGTTCTGCAGCATGCCGGAGCCAGCACCTTTTCCTGCCACCCGCTTCACCGGACAACCGAAGTTCAGGTCTAATATATCAGGCTTGGCCTGTTCTACGATGCGGGCTGCTTCCACCATGGTATCCGTATCCTTTCCGTAAATCTGGATGGCTACCGGACGCTCTTTTTCGCTGATGTTCAGTTTCAGCATGGTCTTTCCTACCGAACGAATCAGGGCATCGCTCGATACGAATTCCGTGTACACCATGTCGGCACCAAACTGCTTGCACATCAGGCGGAATGCAGGGTCGGTGACGTCTTCCATCGGTGCCAGCAATACTGGCTTTTCTCCTAAATCTATGTTTCTAATTTTCATTGCCTTGATATTGTCGCGCAAAGGTAGTGAAATTTTATTATATCCTGAAAAAACGCTACCTTTGCACCGTAATATTACAATCACGGAAATGAGTTATACAATCAAAGATTTTGAAATCATGGCACCCGTGGGCTCACGTGAGTCATTGGCGGCTGCCCTTCATGCCGGAGCTGATTCCATCTATTTCGGTATTGAAAGCTTGAACATGCGTGCGCGTTCGGCGAGCACTTTTACTATAGACGATTTGCGTGAAATCGCCAAAATATGTGATGAACATGGGGTAAAGAGTTACCTGACCATTAACACCATTATTTACGACGAGGATATTGCCTTGATGCGTAAAATTGTGGATGCGGCAAAAGAAGCAGGTATCAGTGCGGTCATTGCGGCCGATGTGGCAGTCATGGCTTACTGTAATGAAGTGGGACAGGAGGTACACCTTTCTACTCAGTTGAACATCAGTAACGCAGAAGCATTGAAATTTTATTCACGTTTTGCCGATGTGGTGGTACTGGCACGTGAACTGAACCTGAAACAGGTCCGTAAGATTTACGATGCCATTCAGGAGCAGCAAATCAAGGGCCCGATGGGGGAACTGGTTCGTATCGAAATGTTTTGTCACGGAGCTTTGTGTATGGCAGTTTCCGGAAAGTGCTACCTGAGCCTGAACGAGTTGAATGCTTCGGCCAATCGCGGAGCTTGCATGCAGGTATGCCGTCGTGCATATACGGTGAAGGATAAGGAAAGTGACATTGAACTGGAAGTGGATAATCAGTACATCATGTCGCCGAAAGACTTGAAGACTATTCATTTTATGGACGAGATGATTGAAGCGGGTGTACGGGTATTCAAGATTGAAGGTCGTGCTCGTGGACCTGAGTATGTACGTACAGTAGTAGAATGCTACAAGGAAGCTATCCAGTCGTACATTGATGGTACATTCTCCGATGAAAAGGTGGCCAACTGGGATGAACGTCTGAAGACAGTATTCAATCGTGGTTTCTGGAACGGCTATTATTTAGGACAGCGTTTGGGTGAATGGAGCAAGAACTACGGTTCGGAAGCGACGGAGCGTAAGGTATATGCCGGACGTGGAATCAAATACTTCTCAAACATCGGAGTGGCTGAATTCCTGATTGAAGCTTCAGAAATTAAAGTTGGCGATAAATTGTTGATTACCGGTCCTACTACCGGTGCCATGTATGTCACCTTGGACGAAGCTCGTGTAGACTTGAAGCCGGTGGATGTGGTGAAGAAGGGGGTACATGTGTCGTTTAAAGTGCCCGACCGTATCCGCCCTAGCGACCGTTTGTACCGCATGGTGCCTGCCGAAGAGTTAAAGGCAAAACGGAAAGAGTAAGTTTATTTGTAGAATAACGATAGTATCCTGTCAGGGCTTTTAAAAAAAGGTCTTGACAGGATTTTTTTATGAGAATAGGATATAAACACCTCGGTTAATTACTTGTTGAAAGACTTGTGGATATACTTGTTGATATTTTATCTTACTGTTGATTATCAGTGTAATATGGAAATTAACAGGTTGTGAATTACTTGTGAATAATAAATAAGTCTCTTTGGGATAGCTTGCTTGTTCTCATAATTATTTTACATTTGCACTCCAGAACTTAAAATCTCATGTAATATGAAAAAGATATATGTAAAAGAGTGGATGTCATTTCAACCTTATACACGTCAGGACGAAGTTGATTGTTACTATGTAGGTGTGGCAAATCATATTGCTTCCTTGTTGCAAGATTTGGCGGGAAAAAAACGGTATCCGGAATATTCAGTTCGCGGTGTAGCTATTTATTTAACCCTTTGGTTTCAGGATGTAATTTCACAGACGGGAATCTGGCGGGCATTTACTGATGAATGCCGTAAACGGTATGGGTATTCTGTTCCTTTTATGACTCTGGAAGAAGAAAAAAAGTACTATCAGGGTGAAGTAAACCCAGAAGATTTACAATTTTTATTGTGGCATTATTTCCAGACTTTGGAAAAACAGATGGATAGAGTAATGAATCCTGAGAATCCGGTGTTTGAGGAACTGGCTTATCGGATTTACGATTATTTATTTGAAGAATTTCAAGTAGCTCCGGAGAATGAGCGGTTGCATGCGGTGTTATATGGAGAGGCCTTTGAAGAAAACGATTACATGCGTTATCGTAGTGTACTGGAGTGGTTCCATTTCTGCAGCTATGTAGGTTTTGAAAACCGGAATGAGTATCGGGAAACCGTGGAAAAGGTATCTCAGATGGATTTCGGCCAGAACATAGATTTGAATATTTTGGCATACGATATAAAACAGAATGCGTTGTTTGAAGGCCGCAAGAATTTGCTTTCCTTGACATCTGCAGAGTGGTTAGCTTTGATAGGAAAGAGTCATCCTGAAACAGCTTTGTGGGCTGAAGTCAAAGCTCTTCCACAGGAAATGTATCTTTATGAAGGAGAAGATGAAAAATTCCTGTTTGTGAAAGATCTGTCGAAGAAAGAAGGAGAACAGCTGAGTATTCGGAAAGACTCTTTAAATATGGATTCCTTGAAAGCCCGTAAGGAAGGAGTAACCATATTAAGTTGCCGACTGGTGCAGTACGGAGGAGCTTGGTGGCAAGACGGTATGCTGGTTGTATCTGATTTACAGGAGAAAGTGAAGGAAGAGATTGAACAGCGAATTGCCGCACGTGAAGGCATAAAGAAAACATTTGATGAATTTATGAAAGCATCCGGTGGCAAACAATTTGTGTTCTGTAAGTCGGAAGAAGAAGTGCAGGACTTCCTTTCTCAGAAATTGGGATATAAGGAAAAAGAAGGAATAGAATTGTCGAAGATGGATGCCACACGCGGATTGGTTCTGATGGTTTCTCCACATACCGGCATACATGTTCAAATGCAGTTGTGTGAATGCATTTCTTCACCGGATAATACATTCTATGATGCCGAAGCAGCCAAGAAGCAGGCTGCCATGTTTATCTTGAATCCCAATGTGATACCTTACGATTTGAGTTGTGCCTTGCAGGATGCCGATATGCTTCCGGATGCTTGTCTGAACAGTGCGTTGGGTGAGGAACACGGACGGGAAACAATGAAGAGAAACGCGCGTTTCTTTACAGATTATTTCTTTGAAAAATGCAGAGAGAAGGATTGTTGATTACTCAATAATCCCTCCTCCCAATACGGTATTACCCCGATAAAATGCAGCTGCCTGCCCGCTGGCAATAGAAGCCAGCGGCTCATGCAGTTGTATATGCAGTCGCTGGTCGTCCAGTAAGGTGACAGTGCATCGGTTGGCTTGTTTCCGGTAGCGTATTTTGACAATGACATCTTCGTGTCCAAGTACTACATCGGGATTGATAAGGTTCCAGTGTGTGAGGTACATCTCATTTTTTTCCAGTGCTTGCAGGCTGTCACTGATAATTACCTTATTTTCTTGCGGAATGATTTCTTTGACAAAGAGCGCTTTGTTCAGGTGAATTCCCAATCCTCTTCGCTGTCCGATGGTGTAAAACGGATAGCCTTCATGTTTCCCGATTTTCTGTCCTTGCTCATCATAAAAGTTCCCAGGGATGATTTTACCTTCGGGCACATGAGCTTTCAGGAAGGTACGGTAATCCATAGGGCAAAAACACACACCTAAACTGTCACGCTTCTTGGCGGCTTTCAGAAATCCGCGTGCGGCGGCGATTTCGCGTACACGGGTCTTGGTCAGTCCGCCCATAGGGAGGCACATTCTCTCCAGAATGGATTGTGGAAGTCCCCACAAGAAGAAAGACTGATCTTTATCTGCATCATTTCCGCAGGTAATGTACCAGTATCCATCTATTTTTTGTTTGTTGACGTAGTGCCCGGTGGCCAGATGGTAAATACCTTTTTCGTCTGCTACCTGTTGCAGCAAGGGCCATTTCAGGTAGTTGTTGCAGAGTGTGCAGGGCACGGGGGTACGTCCAGCCATGTATTCCTGAATAAAATAACGTATGATTTTTTCCTGAAACATTTTCCGTGCATCGTAAATCAGATGAGGTATGCCTAGCGTACGGCATAAGTCACGTGCATCGTCCAGGTATTCTGTATTTCCATCTTTCTCATAAAAACGAAAGGTGATGCCGGTCACTTCGTAGCCTGCATCTTGCAATAGAAGGGCGGCAACCGAACTGTCGGTGCCGCCACTCATTCCCAATAGAACTTTGTTATTTTCTTTCATCGGGACAAAGTTACTCTTTTCTCAGTTCCGGCAATTTGATTTCTGCAATTTCTGCACTTCCATTAGTTATCAGGATACGCAGGTCACTGCCTCCTGTCTTGTTGAACCGAATGGTTTCTTCCTGATTGGGAGTAACTTCTCCGCGTTGTACCGGAAGGAATTGTCCGCCTCCGCTGGAAATCTGAATCTCGTAGTGTGTGCCGGCTTCTGCATTTTTCCAGGCTACATTGATACGGTCTACTTTGGCGTTCTCTGCCAGTTCGAAGGATATGTATTCTCCTTTTTCACCTTTCCAGGTAGTGGAATAGTCTCCGTCAACCACATGGAGGATATGGCTCTTGTTTTTGCTGGCACTGATAAAGTCACGCGGGTCCGATTCTATTATTTCATTGGCGGATGCTTGTCCGTAAGCTCGGATTTCAAGTCCTTTTTTCAGTCGGATGTCTTCGGAAGAAGCCCCTATCATAATCTGGAACATACCCGGCTCTACAACCCAGTGATTGTCTTTGTTGAGTAGCTGGAAGTCACGTGGAAGTAGCTGAAAGCTGACCTCTTTGGTTTCACCCGGCTCCAAATGTACGCGTTCGAAGCCGCGCAAGTTCTTTTCGTACGTGGTCACACTGCTGACGACATCGCGTGTGTACAACTGTACCACTTCATCTCCGCTTCGTGTACCGGTGTTTTTAATTTTACAAGTCACGGTGACCGGCTCTTTGTCGGTAATGACAGGAGAGGAGAGTTGTAAGTTGCTGTATTCAAAAGTAGTATAGCTCAGTCCGTATCCGAACGGATAGAGTGGACCGTTGATACGCGATTGATTGCCCTTCATGCCAGGTGTTTGTCCGCCGTCTACTTGTGAAGCAGGCTTGGCCGGGAAATTAAAAGGTATCTGACCTACGGTTTTAGGGAAGGTAACAGTCAGCTTTCCTCCCGGGTTGTAATCTCCGAAGAGAGCTTCGGCGATGGCTGTTCCTCCTTGTGAACCAGGGTACCAGGCCTCCAGAATGGCCGGTACAAATTTATCGGCCCAGTTGATACTGAGCGGACGACCGTTAATCAGTACCAGTACCACCGGTTTTCCGGTGGCTACTATGGCCTCCAAAAGTTGCTGCTGATGGCCGGGGAGATCCAGGCTGGTACGCGATTTGTTTTCTCCACAGGTGCGGATGCCTCCTCCCAATACAACTACAGCTACGTCACTTTCTTTGACATTATCGACTGCTTTCTGAATTTCGGTTTTTTCCTCTGCGGTAAGTGGATAAGAAATGATTTCCGATTCCGGCCAATTGGTATCTACAAGGTCACATCCTTTGGTATAGGTTACCTTTGTACCTTCCTTAACCTGTTGTTTGATACCTTCTAGTACGGTGGTTACTTCTACTGCTACGGGACCGTAGTGGGTAAGTGCAAAGGATGCTTCATCGGCATTCGGACCACATACGGCAATACGCTTGATTTGTGATTTGTCTAAAGGAAGCAGGTTGTTTGCATTTTTCAGCAGCACGAGCCCTTCGCGGGAAGCCTGTAAGGCAACTTGTTGATGTGCCTCGCTGTTGACTTCTTTATCAGCTAAAGCAAGGTCTGTTTGGTAAGGTGTGTCGAACAGACCTGTCAGAAATTTGACACGTAAGATATCTCTTACCCGGTTGTCAATGGTTTCCATACTGAGTCCTCCTTCCTGAATCAGCTCACGCAACGGGAGTACGTATGATTCTGGTGAACGGAACGTACAGCGTACGTTAAGTCCTGCTTCTACACTCTGGCGGACTGCCTCTTTCATGTCCTTTGCCGTTTTGTGCTTGCTGTAGAGATATTCCACCGCGTCACTGTCGGATACCACATAACCTCTAAATCCCATGGTGCCTCTTAGGCGTTGTGTCAGCCAATAGTAGCTACTTTGGATAGGAAATCCGTCATAATCATTGTAGGAACTCATTACTCCCAGGATACCAGCCTCCTGGATGACCCTTGTAAAAGGATAGGCATGTATGTTTTCTACCTCTCTCCATGACATTTGCGGGTCAACCCTTGCAAAACCTTCGCGGGCGCCTTTGTTATTACTATAGGCGATGAAGTGTTTGGCTGTAGAAGCTACCTGCATGTCGGTTTGAAGTCCCTTTCCCATGGCGATGCCCAGTTCTGCCACCAGATAAGGACTTTCTCCATATACTTCTTCGTAGCGTCCCCAGCGTTGATCACGGCCTACGTCCAGGATGGGGGCATATACGTTAGTGTACCCCAGTAAGCGGGCCTCTCGTCCTGTGATGTAGCCTACCTGGCCTATCAGTTCCCTGTTCCAGGTGTGTCCGAGTGCCAGTTGGGTTGGAAAATTGGTTGCAATATAGTTTTCTACTCCCCGGATACCTTCATTGGTAAAGTCAGCTGGTATACCCAGGCGCGTTTCTTCTACGAAAAAGCGTTGTACTTCGTTCAGTGCCCAGGCGTGATTCGAAGCCGGCCATACCAGTTCATTTTGCATTGGAGGAACTCCCCATCCGCGAAACGCATTCAGATGCTCATCGATAGCTCCGATACCGTCTTTCCATAACTGGCTTTTCCAGTCGGGAGTAGGCAATGAATCTTTTAAAACTCTTTGATATCCATAAAGCGTGACCATCTGGCAGGTCTTTTCCTCCATAGTCATTTGGGAAAGCAAGTCTTCAATTCGGTCGTTTAATGGTGCTTTAGGATCTTCGTAAATATCTTTCCGGCCGTTTTTGTTGAAGTCAATCCATTCTTTATGGTACATGCTTTTCTTTTTGGGAACATACGTTTTGGAAACTTCCAATGCATGACCTGTTATACAGCAAAGCGATGTGCAAGAAAGAAGGCAATAGAATAATTGTTTTTTCATGTGATAAAGTTAGAATTAGGGTTGTTTTACTTGATTTCAAAAATAGAATTATTCAGGGAATAAGTGGTGATAAAATTGTCCATTCAAATGAACTTTCCGTCTTTATTTAAGCTATGGGCATAAAAAAAGGAGTTCCGCTGAACTCCAACCTTTGTTAACCTTAAATCTAATACTATGAAAAACACGTTGCAAAGGTAAGGCTTTCCAGGGAAATAGCAAGCGTGAAATATGTTTTATAACATGAATTAAGAAAAGAATAGGGCTTATTCAGACCTTTTATACAAAATTCCATATAAAAATATTATTCTACATGGAAGAAAATGCAGGAAATGTGTTTTTTTGCAACCAAATCATCTATGAAAATACGTATGAAAAGAAAGTTAGCTGTTGTTTTATTGATTTGTATCTCTTGTCATATTGGTTGGGCTGCACAAGAGCGTGGAAATCGAACACATCGAATTACGATTCAGGCATTGGATGAGGGAGTGGTATTAGACCAGTTGTATGTATATGAATGGAAGGATTAATTATGTAAACAGAGATAACAATATGAAACAGTTGAGATTCTTTTTTATCCTTATGGCATGGGTATGTATCCATACCGCTTGGGGACAGGTGGGTACGTCGTCTGATCCGTTGTATGGAAAACGTATCGGAGTCATAGGCGACAGCTATGTGAGAAATCATCGTGAGCCGGTGGAATATACATGGCATTATAAGTTTGCGAAAAAGCATGGAATGCAATATTTCAATTACGGGCGTAATGGGAATTGTGTAGCCATGCCTCGTGCTCGTTTCGGCGAGGCGATGTATAAACGTTATAAAGAAATGACTGATTCATTGGATTATGTGGTGGTCATTGCCGGACACAATGATGCTTCCCTCCTCGATTCTATCGGTATTGATAATTATAAGGAAAAACTAGGCATATTGTGTGAGGGGCTGATTGAAAAGTATCCTTCTGCCAAGCTGTTTTTCTTTACCTGCTGGACACGAAAAAATTTTTCAGGCAGTGCAGCCGAGAAAGTCGTGGATGCGACATTGGAGGTGTGCGGGCGTTACAGTATTCCTGTTTTTGATGCAGCACGTAAGGGAAATATCTTTGCGCAAAGCGATGCTTTCCGCAAGATTTATTTTCAGAATGAAGGCGTAAACGATACAGCTCATTTGAATGCGAAAGGACATGACCGTTTCTTGCCTTGTGCGGAAGCTTTTTTGCTTCAATATTGATAAAACATCTTTTCCTTTTTGTATATAAGTTATTTTGCTGTGGCATATTCTCTGTTTCACACTGTGAAATACAAAAACCACAGTGTGGGATATATATTTCACAGTGTGAGATACAAATCCCGCAGTGTGAAACAGAGAATAGATAAAGGGATTCTCGGAAATATAGAAGGGGTATTTTATTTTCATATTATGCGTCATGCAGTAAGTGTTTTTTTTGTATGGTTGTTATATATGAAAACAGATATGACGAACATAAAAAAATATACAGCGATGAGAACGATTTTTGTATTGCTTGGGTTGCTGGCAGCATCTGTAGCGGTGAAGGCACAGACATTGACCTCGCCCGACGGAAACTTCAAGATGCAGTTTCATCTATCAGACGAAGGCAAACCAGTCTATTCGTTGATATACAAAGAAAAAGAAGTGATAAAAGAAAGCAAAATGGGCTTTCAGATAAGTCCTTCGATTGCCTTTGACCGTAACTTTAGTGTGGTGGAAACGAAGATAGATAGTTGCAATACGGTCTGGAATACGGTGTGGGGGCAGAACAGTGAGATCAGAGACCATCACAAGGAGTTGTGGGTAGCATTGAAACAAGAAAAATCCGGCAGACTTTTGAATATCCGCTTCCGGTTATTTAATGACGGCTTGGGTTTCCGCTATGAATTCCCTGTGCAAAGTAATTTGCGTCATTTTACCCTAAAAGAAGAATTGACAGAATTTCAACTGGCTGGCAATCATAAAGCTTTCTGGATTCCGGCTGACTACGATACCAATGAGTTTCAGATAACTACTTCCCGCCTTTCGGAAGTACCTCTTTTAATTGATGAGGCCCGCAATGAGCCTTTGGCTTGTAAATCACCGACTCCGAATCTGGCTGTACAGACTCCGCTGATGCTGAAGTCGGATAACGGACTGTATATTAATATTCATGAGGCTGCACTGGTAAACTATCCGGCCATGCATTTGAACCTGGATGCAGAAACTTATCTTATGAGTGCACACTTGACGCCCGATAAGAATGGGAACAAGGGATACATTCAGACTGGAAGTGTGACGCCGTGGCGTACGATTATTGTGAGCGACGATGCCCGCGATATACTGGCTTCCAACTTGATTCTGAATTTGAATGAACCTTGTAAGATAGAGGATACTTCATGGATAAAGCCTACTAAATACGTTGGTGTATGGTGGGAATATTTCACGGGTGGAGGTTCTACATGGGCCTATACCGACACGCAGGATGTCGTGATTGGACAGACTGATTACAAGCAGTTGAAACCTAACGGACATCATGGAGCCAATACAGCTCATGTGAAAGAATACATCGACTTTGCAGCCAAACATGGATTTGACGCCGTGCTAGTGGAAGGATGGAATGAAGGATGGGAAGATAACTATGCGTATGCCAAAGAGTTTATCTATAGTTTTACTACTCCTTATCCAGATTTTGACGTGAAGGAGTTACAGGCGTATGCGGCTTCCAAAGGGGTAAAGATTATCATGCACCATGAAACCACCTCGTCTGTGGCTGATTATGAGCGTCAGATGGATGATGCGTTCCGTTTCATGAAAGATAACGGATACGATGCGGTGAAAACCGGATATGTGGGACCGATTATTCCACGTAGTGAACATCACGACGGACAGTGGATGGTGAACCACTACAACCGTGTGGCAGGAAAGGCGGCCCGGTATAAGATTATGGTCAATTCGCACGAAGCGGTTCGTCCGACCGGCTTATGTCGTACTTATCCTAACTGGATTGCACAGGAGTCGGCACGAGGAACAGAGTTCGAATCATTCAACGGCATTCGTCCGGACCACCAGACCATACTTCCGTTTACCCGTCTGATGGGAGGACCGATGGACTACACCCCGGGTATTTTTGAAGGCGATTTGTCAGTGTATGGCAGTAACAAGGCAAAGTTGGGTACTACACTAGTAAAACAATTAGCTTTGTATGTCACGATGTACAGTCCGCTTCAGATGGCTGCCGATTTGTATCAGAATTATGAGAAATATCCGGATGCGTTTCAGTTTATTAAGGATGTGGCAGTTGACTGGGATCATACCTATATATTAGAGGCGGAACCGGGAGATTACATCACGATTGCGCGTAAGGCTAAAGGGAAAAATGAATGGTATGTAGGAGGTATTACGGATGAAAACAGCCGTGAAGCCCTTATCGACTTCAGCTTTTTGCCGAAAGGCAAGAAATATCAGGCCGTTATCTATGCAGACGGGAAAAAAGCCGACTGGCGGACAAATCCGAAGGAATATGTAATAGAAACACGGACAGTAAGTCATAAGACTAAACTCAGACAAAAGCTGGCCTCCAGTGGTGGGGTAGCCATCAGTATAAAGGAATTATAGGTAGAAGATTGTTTTCAGGAAAATAAAGGTAGCTCTTTGATAGAATTGTCGGCATAATTATAAAGAACAGGTATTAGTGGATGACTTTGCATAAAAGTTGTTGAAATAGATTTTAAAATTTATCTTTGTGATAAATACCAAATCTGATCACTTATGTCTGTAAATAATTCTGAAACAATATATTATGGCTTGTTTAAACAGCATTATTCTGCATTGTTGTTTTATGCAACCCGTCTGGTAGGTGAGGATGATGCGGAAGATATTGTTCAGGATGTATTTGTTGAATTGTGGAACAATAAAAGCAAGATTGATTTTGATGACCACATCAAGTCTTTTTTATATAGGTCTGTTTATACAAGGTCCATCAATTTTCTGAAGCATAAATCGGTAGTGGATAGTTATACTTCGGAGGAAAAAGAATTTTTTGCCCAGAAGATTGCCTATTACAATTATGGTATTTGCAACCAGTTATTACTCAATATTTTGTGAGTTATAAGTCAGAAATATGGGCATAACCTTTAGGGGTACATTCTAAAAGGTGAAAATTTAATCTTTTTATTATTTCTTAACACTCAAAGAGCGGTGGTAGAGGGTATTTTCCCTCTTTTCGGTACTTTATTGATGGTTCGATGTTCCCATCTTTCCACATTGCTTGGCTCGTTCGCACAAGCCACTACAAAGGTACTACAATTTCCAATAAAGGCAAGAGGACAGCAATTCAAATCTATTATTTTTGAGGGAGTGAAATCTGCCGCTTGCCAAATTTCTCTCTGTCGAAAATAATAGTCCTCTGAAAAGAATGAAAACAGCATTGATAAAATTGCCTTATTAAGGGGGGGCTATGCTGTTTTATGCTATTATTTCGTCAGTCGTTTATCTCCGTTGCCGGATGCAGTTTTCAGCCAAGCCGATGAATAAGAAAAGGTTTTGGAGCTGTTTACTCTCCAACGGAGGACGAAACTGCTCCAAATGGTTTACCGCTTGAACTTTTCGTTTTCTAAAAGAGGTTTGGCAACCTTTGCATCCGACAAAAGGAGATAAATGACCAGATATATAACAGTAGTATTACATTAAGGTAAAGAACAACCATGGTATAGTATTATTGCAATTTAACTATTTAAAGTTTGTTTATAATCAAATCATTTAAAGATTTTTGTCCTTCTATGATTTTTTGTATTTGATAAATGTCGTAATTAAATAAAAAATATCACGCATAATGACTTTTTTCTTTTTTCTAAATTTCTTCAAATGACAAATTATTGTTACATTTGTAATGTAATGTAGTTAATGGTTGCGCTTATAAAGTCCTTGGAAAGGATTTATGTATAAAAGAGGTAGATGTTTACTCTGTTCTTGCCTGGATTATCAGCATCACTGATATGAAATAACAGAAAAAAATATACAATGGCTAAGCGGACGGACAAGCAGGGAAATAGTACAGATTCCCAATCCCCCTCTTTATAATACATTGCGTATAAGATTTATTAACTGTCTGGTCTGGGGAATCTACAGAGATTTAACGAATCAAGATGGGAAGAGTCGGTCTTTGTCTTGTCATAATGTTCTTCATCTGTAGTGCTCAAAAAATTGATGCACAAGTACAGAATATCAGAGAGAAACAAGATACCATTTCGGCGACTAAATCATTAGAGCATATCAGGCCCGAGAATATCAAGAAGGGACCATTGAATAATGCTTTGGATGTATTGAGTGGTCAGTCTGCCGGTGTGAACGTCACCACTAATGGGACTGACAGGCTCGCTATGCTGAATAGTATCCGTGTGCGTGGTACCACATCCATTATGGGTGGCAATGACCCGTTAGTAATTATTGACGGAGTGACATCTGACATCGCTACGCTATCCACCATATATCCCGCAGACATCGAGAGTTTCACTATTTTGAAGAATGCTACCGAAACGGCAATGTACGGTTCCCGTGGTGCTTCAGGTGTAATTGAGATTAAGACCAAGAAAGGAACGGGGCGAGGTTTCGAAATATCATATGATGGCAACTACGGATTCGAGTCAATGTATAAACATCTGCAAATGCTCAACGGCCCGGAGTATATAGCTACAGCAGAGGCACTTGGATTAGATTACAATAATGGTGGCTACAACACCAATTTTCACGATGTAATTACTCGTACGGGCTTGATACATCAGCATCACTTGGCTTTTAGCGGTGGTTCGGAAAACTCAAACTATCGAGCATCGTTCGGTTTTATGGATCATAATACAATTGTCAAAGTTAACGATTACCGAAATTTAGTGGTAAAACTTGATGCTACACAAAAGGCTTTCGATGGTCGCTTAGTTGGCGATTTTGGTGTATATGGCTACTCGTCAAAGATACACGACATTTTCGATACACGAATGCTGTTTTACTCGGCAGCTGCACAGAATCCTACATATCCAGCAGGAACTGATGTTAATGGCAACTGGGTGAAGAACTCGGCTGCATCACACATCAACCACCCCGGAGCACTCCTCTATGAGAAAAATGACTCCGAAGAACGGAATTTCAATACACATTTGGGGCTGAAATTTAATATCCTTGACAATTTGATATTGTCGGCTTTCGGCTCTTATTCATATTCATCTACGGGAAATGCTCAATTTTGTCCTACATGGGTGTGGGCGCAAGGCAATGTTTATCGTGGAGAGTTCAAGGGTGAAGACTACTTTACAAATGTGTCCCTCTCATATAACAATGCTTGGGGAGACTCACACCTTGATGCTGTTGTTGGCGCAGAATATCTTAAACAGGTAAGGACTGGTTTATGGGTGCAGGCAAAAGGAATAACAACAAATGATTTCTCCTATAATAACATCGGAGCAACATCATCGCGTCCTTTCGGTGGTACGAGCAGTAGCTATGAAGACCCGTCACTTGCTTCAATAATGGGTAGTGTCACATATAGTTACAAGGATAGATATTCTATTGCGGCAGCACTCCGTGGAGATGGCTCTTCAATGGTAAGCGATAACAATACTTTCGGATTCTTCCCATCAGTATCACTGGGTTGGGATGTAAAAAAAGAAGGCTTCCTCTCTGATACTGACTTTATAACAATATTGAAACTAAGAACCGGATATGGTCGGTCAGGAAATCTTGGAGGTATAACATCCTATACAACACTTAATACCGTAAAGGAGAATGGTATCGTATCCATCAACGGTGCACCTACCGTAACAATGGGAAGTATACGCAACACGAATCCGGACCTTAAGTGGGAGACTCGTTCAACATTTAATATCGGTTTTGACTTAGGTATATGGGATAATCGGTTGATGCTTACCTCGGAATTATATTACTCAAAGACAACGGATATGCTCTATGAGTATGATGTTCCCGTTCCGACCTTTGCGTTCGATAAACTGATGGCAAATATCGGCTCGATGTCTAACCAGGGTGTCGAACTAGGAATCTCGGTAGTTCCCATTCAACGAAAGGATATGGAGATGAATATCAACTTCAATATGTCCTACCAGAAGAATAAGTTACTTTCGCTTAGTGGAGAGTATAATGGTATGCATATGACAGCTTCAGATATTACTCCGATTGGCTCGCTTTATGGTGCAGGTCAGAACGGTGGAGACAATAATGTAGTATATCAGATTGTAGGTCAGCCATTGGGGGTATTCTATCTACCTCACTGCAAAGGGCTTAAAGAAAATGAACTTGGTGGCTACAGTTACGATATTGAAGATTTGAATGATGATGGCGAGATTGATTTTAGCGATGGCGGAGACAGGTATATAGCAGGTCAGGCAACCCCCAAGGTAACTATTGGATCAAACATCAGTTTCCGTTACAAGTCCTTTGATATTGCCATGCAGATAAATGGTGCTTTCGGTCATAAGATATTCAATGGCACGGGCTTGGCTTATACCAATATGTCTATATTCCCTGACTACAATGTATTGAAGGGTGCTCCTGAAAAAAATATTATTGATCAGAATGTTTCAGACTATTGGTTGGAAAAAGGTGACTATGTAAATATTGAACATATTACCATAGGCTACAATATTCCAATGAAATCCAAGGCTGTGAAGTCATTGCGTCTTTCGGCAGGCATTAGCAACCTTGCAACAATCACAGGCTATAGCGGTCTTACTCCAATGATAAACAGTTATGTAGTAAGCAACACTTTGGGCATTGACGACAAACGCACCTATCCTTTATATCGTACCTATTCGTTAGGTCTTAGTATTCAATTATAACCGCTTACAGTTATGAAAAGATATATAAACATATTGATGGTTGCTTTGGCAACGATGATGACCTCTTGTCTTACTGAGGACCCTAGAGATCAACTTTATGAAGAAGACATTTACAACAATGCCAACAACATATATATTAATGCAGTGGCTGTGCTCTACAATTACATTGGTGGCAGTGCAGACAGTGAGGGTTTACAGGGGACCTGTCGTGGGATTTATGACTATAACACACTTACTACAGACGAAGCCATGATACCTATTCGTGGTGGCGACTGGTACGATGGAGGTTTGTGGGCGAATATGTATCAGCATAAGTGGAGTCCTAATGATTTACCACTCTACAATACTTGGAAATACCTCTACAAGGTTGTTGTGTTATCGAACAAATCTCTGCATATCATCGATAAGTATAGCCATAACCTATCTGAGGAGCAGAGAGTAGCCTACGAAGCTGAGGTGCGAGCTCTGAGAGCACTTTTCTACTACTACATTATGGATATGTATGGCAGAGTGCCCATCGTAACATCCTATGAACAACCGCAGGATGAAGTTGTGCAGAGCGAGCGTAGCGAGGTTTTCCGTTTTATCGTGAATGAGTTGCAGGAGGTTGCCGAGTTGTTGCCAAATGAGCGTAGTAATAAGATGGGTAACTACTATGGTCGTATAACAACACCTGTAGCTAATTTCCTTTTGGCTAAGTTGGCTCTTAATGCCGAGATATATTGTGATGATAATTGGACTGATGGCGTTCCACGGAACGGTAAAGAGATATTTTTCACCGTCGATGGTGAGAAACTCAACGCTTGGCAGACCTGTATCAAATATTGCAATAAACTTGCCGAGGTAGGTTATCGGTTGGAGGACGATTATAGCTATAATTTCTCTGTGCATAACGAGAACTCCAACGAAAACATATTCACCATTCCGTTGGATAAGAACCTCTATGCTGCGCAGTTCTGGTATCTCTTCCGATCACGACACTACAACCATGGCGGTGCGTTGGGTGGCTCATCGGAAAATGGTACCAGTGCCAATATCTCAACAGTCTTAGCCAACGGATACGGCACAGATGATGTAGATGCTCGCTTTGAAAAGAACTTCTATGCCGGCATCGTAGAGGTTGATGGAAAGCCTGTAATGATGGACAATGGACAGCAGTTGGAGTATTTCCCATTGGAGCTAAAGTTGAATCTTACGGGAAGCTCCTATGTCAAGACAGCTGGTGCTCGTATGGCAAAATATGAGGTTGATAGGACCTCACATTCCGACGGTAGACAACCGGATAACGACATCGTGCTATTCCGCTATGCCGATGCTCTCCTGATGAAGTCCGAGGCAAAGGTACGTAATGGTGAGGATGGCTCGTTGGAGTTGAACGAAGTCCGAGGTCGTGTTGGTATGCCATATCGAGAAGCTACGCTTGAGAACATATTGAAAGAGCGTTTGTTGGAGTTAGTATGGGAAGGCTGGCGACGACAAGATATGGTGCGTTTTGGAGTTTATCACAAATCATACGATCAGCGAGTCCAACTTGCTGATGAGAAAAATGGGTATACCACAGTTTTTCCTATTCCACAAAAAAGTATAGACTTGAACCCAAAATTGAAACAAAATGTTGGATATAAATAACTTTAGCCTATGAGTATTCAATTTGACATTGCAAAACAGATTATAGTTGAAACATGCCCTAATCGCAAACTTAAGTTGGAGAATATTCGCCTTTTTGCAGATATTATTCAGCTAAGAAATATCAAAAAGGTGATATAATTCTAAATGAAGGTGATATCTGTAATTGCCTATTTTATATAGAAAAGGGATTTATTAGACAGCACTACCTAAAGCATGATAAGGATGTGATAGAACATTTAGCATGTGAAAAAGATGTTGTCTGGTGTATTGACAGCTATTTTAACCGAGAGCCAACACATCTTATGATGGATGCTGTAGAAAACAGTGTTTTATGGGAAATTCCGCGTGATATAATGGAAGAACTTTCTGATGCTAATGGTGATATAGCTTATCTATATCGGAGTTTTTTTGAAAATTCCTTAATGTTATCACAATTAAAGGCTGACATTTTACGTTTCGAATCAGCAAATGACAGATACGCTAGATTACAGCAACATTTTCCTGAAATAACTAGAAGAGCACCTTTGACAATGATTGCTTCATATCTTCAGATGACATTGGAAACATTAAGCAGAGTACGTGCATCAATAGCTAATGCTGAGAGCAAATAAAGCAAACTAACTCTTGTGGTTCCGTCCGACAGAGTTTGATAAACTAAATATTGCTACTCCGGAAGAATCAAATAAAGATTTTGCAGGTGTACGTAATGGTGAGCCGAACCTTGGAAAAAGTTACACTACCAGCTACTCGCCGAATCGTTGCAGTACGACTTCTGATGTAATGAATCCTCAAATTTGGTGGAATTATGCACGTGAAATCGTATGGATGGGATATGCTGAAAGTTTGTTCTTAAAAGCAGAAGCCTATTTGCGCTGGCCAGAATTGAACAGAGAAGGAACTGCATCTGTTAAGGATTTGTATGAAGCAGGCGTTCGGGCTTCTATGGATTATTATGGAATTAACGCTAGCAAAGCGAATAGGTACATAAATGGTTTGGTTGCTTTACATGACTGGAAAGCAGACCGTGAATGGCAGTTGGAACAGATAATCACTCAGAAATGGATTGCCGTATTCCCGAATGGAAATGAAGGGTGGGCCGAATTACGTCGTACTGACTATCCGCGTTATGCATTGCTTCCGAAGGGCGGTAATAACTCAGGTAATCAAGTTGACAACAACAAGTTGATTAAACGTATCAGCTATCCGGATAGTGAAGCTCGAAATACCCTGAAGCCAAATTATACACAAGGTAATCGCGTTTGGTGGGATGTAGCTGATACAATGGATGACAATGGTAAATGGCAGACGCCGCACAATTTCAGATAATAACTTTTAAATGAAAAAAGAAAGCCGTTTTAGCCTGTTGGTGTTGGTTTTAAATACATTATATGGCTAAAACGGCTTTTTAATCATTATTTTTTCTTAACTTTAGTCGCTGTTGATTTGCACTATCTTTTAACTATTATAATAATATGAAAAATTCACTATGGGTTTTTATGGGTTTGGCAGGTCTTACGTGGGCTTGTTCCAGTCCTGTGGCTCCCGTGGAAGAGGATTTGACGCAGTATGTAAATCCTTTTATTGGGACGGACTTTACCGGAAACACTTATCCGGGTGCACAAGTGCCTTTTGGCATGGTTCAACTAAGCCCGGACAACGGCCTTCCGGGGTGGGACAGAATCGCAGGCTATTACTATCCGGACAGTACCATTGCCGGATTTAGTCATACGCATCTTTCAGGAACAGGAGCAGGCGATTTGTACGATATTTCTTTTATGCCTGTAACCCTGCCATACGTAGAGGCAGAAGCTCCTCTAGGGGTACATTCCAAGTTTTCACATGAGAAGGAAAGTGCATCAGCGGGCTATTATCAGGTTTTTTTGGATGATTATGGAATCAATGTGGAATTGACGGCGACGGAGCGTTGTGGAATTCAACGCTATACTTTCCCGGAAGCAAAGTCGGCCATTATCCTGAACTTGAAAAAGGCAATGAACTGGGATGCTACTCAGGACAGCTATGTGGAGGTAGTAGACTCTGTGACTATCCGTGGATACCGTTTCTCGGATGGTTGGGCCAGAAAGCAGAAGGTGTTCTTCCAAACCCGTTTCTCTGTTCCTTTTGAGAATGTACAAATGGATACGACTCCTATCTTGAAGGACAATCTTCCTATGGGTACTGCATACGTTGCCCGGTTTGATTTCTCGACGAAAAAAGATGAACAGATAATTGTTTCTACCGCCATTTCAGGAGTGAGTATGGAAGGTGCGGCCAAAAATCTGCAGGCAGAAGCTCCTGAAAACGATTTTGAAAAGTACCGGTTGCTGGCTAAAGAAACATGGAATAAGGAATTATCGAAGATAAAGGTAGAGTCGGAAGACAAGGATGACAAGACCGTGTTCTATACCGCACTTTATCACAGTATGCTGGCTCCTACTATTTATTCGGATGTAGACGGACAATATTACGGACCGGATCAGAAGATACATCAGGCAGAGAATTGGACCAATTACAGTACGTTCTCTCTTTGGGATACGTTCCGTGCCTCACATCCGCTGTTTACTTATACGCAGCCGGAACGGACTAATGACATGATTAAGTCGTTCTTGGCATTCTATGAACAGAACGGCCGTTTGCCGGTATGGAACTTCTATGGAAGTGAAACAGACATGATGATTGGTTACCACGCAGTGCCAGTGATTGTGGATGTGTATTTGAAGGGTATCGGTGATTTTGATGCGGAAAAGGCATTGGAAGCTTGTGTCACTACGGCGAATATTGATGAGTATAGAGGTATTGGCTTTTATAAGCAAAAGGGGTACATCCCTTATAATGTCACAGATGAATATAATTCCGAGAACTGGTCGTTGTCAAGAACACTGGAATATGCGTTCGATGATTTTTGTATAGCTGAAATGGCTGCCAAGATGGGGCGGAAGGATATTGCGGAGACTTTCTATGCCCGTTCGCAGAATTACCGGAATGTGTACAATCCGGCTACTTCTTTTATGCAGCCCAAAGATGATAAAGGTAATTTTATCAAGGATTTCCATGCTGAGGAATATACGCCGCATATTTGTGAAAGCAATGCATGGCATTATTTCTGGTCTGTACAGCATGATGTGGATGGTCTTATTAGTCTGGTGGGAGGAAAAGAACGCTTTAGCGAGAAGCTTGACAGTATGTTTACGTATCACCCGACGGACGACCATGAGTTGCCTATTTTCAGTACGGGTATGATTGGACAGTATGCACACGGAAATGAGCCGAGCCATCATGTGGCCTATCTGTATAATAAAGTCAATCAGCCTTGGAAGACGCAGCAATATGTGTCGCAGATTATGGATGAACTGTATCTGAACACCCCGGCTGGTTTGTGTGGAAATGAGGATTGCGGACAGATGTCGGCATGGTATGTGTTCAGTGCCATGGGCTTTTATCCTGTAAATCCTGTTTCCGGTGAATATGAAATTGGAAAGCCGAAATTTGAAAAGGTTGAATTGCAGCTGGCAAATGGTAAAGTATTTACTGTGGTTGCAAAGAACCTTGACAAGGAAAATAGGTACATACGTGCTGTGAAATTGAACGGTAAGGACTATCATCAGAGTTTTATTACGCATGAGCAGATTCTGTCGGGTGCAACATTGGAACTGGAGATGTGTAATGAGTCTGGACATATATGGTATTAATTGAAAATCTTAAACTTGGAATTCGTTATGAAGAAATTAGCATTGTTAATTATGATAATGTGCTTTGCCCTTCACGGTAAGGCCACCAATTATGCAGATTATGTAAATCCGCTGATTGGTACTCAGTCTACTTATGAGTTTTCTTCCGGAAATACGTATCCGGCTATTGCACGTCCGTGGGGTATGAACTTCTGGACTCCTCAGACCGGGAAAATGGGCGACGGATGGCAGTATATGTATACTGCGACTAAAATCAGAGGGTTTAAGCAGACCCATCAGCCCAGCCCGTGGATTAATGACTACGGTCAGTTTTCCATTATGCCGGTGGTAGGAGAGCCGGTGTTTGATGAAAACAAACGTGCCAGCTGGTTCTCACATAAAGGTGAAGAAGCAAAAGCATATTATTATAAGGTGTATCTGGCAGAGCATGATGTAGTGACAGAGCTGGTTCCGACTGAACGGGCTGCCCTGTTCCGCTTTACTTTTCCTGAAAATGAACATTCTTACGTAGTGATTGATGCGTTTGACAAAGGTTCTTATGTGAAGATTGATGCGGCAAATAACCGTATTATCGGTTATTCTACCAAGAATAGTGGTGGTGTGCCTGATAACTTCAAAAACTATTTTGTAATTGAATTTGACAAGCCTTTTACATACAAGGCGACGGTGGCTGACAGTTGTATCTCTGTAGATAAAGCTGAACAGGAGGCAAATCATGCCGGAGCTATTATCGGTTTCGCTACTCGAAAAGGAGAAAAAGTACACGCCAGAGTGGCTTCTTCTTTCATCAGTCAGGCACAGGCTTTAGAAAATCTGAAGGAGTTGGGCAATGACAGTTTTGATGTGTTGGTAGAAAAAGGTAAGACAGCCTGGAATGAAGCGTTGGGCAGAATCGAGGTAGAAGGTGGTAATCTTGACCAGTATCGTATGTTCTATTCTTGCTTGTACCGTTCGCTGTTGTTCCCTCGTAAGTTCTATGAGATAGATGCCAACGGACAGGTAATGCATTACAGTCCTTACAACGGACAAGTACTTCCGGGATATATGTACACGGATACAGGTTTCTGGGATACATTCAGATGTCTTTTCCCTTTGTTGAATTTGGCTTATCCCTCTGTGAATAAAGAAATACAGGAAGGGCTTGTCAATACTTACAAAGAAAGTGGATTCTTCCCTGAATGGGCCAGCCCCGGACATCGCGGATGTATGGTGGGCAACAATTCTGCTTCCGTGTTAGTTGATGCTTATATGAAAGGGGTGAAAGTGGACGATCTGAAGACATTGTATGAAGGATTGCTCCATGGAACAAAGAACGTGCATCCGGAAGTATCTTCTACGGGACGTTTGGGATATGAATATTATAATAAATTAGGTTACGTGCCTTGTGATGTGAAGATACACGAGAATGCAGCCCGTACACTGGAATATGCGTATGATGACTGGTGTATCTATAAACTTGCTAAAGAACTGAAGCGCCCGAAAAAGGAAATCAAGTTTTTTGCAGAACGTGCTATGAACTATAAGAATCTGTTTGATTCGGAGACCAAATTGATGAGAGGCAAAAAGGAAAACGGTGAATTCATGAAACCTTTCTCTCCGTTGAAATGGGGGGATGCCTTCACAGAAGGAAACAGCTGGCACTACACCTGGTCGGTGTTCCATGACCCTCAGGGACTGATTGACTTGATGGGAGGAGACAAGGCCTTTGTGTCTATGCTTGATTCTGTCTTCTCTGTACCGCCTGTATTCGATGACAGCTATTATGGTTTTGTAATCCATGAGATTCGTGAGATGACCGTGATGAATATGGGTAACTATGCACATGGAAACCAGCCTATCCAACACATGATTTATCTGTACAATTATGCCAAACAGCCGTGGAAAACGCAGTACTGGTTGCGTCAGGTGATGAATAAGATGTACACACCGACTCCGGATGGATATTGTGGTGACGAGGACAATGGACAGACTTCTGCATGGTATGTATTTACTGCATTGGGATTCTATCCGGTATGTCCGGGAAGCAATGAATATGTGGTAGGTGCTCCTTTGTTCAAGAAAGCGACTATTCATCTGGAAAATGGAAAGGATGTAACGATTGAAGCTCCGTTGAACAGTGAGGAGAATTTGTACATCAAAGAGATGAAATTGAATGGGAAATCTTATACTCATAACTATTTTTCACATGAAGATTTGATGAATGGAGCGAAAATACAAATAGAAATGAGTAACTTGCCGAACGAAAACAGAGGTATAGCTGCAGAAGATGCTCCTTACTCGTTTTCAGTGGATGAGAAATAAGAACCTTCATATATTAAATTTAAAACCATGAATAAGAAATCATTATTGTTTGTTCCGGTTTTGTCTTTGTGTCTGGCTTCTTGTGGAAGTAGCCAGAAAGGGCAGGAGATGGAAGATTTGACACAGTTTGTAGACCCTCGTATCGGTACTGGCGGACATGGACATGTGTTTTATGGAGCCAATGTGCCTTATGGATTTATTCAGCTGGGTCCGACAAGCATTCCTCAGTCATGGGACTGGGTATCGGGTTATCATGTATCAGACTCTACGGTGATAGGATTTCCGCATACGCATCTGAGCGGCACCGGCATAGGCGACTTGCATGACATCAATGTAATGCCGGTAGTAGGAGAAGTGACCTATTCAAGAGGAGATGCTTCATCGTATGAAACCGGTCTGTGGTCTTACTCAGACCGCTCGAAAGAAGTTGTGACTCCGGGTTACTATCGTACTCACCTGTCAAGATACAATGTGGATGTAGAATTGACAGCTACCAAGCGTGTCGGCTTCCATAAATATACCTTCCTGGGAAATGAAAGTCCGGCCATTGTATTTGATATGGTAAACGGTGGCTGCTGGGATAAAACTACAGAAGCCGTGATACGGGTAGTAAACGATAGTACCGTGAGCGGTTATCGCTATTCAAAGGGATGGGCCGACGACCAGCGTGTATTTTTCCGTGCAGAATTCTCACGTAAGTTTGATAATGTAGAATTTATTGTCAACGATTCTGTAAAGGAAGGTGATATGGCAAAAGGTGCACAGCTGTTTGCCAGAGTTAATTTCGCTGCGGGAAATCAGGAACCGGTGTATATGAAGGTGGCATTGTCTCCGACTTCAGAAGAAGGTGCACAACTGAATATGCAGACAGAGCTGAGTGGTTGGGACTTTGAGAAGACGATTGCAGATGCTAAGGCTGCCTGGAATAAGGAATTGAATAAGGTTAAAGTGTATACCACAGATGAAGCTTCAAAGAAAATTTTTTATACAAGTCTGTATCACACTTTGTTTGCTCCATCTGAATTCTGTGATGTGAACGGTGATTATTATGGAGCCGATAAACAGATGCACAAGGGCGAAGGTTTTGTAAATTACACTACATTCTCACTGTGGGATACCTATCGTGCGGCACAGCCGTTGATGACAATTCTTCATCCTGAAAAGATGAGTGATGTCATTAATACCATGCTTCATATCCATCAGCAGCAAGGAAAGCTTCCGGTATGGCATCTGATGGGGTGTGAAACCAACTGTATGGTAGGTAATCCGGGAGTACCGGTGGTGGCAGATGCCATTTTGAAGGACATCAAAGGATTCGATACAGAATTGGCTTTCAAGGCACTGAAAGAATCTTCTATGTTGCCTGAACGTGGAATGGAACACCGTATTGAATACGGATTCATTCCAGCAGACAAGATGACTGAAGCTATTGCGTACGATATGGAATATGCTATTGCAGACTGGGCAGTGGCACAGGCCGCTCAGAAACTTGGCAAGCAGGAAGATTATGAATATTTCCTGAAACGTAGCAAGTCATATAAGAATTATTTTGATGCTTCTACGGGCTTCATGAGAGGAAAGATGCTCGACGGCTCTTGGCGTACTCCGTTTAGTCCTTATGCATCTTCTCACAGAGAAGACGACTATTGTGAAGGAAATGCATGGCAGTACACATGGCTGGTTCCTCACGATGTAGAAGGACTGGTGGAATGTTTCGGTAGTAAAGAGGCATTTGTGAACAAACTGGATTCTTTATTCCTGGCAAACGGTGATATGGGAGAAGCTTCTTCTCCGGATATTAGCGGATTGATTGGCCAGTATGCGCATGGTAATGAACCGAGTCATCATACAGTTTACTTGTACACACTTGTAGGTCAGCCTTGGAAGACAGCTGATAGAATCAAGGAGATTCTGCATACAATGTATACAGACCAGCCGGATGGTTTGTCAGGTAATGAGGATGTAGGACAGATGTCGGCTTGGTATATCCTTTCTTCTTTCGGATTCTATCAGGTAGAACCTGCCGGTGGCAAGTTTGTATTTGGTTATCCGAACTTTGATAAGGTAGAGATAACCGTTCCTGCTGGCAAATTCGTTATAGAACGTGAAAACAAAGGCCAACAGAACAATTACATACAAGGTATTGTCCTTAATGGAACTGAATATAAGAAACCCTGGATTGAATACGCCGATATTATGAAAGGCGGCGAATTGAAGTTCCTGATGGGAGATGAGCCGGTAGTATGGTATTAAAATGTAAGTCTGACTATATATTGGGAACCCGTCATCGAGCCTGTGGCTTGGTGGCGGGCTTTCTTTTTTTAAGAAAATATAATTCATAAAGGAGTTAGGAAGAAATATGAAAATTTCTTCCTAACTTGCGCTCCAGAAATAATTAACCTTAAAAAGGACAGATGGAAAAGACTCTTACTAAAGCAATCAAAACTATTTGCTGTTCATTGACGGGAGTGCTGACGATTAGTGGGGCTCCTCAGCAGTTGTATGCGGAAAATGCATCCTTGCCTTATTGGAAGGATATTCAGACTGTATCAGTAAACCGGGAAGCGCCGAGATCGGCTTTTATGACTTATGCTGACAAGACTCAGGCCTTGACTGGAAAATATGAAAACAGCCCTTATTATGAGTTGTTGAATGGTACGTGGAAATTTTATTATACGGACTCGTATTTGAATCTGCCTGCAGACATTATCTCTCCGGAAGTGAGTACAGAAGGGTGGCACGATATTAAGGTGCCGGGAAACTGGGAAGTGCAAGGATTCGGTACGGCTATTTATACGAATCACGGATATGAGTTTCAACCTCGTAACCCTCAACCTCCCTTGTTGCCGGAGAAGAATCCAGTGGGAGTGTACCGGCGTGATATTACCGTACCTTCAGAATGGAAGGACCGTGATATTTACCTTCACATTGCCGGAGCAAAATCAGGATGCTATGTGTATTTGAACGGAAAGGAGGTCGGTTATAATGAGGACTCCAAGAATCCGGCTGAATACCTGATAAATGATTATCTGAAGGAAGGTAATAATGTGCTGACCTTAAAAATCTTCCGTTGGAGTACAGGCTCTTATCTGGAATGTCAGGATTTTTGGCGTATCAGCGGTATAGAACGTGACGTATTCCTTTATTCACAGCCGAAAGCTTCAGTACAGGATTTCCGGATTGTGTCTACTTTGGATGATTCGTACCGTAACGGTATTTTCCGTTTGGATATGGAGCTGAAGAATCATCGTACCAATACGGCTGGGCTGAGTATTGGATATGAGTTGCTCGATAATAACGGAAAGGTAGTAGCCAATGGTGAAGAAGCCGTAGATGTACTTGCTGGTAAAGAAGGTACCGTATCGTTCAGCAAGGAACTGCCGGAAGTAAAAACCTGGACTTCGGAAGCTCCTAATTTGTATAAGCTGTTGATGACTGTAAAGGAAAATGGAAAGGTGACCGAAGTGATTCCTTACCATGTAGGATTCCGTCGCATTGAAATCAAAGAAATAGACCAAAAGGGTACCAATGGAAAGAATTACCATGTGTTGTTTATCAATGGGCAGCCTTTAAAACTGAAGGGTGTAAATATTCATGAACATAATCCGTTGACAGGACACTATGTAGATGAGGCGCTGATGCGTAAGGACTTGGAGCTGATGAAACGGAACAATATCAATACGGTACGTTTGTGTCATTATCCGCAAGACCGCCGTTTCTATGAGCTCTGTGATGAATATGGTATTTACGTGTACGATGAGGCGAACATTGAAAGTCATGGAATGTATTATGATTTGCGTAAGGGTGGAACCTTGGGAAATAACCCGGAATGGTTGAAACCGCATCTTTACCGTGTGGAGAACATGTTTGAACGGAATAAGAACTATCCTTCAGTCACCTTCTGGTCATTGGGTAATGAGGCTGGAAACGGTTACAACTTTTATGAGGCTTATTTGTGGGTAAAACAGGCCGACAAGGGACTGATGGACCGTCCGGTAAATTATGAACGTGCTCAGTGGGAATGGAACTCTGATATGTATGTGCCGCAATACCCCAGCGCATCCTGGCTGGAATCAATAGGCCGGTTAGGAAGTGACCGTCCGGTAGTGCCTTCAGAATATGCACATGCCATGGGTAACTCTACCGGAGGCTTGTGGGACCAGTGGAAGGCTATCTATCAGTATCCTAATTTGCAGGGAGGATATATCTGGGACTGGGTAGACCAGGGCATTTTAGTGAAGGATGAAAACGGAAGAGAATATTGGGCATACGGAGGTGATTTCGGAACCAACATGCCGAGTGACGGTAACTTCTGCTGTAATGGTATCGTGAACCCGGACCGCAATCCTCATCCGGCCATGAGCGAAGTGAAATATGCGCACCAGAATGTGGCGTTTGAAGCTACAGACCTGGCAAACGGTAAGTTTAATGTGCTGAACCGCTTTTATTTCACGAACCTGAAAAAATATATGATTTCGTATGAAGTGAAGGAAAATGATAAAGTGGTGCGTCGTGGAAAAGTTTCACTGGATGTAGCTCCTCAGGAAAAGAAAGAGTTGGCGGTGAATGTTAGTGGATTGAAAGCTAAAGTGGGTACGGAATATTTTGTGAACTTTTCAGTAACAACGTTAGAATCTGAACCGCTTGTACCGAAAGGATATGAGATAGCGCACGAACAGTTCCGCTTGCCGATAGATCCTGCTTCACGTTCATTCTCGGTACAGGGCCCCGCTTTGCAGTGCAGTGAAAATGGCAACTTATTGAGTGTGCAGTCTTCACGTGTCGCTTTTGTATTTGACAAGTCGACTGGTTTGGTTACTTCTTATAAAGTAAAGGGAACAGAATATTTCCATGAGGGATTTGGTATACAGCCTAACTTCTGGCGTGCTCCGAATGACAATGACTATGGAAGCCAGATGCCGAAGCGCCTGCAAATCTGGAAGCAGTCCAGCAAGAACTTCAATGTGGTGGACGCTTCATTGACTATGGATGGAAAAGATGCGGTACTGAAAGTCAGCTACCTGTTGGCTGCAGGTAATCTGTATATTGCTACTTATCGCATTCATCCTTCAGGAGTCGTGAAAGCAAATTATACATTTACTTCTACGGAAATGGAAGCTGCGAAGACAGAAGCTTCGGAAGCTACACTGATGGCTACGTTCACTCCTGGAAACGAAGCAATCCGCAAGGAAAGTTCCAAACTGGTAGTACCGCGTATCGGTGTCCGTTTCCGCTTGCCAGCTGAAATGGAACAGGTTACCTATTTTGGTCGCGGACCGGAAGAGAATTATTGCGACCGGAATAATGGTACATTGGTAGGTGAGTATCAAGCGACCGCTGAACAAATGTATTTCCCTTATGTACGTCCACAAGAAAACGGACATCATACCGATACACGCTGGTTGATGCTGAAAAAGAAAAATGGCAAAGGACTGGCTGTGTATGCGGATGGTACATTGGAATTTAACTCACTCCGTAATTCTATAGAAGATTTTGATGGAGAAGAAGCTACTCATCGTGACTACCAGTGGGGGAATCGTGATGCAGAAGAGTTGAAACATGATGTAAGTACCGCTAAGAATATCAAGCCTCGTCATACACATATCAATGATATTACTCCTCGTGACTTCGTGGAAGTGTGCTTGGATATGCGACAGATGGGTGTAGGAGGATTTGATAGCTGGGGAGCTGTGCCAGATCCTCAATATCTGATTCCTGCCAATAAAGAATATCAATGGGGATTTACGATTGTACCGATGTAAATGATAAAAGCATAAAATAAAAATTCCGGGCTTGAAAAGACTTGTTTTCAGGCCCGGAATTTTTTTGTTCAGATAGGGACATAAAAAAAGGAGTTCCGCTGAACTCCAACCTTTTGTTAACCTTAAATCTAATACTATGAAAAACACGATGCAAAGGTACGGACTTTCTGGAATTATGCAAGTTTTGTGTGCGTTTTCATGTGTTTTATAACATAATTTGAAGTTTTGCCCGTGTTTGAAAGACTTATTAATAAAACTACAGTGGTAATAAGAATCGTTCTTTAAAGTACATTCATCTAAAAGTCATGTGTTTTACATGGTTCTGTAATATGTTTTTTTGTTCTTTGTTACAGAATTAATCAGAACTTTGTATGGAATTAAGTGTTAGGGAGCGCCAGAAGGCATTGACGGTTACACTGGCTATGCTATGTATAGCATGTGCTTGTTTGTTTTATCTGGGATATAGATTGTGCATGTATTATTAGTAGAGCAAAAAAAGGTGCGTCTGGATAATTCCGGGCGCACCTTTTTAGCAATAAAAGCCGATGAATTATTTGCTTTCTTTTTTAAACTTGTAGACAGCAAATGTCATGGCACCTATTTCGGTATTGAGCGTATTTCCTTCAATTGAAATGCTACTTTCTTTAGGGGTGATGAGGTTCGGATTGTCGAGAGTATTTTCTGCATCCGGATTTTCTGTATGCAATGTGATGCATTTTCCATCTCCTAAAGTTACAGATTTCTTCAAGCCTTTAAATTCCAGGCTGATAGGCTGTGCCTTTTCTGATACGTTGGCTACTTTGACAATGTAAGTCTGTGTATTTTCATCCCATACGGCACTGGCGAAAAGTCCATTCTGGCCTTCCTGACCACTTACCGGTTTTTTATCCATAGTCAGAGGAACTACATTTGTTCCTGCATTGTGACCGTAAAGTGACTGTACATACCAGCTACAGGTACGTACAGAACGGAGATTGTCGAACCAAATTAAGTCTGGACGCCACTGCCAGCCTTCTACGTGAGCCAACAGCGGAGCATAAGTTGCCATGTGTACTACATCTGCGTTTCTTTCTACTCCAGTCAGGAAAGCAGCTTCAAGCAAAGAAGCGTGGAAGTGGTTCCATTTCTTTCCTTTTCCGTGGCAAGCATATTCTCCTGCAAATACTTTCGGGCCTTTACGGTCGTAATTGTCGTAACGGTTTCCTGATTTCAAGAACCAGTCTTCCGGACGATAGAAGTGTTCGTCTACCAAGTCCACTTTCAGTTTCTTCATTTCCGGCCACAAGTAATCGAAGTCTTTTCCTTCAGAATTCGGACCAGATGAACCGATAATCTTGATTTCAGGATGTGCTTTGCGGAGAGCTTCTACGAATAACTTCAAGCGTTCAGGATATTCAGGTCCCCACTGTTCGTTTCCGATTCCGATGAACTTCATGTTGAAAGGAGCCGGATGTCCCATATCGGCACGGAGTTTTCCCCATTGGGTATCAGTACCTCCATTAGCAAACTCAATCAGATCGAGTGCATCCTGAATGTAGCTGTCGAGGTCGCATACTTGTACATGTGCTTTCGGGTCATCGTTCTGATACTGGCAGGCAAGTCCGCAGTTCAGTACAGGAAGTGGTTCTGCTCCCATGTCTTCTGACAGAAGGAACAATTCATAGAATCCCATGCCATAAGTCTGGAAGTAATCAGGGAAGAAACGATGCGGGAAAGTATAATGCCATCTGTTTTCATTGAGCGGACGGTTTTCTACCGGGCCTACAGAGTTTTTCCAGTTGTAACGGGTTGCCAGGTCTGTACCTTCCACGATACATCCTCCGGGGAAACGGAATACTCCCGGTTTGGTGTCGGCCAATGCCTGTACCAGGTCCTTTCTCAATCCGTTTTCACGTCCTTTCCAAGTATTTACAGGGAATAAAGAAACATGTTCCAGGTCTACGGTGCCCGGTGAATCGAGGAATATTCTCAAATGAGCTTTTGCTTCTGTCTGGGTCGGTGTGAGGATAACTTCATATTTTTTCCAGTCTTTTGAGTTAATTGTCAGGTTTTGTGAAGTGATGACCTGAGTTTCTCCCATAGACGCATTGTTGATAAGTTCTACTCGTATTTTCTGGTTTTCTCCTCTTGCCCATACGGTAAAACGATATTTTTCATTGGCTTTGAGTCCGATACCGAAAAATCCTTCGTTTTCAATACCTGTGCGTTTGTGTGCATGTCCGGGGTCTGCCAGGCGTACATAATGTGGGTTGCGTTCAAATGGGCCATTATTTTGCAGAGTTACATTTCCAAAAATGTCCCATCCCATAAAACTTTGAGGGAACTCGAATGAACGGTTCTTGATTAATTCTGCATAGAGTCCCCCGTCTGCTCCATAGTTGATGTCTTCGAAGAAATGGCCGTACATGGTCGGTTGAATTTCTGCTCCAATTTTATTGGCTTGGATAACCATCTGATTGACATTCTGTGCGTGCAAGCTGAGTCCTGCTGTTAGTGCAAGCGCAGAAAGAAAGGTTAAGTGTTTGTTCATGGTTTTATTATTAAATTAATGTGATACAAATTTATAAATAAACACGAGAAATTCATGGAAAAACAGTGAAATATCTGTCTTTATGAAATTTAGGCATAAAATTAGGAGCAATCATTTTTCCTGAGGTGGACAAATTCTTCTATTGGGTGGACATTTGTCTTTTGAGTGGATTTTTATCCTCTTTTTCAGAAAAAGACTCGAAAAACGGTTTACCTTTGTGTAAAACAGAATAATTTCTATGAAAAGAAACAGCTTACTTCTATACTTGCTTCTTGTCTTTTGCTTATGTTGCCCGAATGGGCTACTCTATGCGGTACAAAACTCTTCTCGTTTCTCGTTGGCTTCTATTACGATAAACGATGGACTGCCTTATAATTTTGTAGATGATATCATCAAATCCAGTGACGGCTATTTGTGGGTGGCTACGTATGGAGGAGGAGTAGCCCGTTATGATGGCAATGAGTTTGTGGTTTTTAGTGCCAGCACAACGGATAAAAAAAGACTGTTGCGAAGTAATTTTGTGGAGAAATTGGCGGAGGATGCTTTTCATCGTATTTGGATGGCAGGAGAAGCAGGCATAGAGCTCCTTTCTACAGATAACTTGCAATTGTTGCCTGCAGAGTCTTTACAGTCGGTAGAAATGGCTAAGTTGATGAAGCAACCGGTGAGTTTCTTGATGACTGCCAAATCTGGTAATTTATGGTTTTGTAGCCGTGGACAGATTTATAAGGTAATATTTAATAGTACAGGTACTGTGAAAAAAGTGATTCGGATTTCAGATACTCCGATACATGAACGTGGCTGTGTGTTGTACGAAATTGACGGATATATCTGGTTCTTTCATCAGGGGAAAATGTGCCGGATTAGCGAGAGCGTGGAAAAAAGTCAGGAGCCACAGCTCGTATCTGTTTCTTTGAATATTTCTTCTTTTGAATCGGTATTTTGTATTTATCATTGTAAGAACAATGTGTGGATTGGTACAAGTAATGGATTGTATTGTTATGATTTGACTACGGATACCAGTGTGCATTATGTACATAATTCTCAGAATCCTTCTTCCTTGTCGCAGAATTATGTGACATCCATTACTTCTACACGAGATGATCAAGTGATAGTTGGTACGCTGTTAGGATTGAATGTATTTAATGCTTCTACTTCTGATTTTACTCGTATCCAGGCAAGTGAGGGCATGGAGATGCACGGCTTGTCTTGTAATTTTATCAATACCCTTTATGCGGATGATGAAAATGATATTGTGTGGGTTGGAACTGAAATAGGAGGAATAAGCAAAATGTTTTCTTCCCGTTTGTCTGTAGTGAATTATTATCATCAGCAGAATCTTTCGGGCAGTTTGTCACATAATCCGGTCAATTCGATAGTGGAAGATGAGTATCAGACACTTTGGGTAGGTACCGTAGAAGGGGGATTAAACTGCCGTTTGAAGGGGAGCGATTCTTTCTTGCATTATACCACTGAAACACCAGCCAGTTTGGCACATAATACTGTAAGTGTATTGATGTTAGGTGATGAGGACCGTTTGTATGTAGGTACCTGGGGCGGTGGACTTGGCTGGATTAATCGTAAACCATCTGCTTCTAAACGTTATATGCCCGTTCCGTTGAATGATCCTTTTGTGTCAAGTTTGGCTTTTGACCCTGTGAGTCATTTACTTTGGATTGGCACAATGAATAATGTGTATGTATATAATCAGGCTGATGGAAGTATTTCAGAGCCTTTCTTGAATGAAAGTAAAGAAATTATCAATCAGAATGCATTAGGAATGTGTATTACTCGCGAACGGGAACTTTGGATTTCTTCTCCGTTTGGCCTTTTAAGAGTAAATCTTTCTGCATACGAAAAGGGACAATTGAAATACAAGAAGTATGTCTATCAATTGGATAGTCCTGATTCCGGACATCGGGAACGTATCACTTCTATTTTTCAGGCAAAAGATGGGACTATCTGGTTAGGAAGTAACGGAAATGGATTTTATAAAGCATTGAAAAAAGGAAATGATTACCAATTTCAAGCTTATACGAAGAATGATGGTTTGGTGAGCAATAGTGTACGAGGTATCTTGGAAGACTGGTACGGCAATATTTGGGTATCTACGGATAATGGTTTGTCATGCTTTAATGTGAAAGAAGAGTCATTCCGCAATTATAGTCAGATTGACGGTCTAATCTCTGATCAGTTTTATTGGAATGCCGGAGCTTTGTCGTTTGACAAGGAACGTTTGTTCTTTGGTAGTCAGAAAGGACTGACGGAGATACATCCGATGATTGAAGCTGAGCATCAGCGTAAGTTCCCTTTGGCTTTTACCCACTGTAGAGTGTTTGGACAGGAAGTTTTTCCTCAGTCAGGGGAAATAGTCATGCATGAAAGTGACAAGTCGTTATCAATAGAGTTTTCGGCACTTGATTATGCGTTAGAATCTCAGGCGCAATATTCATATCGTTTAAAAGGGTTTGATGACGCATGGGTAACTGTACCCTCCAATCGAAATAATGCGACTTATACCAATCTATATCCAGGAAAATATGTTTTCCAGCTTCGATATGCTCCTGATGGCAAACACTGGCTTGCGCATACAGAGGAATTGGTTATCGTAGTGCGTCCTTATTTCTATAAGACCCCCTGGTTCCTGCTTTCTGTCTTGTTTATTATCCTGTTTGGTGGTTATCGTATCCTGAGGTGGCGTTATCAGGCTATGAAGCGTCAGCAAGATTTATTGCATCAGATGGTGGAAGAACGTACTTCTGAGTTGGAGGAGCAAAAGAAACTGCTTTCCAATCAGACGCATGAGCTTTCGGAACAGAATCAGTTACTGAAAGATCAGAATGAGAAAATCACTACGCAAAAGAATCAGATTTTAGAGATGTCGCGTAAGGTAGAAGAGCTGACCATTGACAAACTGGCATTTTTTACCAATATTACACATGAATTCCGGACTCCATTGACGTTGATTGTCGGTCCTATCGAACGTGCTTTGAAATTGAGCTATAATCCACAGGTAATAGAACAGTTGCATCTGGTAGAACGTAATTCAAAATATCTTCTTTCACTGGTTAATCAGTTGATGGATTTCCGGAAAGTGGAGGAAGGACGTATCAAAATTGCCACTAATTATGGGAATCTGAGAGAATTTATGGCCGAGATTGTGCCACTTTTTGCAGATTATGCGAAGAATCGTGGCATTGACCTTCAGCTGTATCTTCGCCTTGCCGATCCGATTCTGATGTTCGATGAGGATGTGATGCGTAAGATTATGACAAATTTAATCAGTAATGCTCTGAAGTTTACTCCAAAGGGAGGGAAGGTAGGCATATATGTAGGAGTTATTGGCAAAGAAAATGAGAAGAAGCTGTTCATTAGTGTTCGTGATACGGGAAAAGGTATTCCTGAGAATGATATGGAGCGTATTTTCATGCAGTTCTATCAATCCGATAACCGAAGCCTTGAGTCGGTCAGTGGTCAGAGTGGTACCGGCATAGGTTTGTATTTATGCCGGAAGCTGATAGATATGTTAGACGGTAAGATTTATGCGAAGAATAATCCGGTGAAAGGAGCCTCATTCCGCATTCTCTTGCCAGCTTTATATGGTGAGACTCAATCCCAGCCGGATTCTTCTGAGATAGAAAAAGAAGATACCGTGATAGATGTGCCTCGTAATGGAAAGATGGTTGTACTGGTAGTAGAAGACAATAAAGATATGCGCGATTATATCCGTTCTATCTTAGCCGAATATTATAATGTGTTGGAGGCCGCTCAGGGAGAAGAGGCCCTGAATATATTGCATTCTAATAATGTAGACTTTATTATTAGTGACCTGATGATGCCGGTTATGGATGGTATGGAATTATCTCGTCGTGTAAAGAATGACTTCTCCATATCTCATATTCCTTTCTTGATGTTGACAGCCAAAACTTCTGACGAAGCACGTTTGGAAAGTTATAAAATGGGTGCAGACGCATTCTTACTGAAACCTTTCGATGAGAACATGTTGTTGGCCCGTATTTCCAATATATTGGAGAATCGAAGACGTTTCCAGCAAAAGTTCTCTATTGATATGAATACTGATTCGTTGGAGGTGGATGAGAATTCCGGCGATAAGAAGTTCCTGAACAAAGCAATGTCAGTTGTAAAAGAAAATTATAAGAATCCGGACTTTGAGGTGAGTGATTTTATAGAGGCAGTTGGCATCAGCAAGAGTTTGTTGAATAAAAAAATGCAGAGCCTGACAGGACAATCTGCCGGACAGTTCATTCGCAATTATCGTTTGAATCTGGCTCGTGAACTTCTGCTGAAGAATAAGGTAACCCGTACAATGAATATTTCTGAGATTGCATACGAAGTCGGATTTAATGACCCGAAATATTTTACTCGTTGTTTTACAAAGCATTTTAACGTAACTCCGAGTAGTTTGTTAGAAGATTGAGCATTAATCTTATTTCTTTGTCTTAGTCGGAAACCTGTGTCAATCGTCATAGGTTTCCGGCTTTTTTATGAGTATATTCTTTTTCCAGGGGTACTGTTTTACTCAGAAAGGTGGAAATTTTCATGATTTTCATTTATCCACCTATAAAAACCGTTTGTCCACCTTCTTCTTTATTTATGTTTTTACATTTGAACCGTTGAAATAAACGTTTTTTGTTAAATAAAGACTTCCGTACTATGAAACATGGCTAGAAAAAGTCAGTCTTGGTGCTGTTGAAATATGATGTATGAGGATAGAAGTCTGAGTTTTTAAGTGGAATATTACTTTATTAATAATTTAAATTTAATACCATTAAAATGAAAAAACATTTGATTTTTTCCGCAATGCTTGGTTTGTGTGCCTTGGGTGGTACGGCGATGTATCCCGTATCCGTCATGGCTGCTGTAGCACAATCACCGGCTATTAAGGTTAGTGGACAGGTGGTTGATGAACAAGGTGAACCCTTGTTGGGTGCTACTATTAGGGTGAAAGACACTTCAATCGGAACAACTACTGATTTGGATGGAAATTTCCAGTTGGAGGTGCCTGGCAATGCTGTCCTGCTGATAAGCTATGTGGGCTATGAGGAACGTGAGGTAGCAGTTCGTAACCGTGCTATCCTCGAACCTATTCAGTTGCAGAGTGATACTGAAATGTTAGAGCAGGTAGTGGTAATTGGTTACGGTACACAGAAAAAGTCAGATTTGACCGGTTCTGTGGCAGTAGTAGATGCAGAGGCCTTGAAACAAGTATCTCATTCCAATATTTCATCTATGTTGGAAGGTAAGGTTGCAGGTGTACAGATTACTTCTGACGGTCAGCCTGGTGCCGATCCTACTGTACGTATTCGTGGAGTTGGCTCTTTTGGTAGTACTGCCCCGCTTTATGTTATCGACGGAGTACCGATGGGAACTTCCATTCGTGACTTTTCTTCCAATGATATTGAGACGATTCAGGTGTTGAAGGACGCCTCTGCAGCCGCCATTTACGGTTCACGTGCTGCAAATGGCGTAGTTATCATCACCACCAAGCGTGGACAGAAAGACCAGCCTTTGAAGGTGGACTATAACGGATATTTTGGTGTGGATTATATTCCTAAGGGTGTGTACGATGTGATGGATGCCGATCAGTACAGTCAGTACCTTGGACAGGCTTGCTTGAATTCAAACACTCCGTTGCCCGGAGGGTACAGTCTGGACAGTGCCACTGGTAAATATCGTTTTCAGGATAATACCAACACCGATTGGTTTGATGAAGTGTTCAAGACGGGTATCCGACAGAACCACAACGTGAATCTGTCGGGAGGTAGTGCTCACAGCACCTATAACGTATCATTGGACTATTTCAACCAGAAAGGAACACTGGAAGGTGCTGGTCCTAATTATGAACGTTTTACGGCGCGTGTAAATAACTCCATGGATACTAAGTTTATTAAGTTCCAGACCAGCGTGGTCTATTCTCATTCAGACCAGGACAATATGGGATTGTCAAATGCTTCGGAATACGTGCAGGGATTGTATGGTGATGTTACCAATGTACTTCGTGGTACGTTACTGATGCAGCCGACAATCAAGGCCTACGATCCTTCCACTTGGGTACTTGACGACAAAGTAGGAGCAGCAAGCGACTACAACTATGATGCGTATGGGTATGGAGTTTATTATGATACCGTACACGGTGATATTTCTGCTTCGAACCCGTTGTTGATTAACAATTTGCTGCAACGTAATACGCGTGTAGACCGTTTTGTGGGAACCGCTTCAGCCGATGTGGATTTGCTGAAGATGTTTGGCATTGATAACAAGAATCACAAACTTAATTATAAAATCAATCTGTCATACAGTATGACTCATGCCAAAGATTTTACTTGGATTCCGGCTTGGGTACAGAGTAACCGTGTTTACTTGGCAAAGAGTAACGAACGTTTGGACAAGAATTCACGCGACTACAAGGATGCGTTGATTGAAAACCTGCTCACTTACGATGGCACTATCGGTAAACATCACATCAACGTAGTGCTCGGACAGACTTATGAGGAAGAGAACACGGACTTGTTGAACGGATGGGCACTTAATTTCACTGAACCGTATTTCCTGCAGCTTCAGAACGGGGCCGATACCTATTCTTCAAGTTACGAATATAAGCATGCTATTCTGTCCTACATCGGTCGTGTCAATTACAACTATGATGACAGATACTTGTTCTCGGCTACTGTACGTCGGGACGCAAGTTCTCGTTTGTCGAAGAATATTCGCTGGGGTACATTCCCATCTGTATCTTTGGGCTGGCGTTTCGATAAAGAGCCTTTCTTCCCCTTCAATACGGATGTGGTAAACATGTTCAAGGTACGTGGTAGCTACGGTGAACTTGGTAACGAGAATATCGGTGAATATGTGTATCAGGCAGTGATGTCACGTAACAACATGACCTATAGCTTCAATAACTCGCCTGTGACTGGTTCTGCCATTTCTACTTTTGTAGATAACAACCTGGCATGGGAGAAGAAGAAAACCTATAACGTGGGTCTTGACCTTGCCTTCTTCAATAACCGTTTGGAATTCACGGCTGAATGGTACAAGAACACAAGTACAGACTTGTTGTATAATGTACCGGTTCCGGAACAGGCTGGTGTATCTAATACCACGGTTACCATGAATGCTGCTTCAATGAATAATTCCGGTTTTGAATTTGCGGCTACTTACCGTAACCGTGACCATGATTTCAAGTATGAGATTTCAGGAAACCTCAGTACGCTCCGCAATCGTGTGACTTCTTTGGGATTCGGTACGGAATCTTACATCAGTGGTTCTTATATTACGAATGTGGGACAGGAAATCGGTCAGTTCTACGGCTGGGTATATGAAGGAATCGCCCGTACGCAGGAAGATTTGGACAATCATGCCACTCAGGACGGTGCCAATGTAGGTGACTGCCTTTACAAGGATGTGAACGGTGACGGGGTAGTAAACGGTGACGACCAGACAGTGCTGGGCAGCGGTATGCCGAAAATCAACTTTGGTCTGAACGCCCGTTTTGAATATAAAGGATTTGACCTGAGTATTGCTACTTACGGAGCATTGAACTATCATGTGGCTGATGACATTTATAATTCGCTTAACTCTTGCTACGGCTATGGCAACAAGGACGTGGCTATACTCGATGCCAACCGTTTCAGCGAAGACGGAACTACTTATCTTTCCAATGTGCCCCGGACTTATGTCACCAACAATGCCAGTCTGGCTTGGAACGACTTGTTCAGTTCACGCAAAATCCAGAATGCCGCTTATTGGAAGATTGCCAATGTGGAATTAGGTTATAATTTCCCGAATAAATGGTTTGGAAAATATGTATCCGACGTACGATTCTACGTGTCAGCACAGAACCTTTATACCTTTACCGGATACCATGGCTATAATGTAGACTATGCAGGAGGTACCTTTACTCCGGGTTATAACTTCTGCTCTTTCCCGACTGCACGTACCTTTATGTGTGGACTTCATTTTACATTCTAATTGTTGTACTATTAAAAACATATCAAATGAAACTATATAAATATTCACTTGCCTGCATGTTGGGGTTGGGGCTTTTGACTTCTTGTGCAGACAGACTGGAATTGGTAAATCCCAACCAGCAGACTTCAGGTACGTTTGGCTATACTGCCGATGATTTGGAGGAGAGTGTGATTGCTGCCTACAATCATATCCGTATGGAAGGCTCTTATGCCCGTGTAGGCTACACTATTGATATAACCCGTAGTGATGAGGTTTGGAACTCTTCACAGGTATGGTACTTGTCATTTGACGATTTGAATGTGCCATTTACGGATGAAATTACATTCTGGCCTTGGCGGGAATGGTACTATACCATCAATGTATGCAACTTCATCCTGTCTCGTTGCGATGAAGATGACAGTCAGCTGGCGGAGAACATGAGATACATCAAGGGGCAGGCTCTCTTCTTGCGCGGATTGAGCTATTACAACTTGGTGGGTTATTATCAGAATCCACCGCTTATCACGGACTATGAGACTTATTCTTCACTGGAAGGACTTTATGGTAGTAACAGCACTTATGACGAAGTGCTTGACCAGGTGGAGGCGGATTTTCAGGAGGCCATGAACCTGCTGCCTTCACGTGATAAAGGAGGTGAATGGGCAGGTGGACGTGCTACCTGCGGTTCTGCGGCTGGTTATTATGCCCGCGCGCTGATGGTACGCCATAAATTTAGCGAGGCTCTTACAGTATTGGAAGACATCATTAACAAAAAATACGGAACTTATCGGTTAATGGACAATTACGGTGACAATTTCCGCGAAGGTTCAGCTTACGAGAACAACGACGAAAGTCTCTTTGAGGTACAGTTCCTTGACTATGGTTTACAAGGTACTGATGACGAATGGACTCCGGTAAATACCAGTCCTAATGCCACTCAAGGTCATGCTGTCGAGAGTAATCTGGCTCCGGGTTCTTTCAGTGGATGGGCCGATTTGGCAGCTTCACCTTGGCTTTATCAGCTCTTCAAAGCGGAGAGAACAAAGGATGGCGGGTTAGACCCTCGTCTGTATTGGACACTTGGTACGTATGAGAATGAATGGGAAGGCTTTGAATATGGTAATGTAGCTTATTCAAAGGAACTTACGGCTGCTGATAAGAATATTATTACGCATAACGACAACGGCGGTATTCCTATTGCAAAGAATACCAATTTCCGTACAGGATTGTATAGTACGGTCACAACAGGTTTGCGATGTGGTATCAACTTACGTTTGATGCGCTATTCCGATGTATTGCTTCGTGCTGCGGAATGTGAGAATGAAGTAAACGGACCTACTGAAAAGGCCATTGGTTGGATTAACGAAGTTCGTAGCCGCGCCGACTTACCGGACTTGAAACTGGAAGATTTTGATACTGCAGACAAATTGTTTGAACAGATTGCGAACGTGGAACGTCCGAAGGAATTCGGGTGTGAGTTTGGTAGAGGCTTCGACCTTATCCGTTGGGGATTCTTTTATGACAGCGGACGTCTGCAGCAGTTGAAAGAGCATAGCACTTTCCGTCGTTCCAATGACCCTGATAAGTTGCTTACTCCCGTCAGCTACAACAATATTAGCTCCGACTCTGAGTTGAAATGCCCGTTCGACACTTACCTGCCAGGACATGAGTTTTTGCCCATTTATCAGACCGTACTTAACAACAACCCGAACCTGAAAGGAAATTCGGCTAACTACGGAACCGATAATTCTACTTATTTCCAGGAAAAAGGATGGACGGTGCATCCGGTAGTAAATCTGGGTGAATAAAAAATAAAAGAAATAGTCTCCCTTTTCCAGCATTCCGTTTGGAAACTGGGAGGCTTCAATCAATGACCTATTTATATGAAAATTATGAGACATCTCAATAAATTATTGTTCGCCTGTGGTCTTGTAGCTTTTGGACTACCGACTTTGACAGGCTGTGAGGGTGGCGAACTATTCGATGTGAACGCCCCTGACTGGATCTCCGATAAAGTGCAGGAAATAGAAGACGCAGAGAACCAAGGAGAGGAAGTGCTTGAAGGCATGATGGAAGATGTGTACACAGTGGGAAACACTGATTACTCGAGTGCATGGTGGACTGCTTTTTCCAAGTATTATGTAATACCTGATGGGCAGAAATGGAACGCGGTGTTTAATCTTAAAATAAATCCGGATGCTCCCAATACATATAAGAATTTTGCCCTGATCATTTGCTCAGACGCTGATCGTGCTACTGAAGGATATAAGGAGTATGGAGCAATACGTTTTGATAATCAGCCATCTGGAAACTCGGAGTGGGGTGACTATATCGATCGTTCCTGTATCGAGAGTACGCTTACTTTCGAAACCGATACTGATGAAGGGATTGAAAAACTCGGAGGAAAGGTTACACTCACTGTCGACCGGTCTAATCCAGAGGCCTTTAATGTGACCATGACCAATGGCACAGTGACGAAGACTTATAAGCAACCGACTGCTCTTGTCAATTTGAATGCAGATGCAAGTAACACCAATATTCGTTGTTTCTTAGTACCTGAAGGTTCATACATCGACTTTTTGCAAAGCAATATTGAACCTATCGGAGGGCTCACTTCAGGTGAAGATAAAAATCCGGTTTCAATGGTGTTGCAGAATGTACCGACAGAGGTTGATGCGGGTGCTGACGTGAATGAAGCCATGGCTGATGTAACTGCGTTAGTGACTTTTGAGGAAGGAGTTACAAAGACCGTTAAAGCGTCAGATCTTAGTTTCTCTGCTATTCCCGATATGGATACTCCGGGGCAAAAGACACTTGTGGCTGCTTATAACAAGACGTCTAAAGGTGAGAACTGCGATACTCCTATTATGGCTTATGCGAACTTTGAGGTGGTAGAAAGGATTGTGTCTATTGAAGTGACAACCCCACCGACTCGTAGTACTTATAAATATTATACATTGGATGGGAACAATTCTTTAACTGGTTACTCATTAGTTTTTGATCCTACAGGAATTCGTGTTCAAGGTACAGATACAAAAGGAGAAACAAGGCTTGTTGATAATGCAAAACTGACTTTTTCTACTATACCTGCTGAATCAGGTACTCAGAATGTAACTGTAACGTATGAGGGATTAACAACAACAGTACCAGTTGAAGTGGTAATATCTTCAGCTTCTAAAGTGTCAAATGGAAATAATGTGTTAGGTAATGAGGATAATTCTAGCTTATGGGCTAATCCGATTTTCTCAGATGCGTTTAAAGTAAATGCTGGTGAAACAAAGTATATTACTTTTACTAATTATAGTAATTTGGCTGGTAATTGGAACAATTTCCTCGTAATATTACAGAGCTCTAATGTACATAAGGCTGTTGTTAGAGCAGATAATTACGGATGGGGCGATGGATATGCAGCTTGTACCCATTATGGCACACAAGGCGTATGGGAAGATTGGCTCAAAGGTATGAATGGAGCTAAAGTCACTGTATTTGTAACTAATAACGGTGATGGCACAGCAGATGTTTTATCTACTATGGAAGGAACAACAGGTCAGAAATCTACACAGTATTATTATGGATTGAACAATATTGATTCTAGTGATTTAGAGTTGTTGCTTTCTGTAGATGGTTGCTATCTCGTATTCGAATAAAATAAATTTTTCTAATCAATGTCTTAAATAGAACTTACAAATGAAAAAACTATCATTCCTTTTCATATCCCTGCTGACAGCGTTTGCTTTTACGGGTTGTACTGATGGGTTGGATAACATCGAATACAATCCAAGCAACGGGGTGATTTTGTCAGCTCCTGTGTCGGCTGCGGCAACAAGTTCTTCACTGACCGTTACTTCTACGATGAATGGTAATGTGGGTGTCGTACTTAAAAAAGGTTTCTGCTATAGTGCAAACGTACAGAATCCTACTATCAAAGATTATGTAGTAGATGCAGATGAAAACTTCAGTGCTACTATCACAGGTCTGATGGGAGGAACTACCTATTATATTCGTGCATACGTTTACGGTGACAGTCGTTATGTCTATTCGGAGACATTTACGGTTACTACGGGAGTAGCTTCTCTCGAAGAATATGTAGCACCGGCTTATGTAGATAACTATGTGGATATTGCAGCTTGGTCTAGCCGAGGAAAGTGGAATCTGGCTAACGTACATGACCCTACAGTGGTACTGGCTGAGGATGGATATTATTACATGTATCAGACAGACGCTTCATACGGTAATGCTCATCTGGCAGGTGGACACTTCCACGGACGTCGTTCGAAAGACTTAGTGAACTGGGAGTATTTAGGAGGTACTATGAAGGAGCTTCCTGAATGGGTTATTCCGAAGTTGAATGAAATTCGTACTGAAATGGGATTGGAAGCTACTACGGCTAACTCAGCTGATTTCGGTTACTGGGCACCTTGTGTACGTAAAGTAAAAGATGGATTGTACCGTATGTATTATTCTATCGTTTGTCCTGGAACAATAAGTGGTGACGGTACCTGGAGTGAACGTGCTTTCATTGGTTTGATGGAGAATGATAATCCGGCTAACAATGACGGATGGGTAGATAAAGGCTATGTAATTACCAATGCTTCGGATAAGGGATTAGACTTTAATGTGGCAGCGAATAATTATGAAAATAGTTATTATAAATGGAATGCCATCGATCCGAGCTACTTTATTGATGAGGAAGGTGATGGTAAACATTGGTTGATTTACGGTTCATGGCATAGTGGCATCGCTTTGGTGGAACTGGATGCAGAAAGTGGCAAGGTAAAGGCTGAACTGCCTAAGCCTTGGGGTACTACAGGGGAAGAAATTGCTGCGTATGGAAAACTGATAGCTACCCGCAACATGCGTAGCCGTTGGCAAGCTTCGGAAGGTCCGGAAATAATTTATCATGGCGGATATTATTACTTGTTCCTGGCATACGATGAGCTGTCTGTGGCTTACAATACCCGTGTGGCACGTGCCGAACATATTGAAGGCCCGTATTTCAGTATGGATGGTACGAATGTGACTACAAATGGAGGTGATATTCTTCCAGTGGTAACACATCCTTACAAATTTAATGGCAGCGATGGCTGGGTAGGTATTTCTCATTGCTGTGTATTTGATGATGGAAATGGCAACTGGTATTTTGCCTCACAAGGACGTTTCCCGAAAAATGCGGGAGGCAATGCATCAAGTAACGATCTCATGATGGGGCATGTACGTAAAATCCGTTGGACAGAAGATGACTGGCCGCTTGTAATGCCTGAACGTTATGGTGCTGTGCCGCAGGATAAAATAGAAGAAAGTGAGCTGATTGGTAACTGGGAACATATTGACCTTTCTTATTCTTTCGGAAATCAGAAAACTTCTACTCAAATGACGTTGACAGAAGATCATAAAGTGTCTGCAGGACCTTGGGCAGGAGCTACATGGTCTTATGATGCAGAAAATCAGGTTTTAACAGCTAACGGTGTAAAGCTGTATTTGCAGCGTGAAACTGATTGGGAGGCATCTCCTAGAACTCACACTATCGTCTATGCAGGTTATGGCGGTAATAATAAGACTTATTGGGGAAAAAAGAGCAAATAACTCCGTTTGTATCCTCATGCAACTATAATGTGGAGAATATAACAAAAAATGAGTAATTCTGCTTGCAGTATTACTCATTTTTTGTTTTGATTTTCTATGTAATGTTTTATTGCATTTTTATTTATGTAAGCCATGAAACACATCATTTTCTCATTTATCTTCCTGGCTGCAGCAAGTGCAGCTTACGCTTCTTCTCCTAAGAAGTCGTCGGTCATCCCAACCAGTAAGGTAATGACCCATGATCCGGTAATGGCCAAGCAGGGCGATACCTACTATCTTTTTGCCACTGGACACGGAATTTCCGTCATGTCTTCAAAAGACCTGAAGAACTGGAAGTTTGAAAAACCGGTATTCGAGGAAGCACCGCAATGGGCGGTAGAAACCGTAAAAGGTTATAACGGACATACGTGGGCACCGGATATTATTTTCCATAACGGACTTTATCATTTGTTTTATTCATGTTCGGCATTTGGAAAGAATACTTCCGCTATCGGTCATGCTACGAATCCTACACTTGATCCTTCCAGTCCTGATTTCAAGTGGACAGACCATGGAAAAGTAATTCAGTCGGTTCCTAATCGGGATATGTGGAATGCTATTGACCCTAATATCATCATTGATGAAAACGGTACACCCTGGATGAATTTTGGCTCATTTTGGGATGGCATCAAGATGGTAAAACTGACCCCTGATATGAATGGAGTGGCCCATCCGGAAGAGTGGTATTCACTTTCTCGCCGTCAACGAACCTTTAATCTGGACGAAGAGAATGCGGGTGACGGAGCGGTTGAGGCGCCTTTTATCATGAAGCACGGTGATTATTATTATCTGTTCGTATCGTTTGATTATTGTTGCAAGGGATTGAAAAGCAACTATAAAGTCATGGTGGGACGTTCGAAGGCTGTCACAGGGCCTTATTTAGACAAAGACGGAAAAGCCATGGATAAGGGAGGCGGCTCATTAGTGATTCAGGGGAATAAGGATTATGCCGGAGTAGGTCATAATGCAGCCTACCATTTGGATGGGAAGGATTATTTTATTTCCCATGCCTATTCCGTGGCAGAAGAGGGAGCTCCCAAATTGATTATTCGTGAAATGACGTGGACACCAGACGGGTGGCCAATCGTAAACTTCTAAAAGTGATGCTTGCAGGGATGCCGCAGGGAGTATGTGTACTTCTGAGCGGCATCTTTTTTGTATGGATATTGCATGATTTTTGGTAGTGTTTTAGTGAAAATTTTATTGTTGATTTCACACTTAATTCTTATTTTTGTCCTGATTAGTAATTATCTGGAAAAACACCTATGAAAAAACAAGTACTTTTTGGCACATTGGCATTATTGGCCTCTCAGGCATTTGCCCAGCAGGCAGCGGTCACCGGCCCTGATGCTCGTTTGAAACTTGACTTTCAGTTGCAGGATGGTAAGCCTGTCTATTCGGTGACCTACGATGGAAAGACCGTGCTGGAGAATTCTCCCCTCGGCTTTGTATCCAATATCGGCGACTTCAGCCGTCAGATGAGCTTTGTCGGTCAGCAGGCGGACAAGGTGGAAAAGACATACACTCAGGACCGTATCAAGTGTTCTACAGTAAACTATTCTGCCAATAAGCTGACCGTAACCCTTGAAAATGCTGACAAGAAGAAACTGGACATTGTGTTCCAGTTGAGTAATAACGACATAGCCTTCCGTTACGAGATGCCTCAGTATGGCGAAACGGCCTGTATGGTCATTGAAAAGGAAGCGACGGGTTTTGACTTTCCTTCTACCACTACCACGTTCCTTTCTCCGCAGAGTGACCCGATGATTGGTTGGATGCGTACCAAACCGAGCTACGAAGAGGAATATGTGCCCGATGAACCGGTGGCTACTCCTTCCAAGTACGGTGAAGGTTATACTTTCCCGGCACTGTTCCATGTGGGCGACAACTGGGCACTGGTATCGGAGACCGGTGTACGCAGCCTGTATTGTGCTTCTCACCTGAGTGATGCTACTAAAGATGGTCTTTACAGTATTGCTTTCCCGAATCCGGGCGAGATGAACGGTCTGGGTTCTTCTACTCCGGGATTGGCTCTTCCGGGTGTCACTCCCTGGCGTACCATTACGGTGGGCAGCGGGCTGAAGCCGATTGTGGAGACTACCGTTCCGTTTGATGTGGTGGAACCGCTGTATGAGCCTTCACAGGAATACAAGTTCGGTCGTTCTACCTGGAGCTGGATTATGTGGCAGGACCCGAGCATCAACTACGATGACCAGATTCGTTTCATTGACCTGGCCAGTGAAATGGGTTATGAATATACGCTGATTGACGGAGGTTGGGAAAAGAACATCGGACGCGACCGTATGGAAGAGCTGTTCAAGTATGCACACCAGAAGAACGTGGATGTGTTTGTGTGGTACAACTCCAACGGTTACTGGAACGATGCACCCCAGGATGCCAAGCAGTGCATGAGCAACTCGGTAGCCCGCAAGAAAGAGATGAAATGGTTGCAGAAGTGCGGCGTGAAGGGCTTGAAGGTAGATTTCTTCGGCAGTGACAAGCAGCAGATGATGGGCTTGTACGAAGACATCCTGACCGATGCTAATGAATACGGCTTGATGATAATCTTCCATGGCTGTACGATTCCTCGCGGCTGGGAACGCATGTATCCCAACTATGTGGGCAGTGAGGCGGTACTTGCTTCTGAAAACCTGATATTCAACCAGCACTTCGATGATATGGAGGCTTACAACGCCTGTCTGCATCCGTTTATCCGTAATACCATCGGCTGTATGGAGTTTGGGGGTACGCTGCTGAACAAGCGTCACAACCGTACGAACGACGGAGGTACCATCCGCAAGACGACGGACGTGTTCCAGCTGGCTACAGCGGTGTTGTATCAGAATCCGATTCAGAACTTTGCCCTTGCTCCGAACAACCTGACAGATGCACCGGCACTGGCCATCGATTTTATGAAGCAGATACCTACTACGTGGGATGAAACGGTGTTCCTTGATGGTTATCCGGGCAAATACTGTGTGCTGGCCCGCCGTCATGGCGACCGCTGGTATGTAGTGGGTGTAAATGCGCAGAAGGAGCCTTTGAAGTTGAGCCTGAACCTGCCGATGTGGGAGAAAGGCGAAACGGTTTCCTATTATCTGGACGATAAGAAACGTCAGCCGCAATTAGAAGAACTGAAAATCAAGAATCCGGCAGAGGTGAAAGTGGTAATCCAACCGGATGGAGGTATTATTCTGACAAAATAATTTGAGGAGTTTTCAAAAGAGAAAAAGCGTGATTTTTTAGTGGAAATCACGCTTTTCTCTTTTTAATTTATAACTTTGCATCCTAACTCATTGAATTATGGAGAATAATCAACTTTTTATTTACAATACACTGACCCGCAAGAAGGAACTGTTCGTGCCTTTGCATGCTCCTCATGTGGGCATGTATGTGTGTGGTCCTACCGTATACGGTGACGGACATTTGGGACATGCGCGTCCTGCTATTACGTTTGATATTGTGTTCCGCTACCTGACTCATCTGGGCTACAAGGTGCGTTATGTGCGTAATATTACAGATGTGGGCCATCTGGAGCATGATGCAGACGATGGTGAAGACAAGATTGCCAAGAAGGCACGTCTGGAACAGCTGGAACCGATGGAAGTGGTGCAGTATTATCTGTTGCGTTACCACAAGGCAATGGAAGCATTGAACGTGTTGCCGCCCAGCATTGAGCCGCATGCATCCGGACACATCATCGAGCAGATTAAGCTGGTGGAAGAGATTTTGAAAAACGGATATGCATACGAAAGCAAGGGCTCTGTGTATTTCGATGTAGCGAAGTACAACAAAGATCATCACTATGGTGTGTTGTCAGGACGTAATCTGGATGATGTGCTGAATACAACTCGTGAACTCGACGGACAGGACGAAAAGCATAATCCGGCTGACTTTGCTTTGTGGAAATGTGCGCAGCCGGAACACATCATGCGCTGGCCGTCACCGTGGAGCAACGGTTTCCCAGGCTGGCATTGTGAGTGTACCGCTATGGGACGCAAATATTTAGGTGAAACTTTCGATATTCACGGAGGAGGAATGGACCTGGTGTTCCCGCATCATGAATGTGAAATCGCACAGGCTGTGGCTTCAGAAGGTCATCAGATGGTACGTTACTGGATGCACAATAACATGATTACTATCAACGGACAGAAGATGGGTAAGTCATTGGGTAACTTTATCACGCTGGATGAGTTCTTCACAGGCTCTAACAAACTGCTGACTCAGGCTTATTCACCGATGACCATTCGTTTCTTCATCCTTCAGGCGCACTATCGCAGTACGGTGGACTTCAGTAACGAAGCATTACAAGCTGCTGAAAAGGGATTGGAACGTCTGTTGGAAGGTGTGAAGAATCTGGACCGTATCACTCCGGCGAAAGCTACTTCAGGCATCGAACCGAAAGGTTTGCGTGAGAAGTGCTACGAGGCCATGAACGACGACTTGAATACACCGATTGTCATTTCTCATCTGTTTGATGCAACCCGTATGATTAATACGGTGATTGACAAGAAAGCGACTATCAGCGCCGAAGATTTGGAAGAGCTGAAGAGCGTGTTCCATCTGTTTGTGTTCGATATTCTTGGTCTGAAAGCGGAAGCTGAAAACAATGCAGCACGTGAAGAAGCTTACGGAAAAGTAGTCGACATGCTGTTGGAACAGCGTATGCAGGCTAAAGCCAACAAAGACTGGGCTACAAGTGATAAGATTCGTGACAACCTGGCTGCCTTGGGCTTTGAAGTGAAAGACACCAAGGATGGCTTCACTTGGAAATTAAATAAGTAATTGGATACAGTTTTGTATATGAGGGGGTATCAACTGGGTTGGTATCCCCTTTTTTCAGTGCTTTTCGGCCCTTTTCAAAACGCAAGTGCATTTGATATGAAATGCAAGTGCATTTCACTTCAAACACAAGGACGTTTTAGTTGAAACGCAAGTGCGTTTTTGGGGGATGATTTTTATGTGTATAAAATGTATATTTATCCGAAGCAAATACCCATGCGGCGGCCCTGTACAATCAGGTCATGGTCTTCTGTAACCAGTTTCAGCTTGCCGGCCACTTCACTCAGTGGAATAGATTCGATGGCATTGCCTTTCAGCGCTACCATCCGGCCAAACATACCCTGAGCTATCAGTTCGGTGGCATGTCCTCCCATGCGGGTAGCTAGGTTGCGATCGTAGGCTGTAGGACTTCCTCCGCGCTGGATGTATCCCAATACAGTTTCGCGGGTTTCGAATCCTGTTTCGTATTCTATTTCCTCGGCAATGTATTGCGCAGCTTTTTTACCTCCGATTGTAGGAATTCCTTCTGCTACCACTACAATAGAGTAAGGCTTTCCTTTCTTCAGGCGGTTGATGATGGCGTCGCCGATACGGTGAATGTCGAAAGGAATTTCAGGAAGCAGGATAATATCGCCTCCTCCTGCCATACCGGAGTGAAGGGCAATCCATCCAGCCTTGTGGCCCATGACTTCAATCACCATGACACGCTGGTGGGCACTGGCAGTGGAATGCAGGCGGTCAATGGCATCGGTGGCTATCGTTACGGCCGAATCGAAACCAAAAGAAACGTCGGTTCCCCACACGTCATTGTCGATGGTCTTGGGGATGCTTACCACATTTACTCCCGCTTCAGCCAGTTTCGCAGCTGTTTTCTGCGTACCGTTTCCTCCGATGCACACGATGCAGTCCAGGCCGCGTTCGCGGATGGTCTGAAGCATGATGGCAGGTTTGTTTTCCGATACGGCACCCGCTTTTCTTTTGAACGGTTTTTCGCGTGAAGTACCAAGGATGGTTCCTCCCAGGTTCAGAAGTCCTGTCAGTGAGTTTTCGTCCAGCGGAACAATGTCATTGTCCAGCAGTCCCCGAAACCCACTATGGATTCCATAAACCTCCATCCCGTAATGGTTGATGGCTGTCTTGCATACCCCTCGAATGGTGGCATTGATTCCCGGACAGTCGCCTCCTGAAGTCAAGATTCCTATCTTCATGTTTTGCTGTATTAATAGATTGTGTGGTAAAGGTAAGAAAAAACTGTATATTTGTCGTGATAGAGGAAAAAATAATGTTCCTGTCTGCTGATTTAGTCAGAAAAAATCTACCTTTGCATCTATCACATATAAGGATTTGAAATTTAAGAAGGAATGAATTCAACAAAGTTAATAGGAAAGATATTTGCTCCCAGACAAAGAGAAATTGACCTTTATGGGACAAAGGCCGAAGAAATTCAGGCCCGTGTATTCCGAAAACTGATACAGAGCGCTTCTGCTACGGAGTGGGGAAAGAAATATGATTTCAGCCAAATCCGGAATTATACAGATTTTCAGCGCGTTCCTATACAGACGTATGAAGATGTAAAAGGTTATGTTGACCGTATGCGCCATGGTGAAAAGGATGTGCTGTGGCCGGGAAAGGTCATCTGGTACGCCAAGTCATCGGGAACAACTAATGATAAAAGTAAGTTTATTCCTGTCAGCCCGGAAGGATTGAAAGGAATCCATTATCGGGGAGGAACAGACGCAGTGGCATTGTACCTCCGTGAGAATCCTGAAAGCCGTTTCTTTTCGGGTAAGGGACTGATATTGGGAGGCAGTCATAGCCCGAACTATAACGTGAAGGACAGTCTGGTGGGTGACTTGTCGGCCATCCTGATTCAGAATATCAGTCCGCTGGTAAACCTGATTCGGGTGCCGAAGAAAGAGATTGCCTTGTTGAGTGAGTTTGAAGAGAAGGTGGAACGCATTGCCAGTACCACGATTCATCAGAATGTGACCAACATTTCGGGAGTTCCTTCCTGGATGCTGGCCGTACTGAACCGTGTGCTGGAGAAAACGGGTGCCAAACATTTGAATGAGGTATGGCCTAATCTGGAGGTCTTCTTCCACGGAGGAGTATGCTTCACACCTTATCGTGAACAGTACAAGCAGCTTATTCCTACAGACAAGATGCATTACATGGAAACGTATAATGCCAGTGAAGGCTTCTTTGGCCTGCAAAGCGATTTGCACGATCCGGCCATGTTGCTGATGATTGACTATGACGTGTTCTATGAGTTTATTCCTTTGGAGGAAATCGATAAGCCGAATCCAACGATTGTACCTTTGTGGGGCGTGGAAGTAGGACGTAACTATGCGGTAGTAATCAGTACCTCCTGCGGTTTGTGGAGATATATCATTGGGGATACGGTGAAATTCACGCAGAAAGACCCATACAAGTTTATTATCTCCGGTCGTACCAAGCACTTTATCAATGCCTTCGGTGAGGAACTGATGGTAGATAATGCAGAAAAAGGGCTGGAAAGAGCCTGCAAGGAAACCGGTGCACAGGTACTGGAATATACGGCAGCTCCTGTCTTTATGGATGCCAATGCCAAATGCCGTCACCAGTGGCTGATAGAATTCAGTGTGATGCCGGACTCGCTGGAGAAGTTTGCCCAGGTGCTGGATACCGCGTTGCAGGAAATAAACTCAGATTATGAGGCTAAACGGCATAAAGATATTACCTTGCAGCGTCTGGAAGTAATCAAGGCTCGTGAAGGCCTGTTCCACGACTGGTTGAAACAGAAAGGAAAGCTGGGTGGCCAGCACAAAGTGCCTCGCCTGAGCAACAGCCGTGACTATATTGAAGAAATGTTGAAACTGAATAACTAAACTATATAGATGAAACCTATACCTAAATATATTGCTTTGTTGCTGGTCATTATCGGGTTTTATGCATGCGCGAGCACGGGTATGCCCGACGGGGGACCGTATGATGAAACACCGCCTAAGTTTGTGCGTGCTACGCCGGAACCCAATGCCACGAACAACAAGCGCAAGAAAATCTCCATTGAATTCGATGAATACATCAAGCTGGACAAGGCATCGGAGAAGGTGATTATTTCGCCTCCTCAGAATGAGGCGCCCGAAGTGAAGGTGAGCGGTCATCGGGTCCTGGTGGAATTTTTCGATACCCTTCGTGAAAATACCACTTATACGATAGATTTTGGTGATGCCATTGTGGACAACAACGAAGATAACCCGTTGGGAAACTTTGCATACGCTTTCTCTACGGGCGAGCATATTGATACGATGGAGGTATCGGGGACGGTGCTGTCGGCTGACAACCTGGAACCGGTAAAGGGTATTCAGGTAGGGCTTCATAAGAATTTGGAAGACAGTGCATTCGTGAAGCTTCCGTTCGACCGTATTTCACGTACTGACAGCCGCGGGCATTTTACCATTCGCGGGGTTGCCCCGGGAAAATACCGCATTTATGCCTTGATGGACGGTAACCAGAACTATTTGTTTGATTCGAAGACAGAGGCCATTGCTTTCCTGGATTCACTGGTAGTGCCTGACATGCGTCCGGCTATGCGTCAGGATACTGTATGGAATGAGTTGGATACCTTGGCTTATGATACGATTTACGAGGTGCATTACACACGCTTCCTGCCCGATAACTTGATTCTTCGTTCGTTTAAGGAAGAGAATCCGATGCAGTATTTGGTGAAGAGCGAGCGCGAACAGTTGAACCGTTTTTCTTTGTATTTCAGTGCCAAAGCGGATACGCTTCCTACCATCAAAGGCTTGGATTTTGATGAGAAGGATGCATTTATCATCGAAAGTAATCCGCGTAACGATACCATCCGTTACTGGATTAAGGATACCGTGATGTGCGAACGTGATACGCTGACCTTCCAGATGGATTATCTGGCTACGGATACGTTGGGACAGCTTGTGCCGAAGACTGATACCTTGCGTATGGTGAACAAGATTGATAAGAAACGCCGTATGGCTTTGGCCGAAGAAGCCCTGAAGAAGGAAGAGAAAGAGCGGAAAAAACGTGCAAAGAAAGGTGATACGCTGAAGGTGGAACCGAAATTCTTTGCGATGTCGGTGGATGCTCCTTCCAGTCTGGACTTGAACCGGAACATCGTGCTGAAATTTGAGGAGCCGGTGGAACATATTGACACGGCGGCCATTCACATGGCTGTCAAGGTGGACTCGCTGTGGGAGGATATACCGTTTATTCTGATGGCAGACTCCGTGGTTCCCCGTCAGTATCAGATTCTGGCCGACTGGCAACCCGGACAGGAATATCAGCTCAAGATAGACTCGTTGGGTATTAAGGGTATTTACGGACTTTATACCAACAAGGTGGAAAACCAGTTGAAGGTGAAGACCCTTGAAGATTACGGTACGCTGTATCTGAATATCGTAGGGGCAGGACCTCATGCCATCGTTCAGTTGCTGAACAGCAGTGACGGAGTGGTGCGGCAGCAGCCGGTGACGGACAAGAATACGTGCGATTTCTATTTCTTGCAGCCCAGTACGAAATATTACATCCGTCTGTTCAATGATGACAATAACAACGGGGTGTGGGATACCGGTAACTACGAAGAGAAACGCCAGCCGGAAGAAGTGTACTACTTTCCGAAAGTGTGGGAAATGAAAGCCAACTTTGAGTTTGAAGAAACGTGGGACATACACGCTGTGCCGCTTGACAAGCAGAAGTTGGACGAGATAAAGAAGCAAAAGCCTGATGAGGCCAAAAAAATCAAAGACCGCAACAAGGAGCGGGCTCGTAAACTAGGAAGAACATGATAAGGAAACTGATTCTTTGCCTTTTCCTTCTGGTAGGAGGGATGGCAGCCAGCGCACAATGTGGTGCAGTGAATGATGCAATCAAGCCAGGAGAAACACTCTCTTATGAGCTGAAGTTTAACTGGAAATTCGTCTGGATTAATGCCGGATGGGCAAAGATGACGGTAAACGAGACGACTTATAACGGTCGTCCATGTTTGAAAACGGACTTACAGTCGTACACCAACAAGAAGATTGACTTCTTTTTCAAGATGCGTGACACGCTGACCTGCATCACTTCGCAGGATTTGGTTCCTCTGTATTTCCGAAAGGGAGCGGAGGAAGGAAAACGCTACACGGTGGATGAGGTGAAATTCAGTTACCAGAACGGAAAGTGCATCGTCGACCAGCAACGCACCTTACGCGGTAATACGGACAAACATCATGACGAGATGCCGGTATGTGTGTACGATATGCTGAGTATCCTCTTGCAGGCCCGTTCGTATGACCCTACAGAGTACAAGCCCGGGCAGAAGATTCTTTTCTCCATGGCTACCGGAAGGGCAGTGGAGAAACAGACTCTGATTTATCGCCGTAAGGAGAATTATAAGGCTGAAAACGGGGTGACGTATCGTTGCCTGGTGTTCTCGCTCGTAGAATATGTGGGAGAAGAAAAGAAGGAAAAAGAAGTCATTACCTTCTATATTACAGACGACCGTAACCACTTGCCGGTGCGCCTGGATATGTACTTGAACTTTGGTTCGGCAAAAGCCTTCCTGACCGATATTAAAGGCAATCGCCACCCGCTGACTTCCATTGTAAAGGAACGGTAAATGTAGAGCTTTCTTCCTTGAAGAGTTTTTGGGAAGGAGCAAGCAAAGGCATACAAAAAATCCTCAACTATTACTACGGGGTAGTTGAGGATTTACTATAAGGTAATTTAGAAGTTACTACGGGGTAATCAAGCGATTACTACGTAGTAATTTTTGTTTCTTCACTGTCTGTTTCTGTCTCTTCTGTAAGCTGGAATGCCGCTTCTTCTGCTTCGGCAATAATCCGTTCCACGTCATCGTATTTCTCAGTAACAGCTGTTTCTTCTTTCACTTCTGTATCAAAAGATTCCGGGTTCTGCTCGTCTGCTTGTACGGGAAGAGTTTCTGCTTCCGCAGTCAATGCATCGGTTGCGTCAGTTGAAGTCGGATTCTCCTCTGCAGCAGCTTGTTCTCGTGCGGCTTTTTCTGCAAAAATCGCGTCAATGAACTGCGGGTCATTCTTGATTTTGTTCAAGGTTTCATGAGCAGCTTCCTGCTGTGATTCTTTCTTGGAATATCCTTTACCTTGCCCAGCGGGAACCTGTTCTACCACGACCTGTGTTTCAAAGACCGGATTCTGTTGCTCGTCGACCGTCTGCTCCAGCAGGTTGAATTCAATGAGGAACTTGTTTTTCTGTCCCCATTCAATCAGTTTCGACTTGAAGTTGACTTCCTTCCGCGACAGCTTCTCCAGATTCAGGTAGGGCTTGATAATACGCTCTTCCATGAAGAACTTACAGGTAGCGTACCCACGGTCCAGATAAATAGCTCCTACGAGCGCTTCAAAAGCATTTCCACACATGTAGCTGTTGTGTGATGACTGCCGTGTGGTGTATTTTATCAGCTTGTCCAGTCCGATTTTTACGGCAATCTGGTTCAATGTTTCTCGTTGTACGATTTTAGAGCGTGTATTGGTCAGAAATCCCTCTCTTTTTCCCTCAAACCGTTTGTACACAATGTCGGCCACTACTGCATCCAGTATGGCATCTCCTAAGAACTCCAGGCGCTCATTGTTCAACAGCCTGCCTTTAGCTTTTACCGAAGACGATTTGTGCAGGAGGGCCTGCTGGTAGATTTCGATGTTTCGCGGATAAAATCCCAGTATCTTATAAAAACAAAGATAAGACTCCTTATCCTTTCGAAAAAGAAGTCTTATCTCATCTAGTATATTGCTAAACACAGTTTATTCAGTGTATTTTTTAATGATTACACATGCATTGTGACCACCAAATCCGAATGTGTTGCTCAATGCAGCACGTACAGTACGCTGCTGTGCCTTATTGAAAGTGAAGTTCAGGTTATAGTCGATGTTCTCATCGTTGTCACCTTCTTCGTGGTTGATTGTCGGAGGTACAATGTCATTTTTTACAGACAGTACGCAAGCAATGGCTTCTACACCTCCGGTTGCACCCAACAGGTGTCCAGTCATAGACTTGGTAGAACTGATGTTCAGTTTGTAAGCATGTTCGCCAAACAAATCCTTGATGGCTTTTACTTCAGAAACGTCGCCTACCGGAGTAGAAGTTCCGTGTACGTTGATATAGTCGATATCTTCCGGTTTCATTCCGGCATCTTCCAGAGCGCTCTGCATAACCAGTTTCGCACCCAGGCCTTCAGGATGAGAGGCTGTTAAATGGTAAGCGTCGCCAGATGCACCTGTACCGGCCAATTCTGCATATATCTTCGCACCACGTGCTTTAGCGTGTTCCAGTTCTTCAAGAATCAAACATCCGGCACCTTCGCCCATTACGAAACCATCGCGGCTGGCGCTGAACGGACGTGAAGCACGTGCAGGGTCGTCATTGCGTGTAGACAGTGCATGCATGGCATTGAAGCCGCCTACTCCTGCTGGGAAGATAGCTGCTTCGGCTCCACCTGTTACAATGATGTTGGCTTTTCCCAAACGGATATAGTTGAATGCATCAGCTATAGCGTTAGAAGAAGACGCACATGCAGAAGTAGTGGTGAAGTTAGGTCCGTGGAAGCCGTACATGATAGAAATCTGTCCGGATGCAATATCTGCAATCATCTTCGGGATAAAGAACGGATTGAATTTCGGTCCGAGGTCGTCTTTTGTTTTCTCGTAACCAGCGACTTCTTCTTCGAAAGTATGAATACCTCCGATTCCGACACCGAGAATCACTCCGACTTTGTTCAAATCTTCTTTTTCTACGTCGATACCGGCATCAGTTACCGCTTCTTTAGCTGCAACTACAGCATACTGAGTGTAAAGGTCCATCTTACGGGCTTCCTTACGGTCAATATGGTCAGCAGCATTGAAGTTCTTCACTTCGCAAGCGAACTGAGTCTTAAATTTTGACGCATCAAAATGAGTAATAGGTCCTGCTCCGCTGACGCCGTTCAGGAGGTTGTTCCAGAATTCCGGAACAGTGTTACCTACTGGAGTCAACGCACCAAGACCTGTTACTACTACTCTTTTTAATTCCATAAAGGTAGAATTAAATTATTTTGCGTTAGCTTCGATGTAAGAGATAGCGTCACCTACAGTCTGGATCTTTTCTGCCTGATCGTCTGGAATAGAGATTCCGAATTCTTTTTCGAATTCCATGATCAATTCTACAGTATCCAAAGAGTCAGCACCCAGGTCGTTAGTGAAGCTAGCAGTTGCAACTACTTCTGATTCTTCTACGCCCAATTTATCTACGATAATTTTCTGTACTTTTGATGCGATTTCAGACATAATTCTAAGTTTTTTTAAGTTTATAAATAATGTAATTTATTGATTTTTCGCTGCAAAGGAATAAATATTTCTGATTCTAAGCAAATATTCAGGCAAATAAATGTTTTTCCTTTGCACATTTTTATACATTCTGTGCACGTAAACTTGTTTTTTTATGCCTTATTCCCTTCGTAAATGATAGTCGCCGCGCAGTTGTTCAAACAGCTCAGGGTGTGCACGCAATTCTTCGCAGTCCTTGTGCGGGTTATATAATTGAAGTACCCTCACATTCTCGTCCTGTGACAAGGTTTGATTCGGATTGTCGGGGAGGGCAATGTGAAAGTCAGCCTGTTTATGGAAGAAACGGCAAAATGCTTCCAATACCATGCGGGTAGCATTGGCTTTTCCGTCGGCTGAATAACCGGCAATGTGAGGTGTGCCGATAAATACCTTGTCGAGCAACTCCTGACTGATGTGTGGTTCGTTTTCCCATACGTCAATGACGGCACCCTTTACAAGACCTTTATTCATTGCTGTGAGCAGTGTCTCTGTATCTACAACTTCTCCACGTGAGGTATTGATGAGGTAAGGGGCTTGTTGTAACTTTTGAAAGAAAGTACTGTCGGCCAGATGGTAGGTCTTATATTTTCCTTCCCGGATGAGGGGGGTATGAAAGGTTAGGATGTTACATTGTTCGGCCAGCGTGTCTAATGAACAGAAACCTTCTTCTCCTTGATCTGCCCGGGGAGGGTCATTCAGTAACACCTTCAATCCGATACGTTGTGCCATCTGCCGGATACGTTCTCCCACATGTCCTACACCGATGATACCTAAGCAAGATTCTTGGAGGTTGATTCCCTTTTCTTTTTGAAGGAGCAGAAGCACGGCGTGAAGATATTGTTCTACAGCCCCTGCATTGCATCCGGGGCAGTTGCTCCAGGTAATCCCGGCTTGCTGGCAATATTCCGTATCAATGTGGTCGAAGCCGATGGTGGCTGTCCCGATAAACCGTACATTGCTTCCTTCCAACAATTCCCGGTTACAGATTGTCCGTGTGCGGATAATCAGGGCATCTGCATCTTTAACGACCTCCGGTGTGAAGGCTTTTCCAGGCAGATAGACCACTTTATCCGCCAGTTGTTCGATGGCTTCGCGGATGTAAGGTATTTTGTTGTCTACGATTACTTTCATCTTTGTCCAAATTGTTGGGTTGCAAAGTTAGCATTTTCCCTGACTGAGTGTATGTAAATTTTGAAAGACTATCAGTTGTTTATTTGTGAAACAATCATTATTTTTGTTTTTCATTATTCACTGTTTAAAAATTGTTGTTATGACTTTTACTGAATTATGCCGTCCTATTTTCGAGCAGGCTATCAATGATTATCATAAGACGGATAATGTGGATGCTCCTATTAATAATCCATATCCGTTGAAGAGTATTGAATATTATTTGTATCTGAAAAACTGGATTGACACTGTGCAATGGCATTTTGAGGATATTATTCGTGACCCTCATATCGATCCGGCAGAAGCATTGGTGTTAAAGCGCAGAATTGACAAGTCTAATCAGGATCGTACTGACTTGGTGGAATTGATTGACAGCTACTTCCTGGATAAATATAAAGATATTACTCCTTCTTCTGAAGCCACAATTAATACGGAAAGTCCCGCATGGGCTATTGACCGCCTGTCTATCTTGGCTTTGAAGATTTATCACATGCGTAAGGAAGTGGAACGTACAGATACAGATGAAGTTCATCATAAACAATGTGAGACGAAACTTGCCGTGTTGTTGGAGCAACAGAAAGATTTGTCATTGGCCATTGACCAGCTGATTGCAGATATTGAAGCTGGACGCAAGTATATGAAAGTGTACAAACAGATGAAGATGTACAATGATCCGGCATTAAATCCGGTATTGTACGGAAAGAAATAATCAGACTCTTTTTTGACTATGGCAAAGATTCTGGTCATTCGTTTTTCAGCACTGGGAGATGTGGCAATGACAGTCCCAGTGCTTTGTTCTTTTGCGAATTCTTTTCCTCAGCATCAGGTCGTGGTGTTAAGTCGCCTTAATATGGCTGCATTGTTTACGCAGGTTCCGTCCAATGTCTCGTTTCGGGGTGTGGATGTGAAAAAAGAATATGCCGGAATCAAAGGATTGCTTCGCCTGTTTTCTCTTCTCAAGCATGAACAGTTTGACTTTGTAGCCGATTTGCATGGAGTATTACGTAGTCGTTTTCTCTCTTTCTGCTTTAAACTCAGTGGAGTGAAAGTGGCATGCATAGATAAAGAGAGAGGTAAAAGGAAGAAACTGACGGCTGTTGAAAATAAAGTTTTGACTCCACAAACTACTTCTTTTGAACGCTATGCACTGGTGTTTAAACAATTAGGATTTTCATTTCCTCTTTCTTTTCATTCTATTTTTGGGAATGAAAAGGGAAATATCGAAAATATACGCTCGGTTGTGGGGTATAAGGAAGTACATGATAAATGGATTGGAGTAGCTCCGTTTGCTGCTCATCAGGGAAAGGTGTATCCTATCGAACTTCAAGAGCAGGTTGTACGTTCTCTTTCCAGTAGGGAAAATGTAAAGCTGTTTCTTTTTGGCGGAGGCAAGAAAGAAGTGGCACAATTAGAACAATGGCAACAAGCCTATCCACGAGTGGTATCCGTAGCTGGCAAATTAAAGATGGCAGAAGAATTAGCGTTAATGAGTCATCTGGATGTGATGCTTGCAATGGACTCCGGGAATATGCATTTGGCATCGTTAGTAGGGACTCCGGTCGTTTCTGTATGGGGAGCGACACATCCTTATGCAGGATTTATGGGATGGGGACAGAGTGAAAAGAATGCGGTACAGATAAGTTTGCCTTGTCGCCCTTGCTCTATTTTTGGGAACAAACCATGTATGCGAGGTGATTATGCTTGCTTAAGGCAGATTACTCCGAATCAGATTATAGAAAAAGTGGAGAGTCTTTTATGACTCTCCACTTTTTTATTGTTTATAGCGACTGCATATCATGGAGCCGTTTGTAGTATCCGTTTTTCTGAATCAGTTCATCGTGCGTGCCTCGTTCTACAATTTCACCTTCATAGAGTACGCATATCTCATCTGCATTTTTAATTGTTGATAACCGGTGGGCAATAGCAATTGTGGTACGGGTTTTCATGAGTCTTTCCAATGCCTCTTGTACCAGACGTTCAGATTCCGTATCAAGGGCAGAAGTTGCTTCGTCCAGAATCAGAATCGGAGGATTCTTCAAGATAGCCCGTGCAATGCTGATACGCTGACGTTGTCCGCCGGAAAGTTTGCTTCCGCGGTCGCCGATATTGGTATTGTATCTCTCCGGCTTTTCCATGATGAAATCGTGTGCATTGGCGATCTTGGCTGCTTCAACGACCTGTTCCATGGTTGCTCCTTCCACTCCAAAAGCGATGTTGTTGAAGAAAGTATCATTAAACAAAATAGCTTCCTGGTTGACATTCCCAATCAAACTGCGCAGGTCGTGAATGGCTACTTCCTTGATGTTGGTTCCGTCGATGGTGATTTCTCCCTGCTGTACGTCGTGATAACGTGGAAGCAAATCTACTAATGTGGATTTGCCGGAACCGGACTGGCCTACCAGAGCCACGGTCTTGCCTTTTTCTACTGTCAGGTTGATATGTTTCAGAATTTCTTTCTTTTGGTCATAGCTGAAAGAAATATCTTTAAATTCAATCTTTTCTTTTACTTCCTTCAAAGGCTGTGGGTGTACAGGGTCCTGAATCGTATTTTCTGCTTTCAGAATCTTGTCAATACGTTCCATAGAGGCTAATCCTCTCGGAATGTTATAGCTTGCCTTGGAAAATTCCTTGAGCGGATTGATAACACTATATAGAATGACCATGTAGAATATAAAGGTAGACGCATTGATAGAGGAGTGGTTCGATAAAATTAGAGAACCTCCGAACCAAAGCACAGCCACAATAAGCAATGTTCCTAAAAACTCACTCATAGGGTGTGCAGATGACTGGCGGATAGCAACCTTGTTTACCGCATCACGATAGTCATTGCAACATTTCTCAAACCGTGCCGTCATTTTCTTTTCTGCAATAAATGCCTTGATGATGCGTAATCCTCCCAAGGTTTCTTCCAACTGTGACATGGTGTCGCTCCAGCGGTTCTGTGCATCTAACGACTGACGTTTTAGGGCGCGTCCCACTTTTCCCATGACCCATCCCATGGTAGGCAGTACAAGGATGGTAAATAAGGTCAATTGCCAGCTGGTGACAATGAGAGTTGCAAAATAAGAAATGATTAAAATCGGATTCTTCAACAGCATGTCCAGTGAACTGGTGATAGAGGTTTCTACTTCGTTCACATCTCCACTCATACGGGCAATGATGTCGCCTTTCCGTTCTTCTGAAAAGAATCCCAAAGGAAGCGACACTACTTTCTTATATACTAAAATGCGAATGTCCCTTACTACTCCGGTTCGTAGAGGAATCATAATGGCCGATGAACCAAAATAGCAGGCTGTTTTGAGCAAAGTCATTCCTGCGAGGAATAAACCGAGGAAAAGTAAGGTAGTGGCAGGGCCAAAACTATCAATCAGTTGTGTGGTATAATAGTAGAAATTGTTGGTAGCTACCTCTTTGAAATCAGCGCTTCCCCATTCCATCAGCTGATATACACTTCTGTTCTCTCCGGTCTTGAACAAGATATTTAATATCGGAATCAATAGTGAGAAAGAAAAAATATTGAAAACAGCGGACAATACGTTCAGAAGTATTGACCATCCCAAGAACTTTTTGTACGGTGCTACAAAGCGCCGCATCAGTTGAAAGAATTCTTTCATCATGGTAGTTGAGTGTTTGAAATAATAGACAAAGATAATGTAAATCTGCAAGTTTAACTTGATAAACCTTCTGAAAAAGCAGGAATTTTGTAGTTTTGCAATGTTTTATAAAAAGAGATTCCATGAAATTTGCATATTATCTGGTTTTTGCGTTGTGGTATTTATTGTCACTGTTGCCATTGCGGGTACTTTATTTCTTTTCTGATTTTCTGTATATCCCTTTATATTATGGAGCTCGTTATCGGCGAAACATTGTCCGTAAGAATTTAGTGGGTTCATTTCCGGAGAAAAGTCAGGAAGAAATAATACGCATTGAAAAGAAATTCTATCATTTCTTTTGTGATTATATGGTGGAAACCATTAAGCTGTTTTCCATGTCGAAAAAACAGATTATGCGTCGGATGACATTCAGTGGGGTAGAAGATATGAAAGCCGATTTGGAGAAAAATAATGTCAATTTTGGCTTTATGTATTTAGGGCATTACTGTAACTGGGAGTGGATAGCCTCAATGGCTTACTGGACAGGTGACGATATATTGTGCACTCAAATTTATCATCCTCTTTACAATAAAAATTTTGATAAGTTATTTTTACGCTTGCGTAACCAGTTTGGTGGGGAGTGTATTCCCATGCGAGAAACCTTGCGGCGTATCATTACATTAAAACGGGAGCACCAGAAAACATTTGTAGGCTTTATTGCCGATCAGTCACCAAAGTGGAACAGCATTCATCATTGGGTGCCTTTCCTGCATCGTGAGACTCCTATCTTTATCGGCACGGAACAAATTGCCAAGCAGGTAGGGGCTGTGGTATATTTTACAGATGTAAAACGGATAAAAAGAGGGTACTATCATTGTGAACTGAAACGAATGACAGTACATCCTCAAGAGCTACCCGATTACCAGCTTACAGATATGTATGCCCGTATGCTGGAAGAAATGATTCAGCGGGAGCCTGCTTATTGGCTTTGGAGTCATAACCGCTGGAAACGGACGAAAGAAGAGTGGGAACGCAGACAATCACAAGTATAATTTATATTCTATTCTTTTTTATCCATGTTCTGATGCTGTTCCAATAGATGACAAAATGTAGCTTGATAAGAAATTTAATTTTATCCCAGCCTTTGTCCAATTCCCGAATCACTTGGATGTTTTCTTTTAGTCCGGCTATTCGGTGCGTATTGGAAATGCCGGTACGGTCGTATACAGAAATTACAATGGGAATATGTTGGAATTTTTTCTTTGTCAGATAGCAAAATTTAAAGAAATAGAAATCGGCCGACATTTTGAAACGTGTGTCATAAGGATACTGTTTCATCAGTTCTGTACGAACGAAAACTGCTTGATGGCAAAAGAACATCCGTTGTTTGTTACATGGCTCTAGTGCTTTTTTGATAACTCTTTCATTACCTCTGAGTGTAAAGATATCTCCGTAAAGAATATCTTGTTCTTTATTCTTTGTAAAAGGAAGAACCTTTGTCAGGACATTTGTTTCTGCGAAAACATCCCCTGCGTTTAAAAAAAGAATCCATTCTCCTTTTGCATGTGAGATACCTTTATTCATACCCTGATAGATGCCTCCATCAGGTTCTGAGCACCAGAATGCAAGATGTTGTGCATATTTTTTGATGATTTCTACTGTTCCGTCAGTAGATCCTCCATCGATGATGATATATTCTGTATCATGGTAGTCTTGCTGTAATACACTTTTAATTGTTTTTTCAATAAGTGAACAGCAATTATATGATACAGTAACAATTGTAAATAGGGCTCTTTGAGGATTACTGTTCATGCCTTTTTTAATTTCTTGATGAATAGAAGAAGTTTGTTCAAAAGAGAATTCTTCCAGCTATGAGCACAGAGGTGAATAGCGTATGACGCTGGTGTCACTTCGTGTTTGTTCCCAGCAAAAATTTCGGAGCGGAAGATATGCATATTACCTTTCAGATCTTGGTCTTTGTCTAAATATAAGAATCCATATTTTTCTGCCAGTTGTGCATAAATCAAAGGGGCGAACATGTCGGCCGATAAGTCCTTGGAGAATTGTTTATGAACATACCAGTCTAACACATCTTTTACAAACGGACACTGAGGTTCTGCTCCCATGACTGCTGCTTGAATCTGCATACCGGAAATATAGTCGTCACCAATTCGTTTCCCTTCAGGACTTATTCTATGGATAGATCCGGTCTGCTCCAGTTGGCTGGGATGATATTCCAAGCTGGAAAAGAATGAATAATGTAGAAAGTCGTCGAATCTTTTTAGAATTTTTACATCTGAATCCAGATAGATACCTCCTTCAGTGTAAAGGGCATACATACGGATATAATCTGCAGCGAAGGCCCATTTACGGGCTTTTACTGCTTCTTGTACATATACTGGTGCAGAAGAAACATCGAATGTTTCCATGTTCCAAAGTTTTATTTCGTAGTCCGGCATGACTTTTTTCCAGGTTTTCATGCACTTTCGAATTTTTTCAGGATATGGGTCGCCACTTAGCCAGCAAAAATGTATGATTTTAGGTATCATAGTTTTATCTTTTAAATAATCGTTTTATCTTTTCTTTTCTTGCATGTTTTTGTTCCAGTTTTTGTAGGTAACCTGTGGTGTGTGCAAGTGTTTCTTCTTCATCCCATTTTCTTTGCCGTGCATATTCTCTAACCATAAACTCAAATAAATCTCTTCGGTGCGTAATAGTACTTAGATTTTTGAGACATACTTCTTTGGGAGGGCATGTATCAAAAAAGAGAGAACGGTTAATATCGATTACCTGAAACTGATAATGCGCTTCTTCTTTCGATTTCCGAAACAGGAAGTTACCGAAATTCAAATCTCCATGTACAATACCTTTCTGGTGCATGGAGACAATTAGTGACACTAAGTCTGTAGCAAGTGTTTTGTCGTAATCTTCTTTAGGTACCAGAAAAGGGAAGGCCGGAGGGTCTGGGCATGCTGTACAAATAAAATATCCGGTAGTGAACAGTCCGTGTTCATATGTTTCAAGAAAAGCAATCTCATGAGGAGTTTCTATCCCGCGTTTTCTGAAGATTCCGGCATAGCGAAAGGCTCTTTCTGCTTTGGTACTGCGAAAGAATGTATATGCAATCTGTTGAAAGAAATTAACTCGTTTGAATCGTTTGGCAACGACTGGTGTGCCTTGAATAATGAAACGGCGTACTAAGTTTCTGCCTGAATAGACAATCTCTCCTTGTTCCTCGTCGAACATACGTGGAATATCAAAGAGTTCTTTTGCCATGTATTGATAATCTGGAGAAATTTCTATTTTCATATTGTTTTTTCTTCTGTAAGTGAGCGATACAAGTTCATCAATTCTTCTGCTTGTCTTTGTTCTGAAAAACGGGTAACGTATTTCAAGCCTTGTTCTATCATGTGCTGTCTCTTCTCCGGGTGATTCAGTAAACTGCAGATTGCTTTTGTCATGCCTTCTTTATCGTCTGGATGTACGTAGAGAGAATCTGGCCCGCCTGCTTCTTCCAGGCAAGAACCGGTGGCAGCAATGACGGGTATAGCAGAATGAAGAGCTTCAATAATGGGAATTCCAAAACCCTCAAATCGGGAAGGGTAGACAAAAATTTCTGCCTGTTGGTAAATAGCTGGTAGATACTGGAAGGTTACATCATGAAGAAGATGCACACGTTTTTCCAGTCGATGGTTTTTGATAAACTCATCAATCTGGTTGGTATAGTTAGTACGTTTTCCCACTAAAACCAAGTGTATATCTTCTGGTATTCCGGGCATGGACTTTACAGCTAATAATGCATTTTTTCTTTCTTCTATACTCCCGACACAGAGAATGTATTTTGCAGGAAGATGATATTTTTTTCTAGCCTCTTGCTTAAGCTGCTCTGTTGCCGGATGGGTAAATACTTCATCACATCCTTGATAAATAACATGAATCTTATCTGCATCAATGCCGAAATAGTGTATAATATCCCGTTTGGTACATTGACTGATGGCAACTATGGCATTTGCATCTTGGCATGCCTTCCTGAATTTATACGTATAAATGAAACGGTCAATGGGTGGATAACATTGTGGATAGCGCAGAAAAATTAAATCATGGATGGTTACTACGCTTCGGGTGTGAGTTGCTTTCCGGATATTGAGTGGAAGCTCATTACTGAGACCGTGATAAATAGTGATGTGATCTTTCTCCAGGCTACGGGTGATGCCGATGGAGCGCCAGGCAGAGCGGCACTTTTTCCATAATCCTTTGGGAGAGATGCAGGAAAGCGAAGGACATGCGGTAAGCAAGTGATTGAATCGAGGATTGGAACGGATATGCGGAGCGTAAAGGAAATATTCGTTTTCTGGATAGAAACGATAAAGAATCTCAATCAGGTAACGGCTGTAGTTCCCTAATCCGGTAAAATTTTGTACGGCTCGCTTGGCATCAAATCCTATCCTCATATTAAATATATAATGGTTACGAATTTTACAAAGGTAGGCTTTCTTCTCTATTTTACCAATTGAATGTGAAAATCATTTGTTTTTGCAGGTAAAAAAGATAAAGACTACGTTCCTTTTTGTGCTTTTCAAAGGCTTTTAGTATACTAAATTCTCAAAAGACTATGTAATTCATTCTTTTTGTGTAGCTTTGCGAAAAGCATGAATATAAATTAAAATAATTGTTGGGCTGTAATGAAAAAGTATGATTATTTGATTGTAGGAGCCGGACTGTTTGGAGCAGTTTTTGCTCGTGAAGCTACCCGGGCAGGGAAAAACTGTCTGGTAATAGACAGACGTTCCCATAAAGGAGGGAATGTATATTGCGAGGATGTAGATGGGATTCACGTGCATAAGTATGGTGCTCATATTTTTCATACAGACAATAAAAATGTCTGGGACTATGTAAATGCATTGGTTCCATTTAATCATTTTATTAATTCACCGTTGGCACGTTTTCGTGATAGATTGTTTAATTTGCCGTTTAACATGAATACCTTTTATCAACTGTGGGGAGTAGTGACTCCTGCGGAAGCTAAAGAAAAGATAAAAGAACAATGTGCGGCATACAGTCATATCGTGACTCCGGCTAATTTGGAAGAGCAGGCTTTGAAATTGTGTGGAAAAGATGTATACGAATGCCTGATAAAGGGATATACCGAGAAACAATGGGGACGTTCAGCCAAAGAGTTGCCAGCGTTTATAATTCGTCGGGTTCCTTTCCGCTTTGTGTATGATAATAATTACTTTAATGATCGTTATCAGGGAATTCCTGAAGGTGGATATAATAAATTAATCGATGCTTTGCTTGAAGGCATTGAGGTTCGATTAAATACTGATTTCTTTACTGAACGTACTCACTGGGAAGAAGTGGCAGACCGTATTTTATTTACTGGGTGTATTGATGAATATTTTGACTATCAATGCGGACATCTGGAATATCGTAGTCTGCGATTTGAAGAAAAAATACTGGAGGTAGAGGATTTCCAGGGAAATGCGGTAGTGAATTATACAGCTCGGGAGATTCCTTATACCCGTGTTATTGAGCATAAGCATTTTGAATACGGAAAGCAACCGCATACGGTCATTACCTATGAGTATCCGGATACGTATGAACCAGGTAAAGAACCTTATTATCCGGTCAATGACGAGAAGAATGGAGCTATGTATCGCAGGTATCAGGAACTGGCTTTACAGTGTAAGAATGTGATATTTGGCGGCCGATTGGGGCAATATACTTATGCAGATATGGATGATACGGTTGCTTCGGCATTGGAATTATGGGAAAAAGAATGTAATCGATAAATGTATGAGAAATTGTTATTTGTCACGCAACTATAAAGGAGTAGACGGAGCTGGGAACAAGGCAAAAACCGATATAGAGCAGATTATGGAGTCAAATGGTTTTGTAAACGTCGGTTTACGTCAGACGCGTTACACAAACTCCATACTCGCTTTTCTGGCCACATTAGCAGGTGTGCTGAAACTTCCTTTTTCTCTGAGAAAAGGTGATAGGCTCGTAGTGCAATATCCACTTAAAAAGTATTTTACACTGGTGTGCCAGATAGCTCATTGTAAAGGTGCTAAGGTAGTTGTTGTCATTCATGATTTGGGTAGCTTTCGTCGTAAAAAGTTGACGGTAGCCCAGGAAATTCGTCGATTAGGTCATGCTGATTATATAATAGCTCATAATTCTCGGATGAAACAGTGGCTGTTGGATAACGGATGCAAGGTTCCTTTAGGAGTACTTGAGATTTTTGATTATCTTTCAGAAACTACAGCCTCCTCTCATTTGGTTCCCTCACAACCTTACGGAGTAGTATATGCAGGAGCATTGAATCCTCGAAAAAATACTTTTTTGTATGAAGTGGGTAATTATGTTCATTCTTATAAATTTAATTTATATGGTAATGGATTTGATTTGGAAAAAGCACAGGGAAAAGAGCATTTTAATTGTAAGGGATTTGTTCGTTCTGATGAGTTGATTGCCACGGCGGAAGGAGATTTTGGCTTGGTCTGGGATGGTTTCTCTGTAGATGCCTGTACTGGTAATTTTGGAGAATATTTGAAATACAATAATCCACATAAGACCTCTTTATATATTCGCTGTGAATTACCTGTGATTATTTGGGACCAGGCTGCCCTTTCTGATTTTGTTCGCTCTAACGGTATCGGGATTTGTATATCCTCGTTGGCCGAATTGGATACAATATTATCTTCATTAACTCCTGCGCAATATGCAAAGATGAAGCAGAATACTGTAGAAATAAGTAAAAGATTAAGTCAGGGGTATTATATAACAAAGGCATTGTCGGAAGTAGCATTTTAAAGAATGGTAAAAGAAACAATACACATAGCTTGCAATATAGATACTTCTTATGTGAAGTATTGTATAGTCATGCTGACATCTTTATTTGAGAATAATCAGAATGTTAGTTTTCATATACATGTGATTACCGAAGATTTATCAAATGAATGTAGAAGTCAGATGGTGGAGTTTGTTGAAAATAAATATCACCAAAGAGTGGAATTTTATTATGTAGATATGGATTTGGTAAAGGATTGTCCTCGATATGCGGAAGGTTCTCATATCTCTTTGGCTGCTTATTATCGTATATTTCTAGGTAACTTATTGCCATTGAAAATACATAAAGTCTTGTATCTGGATTGTGACTTGGTTGTTGTGGGCTCAATAGAAAAACTTTGGAATACAGATTTGAAGACTTTTGCAGTAGCTTGTGTAGAGGATATGTGGAGTGGTAGGGAAGAAATTTATACACGTTTGCACTATCCTTCATCAGATTCGTATTTTAATTCTGGGGTATTATTGGTTAATTTAGACTATTGGAGAGAAGAGGGATTGATGTCTAAAGCGCTTGATTATATCTCCAAAAACGGAAGTAAGTTGGTCTTTTATGATCAGGATGTTTTAAACGCTTTACTTCATGATTGTAAGTTGTTTTTACCGTTCCGTTATAATGTACAAGATGGCTTCTTGCGTCGCAAACGTCGCATTCGTCCGGAGTCAATTGTAGCGTTGGACCAAGAATTGCTCCACCCTGTTATTATACATTATACGGGAGGGAAGAAACCCTGGCAATATAAATCTCAGCATCCTTATAAAGGCCTTTATTTCCACTATCTGGATTTAACTCCGTGGAAAGGCGAGCGTCCCGTAGTGCCTTTTTCATATAAGTTGAAAAGAGTATTTGATCAATTATTGTATTTTATGAGGTTAGCAAGACCTAAATATAGAAAATGTATAGAATTATGTCCAAAGAACTCATAACAGTAGTGACAGTTTGTTTTAATGCAGGACAAACTATTGCTAAAACTATGCAAAGTGTGTTGAACCAGACTTATCGCCCGTTGGAGTATATATTGGTAGATGGAAAATCAACGGATAACACATTAAATATTATTTATGAATTGGAACCTTTGTTTCAGGAAAAAGGGATTGCTGTGCGAATTGTATCCGAAAAAGATAAAGGTATTTTTGATGCAATGAACAAAGGTGTTAAATTAGCCAATGGGCGTTGGGTGAATTTTATGAATGCTGGTGACGTTTTTTATAATGATAAAACAATTGATTTTGTATTTTCCCATGAAATACCAATGGAAGTAAAACTTGTATACGGAGATACTTTGAGGCAGAAATCATATGCTGTAGTTGCCGCAAAAGGGAATATACCAGAAGTGACTCCAAAACTCATGCCTGCTTGCCATCAGTCAATGTTTACGGATGTAGATGAATTGAAGTCTCATCCCTTTGATTTATCTTATCGCTTATCTGCTGACTATAATTTCGTATATAATCTGTACAAACGAGGTGAAAAGATGCTATATATTCCTGTTAATATATCTTTTTGTGAGGCTGTGTATGGGGTTTCATCTGTAAATAAGATTGCTGTTAAGAAGGAGTGTGCACGGATTCGTGGGGTCGATCATACTTTAACTTGGAAAATAAAGATTCTTGGAAAGCAGGTTGAGTATGGAATTAAACAAATAATAGAATACCTTATACCGGCTTCTTTCCTGAAGGAGATGAAAATACGTAATCGAAAACGTTTAGAGCATAGAAAATAATTATTTTGAAATTAACATATGATATAGTGTACGGACACCTTTATTTGTGTATTGTGCGTGTTTATTCTTATAGCTGAGTTTATGAAAGATTTGTTGCTCACATAATGTCTTGAAAGAGTTTGCGTTGTATGCTTTGTTCATCATATTTTCAAGGTCAAAAATTTGAGAATGGTCTGTAGGGATGGAGTTCAGACTTCTTCTGACAGAAGCCAGATTTGTTTTAGCGATTGAGATGACATAATCAATTAAAAAGTAATCTAAAAGCTTGTTCTCTTTTTCCCAATATTGGAAGAATAATTCGCGTGCAAAACTGCATAGTACTCCTTGAGGAGAACTTCCTAAAATAAATCCCATCCATTTTGCTTGAGAAATGTTATCTGTATCAATATTGGCTGCCACTGTAAATAACGGTTCTTGAAAAACTTTTTCAGGGATGGGTTGGCTAACATATACAGTCGCATCTACCCATAAGCCTCCATGCTCATAGAGCAGGCACATACGGAGAATATCAGAAAAATGAGTAAATGAGATTTTTCCTTTCTGAACTTTTTGTAGAATGTAATCCGGGATAGTAACATATTTTGATATGTTTTCTTGTGTAATAAGGTGAACCGGATGATTGCCAGCATGTGAGCATAAAGATTGAAAGCAACTTTGTACTATAGGTGGCATCGCATTTTCTCCTTGCCACCAGCAAACCCATATAGGTGCTTGATTGGAGGCTGGGGGTATTTCTTCTTTTTGTGTGTATTTTAGAATGAGATTTTGATAATTTGTTTGAAGATAATGCAAGATTGCCTGTTGTTTCCGTTCTCGACGTATATCACGGGTACTTTTACTGCCAAAGTGTGGAAGTATAGCCATGACGTATACATTGCGGATACCTGCTACACTCCATACATTTGAGATGTCGCGTATCCTTTGTTTAATCTTTCGTATTAACTTTATCTTCATGAGATTTTTCTTTATTGTGTTTATACTCCTCAATCCGTTTCATATACTCCTGGTCTTTTTTGCTGTTTCCCGGCTGGAAGTTCAAGTGCTCAGGAATATTTTTCCCATGATCAATAATCATTGGCTTGACTCCGGATTTTACAATATCTAACGAGTCGTATAAATTACCGGCAGGTACCTCGTAGGTGCTCATGCTGAGGGTATCTCCGTGAATACGGATATACTGGTAATACCGGCTTTCAATACCATATTTATCGAAACGCTGGTCGAATGTAATTCTATAGCTTTTGGGGGAGCAGTGACTGACAGTGTAAACTGGAGGTGTTGCATTTCCCTGTTCATTGTGAAGCGTCATTCGGGCATAAGCGTGTTCATGGCCTTGCAGGACGAGGTCCACATTGTATTTTTGGATAAGTGAGTTGAAAATCGTTTTTTGTGCCAGATTGTTGTATTTGCCTTTGACGGAATATAATGGATGATGCAAGACTACAATTTTCCATCGTGCATCACTCGCCTGAAGTTCTTTTTCCAGCCATTTCTTTTGTGACCACAGGTAAAAGAACTCCCGGTTACTGTCGAGCAAAAAGAGTTGCAGGTCATTATACCTGAGTGTGTACACTTGATTGTCGCCTACCATGGAGTCTTGAAAGTAGGAGAATACCAATGGGAAACGACGTTCCAGTTTGCGGATGGCATATTTCAGATATTCATGATTACCGGTTACATTTAAAACAGGATAGTGCTGCCCGATGGAATCAAGACCAGAGAATGTTTCTGCCCAGTATGAATCCATAGGACGTTCAGTCAGGTCACCTCCAAAGACAAAGAATTCTGTTTTGGGATGTGCTTGCAATGCTTCTTTCAGATACTGATTGGCTTTTCCGTTTATAGTATCTTGTACGTCGCCTACATAGATGAAGGAGTAATCGTTACGGGTGGTCTGGTTGTAGGTTTGGAAATTGTACCATGGGGAATATTTTCCGTCGTTACTTACTCGGTAGCTGTAAAAGGTAGCTGGTTTAAGTGAGCGTAAGCGGGCTGTGTAATAGGCAGCTTTGCCGCTACGTGACTGGAACACTTCTCCTTTTGCTTCTATCCGTAAAGTATCTTTGGCCAAAGTGTCGATTAACTCTACAAAAGATGAAGAGGCAACTACAGAATCGTATTGCCAGCTGATGTTACGTGAAAGTTCTTCTTTGTCTCCAAATGTCAACAGTACTCTTCCGGGAGCGTTGAGTGGTAGATAAGCCGGTTCTTCCGGATTACCAAACCATACATGCCAGCGGGAATGAACCCAAAAACCTAATACAAGTAAAATGAGGACGGAGATTCCAAGGGTGATACGTTGTTTTTTCTTCATCTTTGTTTGGTTTAGAAGGCAAAGATACGAAGTTCTCCAAATTTATCGTTATTTTTGCCGTTCAGTATTTATAAAAAGGTGAGAAATGATGAAGAAAGATTTGTTTTCCAATGTATTGTCACTGGTTTGGAATTTATTGCTTGTTTATGTATGTTATACATTAAGCCGGCTGGTGTTTCTATGTGTAAATTGGGATACATTTAGCGAGCACTTGACTTTTGGATATGCCATGAGCCTTTTCGGGGCAGGTATTATTTTTGATACTACTGCCATCCTTTATAGTAATGCTTTATTTATTTTGTTGTTCTTGTTTCCTTTACATTGGAAAGAGACTCCTGTATTTTATAAAATTGTACGCTGGGTGTTTGCCAGTGTAAACACCTTCTTCCTGATAACCAATCTAATAGACTGTGTGTATTTCCGTTTTACCGGAAGACGTACTACGATGACGGTTTTGCAGGAATTTCGGAATGAGGGAGACGGAAAATTAACTTCTATTTTTTTAGATGAGTTTGCTACCTATTGGTATCTGGTGTTGTTGGCTGCTGTGCTGTTTTATGTAATATATAAGCTGTATCGCTCGCCTAAGGTTCCTGTGAAACAGAAAATGCCTTATTATGTGGTACAACTGGTAACTTTGTTGATTGCTATTCCTTTTACAGTGTTTGGTATGCGTGGAGGTATGACTACCGCTACTCGTCCTATTACCTTGAGTAATGCCAATCAATACGTCGAACGTCCTTTGGATGCGGGTCTGGTGTTAAATACACCGTTCTCTTTGTTCCGCACGTTGGGGAAAGCGACGTTTGTCATTCCTGATTATTTGCCTGAGGCAGAAGCTGTGGCAGCTTATTCTCCAGTACATTTCCCTGCCGATTCAACTGCTTTCCGTCCGATGAATGTCGTGGTAATTATCTGGGAGGGATTCAGTAAACAACATGTAGGCTCATTGAATCCTCAGCTGGAAAACGGGGCTTACAAGGGTTATACTCCTTTTATTGATTCATTGCTGGCAAAGAGTCTGACTTTTCAGTATTCATATAGCAATGGCCGCAAGAGTATTGATGGAATGCCGTCGGTATTGTCGTCTATACCAAGCTTTGTAGAACCGTTCTTTTTGACTCCTTCGGCTTTGAATGATGTATCCAGCATTGCTGGTGAGTTGACCAAAAACAAGGGATATTCATCTGCTTTCTTCCATGGCGCGATGAACGGTTCAATGGGTTTCCAGGCTTTTGCCCGTTCCGTGGGTTTCCAGAAATATTTTGGTCGTACCGAATATAATGAGGACCCGAATTACAATGGCGATGCGGATTTTGACGGGACTTGGGCTATTTGGGATGAAGAATTCTTGCAGTTCTATTGTGACCGGATGTCGGAAATGAAAGAGCCTTTTGTCACATCTGTGTTTACGGCCACCTCTCATGGTCCTTTTGATTTGCCTGAACGTTATAAAGGCAAATTTCCTACGGGAGATGATCCTTTATTTGAAACGGTGGCTTATTCTGATTATGCCATTCAGCGATTTTTTGAAAAGGCCGAAAAGCAGCCTTGGTTTGAAAATACGTTGTTTGTAATTACGGCAGACCATACCAGTGGAAACTGCTATCCGGAGTATGTGACAGATTTAGGTTATTATAATGTGCCTGTCATTTTTTATGCCCCTGGGCTTCCAGAGTTGAAGGGTTTGGATAAAGAGAAGATAGTAGACCAGATTGATATTATGCCTACAGTGTTGGGCATACTTGGCTATGATCGCCCTTATGTGGGCTTTGGGCAGGATGCACTTCATACATCTGCTTCAGAGAAGTTTGCTGTAAATTATTTGCCTTCAAGTGGCATCTACCAGTTCCTGAAAGGTGATTATCTGATTCAGTTCGACGGAGAAAAAGTGATTCATGCCTATCGTTTCCGTACAGACGTACTGATGAAGGACGATGTGAAAGACAGCATGCCGCAGGAAGTGCGGAAAGAAATGGAAACCCAGTTGAAGTCAATTATCCAGCAGTACATGCAGCGGATGAACAACAATGAGCTGGTTTATAGAGAATAACTTAAAACAGCATATAAAAAGCAAACCGGACTTTCACAAGGCGAGAACCTCTGAAAGTCCGGTTTACTTTTTATATAAAGAATGAATTAGTTCTTGTTGGCACGTTTACGTTCCGTTTCGTCCAAAATGACTTTACGCATACGCATGCTCTTCGGAGTTACTTCCACGTATTCATCTTCCTTGATGTATTCCAGTGCTTCTTCCAGTGAGAAGATAACCGGCGGAATGATACGGGCCTTGTCGTCAGAACCAGAAGCACGCATGTTGGTCAGCTTCTTTGATTTAGTTACGTTAATCACCAGGTCGTTTTCATGAACGTGTTCACCTACCACCTGTCCGGCATATACTTCGTCTTGCGGATAGATAAAGAACTTACCGCGATCCTGCAGCTTGTCGATGGCGTAAGCAAAGGCAGTTCCTGATTCCATGGCAATCATTGAACCGTTGGTACGGCGAGGAATGTCACCCTTGAATGGCTGGTATTCCTTGAAACGGTGAGCCATGATGGCTTCTCCCTGAGAAGCAGTCAGCACGTTGGTACGCAGACCGATGATACCGCGTGACGGCATGTCAAATTCAATGTTTACACGGTCGCCCTGAGTTTCCATGGATACCATTTCACCTTTACGGCGGGTTACCATATCAATCATCTTGCTGGCAAATTCTTCGGGCACGCTGATGGTCAGTTCTTCAATCGGTTCGCATTTCACACCGTCGATTTCCTTGAAGATAACCTGCGGCTGTCCTACCTGAAGTTCGTAGCCTTCACGACGCATGGTTTCAATCAATACAGACAAGTGGAGCACACCACGTCCGGAAACAATCCATTTTCCGTCTTCGTTTTCCGTCTTGCGTACGCGCAGCGCCAGGTTCTTGTCCAACTCTTTCATCAGACGGTCGTGGATGTGACGTGAAGTCACGTATTTTCCTTCCTTACCGAAGAACGGAGAGTCGTTGATGGTGAACAGCATGCTCATGGTCGGTTCGTCGATGGCGATAGGTGGCAGCGGTTCCGGATTTTCGAAGTCGCAGATGGTATCACCGATTTCGAAGCCTTCCACACCGATGATGGCACAGATGTCGCCAGAAGATACAGATTCTACTTTCTTGCGGCCCAGACCTTCGAAGGTATGTACTTCCTTGATTTTTGATTTCACCATGGTGCCGTCGCGTTTGGCCAGGGTGATGCTCATGCCTTCTTTCAGCGTACCTCTGTGCACGCGGCCTACGGCGATACGTCCGGTATAAGAAGAATAGTCAAGTGAAGTAATCAGCATCTGCGGAGTTCCTTCCAGCTGTTTCGGAGCCGGAATGTATTTCACGATGGCATCCAGCAGCGGAGTGATGGTGCCGGTCGGGGTTTTCCAGTCTTCACCCATCCAGTTGTTCTTGGCAGAACCGTAGATTACCGGGAAGTCTAGCTGGTCCTCTGTGGCGTTGAGGCTGAACATCAGGTCGAACACCATTTCATATACTTCTTCCGGACGGCAGTTCGGTTTGTCTACCTTGTTTACCACTACGATAGGTTTCAATCCAATCTGCAGGGCTTTCTGAAGCACGAAGCGGGTCTGCGGCATCGGACCTTCAAAAGCGTCCACCAGCAGAATACATCCGTCGGCCATGTTCAAGACACGTTCCACTTCTCCACCGAAGTCGGCATGTCCCGGAGTATCGATAATGTTGATTTTTGTACCGTTGTAATTGATGGATACGTTTTTAGAAAGAATGGTTATACCTCTTTCACGCTCCAGGTCGTTGTTATCCAAAACCAGTTCACCGTTGGTCTGGTCGTTGCGGAACAGGTGTCCCGCCAGCATCATCTTGTCCACCAGAGTTGTTTTTCCGTGGTCAACGTGAGCAATAATGGCAATGTTTCTAATGTCTTGCATACTATACCTATATATAATTGTGTGCAAAATTACTGTTTTTCAGCGAAAGGCGGGTATTTTATGCAGGGTTTTTATATTTTTTGGCGGAAACTGGACTGCAGATGCCGGTCTTCATGGGGAAGAAACTTCCGTCAGGGCTTTCAAAGGAATTCTTCTTCCGGGTATGAAAAAAAGATGTAAAACGCTTGTAGTCTGAAAGATTATGCTTACCTTTGCATCCGCAAATCAAATTTATACATTTTAATAAATAGTCAAATTATGTATTTAGACGCAGCTAAAAAACAAGAAATCTTTGGAAAGTACGGAAAGTCTAACACTGATACTGGCTCACCTGAAGCGCAGATAGCATTGTTTTCATACCGTATTTCTCACCTGACTGAGCACATGAAGCTCAACAGAAAAGATTATAGCACTGAAAGAGCTTTGACAACTTTGGTAGGTAAGCGTCGTTCTTTGCTGAACTACCTGAAGAGCCGTGATATCGAAAGATACCGTGCTATTGTTAAAGAACTTGGTCTTCGTAAGTAATCCGTTACTTGCTGCAGGCAAAAAAATAAGCCGCTTTCCTTCAAGGGAGAGCGGCTTATTTTTTGTACCCTCGTCGGGAATCGAACCCGAATCTAAAGTTTAGGAAACTTCTATTCTATCCGTTGAACTACAAGGGCAATCTTCCGCAAAAGTAAGTCTTTTTATTGAATATCCATGATTTTGGTATGAAAAAAGCGGTTTCCTGTTGATTTTTACGCCTTTTTTAGCTGTCATGGAAAACCTCGAAGCGTTTGGAAGAAAACGCCAAAGAGTTTTGTTTGAAACGCAAGTTCGTTTTACTTCAAACGCACTTGCGTTTCATATCGAATGCACTTGCGTTTTTTTAAAACGTACTTGCGTTCTGCTGGTGCAAAAATAAACCTCGTATTTCGGGCTCGTTTTGTTTGAAAAATTGATATTTTTGGAAGAACGAATTCTAAAAATTACGATATCTATGGGAAAAATAAGTCAGTTTGTAAAGGCGGGGGCTTTGCTTTTGACAATGGCAGGATGTTCTTCGCCGAATTCCGGAGGAAAGGATGCGGAGATGGACCGCTTTATCAGTGACCTGATGGGGCGCATGACCTTGCAGGAAAAGTTGGGACAGCTGAATCTGCCGGCAGGAAATGATTTGGTGTCGGGAGCGGTGAAGAACAGCAAGATGGCAGAAGCCATCCGAGCTGGTGAGGTCGGCGGCTTTTTCAATGTGAAGGGAGTGAACAAGATTTACCAGATGCAGCGTATGGCGGTGGAGGAGACTCGTCTGGGAATTCCTCTGATAGTGGGTGCCGATGTGATTCACGGGTACGAAACGATCTTCCCGATTCCGTTGGCCCTGTCTTGTAGCTGGGATACGGCGGCGGTAACGCGTATGGCACGCATTTCTGCCACGGAAGCCAGTGCCGATGGAATCAGCTGGACATTCAGTCCGATGGTAGACATTTGTCGGGATGCCCGCTGGGGACGTATTGCAGAAGGAAGTGGAGAAGACCCATACCTCGGTGCGCTGATGGCCGGAGCGTATGTGCGCGGTTATCAGGGTGACGGCATGAAGCAGAACAATGAAATCATGGCTTGTGTGAAGCACTTTGCGCTGTATGGCGCTTCGGAATCGGGACGTGACTATAATTCGGTGGATATGAGTCGTAATCTGATGTATAATGTGTACCTGGCTCCTTACAAGGGTGCGGTGGAAGCCGGAGTGGGCTCGGTGATGAGCTCGTTCAATACCATCAACGGGGTGCCTGCTACAGCCGACAAATGGCTGTTGACGGATTTGCTCCGCAATGAGTGGGGATTCACGGGTTTTGTGGTGACCGACTACAATTCAATTGGTGAGATGAAGACTCATGGGGTGGCCGACTTGAAGGAGGCTTCTGCACGGGCGTTGAATGCGGGAACGGACATGGATATGGTGGCACATGGTTTCTTGCATACGCTGGAAGCTTCACTGAAGGAGAAGGCCGTGACGCAGGAGCGGATTGACGAGGCCTGCCGTCGGGTACTGGAAGCCAAGTATAAGTTAGGATTGTTTGAGAATCCTTATAAATATTGTGATACGCTTCGAGGCCGCAAGGAACTGTTTACGGAGGCGAATCGTAAAGCGGCACGTGAGATTGCGGCCGAAACGTTTGTATTGTTGAAGAACGAGGGGCAGTTGTTGCCTTTGCAGAAAAAGGGACGCATTGCGTTGATTGGACCGATGGCCGATGCGCAGAACAATATGTGCGGCACGTGGAACATGGATTGTCAGACAGACCGTCATGTGACGATGTACGAAGCTTTCCGTCGTGCGGTAGGTGATAAGGCTACGGTTTCTTACGCCAAAGGAAGTAACGTGTATTATAGTGAGCATATAGAGAAAGGGGCGGTCGAACCTCGTCCGCTGACACGTGGTGATGACCGTCAGTTGCGGGCTGAGGCTTTGCGTGTGGCGGCTTCGGCCGATGTGATTGTGGCCGCATTGGGTGAGAGTGCCGAGATGAGCGGAGAGTCTTCTTCTCGTACGGATATTCAGATTCCGGATGCGCAGAAAGATTTGTTGAAGGCATTGGTAGCTACCGGAAAGCCGGTGGTACTGGCTTTGTTTACCGGTCGTCCATTGGATTTATGCTGGGAGTCTGAGCATGTACCGGCTATCCTGAACGTGTGGTTTGCCGGCAGTGAAGCGGGCGATGCCATTGCTGATGTGATGTTTGGTGACGTGTCTCCTTCGGGCAAGTTGACTACGAGTTTCCCGCGTGCGGTGGGACAGTTGCCGCTTTATTATAATCACTTGAACACGGGTCGTCCGGATACGGATGATACCACTTTCAACCGTTATGGCAGCAATTACATCGACCAGAGTAATGAACCGCTTTATCCTTTTGGTTATGGCTTGAGTTATACCACTTTCCGTTATGGCAGTTTGCAGTTGAGTGCCGAGCGTATGGCCAAGGGCGGTCAGTTGAAGGTAACCGTGCCTGTAACCAATTCCGGCGAGTGTGACGGAGTAGAGATTGTGCAACTGTACCTTCACGATGTGTATGCGGAAATCTCTCGCCCGGTGAAGGAGCTGAAAGCTTTCCGCCGTGTGGCCCTTAAAAAAGGAGAGACACAGAATGTGGAGTTTGTGCTCGACGAGGATGATTTGAAGTATTATAACTCTCGTCTGGAATATGGATATGAACCGGGAGAGTTTGAAGTGATGGTAGGTCCGGACAGCCGGAATGTGCAGCACGCGACTTTTGTGGCTGAATAGAAGTCAGGTCATATAAAACAAAAAATGGTCCGCCTTTGTGAGAAGATTCAGAGGCGGACCATTTTTGTGTTATTCAAGTTGGACGTTGCGTACATGTACGTTTGTGCAGTGTAAGAATACCGAAGCCGATTCCCGGAATTTCTCGACCGATTCTGTGGTGAGAAACTCCCGTCGCTTGTTCTTGGAACAGCGTGCGTCCATATCCGGATGACGCGACAGATAGTCCTTCAGGCTTTCGCTTACATACTCGCCTTGCGTTACCAGCCGGATGTGCGAGGGGGTGTACTGCCGTATCTTTTGCAGAAGCAGGGGATAGTGCGTACAGCCTAAAATCAGGGTATCGATGTCCGGGTCTTTCTGCAGGATGGTATCAATGTATTTCTTGACGAAATAGTCAGCCCCTTCACCGTCGTATTCCTTGTTCTCTACCAGTGGTACCCACATGGGGCAGGCCATTCCTGTGACCTGAATGTCCGGAAAAATCTTTTTAATCTCCAGCGGATAGGATTCGGAGCGTACGGTACCGGCTGTGGCCAGCAGACCTACGTGCCCGTTGCGGGTGATTTCACCGATGCATTCCACGGTGGGGCGTATTACTCCCAATACGCGGCGGGTCGGATCCATGTGAGGAAGGTCGTTCTGCTGGATGCTGCGGAGTGCTTTGGCGGAAGCCGTATTGCAGGCCAGAATGACCAGCGGGCAGCCCAGTTCAAATAATTTCTTGACAGCTTGTAGGGTGAAGTCGTAGACCACTTCGAACGAACGTGTGCCGTATGGGGCACGGGCATTATCTCCCAAGTACAGGTAATCGTACTGTGGCAGTCGTTCGATGAATTTTCCTAGGATGGTAAGACCTCCGTATCCGGAGTCGAATACTCCGATAGGGCCGGTGTGAGGGGCAGATAGAGGGTACATGGGAAAACGGTTGAAAGGTTTGAAAAGAAAAATGTCATTCAGAGAAATCTTTTGCGTGTTTCTCTGAATGACATGTAGTCAGTACGACAAAGAGTTTCTTTAATTACTGTGCAGGAGTTGCTGCAGGTGCTGCTGGAGTAGCAGGAACTGCTGTCAGGCTGATGCCCAATTTAGTCTTGATGTCGTTTGTAATATCTTTTGACTGAGCTTCGTCAATGTAAGGAATGTCAGTACGGTTCAGGTCGAATACGTAAGTATAAGCACCAGCTTTACCTACAGCCTGTACAGCATCTTCCAGTTTCTTGTAAATCGGTTCCATCATGTCAGCGTATGCTTTCTGCAACTGTTGCTGAGCATCCTGCTGGAACTGCATACCTTTTTCACTCAGTTCCTGCAATTCTTTCTGGCGGCGTTCCTGAATGTTCTGCGGCAGGTTCTTCTGTTCCTGCTGGTATTCTGCATATTTCTTGTTGAATTCGTCAGAAGCACGTTTGATTTCGTCCTCATATTGTTTCTGCATAGTCTGGATGTCTGTCTGTGCCTTTGCGTATTCCGGCATTACTGGAATGATATCCATTGATTTAAAGTGCGCAAATTTTTGTGCGAATACACTCATCGGTGCGATGAGTAAAAGTAAAAAAGCAATTTTCTTCAACATAATCTCAAGTTTCTATTTGTTATTAATTAATTCGATGTATAAAACAGGGCTTATTATCACCCAGTTGCAAATGTATAAAATTAATTTGAATATCCTAGTTTTGCAAGAACCTCATTGCTTATATCAATGCGTGGAGAAGCAAAAATCATGCTCTGTGCCGAGGCACGGTCTATTACGGCATCGTATCCGCGCTGGGTTGCAATTTCTTTCACTGCATTGTAGATGGCATCCTGAATCGGAGAAATCAGTTCCTGACGTTTCTTCATCAGTTCGCCTTCCGGTCCGAAATATTGCTTGCGGAGCTCTGCCGCTTCTTTCTCTTTGGCTACGATAGCTTCTTCCTTGCTGGTTTTCTGAGTAGCTGAAAGCGTGTTGGCGCTTTTCTGATAATCTTCGTACAGCTTCTTCGCTTCATTGGCTTTGGCCTCAATCTGGCTTTGCCATTGCTTTGACAGTGACTCCATCTGTTGGTTGGCCTGTTGATAAGAAGGTATCTGCTTGAGGATATACTCCATATCTATCAGGGCGAATTTCTGTGCTGAGGCCATACCCACGGCGGCCACTAACAGCATAACGGATAAAATGAGTCTCTTCATAATCATTGGTTTTTAAGTGTTAGAATTCTTGTCCGATGATAAAGTGGAACTGGCTTCCGCTGTATTGCATTGAACCGTCAATCTTGTCGAAACCGTAAGCCCAGTCAATACCCATCATACCAATCATCGGCAGGAAGATACGTACACCGAATCCGGCAGAACGTTTCAACTGGAAGGGGTTAAAGTCGGTCACGTTGTTCCATGCGTTACCTGCTTCCACGAAGCCCAATGCATAGATACTGGTAGAGTTTTCCAGCATCAGCGGGTAGCGAAGTTCGGCACCCAGACGGATGTAAGCATAACCTTCACTTCCGTACGGAGTCAATGAACCGTTTTCATATCCACGAAGGGCGATGGTTTCGGATGCGTAGTTATAACTGTAACCAGTCATACCGTCACCTCCCACGTAGAAGGTTTCAAACGGTGAACGTTTGTATTTGTTGAAGTGACCGAGGATACCGAATTCTGTACGGGTCATGATAACCGGACATTTCTGGATATCCATCAAGGCTGTATAAGTCTTGGCTTTGAATTTCCACTTGTGGTATTCAATCCACTTGTACATGCTGGCAGCATCGTGGTAGTTGTCTTTACCGTAAGTAGAGTAGTCCTTCTTGCTGAACAGAGAGTACGGCGGAGTAATCTGCAAAGAAGCCGAGAATTCTGAACCGTAACGCGGGAAAATCGGGTTATCCGTAGAGTTACGTGACAAGGTCAGGTTCAGGCTCAGGTTATTACAGTTACCGGTGTTCATGTACTGTCCGTTGTTCAGTTTGATATAGAGGTAACTCCAGTCTTTCAGCATGAATCGCTGGTAAGACAATTCAGCCGACAAAGTAAAGTAGTCATCCGGCCAGCGCAGACGCTTACCCCATCCTACAGATACACCGAACATCTTGATTGACTTGTCGGGGTCGTAGTAAGATTCGTAGTTGTCATAATAGTTTCCATAACCTCCGTAGTATCCGTATCCGCTCAACATGTTGTAGTAGTTGTTCATGTAAGCAGAGTTGTAATACTGGCTGCTCACGTCGGTCTGGATAGAGTAAAAGGCCGAAACAGAGAATGAGTTCGGGCGTTTGCCGCCAAACCATGGGTCGAAGAACGATACACTGTATGACTGATAGTAGCGTCCGTTGGTCTGTCCACTGATGGTCAGTGTCTGTCCGTCACCTTGTGGCAGGATACCGCGGTAGTTGTCGTTCTTGCGGAACAAGTTCGCAAATGAGAAGTTGGTGAACTTCAAACTCAGCTTACCGATGATACCAGTCTGTCCCCAACCGGCAGAGAATTCCACCTGGTCGTTGGCTTTTGATTCCAGTCCCCAGTTAATGTCGACTGTACCGTCCTGGAAGTTCGGCTGTACATCCGGCTTGATATTTTCAGGGTTGAAGTGTCCCATCTGTGCAATTTCACGGTAAGAACGTTCCAGTGCTTCCTTACTGAAGAGGTCGCCCGGACGTGTACGCAACTCACGACGTACGATGTTTTCATACAGACGGTCATTACCGTTGATGCGTACGTGGCTGATGCTGGCCTGCGGACCTTCGGTGATACGCATTTCCAGGTCGATAGAGTCACCGTCAATGTTTACTTCCACCGGATCGAGGCGGTAGAACACATATCCACGGTTATAGTAGTTGTTACCGATTGCATCTTCATCATTAGAGATACGGTCGTTCAGCAACTTCTGGTTATATACATCACCGCGTTTCATGCGGAGCTGTTCGTTCAACAGGTCAGAAGGATATACTGTGTTACCTACCCAGGTGATGTCACGAAGGTAATATTTCTGTCCTTCGTAGATTTTCATGTAAACATCTACCGTTTTTTCATCGTACGGCGATACACTGTCTACTACAATCTGTGCGTCACGGTAACCCAGCTCGTTATATTTATCGATGATTTTTTGCTTATCCTCTTCGTAACGTTCATTGATGAACTTCTTGGCACGGAAAAGGTTAATCAGTTTACCTTTTTCGTTGGTCTTCTTCATGACACGCTTCAACTTCTTGTCAGTCAGTACCTCGTTTCCGTCAATGGTAATCTGGTGGACTTTGACTTTAGCTTTCTTGTCAATGTTCACATCTACATATACCTGCTCCTTGTTTTCCGGGTCTTCGCGTTCAATGATGTTTACTTCTGCATTCTTGAAACCTTTCTCGTCAAAATGCTTCTTGATCAAAATCTTGGCACGGTCAATCAAGTTCGGTGTAACCTGTGTACCTTTTGCCATACCCAGTTTAGCCTGCAAATCCTCACGTTCACTCTTTTTCACACCGTGAATTACGATGTCGGTAATACGCGGACGCTGTGTCAGCTGGATAGACAGGTAGATTTTATTGTCTACAATCTTATCCGCAGTGATTTTCACGTCAGAGAACAAGCCGTGACGCCAGTATCTTTTTACTGCCGAGGTGATGTCATCTCCCGGTACGGTGATAGTCTGTCCGACAGCCAAACCGGAAATACCTATCAGGACATAATCCTCATAGTTCTTTACTCCGCTGACCTTGATGTCGGCGATTTCATATTTTTTAGGTGTTCCGTTGTAAAGGATAACTGGCTTATCGCTTTGTTCAGTTGTATTATTGTCCTGTGCATATCCCCCCATTGGAGCAGACGAAAGACATGCAGCAATCAATAGAAGAAGTGAAAAACGGTTTTGCATTGTTCTTTGTTAAATTTGTTCACTGGTTTTGCCGAATCGGCGTTCTCTTTTTTGAAAGTCACAAATAGCCTTACATAATTCTTCGGCCTTGAAGTCCGGCCAGAAAGTGTCACAGAAATACAGTTCTGCATAGGCGCACTGCCAGAGCAGGTAGTTGCTCAGACGGATTTCACCGCCTGTTCTGATTAACAAGTCCGGGTCGGGCATATAATGAGTGGCCAGGCATCGGTCGATAGTCTGGTCTGTAATTTCTTCGAGAGAAAGGGTTCCTTCCTTCACTTTACGGGCAATTTTTTTGACAGCTTCCGTGATTTCCCATTTAGAAGAATAGCTTAATGCTAATGTCAGACACATTCCCGTGTTCTTTGATGTACGTTCGATACATTTGTTCAGTCGTGCAAGTACGTTTTCCGGCAATTTTTCTGTTTCACCGATGATGCGGAAGCTGATGTTGTTTTTCATGAAGGTTTCTTCTTCAATGGAGTCCATAAGCAAACTCATCAAAGCGGCTACTTCGTCTACCGGACGATTCCAGTTTTCAGTAGAGAATGTATAAAGAGTCAGATATTTCACGCCTAACCGTGCGGCTTCTTCCGCAATGACATGTACGGTCTCAGCGCCAGCCTGGTGTCCGAAAGTACGGGCGTGTCCCTGCTGTTTGGCCCAGCGTCCGTTACCATCCATAATGATGGCTATGTGTGCCGGTATCCGATTTTTGTCTATTTGGTCTTTATATAGCATGGCTTGTTGTTTTTCAGGGTTCTTAGATTACCATTTAGGAGTAAATCCCAATCGGTTGATGCGTCCTCTGCAGATACTTCCATCTTCCCACACAATCCAGATAAAGTTACCTCGGGAGGTTCCATTCTCCAATTTGGGAGTTACGGCACATGAGTAATTACCGTGGTGTGTGTCGTATAAATCAGGGAAATTAATATACTCTCTATTAGGGTTTTCTGGGTCAGGAACTTCTGCAGGGAAGGCCATACATTCAGTTACAGGTCTCCAGCAAAGTCCGTTGTCGGTAGAGCAATAGAACTGGCTGAAAGGCTTGATTTCTCCGTAACCACCACCGAAAGCATACAACTTTCCGTCATAGTAAATCATGGTGACATTTTCCAAATTAGGAAGCGGCAGGTTCTGCATTCTTTTTTCCCATTTGTTGTCACTTGATATACGATTGAATACCAATGCTGCCGTATCATTAGCAGTAGTACTATTGCAGAGTGCTATTGTTGTGGTAATATCGCTGTTGTAAGACGCAGTAGTTGTATTGGAGAAGAAAGGTTTACCTGCCGGGAACAGTGTGAATGGGTTGGCATCTTCTGTCCATGTATTTTCTTTATATATACCACTTTTTTTACCTTTTTCCCCCTCTTTTACAGCGTAAAGTTCACTTTTTATGTCATTTCCTCCTATTAGCATTTCAAATGTTTCTGTGTTTACAGAAGTAATTTCATTGCTATTTGCATCCAGTTTGTAAAGCTGTTTATCAGTTCCTGCCAGGAAATAGATGTATCCTGCACATGCAGTGGCAGAATAAGTATCGATGTCTGCAGGTACATTTTTTGTAACTGCTACCCAAGATGTAGGATTGTCATTTGAAACATCTGAGTATTCAATATGAGTACCGTTTCCATTCTTTCCGAAAACATATACCTTTCCGAAAACATATACCTTTCCGTTGGCATATACTGCTTTCTGTTCACTCAAGTTTCCAGCACTAAATGGATTGTTATCAAACTTCTTCCATGAAATTGTATCCGGTTCCTGTTGATGTACGTTAATGGTAACCTTATAAGGTTTCCCCTCTACACCACTGTATGCATACACTTTAAATTCCACAGGCTCAGTAAAGTCGATAGAGTCAGTTGATGTCCAGATGGTATCATGATCTGATCCTTTGGGTTTGTATGCCAATACTCCCGCGTCATATGTGATGTTGGTGATAACCTTATCTATGTAGGTCCCTACGGGGAGTGAGTCTTTATTTGTGATGATTCTATTGATTTGGTCAATGGTGAATGGATAGTTAGAACAATCAAGTGTATCTACATAAGGACTATCTAAACCATTTTTGTCTTTTCCTATACGATTGATATTCAATGTCCCTAGAGAGAATCCCGTAATACTGGTTTCAGATGTATACGTAATCTGTTCTACATCATTGTCCAAACACGATGTCATTATAGATGTTGCAGCAAAGAGTACTGCAATCAATGGCAAAAACTTTATTTTCATCTGCAAATGAGTTCTTTTAATTACAAGTTGCAAAAGTAGAAAGTTTTTCCTCGATTCCTCGCTTTTAGGGGAAGTTTTATATAAAATTATATTGTTATCTCCTCTTTATCAAGCTCTGTTGCATATTGTCCTGTTTTGTTAAAGGGCACAAGTATGTGCAAAAAGTCGCTTTTTCAGCATGCCGCAAGAACTTTTTGCGGGCAAAAATTGTTTATGTTTCCTTTATATATCGATATTGTCCTGTATAAAACGGTTTTATGCAATTTATTTCCTGAAAGAACGGATAATTTTGTCATCCAATAAAATGAATAAACAATTATGTACAGACAATTAATTTCTAATTCATGGAAGGCATGCCTTCTTTTCGTATGTGTATTCTTTTCCGATATAACAGTGAAAGCAGATGATAGTTTGTACTCTCCTAATAAGAAAATAGGAGTGGGCTGGGATAATCCGGCGAAAGGATTGCGTGTGATTTATAAAAAAGGAGATGCTTCGGTTCCGGTAGTTCAGTTAAAGAATATAGGACTTCAACTTCAGCCTACATCCGGAGACGAATTTGATTATGTGTCTTCTTCCGCCGTGACTCCTATACGTGAGGATTATACCATGATAACGGGTAAACGCCGTCATTGCACGAATGAGGGAACCCAGCAGATATTTCATTTCAAGAACGGCCAGAATGTATCGCTGGATTTGGAACTTCGGGTGTATGATGACGGTATTGCTTTTCGCTATGTGTTTCCTCAGCCGACAAAAGAGATATGTGTGACCGACGAAACCACAGCTTTTGTCTTTCAGGAAGGAATTACCCGATGGACACAGAAACTGAATTAGGCCTATGAAGACTTCTATCTGAAAAATAAAGGACGTGTGCAGGGATATACTGCTGGACAATGGGGATTTCCGGCATTGTTTGAAGTGGCAGATTCTGTATTTACCCTTATCTCAGAAGCGAATGTAGCGAAAGGTAATTGTGGTTCATGGCTGAACAATGCCTCCAGTGCATCGAGCTACAAAGTGGAGATGGCAGAGCCGACCAACGTTTCCGGCAGATGGTGTTCACCTTGGCGCGTGGCCATTATCGGTTCTTTGGCTGATGTGGTAGAATCTACCCTGGTGACAGATGTCAGTGAACCTTGTCGTCTGAGCGATGTTTCCTGGATTAAGCCGGGAGTCGTTTCATGGATTTACTGGGCTTACAATCACGGTTCAAGAGATTATCAGATAATAAAGAAGTACATTGATTTTGCAGCAGATTTTCATCTTCCTTATATGCTGATTGATGCGGAATGGGATGAAATGGGTAATGGTGGCAATGTAGAAGATGCCTTGGCTTATGCAAAACAGAAGAATATTGCTCCTTTGTTATGGTATAATTCTTCCACCGCGTGGTGTGCGTTCGGTCCTTTGTATCGTTTGAACAAGCCGAAAATGCGTCAGAAAGAATTTGCCTGGCTTGAGTCCATGGGTGTGAAAGGAATAAAAGTAGATTTCTTCAGCCAGGACAGTATATCTACGATGAATTATTTTGTGGACATTCTGGAGGATGCGGCTAAATATCATTTGATGGTAAACTTTCATGGAGCTCCTATTCCGCGAGGCTGGCAGCGCACTTATCCTCATATGATGTCAGTAGAAGGAGTATATGGAGCTGAATGGTATAATAATAAGGAGACATTGACCGACAGTGTGGCATGGCATAACTGTACACTGCCTTTTACGCGTAATGTAGTGGGCCCGATGGACTATACTCCTTGTACTTTTACGGATTCTCAACATCCGCATATTACTTCAAACGGGCATGAACTGGCTCTGTTGGTTGCATTTGAATCTGCCTTGCAGCATTTGGCCGACCGCCCCGAAGGATACCATGCCCAGCCGGCTGAAGTACGTTCGTTTATCTCCTCATTTCCCACTGTGTGGGACGATACGAAATTGCTGAGCGGTTATCCTTCCTGCTATGTGGTGCTTGCCCGGAAGAGTGGTGATTGCTGGTATATTGCCGGTCTGAATGGAACAAACGAGAAGAAATCGCTTGCTGCGGATTTGAGTTTTATTCAGGAACCTGTCAAAGAAATCACCTTGTATGCTGATGGAAAAGAACGAAACCAGTTTGATATACAGATGCTTTCTGATTTGAAGAAATCTGTACATGAGGTGTACTGTCTGCCGCGTGGGGGATTTGTGATGAAGGTTCAAATGAAACATTGAATCAATCAGTAAATGTGAATTAATATAACCGGCGGTATTCTTGTGGAGTTACGCCGGTTATTTTTTTGAACAGCCGGTTGAAATAAGAATAATCCTCAAATGCCAGTCGAAATGCAATTTCTTTTACAGCGAGTTCTTCTGTAAGTAAAAGCAACTGAGCTTTTTCTATCTTTTTTTGATTGACATATTGTAACGGAGTAGTACCCATTCCTTTTTTGAAAAGCCGGATAAAGTGGTCTTTGGAAAGGCAAGATAATTCCGCAAGTTTTTCTAATTCAATTTCTTCTGCAATATGTTTATGGATATAGCGTACAGCCTTGGCAATTCGGTTGTCTTCCATTTCATTTTTAGGCTGGGCATATTTTAGGAAATGCGACAACAGTTGCAGCACAATGCCTCTTGATTCTACTTTGTCACAGAAGGCTCGTTGCCTGTTTCTAAGTAGATTTCTCATGAGTGTAGGATTGTTGTCATAGGTTGTCGGGTCTGATTTCTGAAGATTCATGTGTGGATTAATTTCACATAAACGTTGGAAAAGAGATAAATCAAGTGGACTTGCCTCTATTTCTAACGGGAACTTCCAGTGTTCCAGCCAGTCGTCTTCTGAGTAGTGATCTTCATAAATATGTAAGTAGTAGTGCTCGAAATGTGAATCGCAGATATTGGTATGTACCGTAAATGATGGAATAAAATACATGTGATGCGGATATAGAGTATGTATTCCGTCGGGTAATTCTATTTGTGCAGTACCTTCTGTGATATAATATAAGCGTGTAAACGGACTGTTTACGTTTTTCCAGTTCCAGTCCGCATTATGTATAGCCAGTCCCACATTCAGGACGAGTGGATGCATTTGTTCTACTTGCAAGTTCATAAGCAATTCTTTTTCGCCCTAAAATTACATGATTATTTTTTCTTTTCCGAGTGCTTCCTTCAATAATCGATATTTGTCAATAAAAATCGATATAATCACATTGAATCTCATTAAAGTCTTTTGTTTTGTCGATATTGACCTATAAACGCTCAGTTTAATCCTATCCCTTGTTAAACTTCTCCGTACATTTGTTTTTGTAAAAACACAATCAGAATAATACTTATGAAAGCAAAACTTATATTCGCCTCTCTATTTTTATCCATGGCCGGATTGTCGGCACAGACTTATCAGGTACCGGTATCGGAACAGGATGAGCCGATGATGAAAGGAAAGTTCGAACCCACATGGAGTTCATTGGAAAACTATCAGGTGCCGGAATGGTTTCGTAACGTGAAATTTGGTATATGGGCCCATTGGGGACCGCAGTGTGTGGAAGGTTCAGGCGACTGGATGGCCCGTTCCATGTATATGGAGGGGACTCGTGAATATGAATACCATGTAAAGCACTACGGACACCCGTCGGAAGTGGGTTTCAAGGATATTATTCCCTTGTGGAAGGCGGAAAACTGGGACCCGGACAAGCTGGTAGCCTTTTATAAGAAAATAGGTGCCCAGTACTTTTTTGCTTTGGGTAATCATCATGACAACATGGACTTGTGGGACAGCAAGTATCAGCCCTGGAATTCAGTGAATATGGGGCCGAAGAAAGATATTCTGGCCGGATGGGAAAAAGCGGCAAGAAAATACGGATTGTATTTTGGAGTCAGCTTGCATGCCGACCATGCGTGGAGCTGGTATGAACCTTCTCAGCGTCATGATACGAAAGGTCCGAAGAAAGGAATTCCATACGATGGAAAACTGACCAGAGCAGACGGAAAAGGAAAATGGTGGGAAGGATACGATCCGCAGGATTTGTATGCACAGAACCATCCGTTGAGTGAAAACAGCTGGGACAACGGAATGATTCACCGCCAGTGGGCTTGGGGCAATGGAGTTTGTGTGCCGAGTCAGGAATATTGTACAAACTTCTATAACCGTACACTCGATGTGATCAATCGCTATAACCCCGATTTGCTGTATTTTGATGTGACAGTAGCACCTTTCTATCCGGTGAGTGACGCGGGATTGAAGATTGCGGCTCATTTCTACAACCACAATATGGCTACTCACAAAGGGAAACTGGAAGCGGTGATGTTTGGTAAGATTCTCGATGAAAATCAGCGAAAGGCACTGGTGTGGGATGTAGAACGTGGTGCTCCCAATAAAATTATCGATCAGCCGTGGCAGTCATGTTCCTGCATTGGCGGATGGCATTACAATACATCTATTTACGAGAAAAACGAATATAAATCAGCGGCATACGTGGCTAAACTGTTGGTCGATATTGTGAGCAAGAACGGAAATCTGTTGCTGAGTGTACCTCTGCGTGCAGATGGAACTTTCGATGAAAAAGAAGAGAAAATCCTGAATGAATTTGGGGCATGGATGAACATTAACAAGGAAGCTATTTATGATACCCGTCCGTGGGCAGTGTTCGGGGAAGGCCCGATTGCGGAAGAAGATATTCCACTCAATGCCCAGGGATTCAATGAAGGTTCTTACAGTCAGGCAGGAGCAAAGGAAATCCGTTTCACACAGACCCCGAAGTATTTGTATGCTACTGTATTGGCATGGCCGGCAGACGGAAAGGTGAACATCAAGTCACTGGCTGCAGACAATAAACTTTATGAAGGAAAGATTCGTAAGGTGGAATTATTGGGATACGGAAAAGTCGATTTTGTCCGTACTGCCGAAAGCTTGTCGGTTACGCTTCCTGCGCAGCCGTTGAATCAGATTGCTCCCGTATTAAGAATCGCGAAATAATTAAATATGTAATAAGATGGAAGGATATAGAGTAAAAGAGTATGGTATGCCCGTCAAGCGATATTGTCAGGCATTGGATTTGAAAAACAACCCGGAACTGATAGCGGAATACCGGAAGATACATAGTCGTGAAGAAGCCTGGCCGGAAATTCGGGCAGAAATCCGTTCAGTGGGGATACTGGAAATGGAAATCTATATCGTAGGCTGCAAGCTGTTCATGATTGTGGAAACACCGCTTGATTTTGACTGGGATAGCGCGATGAAACGCCTGGCACAGTTGCCCAGACAGGCAGAATGGGAAGACTATGTAGCGCGTTTTCAGGAATGTGTGCCGGGAAGCAGCTCTGCTGAGAAATGGCAGTTGATGGAGCGTCTGTTTTATTTGTATGAATCTTAAAAAGTTATCACTATGGAATACCATGAAATAGGAAAGACGGGGATGAAGGTATCCTCTTTGAGTTTCGGAGCTTCTTCTTTGGGGGGAGTTTTCCATGACATTAAAGAAAAAGAAGGATTGGAAGCGGTGTTTACCGCCATTGATTTGGGGATGAATTTTATCGATGTGTCTCCTTATTACGGACATTATAAGGCTGAAACGGTATTAGGAAAGGCCCTGAAGGAGATTCCTCACGACAAGTATTACCTCTCTACTAAGGTAGGACGTTATGGAAAAGACGGGGTAAATACCTGGGATTATTCAGGGAAGCGGGCTACGGAGAGCGTGTACGAGAGTATGGAACGTTTGCATGTGGACTATATCGACTTGATTAATGTGCACGACATTGAGTTTGCCGATTTGAATCAGGTGGTTAATGAGACTTTGCCGGCTTTGGTGGAGTTAAGAGAGAAAGGGGTAGTAGGTCATGTGGGTATCACCGACTTGCAACTGGAGAATCTGAAATGGGTGATTGACCATTCACCGGCAGGAATGGTAGAGTCGGTGCTGAACTTCTGTCATTATTGCTTGTGCGATGACAAGCTGGTCGATTTTCTGGACTATTTTGAATCGAAAGGTATTGGGGTGATCAGCGCCTCTCCATTGTCTATGGGTTTGTTGACCGAAAGAGGTGTACCGTCATGGCATCCGGCTCCTCAGCCGTTGGTAGAGGCTTGCCGAAAGGCTATGGAGCATTGCAAGAGTAAGAATTATCCGATAGAAAAACTGGCCATGCAGTATGCTGTGAGCAATCCGCGCATTGCTACAACGTTGTTCAGTACGGCCAATCCGCAGAATGTGAAGAAGAATGTGGCTTACATAGAGGAACCGATGGATGAAACTTTGGTGCGTGAAGTGCGTGAAATTATCGGCGACCAGTTCCGTGTAAGTTGGGCTAATTCTTAAAGGAGGAATTTGTATATGGGGTTTATAATAATCGATGCACATTCTCATTTGTGGTTAAAGCTGGATACGGTGGTTGAGGGACTTCCTATCCGCACTTTAGAGAATGGAAGGTCGTTGTTCATGGGGGAAGTGAGACAGATGCTTCCCCCGTTCATGACCGATGGAGTAAACAGTGCCGAAGTGTTCTTATCTAATATGGACTATGCGCAGGTGTCTGCGGCTGTGGTGACACAAGAGTTTATTGACGGTTTTCAGAATGATTATTTGGCGGAGGTTGCGGCCCGTTATCCCGACCGTTTCTTTGTATGCGGAATGTGTGAGTTCCGTAAGCCGGGATATCTGGATCAGGCGCGTCAGCTTATTGCACGGGGATTCAAGGGGATTAAGATTCCAGCACAGCGTTTGTTGCTCAAAGAGGGGCGTGTAAGATTGAACTGTGAGGAAATGATGCAGATGTTCCATGTGATGGAGCAGAACGGGGTGCTGCTTTCCATTGACATGGCCGACGGAGCTACACAGGTGGGCGAACTGGAGGAGGTAATTCAGGAGTGTCCTAAGTTGAAGGTGGCCATCGGACATTTCGGTATGGTAACCCGTCCTCAGTGGGAGGAACAGATTAAATTGGCGCGTCATCCTCATGTACGTATTGAATCGGGAGGAATTACCTGGTTGTTCAATGACGAGTTTTATCCGTTTAAGGGGGCGGTAAGAGCCATTCGTGAGGCTGCCGAGCTGGTTGGTTTTGAGAAACTGATGTGGGGATCGGATTATCCGCGTACCATTACGGCCATTACCTACCGCATGTCGTACGACTTTGTGAGTAAGTCCGCAGAGTTGACGGAAAGAGAGAAAGCCCTCTTCTTAGGAGAAAATGCCCGCAGTTTCTATGGCTTCCATAATCTGTCGGAACTTCCTTACATCAAGAATATGTCGGAATAAAAAAACGGGGAAATGATGAAAAATAATAATAGCTATAAACTGCCGCTTGCACTGGTTTTCAGCCTTTTCTTTTTGTGGGCTATCAGTAGTAACCTGCTGCCTACCATGATTCGGCAGCTGATGAAGACTTGCGAGCTGAATACCTTTGAAGCGTCTTTTACGGAAACAGCTTACTGGCTGGCGTATTTTATTTTCCCGATTCCGATAGCCATGTTCATGAAGCAGTATAGCTACAAAGCTGGTATTATTTTCGGCTTGGTGTTGGCGGCAGCAGGTGGTCTGTTGTTCTTTCCGGCTGCCATGTTGAAGGAATATTGGGCTTATCTGTGCATCTTCTTTGTTATTGCTACCGGGATGTGTTTTTTAGAGACCGCAGCCAATCCGTACGTAACGGCTTTAGGTGATGCGGCTACAGCTCCTCAACGACTGAATCTGGCGCAGTCATTTAACGGGCTCGGAGCTTTCATTGCAGCCATGTTTCTGAGTAAACTGATATTGAGTGGTACGCACTATACGCGTGAAACGCTTCCGGCGGATTATCCGGGTGGATGGGAAGCCTATATCCAGTTTGAGACGGATGCCATGAAAACTCCTTATCTGGCATTGGCAGTATTGCTGCTGGTCATTGCGGGAATCTTTATTTTCTCCAGGTTGCCTAAGATTGGAGATGAGGGGCAGCGGGGTATTTCTAAGGAAAAACTGATTGATTTCAATGTATGGAAGCGGTCGCATCTGCGGTGGGGCGTCATTGCACAGTTCTTTTATAATGGCGGACAGACGGCTATCAACAGTCTGTTTTTAGTCTATTGCTGTTCGTATGCCGGAATCCCGGAGTCGGAAGCTACCACCTATTTCGGTTTGTATATGCTGGCCTTCCTGCTGGGACGATGGATTGGTACCGGACTGATGATTCGTTTCCGTCCGCAAGATATGTTGCTGGTCTATGCATTGGTGAATATTCTGCTTTGTGCCGTAGTTGCCGTGTGTGGAGGCTGGATTGGTCTGTATGCCATGCTAGGCATTTCGTTCTTCATGTCCATCATGTATCCTACCCAGTTCTCATTGGCACTGAAAGATTTGGGCAGTCAGACGAAAAGTGGCTCTGCTTTTCTGGTGATGTCGATAGTGGGTAATGCTTGCCTGCCCCAGTTTACGGCTTATCTGATGCACGTTAATGAACAGATGTATCATCTGGCGTATGTAGTTCCGATGGTTTGTTTCTTATTCTGCGCCTATTACGGGTGGAGAGGATACAAGGTATTGGATTGAAAATAGTCTATCTGAAAATAAAAATAACAAGAAAATGAAAGCGGTTCAAATTGCAGCTCCCCAGAAGATGGCGGTCGTAGAGATTGAGAAGCCTGAACTGAAGGCTGGGGAAATATTGGTAAAGATTGAATATGTAGGTTTCTGTGGTTCTGACCTGAATACTTATCTGGGGCGGAACCCGATGGTGAAAATGCCGGTCATTCCGGGGCATGAGGTCGGTGCGGTAATAGACGCCGTAGGACCGGGTGTACCGAAGAGTTTTAAGAAGGGCATGAATGTGACACTGAATCCCTATACGAATTGTGGAAAATGTGCCTCGTGCCGGAACGGGCGGGTAAATGCCTGCGAACACAATGAGACGTTGGGCGTGCAGCGTAACGGAGTGATGTGTGAATATGCGGTGCTTCCCTGGTCGAAAGTGATTCCGGCAGAGGGTATCTCTTCACGTGACTGTGCGTTGATTGAACCGATGAGCGTGGGCTTTCATGCGGTGTCACGCGGTCAGGTGATTGACAATGAGATAGTAATGGTGATAGGCTGCGGTATGGTCGGGATGGGAGCCATAGTACGTGCCGCCTTGCGTGGAGCTACCGTGATTGCTGTCGATCTGGATGACGAAAAGTTGGCGCTGGCTCGTGAGGTAGGAGCTACGTATGTCATCAATTCACGCACGGAGAATGTGCATGAACGTGTGCAGGAATATTCCGGCGGACTGGGAGCCGATGTGGTAATTGAGGCGGTAGGCAGTCCGGTCACTTACGTGATGGCGGTCGATGAGGTCAGCTTTACGGGACGCGTGGTATGTATCGGTTATGCCAAGAGCGGGGTCGAATTTCAGACGAAATACTTTGTACAGAAAGAGTTGGATATCCGTGGCTCCCGAAACGCATTGCCAGCTGATTTCCGTGCTGTAATACATTATATGAAAACAGGAAATTGTCCGGTAGAAAAATTGATTTCAAGCATTGTGTCGCCCGAAAAAGCATCGGAAGCCATGGAAGGCTGGGCTGCGAATCCGGGTAAGGTATTCCGTATTTTGGTGAAATTCTAAAAAGCCTCAGAAAAGGAAGATTTGAGGTTCATGTGTTTAATAATAGCGTACTTGCGTCTCTTGAAGAAGTGCAAGTACGTTTTTTTATGTCAGATTGTTCCGTTTGTGTGCTGAAAAGTTGTACTTTTGGCATATCTTACAAGTTTATTTTAATCAACCATAAATTAATGCGTAGATGAACACAAAAAGCATCTTTTTAGCTCTGTGTTGTCTGGCCGCCTTTTCATCCTATGCACAGCACGTGCCAACCCTGGAGGAAGTGGTGAACGGAGGTCTGATTGTCACGAAGGGCGAAAGCCGGGTAAACTGGCTTTCAGAGGGGAACAGTTATTCAAAAAAAGAGAAAAATCCGGCTGGGGGATACGACATCGTTTCGTATACGCCCGGTAAGAACAAGCGTGAGGTACTTATTCCTGCTTCCATGTTCGTAAAGCCGGGTACTTCCGACACGTTGTCTGTCCGTAGTTTTAGTTTTGACACCTCCCATAAGCAGGTTTTGGTGTATACCAATACACGGCGCGTCTGGAGGTATGATACGCGCGGAGATTATTGGGTGTTGAACATGGAAACGGGCAAGTTGAGGCAATTAGGAGCACAGTTGCCGGAGAGCAGTCTGATGTTTGCCAAATTTTCGCCCGATGGTACACGTGTGGCTTATGTCAGCGGAAACAATATCTATGTAGAGCATGTTTCCGACGGGAAGGTTGTACAGTTAACACATGATGGAAGCAGCACAATTGTGAACGGTACATTCGACTGGGTGTACGAGGAAGAATTCTCTTGCCGTGACGGCTTCCGCTGGAGTCCCGACGGCAAGTACATAGCCTATTGGCAGAGCGATACGGAAGGTACCGGATGGTTTGACATTATCAACAATGTCGATTCGCTTTATCCGAAAATCCTTCGTTTTCCATATCCGAAAGCCGGAACTACGAACTCGGCGGTTAAGGTGGGATACGTAGCAGCTTCCGGTGGAGAGACTACATGGATTGATCTGCCCGGTGACCCTCGTCAGAATTATATCATGCGAATGGATTTTATACCGGAAAGTAATGATTTGTTTATTCAGCAGATGAACCGTCCGCAGAACACGAACAAGGTGTGGATTGCTACCATCGGAGGCGGTGCTCCGAAGAATATCCTGACAGAGACAGATGCCGCATGGGTGGAAACAAATGATCAGGTGACCTGGCTGAAGAATAATACTTACTTTACCTGGCAGAGTGAACGAAGCGGCTGGCGTCATCTTTACCGTGTAAGCCGTGACGGAAAGGATGTTCAGCCCATTACCAAAGGAGAGTTCGACTTTATCGAACAGGTGGGCATGGACGTGAAGAAAGGTCTCGTCTATTTTATTGCTTCACCCGATAATTATACCCAGCGGTATCTTTATTCTGCCGAGTTGTTGGGAAAAGGTGAAGTGAAACGCCTCAGTCCGATGGATGAGCAGGGACAGCATCGGTACGATTTGTCTCCTGACGGAAAATATGCGGTACATACGTTCAGCAACTCTGTGACTCCTCCCCGGATAGAGATGGTGGCCTTGCCTTCTCATAAAACGGTGTCGGTCATTGAAAATAACGAAGAAGCTGCATCGCAGTATCAGCAACTTCAGTTGAGTCCGAAGGAGTTTGTCAAGACCCGTTCCGGAGACCTGCAACTGGATGCATGGATGATTAAGCCCGTCAATTTTGATCCGTCGAAGAAATATCCGGTCATCATTGATGTGTACGGTGAACCGGCAGGTTCTACGGTACAGGATGTATGGCAGGGAGGTGACTTGTGGCATCAGTACTTGGCTAATCAGGGATATATTGTAGTCAGCATCGAGAACCGTGGGGCTGCGGCTCCTCGCGGACGGGAATGGAGAAAGTGTATCTATGGAGAAGTAGGAACTTTTGCTTCGCAAGACCAGGCGCAGGGAATTCTGGACTTGGCCCGTCAGTATTCATTCATTGATACTTCCCGTATCGGTATCACGGGCTGGAGCGGAGGAGGCAGCCAGACGCTGAACTGCATGTTCCGTTATCCGGATGTATTCTGTGCGGGTATTGCCATTGCCTTCGTGTCTGACCAGCGGTTGTATGACACGATTTATCAGGAACGTTACATGAATACACCGCAGGCAAATCCGGAAGGTTATCGTAAGGGTTCTCCTATTACATACGTAGAGGGGTTGAAGGGTAACCTGCTACTTATTCATGGTACGGGTGACGACAATGTGCATTACCAGAGTTGTGAGATGCTGGTGAATGAACTGGTGAAGCACGGTAAGGTCTTTTATCAGTTGTCCTATCCCATGCGTTCACATTCTATCAGTGAGCGGGAAGGCACCACGTATCACCTTCGCAAGTCTATGACAGATTATTTCTTGAAGAATCTTCCGGCAGGAGGACGATAAAATTAAAAAAGACAGGCTAATCTCAGTTCTGAGGTTGGCCTGTTTTAGTATGCACTTATTTGTTATCACTATTGGAGTTCTCGGGCTTTTACAGTAAGGCTTATTAACCGCACAATTTGCGGCTTATTATCTGCAAGAATAAAATAAAAAAGCCTGATTCTTTTGAGAATCAGGCTTTTAAGTGGTGCCACCAGGAATCGAACCGGGGACACAAGGATTTTCAGTCCTTTGCTCTACCAACTGAGCTATGGCACCAGCATTTTTATGTTTGCAACCAATGTTTCTCGATTGCGGTTGCAAAGGTACGCAAACTTTTGGAACTTGCAAATATTTTAGCAAAAAAATACGTTAAAATATAATGCGCAATTAAACTGTATAGTGATATTTAGTTTGTAAATTATTGCTGTCCGATAAAAATTGTGTGGGAGTATAAAATTAGGGCTGATTTCATTTGCGAGGTCAGCTCATTTCCGTTAGATTTCTGTCGCTAAATAAATAATCCAACTGTATACATTTTAGCGGACAGACGCAAAAATAGGGATGCAGTCTGGATGAAACGTCTTCGGATTATTGACTCCACTACTATCACACTATTCTCCAATCTGTTGTTCAAGGGTGTGGGTCGTCATCCCAAGACTGGCAAAAAGAAAGGGGGCATAAAGGTGCACACGGGTCATACACGCCAATGCGAGAGTCCCTTCAGATATTAAGTTTATATCTGCAGTCACCAACGATTCTTTTATGTTAAGGCCGTCAACACTGGGCAAGGGAGACATAGTTGCCATGGATTGTGCATATATTGACTATGAGAAACTGAAAACTCTCACATAAAGAGAAGTATTGTATGTGACAAAATGAAGAAAAAAACTGAGATACAGCATTATAGAGGACTGTATGTACAAGAACACAGACGGCCTTATGGAAGTGCGCATATAATATATCACATTCTCAAAAGTTCTGAAGGGAAGTGGATTGCTCGTTCATCATGCCCTTATCATCACTTATGCCGATGCAAAAAGAACAAACTGATAGCATTGCTTACAAACGATATGGAGTCAGACTCGAACGAGATTATAGAGATTTACCGTAAACGCTGGGAAATTGAACTGCCGTTCAAACAGATAAAACAAAACTTCCCGTTGAAATACTTCTATGGGGAAAGTGCAAATGCCATCAAGATACAGATTTGGGTGCGCTTATAGCCAATCTGCTTCTGATGGTAATGAAAAAGGACTGACACGTTCTTAGAGTTTCTCCGTACTTGTCACCACGATGTGGATTACACTTATATATTATGTGGATTTCTACAGTATGTTCAACCATCCCGGAAAAGGATTGGAAGGCACTATTGAATGTAGATCAGGAAGAAGATTATTAACTATCCATCTTTTGACGGGGCTTGGAATAAGACTCGATCACTGAAAACACAATGGTCGAACGCTACATTTTTATATTTAATCGTTTTTATCGGATTGCAATATTTGTAAATATACATTTTCCCTCATTGCCTAATCATTGTTTCTTCTATTGAAATCTTGTCCGATAACCGAAATTGGACTGAAAGCGAGAAAGCAGGACTTTCAATCCAATTGGCTATAAACTTACTTACGATTTATTCGTAAACAAATTTGGTCTCATTAAGTATCTATATACAACTTGAACTTGCTAGACTAAGTTTGTCATTCATGTTTTCTGTTATTAAAGGATTTCAGCATATCAAGACGAATAGTAAGTGTAACTATCTTTTTTCCAAAGCCAATGAAGTTTTTTCAGTCTTTAAAATGGGAGTAACTTGCTATATGCAATCGCACAAATTAATCAACCGGGCGTATAATCACCCTTCTATATCCAGTCAGTGCAGGAGAACCATTGTCCATTACTTCACAAATCATATGTAATTCCTTGCCTGCTGCATCTTGTGGTATATCAAAGAATGCGACAGGCTTATCAGTTTGCATAATCTCTATATGGCCTGTATAGGTACCAGCTTCTGGCAATATCCACCAATGATATGCTAATGAGTCATTATCCACATCAATTGATTCAGATGCGTCCAGCCATATTCTTCGTCCCACTTTCGAAGTAATGATGATAGGATCCAAACCCTTTTTGCCATTTACATAGACAGACGGATTATGATTTCCTTCGCCACAAGCTGCCCAATCCATCCGGGCTGCAAAATCGGCAAATATGGCCGGATAAAAATATTTCTCGTATTTCTCGGATACAGCTTTAACATCCGGAGCTGCATTGGTGTAACACTCCGTCAGGCTGTCAGGCGAAAGCGCCCAACGGAAATAGCCGCCCCAACCCACCTGATTGCCCACAGCAGGATTATTCAACCCATTGGGAAAGACATGCAGATAAGAAGGCGTATCCCCTTCTACTCCATATTTGTTTTTCGGATAGACCTTTCCTAAATGGCCATGTCCCTGTATATGGGTGGCATATTCATTCCAATTCATACTTCCAAGCGTGTTCTGCACAAGCCAGGCACTTTCATCCCAGAAGAAACGCAACTCCTTTCCGCAAGTCTTACGCAGCCATTGATGGGAACTGAACGCATAATCTACAGGAGGCCCCCCACATACGTCCTGATCTGTAATCGTATATACACACAGTTTATCCAGAAACTTATGCACCTCCGATTCGCTCCGTTCCTTTCTAACCCGCCACACAGCCTGTGCCAATGTGTTGGCACCGCCCCATACCGTAATCCATAACGGACGGCTGTCCTCTTCATCAACCAGCTTGATTATCAAGTCACTTCCCGGAGAATCATTGTTTTCACCAATCCGTTCTATTCCCAGCCCTCTGCTTCCCAACACCGTCCGACTGCGCAGATAACCGGCAGTGGGCCAATAGCCCAATTCCTGCTTTCCGTTCTCCTGCCTTTCCGGTAAAAAACCTTCCTGCTCCGACCGCTTCATCAGATTAGGCAAATCTTTTTCATAAGCGTCGATGACCGTCAACAAACTGTCCATCCAACTTTCGGGATAGGTACCGCCACAGATATTCCATCCGCCTGTAGCGACCAGTCCTTCTATCTCAAACATATCTGCATGAGCCAACAAACGGACCATGGATTCCATATCATCAGGCTCAACATCAGCCGGAGCAATATCTGTTAAGACGACAATACGAGGCTTCAATAGGGATTCATCATTTTGCTTGCTTGTTCCCGCTGATGCAGAAAGACATAAAATCAATAATCCAATAGAGGTCCACAATTTTCTTGCTTTTAAATTCATGGCTTTTTAAATAAATTTGTATAACTAATCAATTGTAATTTTTACATTAGCTGATTGTAATCCGTTAGATGTTGCCACTAAATGTGCCGTACCCTGCTTTCCTTGATTCTGAATCACAACCAGACATTTTCCATAGAACGCCCGGCGTTTGTTATCCTTGAAGCGTTCCATCGAAATCGGACTTCCATTGTCCACACCGGCAATGAATGCGTCACCTTCAACTTCAAAGTTCACCAGATTGTCCGCATTCGGACATAAATTTCCTTCTTCATCCAGAATCTCTACAGTGATAAAGCTCAAATCCTTTCCATCGGCCGTCAACTGCGAACGGTCAGGAGTCAGACGAATCTGTACCGGTTCACCCGCCGTACGGATTTCTTTTTCTCCGACAACTTTGCCATTCTTCCGTGCTATAACTTTCACGCTTCCCGGCTCATATTCCACGCGCCACATCGCATGCAGGCAGTCCGGAGTCTTTGACTTCACTCCCTGCGATTTTCCATTGACGAACAATTCCACTTCATCCGCCTTGTTGTAATAGCACCACATATCCACAACCTGCCCCGGCTTCCAATTCCAATGCGGGAAAAGATGCAAGACCTGCTCCTCCGACCATTCTGACTGATACAGATAATATGTATCCTTCGGGAAACCTGCCAGATCCACAATGCCGAAATAGGAACTGCGCGCCGGCCATCCGAAAGGTGTCGGTTCACCTATATAATCGAAACCTGTCCATACATACTGCCCGCTGACAAAGTCATTGTCACGTACCAGTTTGAGTGTCTCCTCATGCGTATTGCCCCACGGAGCATGACAATTGTCATAAGAAGAACAGGAAAAACTGGGATCATAAAACGGCTTGTCCCATCTCTCCGGCCAGATAAACTCCTTGTCGCTTGGCATCTTGTAATATCCACGTGTGGCTAATGTAGAATTACTTTCAGTAATGATGAACGGCTTGCTTGGAAAATTTTTCGGTACGTCTAGGATATTAATATTGTGATAGTTATATCCTATAATGTCCAATGCGCCCGACTTGAACAAGTGGTTGAAAGGGTTCGGTTCGTTGCAACCAGCTGTGACGGGACGGGTCGGGTCAAGCTCTCTCACAATATCCGCTAGCTTTTTCGTTAGTAGCGAATTCACACTCATTTCTTCCTCCTTCGCCAACATACTCTTTGAATGGCCGAAGTTTAGAATCAAGTTCGCTTCTTCCAGACTTAACGTATCCGCATTTGCATGGCTCCATTGTTCAAGCACTTCGTTGCCGATACTCCACATAAAAATTGAAGGATGGTTACGGTCGCGCATGATAAAGTCGTGCAGGTCACGCTCATGCCAGTCATTGAAATAACGCGCATAGTCATGCGCTGTCTTTTTCTTGCGCCACATATCAAAAGCCTCATCCATTACGATAAACCCCATCTGGTCGCACAGGTCAAGCAATTCGGGAGCGGGAGGATTGTGTGAACAACGTATACCATTGCAGCCCATTTCCTTCAGAATTTCCAACTGACGTTCGATAGCACGAATGTTCACGGCAGCTCCCAGGCAACCTAAATCATGATGCATGCACACTCCGTTTATCTTAGTCGGCTTTCCGTTCAACACAAAACCTTTTTGTGCGTCAAAGCTGAACGAACGGATGCCTGCGACAGTTTCATACCGGTCGATACAATGTTCACCATCCATCAGCTCCGTTATAAGCGTATACAGATAAGGGGATTCAACATCCCAACGATGCGGATCTGCCACACTCAACTGCTGGACAGCCACTGCATCCGCCTGCCCGCCGACTTGGCACAAAGTATCAGTCTTGGCTACACATTTACCTTCCGCATCAAACAGCGATGAACAGACGGTCACCTTTATATCCACATCTGTTTCATTGGAAACTGTTGTCTGCACACGTACAATAGCCTTCGACTTGTTTACAACAGGAGCCGTTACATAAGTACCCCACTCGCCGACATGCACAGCTTCCGTTTTCACCAGCCATACATTCCGGTAAATGCCGCAGCCCGAATACCATCTGGAGTTTGGCTGTTCCGAATTATCCACACGCACTGCCAGCACATTCTTCTCCCCCCATTTCAGATGAGGAGTCAGATCATAGCTGAAAGTTATATAGCCGTAAGGACGACGTCCCAACAGGATACCATTGAGATATACTTCCGAATTCATATAGACTCCATCGAACACAATCCGGAACTTCATGTCTGAATCCGCTTTTTCAGGGACAAATGTCTTTCTGTACCACCCTATGCCGCCGGGAAGCGCACCGCCTCCCGTACCGGAAGGATGGTCCTTACTGAAGTTACCTTCTATGGCCCAGTCATGGGGCAGGTCTAGCAACTGCCAGCCTGTATCCTCAAAATTTGCATCGACAGCTTCAGGTTCATCTCCATTGTGAAAACGCCAGCAATCACCGAAGTTTATCCTTTCACGGCAGGTACTAACAGTTGTACTAAATACCATAAAGCAGGAACAACAAAACACATGTAAGAAAAGCAATAATTTCTTCATATTTTACTCTTTCTATTGAAAACCTATTATATTACCCGGTCATTTACAAAGGCAAAAAAGCCCTCGAGATCATCCCTGTTGTCGGGATTTTTCTCTCTTTGAAAAAATCAAACGTACTTCAGCAGTTGTTTAAATTTTTTTTCGGTGAAACGACGCAATCAGACTTCTTCTGCTTCCTGTCTGTTTCCCTGGAACAATTCACCAAATAAATCTGGCATTATTTAAACAGGTCCTCAATCAAATCTTTATTGAAACTTCTTTACCCGTATATTGCACATCAATACCTTTGGCTTTTATATCAAAAGCCTGCGGTCTGTCCTTATTGACCACCACTACCGTAAATGTACGTTCCTTCAACATACCCGGGAACGAGCCTTGACGTTCGCCAATAGTCAGCGTACGGCTGTCATCGTCATATTCCATCGGAATCATCGCGTACATCCCCTTTTCATAGTTGTAGTTCACGCCTTCGTCCTCATAAAGTGTAAACTCGCCGTCAGCACCCTGATATACATAAAGACGTATATGTGCGGCGGGCTTTTCATCAGAATACTGTATGTCCTCACCGAACGGGACAATAGAACCGGCACGCACATACAGTGGAACACGTTCGTAAGGAGCCTCCACTTCTGCTTTTACTCCGCCTTCCCGGAACTTTCCGGTATAGAAATCATACCAGCCTTCTGACTTCGGGAAATAGACCTCACGGCTGCGGTCTCCATAACGGTAGACCGGAGAAACCATAAACGCCGGACCGAACATGAACTGGTCACCGATATTGTTTACATTCGCGTCAGCTGTAAAATCCATCACCAGCGGACGCATGATGGTATAGTCCTTGAACCACGTCATGCCCGCCAACGAATAAATATACGGCATCATATTGTAGCGTAACTTTGTATAATAAACAATGGAATTGTATGCAGGATGACCTTCCGGAGCGATTTCCCACGGCTCACGGTACGGATATTGCCCGTGCGCACGATACAGCGGGCAGAAGGCTCCGAACTGGAACCAGCGCGTGTTCAGTTCACGCCATTCCTTGCAGTCTGCATTTTCTGTCCTTGTAGCATTCCATTGCTGTTGTCCCGCCACATAACGGTTCTCTACACAGAAGCCACCTATATCCATTGTCCAATAGGGAATTCCGCTGACTGCAAAATTCAGACCGGCGGAAATCTGTGCCTTCATATCTTCCCAACGGGTCGCGATGTCACCGCTCCATGTAGCGGTGGAATAACGCTGCAAGCCGGCAAAGCCCGAACGGGTCAGCAGGAATACCCGCTTGTTGTTGTCCACACTGCGCTGTCCGTTGTAGATGGCATCCGCGTTCATCAGCGCATACGCATTGAAATATTCTGTCGACGGCCCCAATGCCGTAGGCCCGCACAAGTCCTTACGGTACTGCAAATCCGTACAGTCGCGTACGTTCGGTTCGCTGGCATCCATCCACCAGGCATCGATGCCCAACGGATAATAGTGTTCGTACATCTGTTTCCAGAACAGCTTGCGTGCCTCGGCACTGTATGCGTCATAGAAGCCGTATGTGTACCCTTTGCCAATCCAATCCTTCAGGCTGTCCTTCACGGACTGCGGATAAATCCAGCCCTTCTCGTCAAACTCCTTGAAATGTTCTGTTGTAGTATAGAACTTCGGCCAGACGGAAATCATCATCCGCCCGTGCATGGCATGAATGGAATCGACCATCGCTTTCGGATTCGGGAAATGTGCCTTGTCGAACTCATGGCTTCCCCATGCGTTTTCCGGCCAGTGGCTCCAGTCGAGCACAATGTTGTCTATCGGAATTTTCCGGTCACGGAAACCTTTCAACGCACCCAACATTTCATCCTGCGACTTGTAACGCTCCCGGCTCTGCCAATAGCCCATCGCCCATTTAGGCATGATGGGAGACTTGCCTGTTAAGGTACGGTAGCCGCTGATTACATCATCCATATCATCACCGGCGATAAAATAATAGTCCAGCTGAGGAGTCATTTCACTCCACCACGACTGGTTGCCTTGCTCTTTCGGGTCAACCGGACTGAACACACGCAGCCCGGAATAAGAAACCGCTCCGTCCGGATTCCATTCCACCTTCAACGGTACACGCTTCCCGGCTTCCAGATTCACGGAGAACTTATAGCTGTTTGGATTCCATGCCGTGCGCCAGCGCTCCGGAACCACCAGTTTGTTGTCGATATACACTTTGGTATAGCCTGCATAATAGAGGATGAACTTGAATTCCCCGCTCTGCGAAGGCTCAATCTCCCCTTCATAAGTGACCTTTGAGCCATACAGCGGAAAGTCTTCCGGCAAATTCACCACATGATTCAGGTCGCCTCTGACCAGATGCTCAAAATAAAGCGAGTCCTCCCGGCGGACCAATGTTCCGGCACCCGATTCCGGAGCGGGGACATAAGTACCTGTTATCGCTCCCTCTTTTCCGTCCTTGTCATACAGCTTGAACACATCCCCCAACTGGGAATAATCGTTCGGATTGCCGAAACGGCAGAGCGAATAGCTGTCAAGAAGCACGCCGTAATTTTTGTTGGAAACGATGAACGGAACGGAAACCTTCGTGTTGTACTGGAAGAGTTCTTCATTCTTTCCCTTGTAATTGAACTCATCCGATTGGTGCTGTCCCAGTCCGTAGAAAGCCTCATCGTCCGGTGACTTAAAAACCTGACGGATAGTATAGCCTTTGGTCCCTTCTACCTCTATAGGAGTGAACGTCTTGCCGCCTCCCTTGTTTTCCTGAAGAATCATGTTCCCTTCTTCATCTGTAAACCAGACCTCCCCGGTCGATGCAAGTACGGAAGCACGGAGCTCGGAAGTAACGACCGTCACCGTATCACCTTTCTGCTCCACACCGAACGGCGTCTGTTCCTTCTGCGGAATCACAACCAGACTTTGGGGGTCGGCGAACTTACTTTCCGGTGTCGCCGACACGTGGACAAGTTTGTCGCCCATCACTTGCAGACGTACCAGCTGCACATCTGTATCGTTTTTCTGTTGTACTTTTATAATCACTCCATTATCTGTTTCTTCATAAATTTTTGAACATGAGCCTAATAACAGACAAGCTAGTAGATAATAAGAAATGTTTTTCATATCCATATCCCTGATATTAAAGTTTAATGATAATATTTCTTTTTGTAAAGGTATAGGTTATTATCCAAACTTGTGAATCCAAATGTTTCATATAAAACCTGCATTTATCTATCATCTGTCTTATATGTTTTCACTCAGGGTATGATTTGTTACTTTCCCTCTTTTTCCTGGTAGACGGAAGGTAAAACTCCGAACTCATCCTTAAAGTAGCGGCTGAAATATCTCGGATTGTTGAAACCTACTTCGTATGCTACTTCCGACACATGGAGTTGGCTTTCACGCAACAACTGTGCGGCTCTTTTCAAACGGATTACGCGGATGAACTCAATCGGAGTCTTGCCCGTTATTTGCAACAGCTTCTTGTACAGATGCACACGGCTCATCCCCAGTTCGTGGCTCAGTTCCTCGACCGACAAGTCACTTCGGGAGATATTGTCTTCCACATACTTGATTGCCTTTTCTATCAACTTTTCATCCAGAGAGGTAATAACAATTTCACTGGGGGCAGGATCTATCTTGGAATGAGTGACCTGCCGATAACGGCTCAGCTCAATCAGCTTGCGGATACGCAGAACCAGCGCAATCATATTGAAAGGTTTGGTCACATAATCATCGGCACCCGTCTCAAGTCCTTTCACCTTTGATTCAACCTCTTGTCGGGCAGTAAGCAGAATTACCGGAATATGCGATGTCTGCTTGTTCGATTTAATCTTCCGGCATAATTCATTACCGTCCATTCCCGGCATCATCACGTCACTGATTACCAGATCCGGACAATTCTCCTGAATCATCTTCCATGCCTCTTCACCGTTTAACGCGACATCCACACGGTACTGCAGTTCCAAACTATGCTTCATGAACATGCGGAAATCTTCGTTGTCGTCAACCACAAGCAAAAGCGGAAAATTGCTACGGTCGGTCTGCTCCACAACCTGCTCCGATACACTATCTGCATCCGATTGCCCCACAACAGGTTTCGGCAGTTCGGCCATGACATCCACATGCCTTACCGGAATGCGCACCACAAACACAGTCCCTGTCCCTATGTTGTCGAACACTTCCACTGTCCCCTCATGCAGACGGACGAAATCACACACCAGACTCAACCCAATTCCGCTACCCGTCGTTTCCTCCATACCCTTATGGTCAGTCTGATAGAAACGCTCGAAGACATGCTCCTTATCCGCATCAGGAATGCCGATTCCTGTGTCGGAAACTTTTATCTCCATCATTTCCTTTTCACCCTCTATACGCTCCATTATCACGGTCACACGTCCACCGTCAGGAGTGTACTTGAATGCGTTTGAAAGCAGGTTCATCACCACTTTCCCCACTTTGTCCACATCGAAGGCCATCGAAAAGCTTTCCACTCCGGAAAAGAAAGAGAAACGGATATGCTTCTTGTCAGCCATCAGCAGAAACGAATTGCAGACCTCACGGACATACGCCACGATGTCTCCCTCCGCCAACGATAGTTGATGTCCGCTCATTTCCCCTTTCCGGAAATCAAGCAACTGATTGACCAGCATCAGCAGCCGCCTTGCATTCCGGTACATCAGCGTCAGCACCGATTTACGCGACTCATCCTTCTCCTGTGCCAGCAGTTCTTCCAGCGGAGCGATAATCAGAGTCAGCGGAGTCCGGAGCTCATGACTGATATTCGTGAAGAAACGGAACTTCATCTGATTCACCTCCTCATTCTTAGCCGCCTCATGTTCTATCTGCTGCATACGATACTTTTCGCGTTCCCTTCGTAGGATATGCCTGCGGGCAAGAAACAGCAGCGACACAAAAACGAGCGCATAACACAGCCATGCCCACCATGCAAGCCAGAAAGGAGGATGCACCACAATCGTCAGGCGGGCGACATCCCTGCCTTCATATCCATCACTGTTTGTGGCCTTCACATTCAGTGTATATGTTCCGGGAGCAAGACTGGTAAAAGTCACACGGTTTATCCCTGCGGGAAGGACGAGCCATCCGTCTCCCAACCCCTTCAAATTATATTGGTAGGTTGTCTTGTCCGGCAGATTGAAGTTGTCTGAAGCAAACTCCACGGTAAAGATATTCTGGTCATAGTCCAGTTCAATCTTCCTGAACCGGTTCAAGTCCCCCGGAAGGATTACACGTCCGTCATATTTTTCTCCGGTCTTCACTTCCTTGTCGAACAAATAAAGAGATGAGAACATCACCTTGGAAAGTACTTTGTTATAACGCATTTCATCGGGATTGAACACATTCAGTCCATAAAGTCCGCCGGCCACAATCGTGCCGTCCTGTAAGGTCCTTATCGCCCGTAGATTGAAGTCGCAGTTCTGCAGACCGTCCTTTTCATTATATACGCGTGGCTCGAACACATATCCTCTGCGGCTGTCCCCGGAGAATTTCAGATGCACCATCTGACGTGTAGAAGAAATCCACATGTCATGATTCCGGTCTTCCGTTATTCCGGATATGATTTCACCCGACACACCCGTTATGTCCGGAAAGACTTTTACGGAATGGGCTTTCTTGTCATAGACTTTCAGATTACCGCGAGTGGCAATCCAGATTAGACCACGGCTGTCACTGTACACCTGATTCACCTCATACTTGTCAGTTCCGCCTCTCTCAATTTTGTCATTACTCCCCACCCGATAGCACTTGTCAGGATTCTGCAAATCAATCAGAGCCGTCCCACCTAACATGCCGACAGCCAGTTCGTCATCTTCCGTCACATCCAGTGACGAAACCATATCTTCAATCTGTTTATAGGTATGAAGCTCATTCCGCTTCAGGTCTATATATTGAAGCCCTCCTTCCAGAAAACCGAGCCAAAGTCTGGAACCTTCTGTCTCCAATGCCCAAACGCTCTTGTTTAGCAACCCGTCTGACATGGTATAATGAAGCAGACGGCCATGTTCCATACAATAAAGTCCGCCATTGAATGTACCAATCCACAACCGCCCGTCAGATGACTTCTGCAATGAGACTACCGGACAGCCCAAGTTATAGGATTTTTCTGCCAAGCCTGTATTTCTGTTCCATAAAATGAGTCCCCGGTCGTTCGTTCCCAACCACAGACGTTCATTGTCCATCTGTTCGATGCAGGTAACGTCACCCACTTCATGCATATTGAACTTGAACATGCTCTCCCCATACATGGAAACGCCTTTCTTATAGGTTCCCACCCACATCACTCCATTACGGTCAGCATACAGTGCATAGACAGTGTTGTGCGACAAGCTCCGGGGGTTCTTCACATTATTCGCCACATTAATCACCTTCCTGGTCTTCTTGTCGAGGACATCGATGCCCCCATAATCCTTCCCTATCCAGATTCTTCCCTGCCGGTCCTGAGATACCGAATGGACAAAATCTGACTGATTCCTCCATGGCTCTACCAAATCTGCAAGCCATCTTCCTGCCTCCACATCATAAGCCCACAAACCGCTCACACAACTTATCCATACGCAGTTGTCTTTGTCCACAAAGAGAGAGAAACGTGCCGTTCTGTCTTTCACCTGTTTTTCAATGTCATCCTTTATCCATCTTATCTTCATATCCGAAGAGTCTAGACACACCATTCTTCCCGAAGCATAAAGCAGGAGAATTCCGTCACAGCATTCGGCTATGGCATTGACCCCGTAATCAGGAAGCTTCAGGGCATGCAGAGACCGGAACTGTACCTGTCTGTCTTTGCTTACCCGGTAAAAGCCTTCAGACGGCACACTGAGCCACGTGTTTTCCAACGAATCGACATACACGTATTCCGGCCCTTTCATCTTGCTTCCTATACTCCTCATAAACTCTTCCAGATTTCTATTGAACCGGTCTTTTGTCTTGTCGAACAATGCATATCCCGTACTCAATCGTACCCACAGGAAATCGGGAGCGTCCATCAGGCCGATTACATAATTGTCGGGGATGGATGTCGAATCCTCGGCAAGATGCCGGTAGACCTTAAAACGATATCCGTCATAACGGTTCAGTCCGGAAGCTGTCCCGAACCACATGAAACCGTCCTTATCTTTCAGAATGGCATAAACGGAGTTATTGGAAAGTCCGTCAGCCACCTCCAGATGCTTGAACATGAAATTCTGGGCAGACAAAGAAACCACCACCGACAAAAAACTTAATATAAACAGGAAACGCATTTTCATTCTGATAGACCAAAAATGTTTTTTGAGTGTACAAAAGAAGAAAAAAGAAAGAAAAAAAGCAAATGCCAATTGCATTTTCATCACATTTTCACTACGTGTCCGGACAAAAGAAAAACAATGGGGGTGTACCCCTACGGATATACCCCCATCTTCTATTTGTCAATCAGTCTGTTTGTTTACTCTTCTGATCCGCGAACTAGCTGGATTTTGTGTATTGCAACTTTCTGTCCCCTAATAGTAAGCGACTTTATTCCAAGTCCCTCTCTATTTTCTCTAAGCTCTAACAATTTTTGGCATATATTCTCATCAACAGCAATTTCAGCTACACCATCCCCTTCTGTCTCTATTTGCTTGTTAAAAATTACAGCCTCATCACCTTGTGGTTCTGGCACTCCTTCAAAATATGCACCTTTAGAAGCACTAACGTAAGTAACTTTAATAATATCCCCTGGTTTTAAAGAAGCAGGAACTCCCATCTTTAAAGTGCCATAGTCCAACCAACAATCACCATCATTCTCTTTTCCTATCTCTTCTTGCTCAATCATATGGCACCATAGCAAATTAGAATAATCACTTTCTTTATCAGTATTCGGCACCAATTCAATGCGGTTTAATTGTAAAGACAATTCACTCCAATCCTTTACAAAAATCATTTCCCCATTATTTACAGCTACTTCATCACACATTGAAAGAGTCACAACATTTATCAAACTATGACTATTAATATCAAACGAACCTAAACTTCTATTAAAATGCATACGCAAAGTCCCTAACCACAATAACTCAGCTTGGGATTCTTCAGTTACCCCTTCATCGAAATAGCACCGCAAAATGGCACCTGGAGTAAGCATCTTTAATTGTTGGTCACTAAGTTTAATACGCGCCATAATCGGCCTATAGCCTGCATTTTCTAATCCTTCCTCGCCAGCAATTCCGTTTCCGGCTGATCCATCACCGGTCCAAAGCGTAATAGGAAGACCAATACTTTCATTCGTATAAACCGAAACTTTCGTCAAAGTAATGCCCGTATTTTCCGAAGAAACCGAGATACCCGTAGTATTCTCTTTGACCGCAATCAGAATCGTGCCGCTTGCCTTTCCTGCCGGCAAGGAATATGATTTGCCAGAGATTGAGATGGCTGCTCCATCTGCAGCTTCTTCTTTTATTGTATATTCCAGACTATATACATCCTTCGCATCAAGTATGCCCTCAAATCCGCCGATTTCCGTTGCGGTACTGTTCAACGCAACATTTGTTGCCAACTCATAAGCCGTCTTTCCCGTCACTTCAAACTGTTCTCCTTCACCGAAAATCCAGCCGGATTCTATCACTACATCATCCCATTTGGTTACATCAGCCGAAACCTGAATTGGCTGACCCGGAGAAACCGCTCCGTTCGAGTTGATGGTGGCAGAGAAAGCAATCCGCTTTCCTATCTCGAACACATAAGCGTCCACCGGACAAGGATAGTCATTTCCGTTATAAGTAATCGTAATGATTCTTCCCTGCATCGCTTCCGAAGGCATCACGATGGTCTGGTACTGGCCGGTTATGCTCGAATTGCTTGCGAACTGGAGCTCCTGATCGGCAGCACCCGTTGTGGCCACGGTTCCGTCCGCAAGGTTCAGCGTACCGGTAGTCTGCTGGTTGTTGATTTTCACTTGCGCGCCGGAAATGCCGTTTCCGTTCTCGTCATAAATCTGCATCACCACTTTCACCAGTTTGTGGCTGAAGTTCAGGTTTACGTTCTTTTCGCCAACACCGCTTGTATTCTTTGCATACATCACGTCGTTCTTGCTCAGGGAAGCACCTTTCTCTGTAGAGAGGGTGATATTATAGATACCGTTCGCCACGGCATCGGCCTTATACGGATAGACCCCCACAAAGTCAGCCGTAGCCGCACCGCCCGCCATTCCCCAAGTCACCGGATTCTGGGAAGTAAAGGCGGAACCGTCTTCCGTGACATACTGCACATTGACCGCGCTCGTAAGGGCTTCGTCTGCATACATGGAAACACCGATTGCGTCTTCGGGTTCAAAACGTGTGTCTGTCGCGCGTGACATTACAGACGAAGTGAAAGTGATTCCCTCACCGGCAATTCCCTGCCGCAAGTCATCTTCTTCCGAACAGGCAGTAGCCAACATCGCGGCCGCCAGCCCAAACAAAATTGTCTTTTTCATAAGAATTAAATGTTTAATGATTCAACAAATACATTAAAAACCGCTTTTTACAGTGATAGCAAAATTACGGAATATTATTATATAGGTACTGACTGATTCGTTTCAGGGACATGAGAGTTTGTTATGTAACATGATAAAATGTTACCGGATAATGTCCGTTTTGTTTCCTGCCTCCCCAATTCAACAATTGGAGCACCAAAGCGAAACATACGCCCCCCTCATTTTCAATATCCATGCGATGGAGAATCTGTAGGAGGATACGGGAAAAAGACTATCTTTGCAGACGGGAGAACGATTGGAGCATCCGCAGCCGGAAATGCGGAGTATCTGCTAAAATAGTATCGACATAAACGGCAAATTCCCCCTTCGTACATTTGTATATTACAAACCAAAAATAGATAAGAATTTCATGAAAAACATTTCCAAATTCGCAGTGGTATTCATGCTATGTACAGGTGCTCTGCTACAGACCGGCTGCCAACAGCACACGGTAAGTCCCGCCATCCCTTCCGATCCACAAATCGAAGAAAGCATCAAGCAATGGCTGGACAAGATGACATTGGAAGAAAAAATCGGACAGATGTGCCAGATTACCATCGATGTAGTGACCGATTTCGATGCCAGCCGAAAAAACGGATTCACGCTTGACAAGGCGAAACTCGACACCGTAATAGGCAAATACAAGGTAGGTTCCCTGCTGAACGTACCTTTGAGCGTGGCACAAACAAAAGAAAAATGGGCCGAATCTATCAGGCAGATTCAGGAACTCTCGATGAAGGAAATCGGAATCCCCTGCATCTACGGCGTAGACCAGATACACGGGACAACCTACACGCTGGACGGAACCATGTTTCCGCAGGGAGTGAACATGGCGGCCACATTCAACCGGGACCTCGTAAAACGGAGTGCGGAAATCTCTGCCTACGAGACCAAGGCCTGCAACATTCCGTGGAACTTCGCGCCGGTAGTCGATTTGGGAAGAGACCCGCGCTGGTCGCGCATGTGGGAGAACTACGGCGAGGACTGCTACGTGAACGCGGAAATGGGTAAAGCCACGGTGTCGGGTTTCCAGGGAGAAGACCCGAACCATATCGGAAAGAACAACGTGGCGGCCTGCATGAAGCACTACATGGGTTACGGGGTTCCCGTCTCGGGAAAAGACCGCACACCCTCGTCCATCTCACGGAGCGACATGCGCGAGAAGCATTTCACCCCCTACCTCGAAGCGGTACGCCACGGCGCACTGAGCGTGATGGTCAACTCCGGTGTGGACAACGGGATGCCTTTCCACGCCAACCAGGAGTTCCTCACCCAATGGCTGAAAGAGGATTTGAACTGGGACGGACTTATCGTGACCGACTGGGCGGACATCAACAACCTCTGCACGCGCGACCACATTGCGGCGACCAAAAAGGAAGCTATCAAGATTGCCATCAATGCGGGCATTGACATGTCAATGGTACCGTACGAACTGAGCTTCTGCGACTATTTGAAGGAACTGGTGGAAGAAGGCGAGGTGCCGATGAGCCGCATCGATGATGCGGTGTCACGTGTGTTGCGTCTGAAATACCGCCTCGGACTGTTCGAGCATCCTTACTGGGATGTGAAAGAATACGACAAATTTGGTTCGAAAGAATTTGCGGAAGTCGCACTGCAGGCAGCCGAAGAATCGGAAGTGCTGGTAAAGAACGAAGACAGCCTGCTCCCGCTCGCAAAAGGGAAACGAATCCTGCTTACCGGTCCGAACGCCAATTCGATGCGGTGCCTCAACGGAGGATGGTCGTACAGCTGGCAAGGACACCGTGCCGACGAATGTGCGCAAGCCTACAATACTATCTATGAATCACTGTGCAACAAATACGGGAAAGAGAACATCATCTATGAGCCGGGCGTAACCTATGCGCCCTATAAGAACGACAACTGGTGGGAAGAGAACACGCCGGAAATCGGGAAGGCCGTTGCCGCAGCAAGCCGTGCCGATGTAATTGTCGCTTGTGTAGGCGAAAACTCCTACTGCGAGACTCCGGGCAACCTGACCGACCTGAACCTGTCGTCCAATCAGCAGGAACTGGTGAAAGCATTGGCAAAGACCGGAAAGCCCATCGTTCTGATTCTCAACCAAGGCCGCCCGCGCCTCATCAAGGACATCGAGCCGCTGGCCAAGGCTATCGTCAACGTGATGCTCCCGAGCAACTACGGAGGTGACGCGCTCGCCAACCTGCTCGCCGGAGACAGCAACTTCAGCGGAAAGATGCCGTTCACTTATCCGAAACACATCAATGCACTCGCCACATACGACTACAAACCATGTGAGGACATCGGACAGATGGGCGGGAACTACAACTACGACTCGGTGATGGATATCCAGTGGCCGTTCGGCTTCGGACTGAGCTACACCACTTATAAATACGCCAATCTGAAATTGGACAAGACAACTTTCAACGCCGATGACGAACTGACCTTCACGGTGGACGTGACCAACACGGGCAAAATGGCCGGAAAGGAAAGCGTGCTCCTGTTCTCGAAGGACCTGGTAGCGAGCAGCACGCCCGACAACATCCGCCTGCGCAACTTTGACAAGATTACGTTGCAACCGGGTGAGACTAAGACTGTCACGTTGAAACTGAAAGGAAGCGACATGGCTTTCGTTGACTATGACGGCAAATGGAGACTGGAAGAGGGTGACTTCAAGTTCAAGTGCGGTGACCTGTGGATTGACGCAAAGTGCAGCAACACCAAAATCTGGGAGACGCCAAACAAATAAACTTAATAAAAAGAAAATCTTTGAGGGCCAAGGGGATGTCAAAATAGAATCCCGCCATCAACAAGCAATGTCATCTTGAACGTATTGACAAAAAGAAAATGACATTTTATTCTGACATACCCGCTTACTGACTTTTATGGGTTGTGTGTCTTCGGGGAAAAAACTGACATAAAAACAATCAGCCATCATCCGAATGCGCACAACTTTTTTAATTCATAGGCTATCTTAAAATATTCATTCAATAAAACGATAAAAATGAAAAGAAATCTATTCCTGTTTACAATGAGAATGCAGATGCGGAAAATCCTGTCATTAGCCGCCATTCTCAATCTGGCAATTCTTGCAGCATGGGGACAACAGAAATCCTGGACAGCCGACAATGGAAACGGGACCTTTACAAACCCTTTGTTCTACGATGAATTTTCGGACCCCGATATGATTCGGGTAAACGATACGTTCTATCTGGTAGGTACAACAATGCACTGCAATCCCGGTCTGGTTGTTCTGGAATCAAAGGATCTTGTCAACTGGGAGTTCTGCAGCTATGCATTCGACCGCATTCCGGTCGATGATTCCAGATTCCGGCTCGAAGATGGAAAGGAAGCATACGGACAAGGCATCTGGGCTCCCTGCATCCGATATCATGAAGGAAAGTTCTACATATTCTCGAACATCAACGGAATCGGAATGCAGATTTTTGTTTCCGAAAATCCGAAAGGTCCATGGAAACACCACAATATGGGAGGGGCTACCCACGATGTATCCGTATTGTTTGACAATGGGAAAATATATGCGATTTACGGCTATGATGAGGTTCATTGCGTTGAAATCAAACCAGACCTGAGCGGTTTTGTGGAAGGCAGTGACCGTTGCATTATACCTCGTGGAAATGCTATGGGGGAGGGACATCACGCCTATAAGATTAACGGAAGGTATTACATTATCAGTGCTGACTATGCGCCTATGGGACGGATGATGTGTGCGCGTGCCGACAAATTGGAGGGCCCTTACGAGACACGCGTAATCAGTTGTCGGGAAACAATGGGAACCGAGCATTCCACGTGGATTACAAATGTACCGATGGACGGTGCCATGCCGGAAATGAAGAAATGGAAGATGGAAATCCGCAAGCCCAATGCGGACAATATGGGATGCGCGACACTTCATCAGGGAGGGATAATCCAGCTGGAGAACGGCGACTGGTGGGGCTTCTCCATGCTGGACTTCCTTGCAGTCGGACGCACCACTTGCCTTTCACCCGTAACATGGGTGGACGGATGGCCGTATTTCGGACTTGAAAACAACCTGGGACGCTCCCCGAGAACATGGTTCAAGCCCGATGTGTCAACGAAAGTCACGCCCCACGCCCCATACGTCCGCAGTGACAACTTCGACTCAGGGAAACTATTGCCCGTCTGGCAATGGAACCATCTCCCCGACGACAGCAAATGGGCCATAAAGAAAGGTAGGCTCCGCCTGCACACGATGCCTGCAAAAGACTTCTATTGGGCAAAGAACACCCTGACCCAACGGGGCATCGGTCCGGTTTCCGTCACTACCGTAACGCTGGACGCTTCCCACATGAAAGAAGGAGACATTGCCGGTCTCGGACTGCTGAACATTCCTTATGAGTGGATAGGTATCGCCATAAAGGCCAAAAAGCCCTGCTTGCACTACTATGATTTGGGTACGGACGAAACTATAGAAATGCCTCTGAACCAACCAAGAATGTTCCTGCGCATCACCGGCGACTTTGAACACGAATGGGCAGAATTCAGTTACAGCTTTGACGGCGTCAATTTCTGGAATATAGGAAAACGGTTACCGATACCATATCAAACCAAGATTTTTCAAGGTGCGAGATATGCACTGTTCGCATTCAATCGGCAAGGAAAAGAAGGCGGTTATGCTGAATTCGACGATTTCAATGTGGAAGAGCCTCTTGCCGACCGTAGCCGCAATATCCCGTTGGGCAAGACCGTCAGTTTCCTGAACCTCGGCAACAGACAATGGATGCAGGCAAACCCGCGCAAAATGGTCTATTCCGTATGGGAAGACATGAAAAAGCGCAACCCTTCGGACTGTATGTTTGAAGTGCAGGACAGAGGAAACGGGAAAGTCGTCCTCAAGGCCGTAAACGGGACAGGCTATATGGCCGTAGCCGGTTTGGGCATGTCCGGTGACCTGCGTCTGTCTTCAGTGGAAACGGAGGATTGCCTGTTCATGTGGCAGGACATGCTTCACGGACAATGTATGCTGATGTCATTGAAAACACACCGCTATGTAGGACTGGATCCTGCATCGGGCGAAGCCTATGCCGCCGACTGGCCGGGAACATCGGCAAGCCGGATGAACGGAACAGTATTCCTCTGGAAGGAAGTGAAAAGCAACGGCAAATGAAAAGGGGAAACGGAAGCCGGCATACATGAAAGACGACTGCCAAAGTCCGACATTTGTCTGGAGAAGGGGTGTGTCAAAATAGAAATGGCTTTTTATTTGACACACCCCCTTCTGTCCGATGCAAGTTCCGACTTACAGCAAGCACACGAAAAGGTACAACATACACGCAGTGATTCTAGAAGCTTGTTCCCTAGTCTTCAATATTCTTTGAAACGGGTATGAAAAGTTCCGGAAACATTCCATACATCCGAAAAAAACATTTAAACATCCTATCTTGAAAAAACAACACACCTCAAAAACATCCTGGCATCCGCTTCGGTACAACTTTTCTTACATTTGTCTAAACAAAAAAATAAACAGACAAAAAATCAGAAACGATTCAGTTAATCTTAAAAATGTTGTATCATGAAAAATGATTTTAGGACAAGACGAAAAAGTCTTTATCTGTGGTGCATTGCGTGGATCTTATTTTTAATGGGTTCTGCCAATCCCACTTCCGCCAGTCCACTTCAGAACAGGACAGTAACGGGAACAGTTACATCTGGGACTGACGGCGAAGCCCTGATTGGGGTCAGTGTACAAATACAGGAAAGACCTGCAGTGGGAACAATCACTGATCTGGACGGGAAATATTCCATCCAGGCCCGTTCCAACGAAACACTGATTTTTTCCTACATCGGCTACCAAACCCAGAAAATCAAGGCGAACAAAACGATTGTCAACGTACAGTTGAAAGAGGATTCAGAAATATTGGATGAAGTAGTTGTAGTGGGTTACGGTACGATGAAAAAAAGTGACTTGACAGGTGCGGTGACTTCTGTTAGCGAAGACGAAATCAAGCAATCGGTCGTCACCTCACTTGACCAGGCACTTCAAAGCCGTGCCGCTGGTGTATCCGTCACCCAGAACTCGGGAGCTCCGGGCGGAGGTATTTCCGTCAGCATCCGCGGTATCAACTCACTCAACGGAAACGAACCGCTCTACGTGGTGGACGGTGTCGCCATCTCTGGAAACAACAACACCAATTCGAGTGTCCTTTCAGCTATCAACCCGTCTGATATCGTATCTATAGAAATTCTGAAAGACGCTTCCGCCACAGCCATTTACGGCTCGCGTGCCTCAAACGGTGTCGTCCTCATCACTACCCGACAAGGCAAAGCGGGGAAGACGCAGATTTCATACGAAGGATACTATGGTCTGCAACAGCTTCCCAAACAGTTGGATGTGCTGAACCTACGCGAATATGCCGAATATTACAATATGCGCACGGCAATCATCGGATTTGGGGAACGTACCGAATTCCAGGATCTTTCCTTGCTGGGCGAGGGGACAAACTGGCAGGATGAAATTTTTCAGAATGCTTCGATGCATAACCATCAGATAAACATTTCGGGAGGAAACGACAATGTGAAGTACTCCATATCTGGCGGTTACCTGAAACAGGAAGGAATCGCCATCGGTTCCGACTTCGAACGCTTTTCCGCACGTGTTAACATCGACAACAAAATCACCAAATGGCTGTCTACTGGACTGAGGGCTTCCGTGGCAAAAACCATGCAACGCAACACCATTGACAACGGAAATATCATCCGCACGGCAATCCAACAATTTCCCGATATGCCGGTACGTAATCCGGACGGAACATGGGGAGCACAGGAAACTGATAATTTCGGCACACATTATATGAATCCGGTTGCAGAAGCTCTCCTGCGCGAGAACTATGACAAGGGGACACAAATGTACATCGACTTCTTTGCAGACCTCACACTTTGGAAGGGACTCGTGTTCCGTGCCGAATATGCCGCAAATTATTCCTACAGCAACAACTATTATTACCAGCCATTCTATGATTACGAATATTATCATCAGACTTCAGAAGGAAGACGCAGTGCCAACAACGGATCAAACTGGACACTCAAGACCTACCTTACTTACAGCGGGACATTCGGGAAGCACAATGTCTCGGCAATGGTCGGTCATGAAGCACAGGAAAATTCGTGGGAGAATCTTCAGGCAAGCCGCACGAACTACCTGTTCAACACGATACACGAATTGAACATGGGCGATGCGACCACGGCAAAGAACAGCAGCGGCAGAGGTTCGTCCGCAATCGAATCCTACTATGGAAGATTCAACTACGGGTATGACGAACGCTATCTTGCCACATTCACACTCCGCGGCGACGGGTCGTCCACTTTCGGTCCCGCCAACCGTTGGGGAGTATTCCCGTCCGTAGCGTTGGCATGGAGAATTAACAACGAGAAATTCCTGAAAAACGTCAAATGGCTGAACAATCTGAAGCTCAGGGCCGGATGGGGACTGGTAGGCAATCAGTCGGCAAACAACTATGCATACGGAGTGACGATGGCGTCAGCGGCCAGTACTTGGGGTACGGGATTCTATGCAGGGAACTACCCGAACGACAAGCTTAAATGGGAGGAGACCAAAGCCTATAATGTCGGATTTGATTTGAACCTTTTTGACAACCGGGTGGAATTCATTTTCGACACTTATTTCAAGAACACAGACAATCTGCTGATGCAGGCCTCACTGCCTGCCTATGTGAGCGGCATTATCACCCCGCCGTGGGTAAACGCAGGTGCCATGCAGAACAGAGGGGCTGAATTCACTCTGAATACGGTCAACATCTCAACCAAAGATTTCGTATGGCGCTCGGGGCTGACTATCTCTTTCAATAAGAACAAGATTACTAAACTGAATACGGAAACATCAAGCATGCCGGGAGTCTTGGACGGAACGCAGACATTGACCCTCTCCGTTGTAGGACAGCCGGTAGGGCAATTCTACGGCTACAAAGCCATCGGCATGTTCAAGACGGAAGACGACTTCTACCAAAGGGATAGGGATGGGAATTTCCTCCTCGACAGAAACGGAAGCCGAATACCGGTCGCCCTTCCGGAAAACAATCATATCACCCCCAACGAAACATGGATAGGTGACTTCATCTTCGAAGACCTGAACAAGGACGGAGTAATAAACGAACAGGACCGCACCTTCCTTGGAAATCCGGAACCCAAATTCTCCTACGGGTTCAACAATACGTTCACCTATAAAGGCTTCGACCTGAACATCTTCATTAACGGTGTCTATGGCAACAAGCTTATGAATCTTCTGCGCCAGGACTTTACCAACCCGATGGAAAACAGCAACCTGCTGAAGGAAGCTACAGGTATAGCCAAAGTGGAGGTGATTGACCCTGCGTCTCCTTCTGACGCAATCTGGAACGTGCGGCTGAGCAATCCGGAGTCTGCCACCGTACAGCGTCTCAGCACGACCAATGGTAATGATAACAACCGTATGAGTGACCGTTTCATAGAAGACGGATCCTATCTGCGCATCAAGAACATTTCGCTGGGCTATAGCTTCCCCAAGAAATGGATAAACAAATGGAAAATAGAGAACCTTAGAATCTATATGAATATCCAGAATGCCTTTACATTCACCAAATACAAAGGTTATGACCCGGAAATCGGAGCGTATAATTACAATGTACTCCTTCGGGGTGTAGACTATACACGCTATCCGTCACAACGGATTTATACCTTCGGACTGAACCTGAGCTTCTAACCACATAAAACTGCATAACAATGAAAAGTAAAATAATATCAGCATTGATTGTATTCGCAGGCATCTGCCTGCCGGGATGCAAGGACAGCTTTTTGGAGAGAACTCCTGAAAACTCATACACCGATGAGAACTTCTATGCCTCGGACGATGCTCTTGACGCGGCTACAGCTCCACTGTATAACAAGGCGTGGTTCGACTACAACAGCAGGTCAATCATGTTTCTGGGCAGTACACGCGCCAATGATTTTTATAGTCCATACGCTTTCCCCGAATTTACGACATTCCAAGTGACTGCTTTAAGTGAAGACCTGGCAAAAGCATGGAAATCATTCTATAGTGTAATTACTCTGGCAAACCAGGCCATAGACGATATAAACAACAAATGCACGGTAGACGTAAGCGAGAGCGCAAAGAAAAGAGCCATTTCCGAAGCCCGGCTGATGAGGGCCTGCGCCTATTTCTATATGCTAAGAGCATGGGGACCTGTCATTATCATCGAGCATAATCAGGATGTGGTCGACAATCCGCTCCGTCCGCTGAACAGGGAAGAAGATGTGTTCCAGTTCATCATCAACGACCTGACCTATGCAGCGGAGAACTTGCCCGAAATGGGAAGCCAGTCGGGAAGAGCGACACGCTGGGCAGCCGAAGGGATGCTGGCAAAAGTTTATCTGGCACGTTCCGGATGGAAAAAAGGGGGACAACGCGATGAAGGTGATTTGGAACTTGCCAGACAATATGCAGCGGACGTTTGCGACAACAGTGGGCTTGAACTGCTCCCTAATTATGAAGACCTGTTCAAATACAGGTTCAACAACAACGAAGAGTCACTGCTCGCCATGCAATGGGTACCGCTGGGAGAATGGGGAGTCCAAAATACTTTAATAGCTGAATTAGCTTTCAATTCGGAAGTAGTGGGAGGACTGGCCGGCTGGTCAAGTCTGCGTGGCAGCATTGACATGCTGCAGCAATATGAACTTGCGGACACTTTACGCCGCAATGCGACTTTCTTTACCAACGGAAGCTATTATCCCTATATATGCATCGCTGAAGGAGGATATACCTATACAAAAACAGAAGTGCCAATAAAAAAAGGTGTTCCGGGAGGTCCCGATGATGACAATGACGGATATGTAGCTGACATGAACTCACCGCTCAACACCTATATGCTGCGTCTGGCGGACGTGTATCTGACTTACGCTGAAGCATGTCTCGGAAACAACGAATCCTTGAATTCTGGTCCCGGACTGGAGTATTTCAACAAAGTACGCTACAGAGGATTCAACGGGAAAGGGACATGGGAAAAGTCTTCCATCACGCTCGATGACATTATCAAGGAACGGAGAATAGAGTTCTGTGCAGAATTCAGCAACTGGTATGACATGGTGTCATGGTACTGCTGGAAACCGGAAAAGATGCTGGAGTATTTCAACAAGCAGTTGCGCGGATATACTACAGACGCCACCATAAAAGACAACAGAGGCTACTTGCATTACGGACGCTATGACACTTCCGGAAATTTTCTGGAAGGAGAAGAATATTACAATGCTCCTACGGTGGAGATAAACATCACTGATGATGATATCTTCCTGCCTTATCCGGAATCCGATGTCATCCAGAACCCACTGCTGAGAGAAGATCCGGTACCTTATAAATTTAATGAATAAATCATGCACACATGAAAACACTTATCAAGAAAATCATTCACAAAGGATGGCCGGTTGTATTCCTGCTGGCGATTCTGACACTTTCTACCGTTGCGTCATGCAAGGATGATGACGGCGGGAACAATTTGCCTGTGATACACTATTTAAGATTGACCGACCCGGTTTTGGCAGACAGTACCTTTACGGATGTAGAACGGGGAACCATGCTGGCTGTCATAGGTGAGAACCTGGACGGTGTAATTGAAGTCTATATCAATAACCAGAAAATCAGCTTCAATTCCACCTATTCTACACCGACCAGCCTGATTATAACGGTTCCATACGATGAAGATTTCAAACTGACATCCACAAACCCTGAACTTCAGGCCGAACTGCGAATAGTCACAAACCACGGAACAGCCACGTTCCCGATGCACGTACTCTCACCGGGACCGAACATATTCTTTGTTTCGGCATTCTATCCCATCGAACCGGGTGACGAGGTAACCTTAATGGGACAGAACTTCTATGAAATCAAGCGGATTTATTTCAGCAAGGACTCCGTTGAGGTGACCATGCCGATAACTGACTATCAGGTAAGCAACGACTACGAACAGATTACATTCAATATGCCGGACAAACTAAAGGAAGGAGGATATATCTTTGTCGACTGCTATACTGACGAAGCAAGCATCGAATTTGTACCAGCGGGACCGAAACCGGCCATCACCGGAATCAGCTCCACGATGCCGATGCCCGGAACGGAAGTCACCATTGTAGGCAAGAACTTCATCAATGTATCAAAGGTCAACATAAATGGTGAGTTCGACATTCCAAAAGAAGACCTTGAAGTTTCCGAAGCCATGAACGCCATTACATTCACAATGCCGGAGGCTCCGAAAAATTCGGGTAATATCAGTGTGACCGCTATCGGCGGAACTGCAGAATTGGAAGGATTCTATCCGCGGGAACACATCGTTCTCGACTTCGACAACAGAGGCAGCCGTAGTTGGGGCGATAACTCCGATACATGGACAACTGACGGAACAACCGATCCGTTTATTGCGGATGGTAAATATTCCGGTATAAAGGGAACAATCTCAGCCAATAACTCCTGGTGGGGACAAATTGTAACCACTACTTTCTGGCCTGGCAATGACATTATACCGGACAACACGCCGATTTCAGAATTGGAACTGCAGTTCGAATGCTATGTCACAAAACTATTTGACGGTCCGGTACTGGAAATCCAACTTGGAGGAAATTTCGATGCTTCACTGAAAGATTATGTACCCGTAAGCTCATTCACTGGAAAAACAGAGACTGCGGAATGGATGCAATGCAGTATCCCATTGGAATCACTTGTGGCAGAAGCGACATGGAAGGATTTTACAAGCCGGGTCAATCCTCCCGATGCTCAAGGCAATTCAGCTCCAAACAACGAGGTAGGAATCTATGTAAGAAATCCGAGTAACAAAAACGATGTGTACGTTGAATTCTATGTGGACAACTTCCGCATCGTTCCTATCCAAAAAGAAAATTAATTTTTAAGCAAAGCAAATATGAAAACGAAAATAACATACCTTTTTCTGCTCCTTATGACAATGGTTCTTGGACTGCACTCCTGTAAGGCCGACAAAGTGGACGGAGCGGTTTTCTCACTCAGCATTGACGGACAAGAATCGACAAGTATTACGTTCGGCTACGGACAGACTTTCTTCATGGCGAAGCTTTCCTCCAATGCGGGATGGAGCCTGTCAAGCGACCAACCCTGGTGTACCTTATCAAATGTATCAGGCAACCCGACTGACGAACAATACATTAAAATCGCGGTAGAAAGGAATACAACTGATGCGGAACGTACAGCAACCATAACTATGAACGCAGGCGGAAATATCCGCCAATACACAGTCACTCAGACCTCAAAGAATGCGGAGACTTATCCAGCGGGAATGGAAAAGGATGCCATCGAAACCATCAAGTCCATCCGGATGGGCATCAATCTGGGGAACACGCTGGAAGCTACAGGCGATGAATATGCCTGGGGAGCCCCTCATACGACCCAAGCTATAATTGACCAAATGAAAGCATGGGGCTTCAATGCCATCCGTGTCCCCTGCTCATGGAACCAGTATCTGGAAGCTGACGGCATAACCATCAAACCAGACTGGATGAAAAGGGTCAAGGAAGTGGTGGACTACTGCATGAATGCAGACATGTACACTATCATAAACATCCACTGGGACGGAGGATGGATGGAAGGTTCCTGCGATGCTTCCATGATGACCTCCGATTCCATTGCAAGAGTGGAAGCAAAAGTATATAAATTATGGACACAGATAGCCACCACATTCAGAGACTACGACGGACGGTTGCTTTTTGCTGGAGCAAACGAGCCTGTAGTAGAAAGTCGTGAAGACATGATTGTCCTGAACAGATACGAACAGGCGTTTGTACATGCCGTCAGAAGAACAGGTGGGAACAACCTTTACCGCAATCTTGTCATCCAAGGACCGCGGACCGACATCAACAGAACAGACATGTGGATGGAATTGCCGGAAGATACTGTCTCAGCACGTACAATCGTGGAAGTACACTATTACGACCCGTTCAATTTCTGTCTGAGTGATGATTTGAGTAGCTGTACCTATTTCTGGGGAGAGCCGTATGCCCAGTATGGACAAATTGACGATGGATGGCAGGAATTACACGTATGTGAACAATTCGAAAAAATGAAAAAGAAATTTGTGGACAAGGGAATACCTCTCGTATTGGGGGAATATAGTGCCATGTACCGTACTCATCCTGACAACTCGCTCCAAGAAGTCTGCCATGAATCGGAAGGCTACTTCACAGGCTATGTTACGGAACAAGCCAAGAACAACGGACTGGCTCCTTTCTTATGGGATATACAAAATGGAGGACTATTTGACCGCAGTACCGGAACAATACTGCTGCCGACTGTGTACAACCAGCTGAAAGAAGGAGCGGAAAGAGGACAATATCCATTCTAAGATAAATCTTAAACTCAAAGGCACAAAGACACATAGTCCTTCAAACTACTGTCTCGCAGGCTGTGTGCCGATGTGCCTTTGCCTTTTCACCAAAACAAGAACAAGACAACATGAAGAAATTGGCATTCTATTTGATTACACTATTGTTCCTGGCCACAGGGAGCAGCCTTGCACAAGGATATAAAAATCCGGTCATTCCCGGATGCCATCCCGATCCGAGCATCTGTAAGGCAGGAGAGGACTATTATCTTGTGAATAGCTCATTCGAATATTTTCCGGGAGTTCCCCTTTTCCACAGCAGGGACCTCGTGAACTGGGAACAGATTGGGCACGTGCTGAACCGGGAATCCCAACTGAGAATCAAAGGAGGAAACATGTGGGGCGGTATCTATGCACCCACTATCCGTTACAATGATGGTACTTTCTATATGATTACAACCAACACTTCAGACAGGGGAAACTTTCTGGTATATACCGATAACCCGTATGGAGAATGGTCAGACCCTGTCTGGATTAGGCAAGGAGGCATCGACCCTTCGCTTTATTTCGAAGACGGGCGCTGCTATATGGTGAGCAATCCCGATGGTGCTATCTGGCTTTGCGAAATCAACCCGAAGACAGGAGAGCAGCTTTCCGAATCGAAGCGTATATGGGGAGGCACAGGCGGACGCTATCCGGAAGGACCGCACATCTACAAACGGAACGGATGGTATTACCTGATGATAAGCGAAGGCGGAACGGAATACGGGCACAAGGTGACCATCGCCCGCAGTCGGAATATCGGAGGCCCGTATGAGAGCAATCCTGCCAATCCGATTCTGACCCACATCAACCAAAATGCAGAAAACAATCCGATACAGGGAGTCGGCCATGCCGATATGGTGCAGGCACACGACGGTTCCTGGTGGCTGGTATGCCTCGGTTTCCGCACGCAAAACGGACAGCACCACGTGCTGGGACGCGAAACATTTCTGGCTCCCGTCGCATGGAATGAAGACGGATGGCCTGTCGTAAACGGAGACGGTACCATCAATCTGGATATGAAAGATGTCAAGACACTTCCCCAAACCACCGTCAAAAACAGTCCGGACTGGGATTTCAACAATCCGCAGTTAGGAGCGGAATGGAACTGGATTGGCATCCCAGACAAAAAAAACTATTCGCTCACGGAGAAAAACGGATTCCTCCGCATAAAAGGAAGCGAAAAAAAACTGGATGACTACGGCTGTTCACCAACATTCGTGGGACGCAGACAGGAAGACATCGATTTCCAGGCCACCACAAGAATGCAGGCAAGAGGAAACGGAAACGCCGGAATGACTGTCTACCTTTGTCCTTCCGCCCACTATGACCTGTTCGTTTCCGAGAACAAGCTGAAGCTGCGCTACCGCCTGAGCGAACTCTGCTACGAAAAGGATATCTGCCAGGTGCCTGATGATTTCATTTATTTGAGAATCAAAGGAGATGCGGCCACATACACCCTGGCTTATTCTACAGACGGCACACATTACACTGAAGCAGGACATATGAATACCCGTTATTTGAGCACTGAGACCAACGGAGGGTTCACCGGTGTCTATCTGGGACTTTTCGCCGAAGGGCAAGGATATGCGGACTTTGATAATTTTAAATATATGTCTATCGTCCCAGAAGTCTCTCCAAAACTGACTTCAAAAGATGCAAATCCGATATTGGATTTCATTTTTACAGCCGATCCGACGGCAATCGTTCACGACGGACGTCTATATGTTTATGGCACAAACGATCAGCAGCAATATGAGGCAGTAGGGCGTGACGGCAGAAACACGTATGAACACATCAAAACACTGGTCATGATGTCAACGGACGACATGGTGAATTGGACTTATCACGGTCTGATTAAGACAGACAGCATTGCTCCGTGGATTGTGGCTTCATGGGCTCCATCCATCGTCAAGCGGAAAGAAAAAGATGGGAAGACACATTTCTATCTCTATTTTTCCAACGGTGGAGTTGGCACCGCTGTACTGACCTCCACTTCTCCTGTCGGTCCGTGGTCCAGCCCGCTCGACAAAAGCCTCATCGACGGGAACAATCCCGAGTTGGGTGACTGTAGGGTCCCTTTTGATCCTGGAGCCGTCATTGATAACAAAGGTATCGGGTGGTTGGCTGTCGGGGGGGCATGCGCGCGTATCATGCGATTAGGAAAGGATATGGTTAGCATTGACAGTTCAATAGTACCCATCTATGCTCCCCATCATTTTGAAGCAAACGAACTGAATTTTATCAACGGAACTTATGTCTATACATACAATACCGACTGGCAGGATTACAGCGATTGGCCTTTACCGACAGAGAAGCCAACTACTTGTTGCATGACATATATGACTAGCAAGAATCCGCTTGACAGTTGTAGCTGGGAATACCGCCACAATTATTTTAAAAATCCGGGGGATTATGGATTCGATTTCAGCAACAATCACACCCATTTGGAAAAATACTGTGGAAAATGGTATATATTTTACCACACGATGAGTCTGCAACACAGTTATAATACGGATGGAGGATTCCGTAACATTTGTGTAGACGAAATCAAGGTGGATGAGAAAAATCTTAATATCCACATGGGGAATCAGACGCTGAAAGGCGTAGAACAGATACGACCTATGAATCCGTTCATTGTTCAGCAGGCAGAAACTACAGCTGCCACACAGAATGTCAAATTTGTAAACGGGAAAAGAATTGGTGACATGCATGCCGTGACCGTTCCCAACAAGACAGGTATCATTGCCGTCAGAGGGGTAGCTTTCAATAAAGTTCCTTCCAGTTTAGAAATTAAGGCATCTGGGAATGGAACCATAGATGTTCGTCGGAACAGTCCGGATGGAGAGGTTATCGCTTCAATTAAAGTTAGCAATTCGCAAATGAAATTCATCAAATCTGAAATTCAAACGAAGATGAAAGGCTTCGTAGACCTTTGTTTTGTTTTAAAAGGAAACAATCTCACATTTGATGAATGGCAATTTAAATGATGCTTCCCAAAAGAAATAAGGTTGTCTTCAAAGTTTTATAAAAAGCTGAGATTGATTTATTATAATCTATAAGTTTAACATAAAAATCTTCTGCTTGTAGTTCTATAAGTGACGTAAACAAAGGCTAAAGCAGGAGATTTTTTATTTTTAGGTTTCAATCTTATTTTTGAAATTTATTTTGAATCTCATTCCTCTTTCCTTTCTCTTGAATCTGAATTTTTCTGCCATATTTTAGAGACGCTTAAATTTGGCTTAGACTTTTTAGCCGCTTTGCTTTCCTTAGATTTTCATGTTCTGCGTTAAAAAGCCTTCCTTTTCGGCCCAGGATAAGCGAGAAGAACCAAAAAGGAAGGTCTTTCATTCTAAGTTATAGGAGGCTTTATCCTTTCAAGGGATTCCAGCCTTGTGCTTTCAGTTCAAGTTCATTTCCGTCGCGGGTTACGAGGGCACATCCTAACTCGGGTTTGGTGATGTGACCGATGACTTTCACGTCTTTCATCTGAGATACGACTTCGTGTGCGGTCAACGGTACCGTGAAGAGCAGTTCGTAATCTTCGCCGCCATTCAGGGCACAAGTGCTCAGGTTCATGTTGAATTCTTCGGCCATTACGGCTGTCTGGTAGTCAATCGGAATGCGTTCTTCGTACACACGGCAACCGGCATGGCTTTGCGAACAGATGTGCATCAGCTCAGATGACAGTCCGTCGGAGATGTCCATCATGGCGGTAGGCTTGATGCCGGCTTTAGCCAGACTTTCTACAATATCCTTGCGGGCTTCCGGTTTCAAGAAGCGTTCCAGCAAGTATTCTTTTCCTGCAAAGTCAGGCTGTACATCTTTTTCGCCCTGGAACACGGCTTTTTCTCGTTCCATCAGCTGAAGACCCATGTAAGCGGCTCCCAAATCGCCTGATACGCAGATCAGGTCAGTTTCTTTGGCGCCGTTGCGGTATACCACCTTGTCTTTATCGGCTTCTCCAATACAGGTGATGGAAATGGCCAACCCTGTAACGGAAGAAGTGGTGTCACCTCCTACGAGGTCTACCTGATGCTGTGCGCAAGCCAGTTTCAGGCCGTCGTAGAAATCTTCCAGGTCTTCGATGCAGAAGCGTTTGGATACAGCCAGTGAGACGGTAATCTGTTTCGGCGTACCGTTCATGGCATAGATGTCGGAAAAGTTCACCATGGCCGATTTGTATCCTAAGTGCTTCAGCGGGGTATATACCAGGTCAAAGTGTACACCTTCCATCAGTAGGTCGGTGGTGACCAGTACCTGCTTGCCGGGAAATTCCAATACGGCTGCATCGTCGCCCACACCGTATTTCGTTTCCGGGTTCTGTAATTTAATATCTTGGGTGAGATGCTTGATAAGCCCAAATTCACCCAACGTTGAAATTTCTGTTCTGTTTCCTTCGTGCATAGTATTTTTACGCTCTGTTGATAAGTTCTCTCATAATGGTCGTCATGCGAGGCTGTGCTTCGTCGGCAGCCTTCTGCACTTCTTCGTGTGATACTTCCACAATCTTGCCTTCCACGCCTAAGTCAGTGATGACTGATACGCCGAATACCTTAATGCCGCAATGGTTGGCTACAATTACTTCTGGTACGGTAGACATTCCTACGGCATCAGCACCTAAAATGTGGAACATCTTATATTCCGACGGAGTTTCGAATGTAGGTCCTTGGGTGCCGAGGTACACGCCTTGTTGCACTTTGATACCTTTTTCCTGTGCAATTTCCAGTGCTTTTGCAATCAGTCCTTTAGAGTAAGCTTCACTCATATCCGGGAAGCGTGGTCCGTATTCGATATTCTTCCCACGAAGCGGATGTTCCGGGAAGAGGTTGATGTGGTCAGTAATAATCATCAGGTCACCGATTTCAAAGTCGGGGTTGGTACCTCCTGCAGCATTCGATACGAAGAGGGTCTTGATGCCTAGTTCACGCATCACACGTACGGGGAAAGTCACTTCCTTCATGGAGTAGCCTTCATAAAAATGAAAGCGTCCCTGCATGGCCATGATGTCCTTGTTGCCCAGTTTCCCGAAAATCAGTTTCCCGCTGTGTCCTTCGACGGTTGAAACCGGGAAATTCGGGATTTCCGAATAGTTGATTTCATACTTGTCGGTGATTTCGTGCACCAGACTGCCCAATCCTGTACCCAGGATGATGGCTGTTTCGGGGTGAGTGTGCATTTTAGCCTTCAGAAAGGCAGCTGTTTCTTGAATTTTTTCTAACATACTCAATGATTTTAGGGTTAAATACTAGTTCTCCTTTGTGCAGAAACTCCACTTCTATGGGGAGCACGTAAATATAGGGTTTTAGTTCTTCGCAGAGCTGCGGATGACCGATAAGCCGTGAAGCATCCTTCTCGGTGGTCAGGATGAGGCGGCGGGTTTCCGGCAGCTTGTGGAACTGCTGTGCAATCTGTTGCATATCGGCACCGTCAAAATTGTGATGGTCGCCGAAGAGCAGCGGAGTGATACGAGCAGCGTGTCGGCCGACTTCCTCCATTAGTGGTGCCGGTGAGGCAATGCCGGTGACCAGCAGCACTTCTTTATCTTTTAACGCATCCAGCGGTTGGGCAGGAGTATCCATAAATAGGGGATACAGCTTTCCGTAGGTCAGGGTAGTGAAAAACACTTCCTGATGCGGGAGAGGATGTATACGTTGGCGGATACGTTCGCATTCCTCCTGGCTGAGATTAGGCGGACATTTCGTAACGATGAGCAAATCGGCCCGTTTCTTTCCGCTGGCTGGTTCCCGAAGGCGTCCGGCTGGAAGAAGCTGGTCGCATTCTACGGGGCGATGGTAATCCATCAGCAGAATGCGCAGTCCCGGTCGCACGTAACGGTGCTGAAAGGCATCGTCCAGCAGGATGACTTCCGTATCGGGTGCTCCTTGTGGGGATGTAAGTTGGCGGATACCCCGGCAACGGTCTCCGTCTACGGCCACGTGAATGCTGGGAAACTTGCGGGCCATCTGGTAAGGCTCGTCACCGATGTCTTCCATTCGGGAAGTAGAAGAAGCCAGTACGAAACCTTTTGATTTCCGCTTGTAGCCCCGGCTCAGTACGGACAGCCGGAACGAGTCCTGTAACAGCCGGATAAGGTATTCCGTGTGAGGAGTTTTCCCGGTACCGCCTACGGTTAGGTTACCAATGCAGATGACGGGTAACGGGAAGCTTTCTTCATGGAGCCAGCCCATGTCGAACAAAAGATTCCGTACCTTCACACCGATGCCGTAGAGGACACTGAAGGGCCATAGCCCCCAATATATCTTGCATTTTCCGCTCATGAACGCGCCTCCTGCTTATTGGATACGCATGTTGAATGGCAAACGGGCTTGCAGGCGGTCAGACTGTTCCACGTGGCGCAACCATTCAAAGCCTTGATAATATTCACCGAAAGTTTCCTGCAACTGGCTGTGAATGTAGCGGTCGGCGTGGGTATTCAGCAGTTCTGTCAGGAAATCCTGCTTGGTCGGGTAGCTTTTCAGCTTATAGTCTTTTACTTTACCCAGTTCGGCAGCCAGCTGGATGGCAGTATCCAGTCCTCCCAGTTCGTCTACCAGTTTCAGCTCCTTAGCCATGCTTCCGGTCCATACGCGGCCTTCCGCAATCTTGCAAAGCTCCTCTAACGGAATATTTCGTCCTTCGGCACAGCGTTTGGTAAACAAGGCATACCCTTGGTTCACCATCTGTTGCATCAGGGCTGATTCTTCTGCATTGAACGGACGGCTCATGCTGCCCATGTCGGCCATTTTATGTGTCTTGACTCCATCAAAATGAAGTCCCAGTTTATTGGTCAGTAATTCAGAAGCATCGGGCATCATACCGAAGATACCGATAGAGCCGGTCAGAGTAGTCGGTTCAGCCACGATTTTGTTGGCAGCGCAAGAAATGTAGTAACCTCCGGAAGCTGCATAGTCACCCATGGATACTACAACCGGTTTTTCAGCTTTCAGCAAGGTCACTTCACGCCAAATCTGTTCCGAACCATAGGCGCTTCCTCCCGGAGAGTTCACGCGAAGCACGACCGCTTTTACGTTCTTGTCTTTACGCAAATCGCGTAAATCCTTCGCTACTTTCTCGGAGTTAATACCTTCGTCGTATGAAGAGCCGTTGTCAATTTCTCCGTAAGCATAATAAACTGCTACCACGTCTCTTGTCTTGCTTTTCGGAGTGACTGATTTTACACGAGTCATTTCGTCCAGACTCAGGGTCTGAAGATTATCTTCTTCGGTCAGTCCGGCGAGTGATTTCAGATAGCTGAGCACTTCGTCTTTGTACATCAGTGTGTCGGCCAGTCCGCAGCGCACGTATTCTTCGGCCGGACGCAGGTCCATGTTCCTATCAGCTAATGAATTCAAGGAATCGACAGAAATATTTCTGGAAACGGCTACATCGTCCACGATGTTCTTCCACATAGATTCCAGAAAGGCCTGTGTTTGTTCACGGTTGGCCGGACTCATTTCGGTATTGGTCATCGGTTCGACAGCCGATTTGTATGTACCCACACGGAAAATCTGCATTTTAACTCCGATTTTGGCCAGAAAATCTTTCAGGAACATAGTTTCGCTAGCCAGTCCGTGCCAGGAGAGACTTCCTACAGGGTTTACAATTACCTTGTCGGCTACGCTGGCCAGATAATAACCGCCCTGTGTGTACATGTCGGCATAGGCAATCAGGAACTTGCCACTCTGCTTGAAATCAGCCAGTGCACGATGAATGGCCTGCAAAGAGGCTGTAGAACATGCCAATGCTCCAGTATGCAAGTAGATACCCTTAATCTGTTCGTCTTCTTTAGCTTTCTGGATAGAATTTAGAATATCTTCCAGTCCGTATGTGGAAATCTGGTCCTCAAAGAACTGGTCTACTGGACTGGGCTGATAGCGTTCCTGAACAGTGCCTTTCAGCTCAAGCGTAAAAACAGAATTGGGCATGACTATGGTTTCGCTTTCAGAGGAAGCTACAAATCCTGCCAGCATAGTGACACCTAAGATGATAAAGATAAACCCGCAAATCAGTACACCCGTAATGGTGGCCAGGGTGCTTCGAAGAAATTCTTTCATTGTCAGTCGTTTTTAGATTAGTAAACAAAGTTATTCTTTTTGCCTGAGAAAGCAAAAATACAAGAGGGTAAATTTCTTTTTTACAGAGTGGTGATTATGCTCTTAGATTTGATTTTAAATTTATTTTAGGTAGTTTTTGAAGGAATTTTTATAGTATATATAATAAGGTGGTGCTGAGGGCTTGATTCAATAGTCTGCTGCAAAATTTATGATTGATTTGTAATTAGTTGATATTTAACTTGTTATATAGTATTAATCCATCGTGAAGGTCTGCGCATTGACGAGCGTGAAAAAACGCACTTGCGTTCCATCCAAAACGCACTTGCGTTTAAGATCAAACGTCCTTGCGTTTGAAGTGAAACGCACTTGCGTTTTATATCAAATGCACTTGCGTTTTTTGAGAGGTTGCAGAAAATATCTCCCGATTTATTTTGTTTTTTTACGGAACTTCCCCAATTTTGCCAAAATTGATTTTGTGAACTTTAAATAAATACGATATGGCAGAAGAAATGATTGTCAAGGAACTGGACGAGGTAGTAGTCCGTTTCTCGGGTGATTCCGGTGACGGAATGCAGCTGGCCGGAAATATGTTCTCCAATATTTCGGCAACCGAAGGAAACGATATCAGTACATTCCCGGATTACCCGGCGGACATTCGCGCCCCGCAAGGTTCATTGACTGGTGTGTCTGGCTTTCAGGTGCATATTGGTGCCGGAAAGGTATATACTCCGGGCGATAAATGCGATGTGCTGGTAGCCATGAATCCGGCAGCCTTGAAAACACAGTATAAATTTTGTAAACCGCAGGCGGTAATTATCATCGACTCCGATTCATTTACCAAACGTGACCTGGAAAAGGCCAAGTTTACGTTGGAAAATCCTTTCTCGGAACTGGGTATCAAGAATGAAGTCGTGTCGGCAGCTATCACTACCATGTGTAAGGAAAGTCTGAAGGACAGCGGGCTGGACAACAAGTCTATCTTGCGTACAAAGAACATGTTTGCTTTGGGATTGGTATGCTGGTTGTTCCATCGCGATGTGAAGGTGGGCGAAAAAATTCTGCGCGAGAAATTTGCCAAGAAACCGGAAATTGCCGAAGCCAACGTGAAGGTGCTCTACGACGGGTATCATTTCGGCGAAAACACCCATGCTTCCGTATCCATGAGCTATACCGTGCCGAGCAAGGCACAGAAAGAGCCGGGAAAATACATGGATATCAACGGTAATAAAGCGACGGCATACGGTCTGATGGCGGCTGCAGAGAAAGCAGGCCTGCAATTGTATCTGGGTTCTTACCCGATTACACCGGCCACAGATATTCTGCATGAACTGGCCAAACATAAATCGCTGGGCGTGAAAACGGTGCAGTGTGAAGATGAAATTGCCGGATGTGCTTCTGCCGTAGGAGCTTCGTTTGCCGGCGCATTGGCTGTAACGACCACTTCCGGACCGGGTATTTGTTTGAAGAGTGAGGCCATGAATCTGGCGGTGATTACGGAACTTCCGCTGGTGATTGTAGACGTACAGCGTGGAGGCCCTTCTACCGGACTGCCGACCAAATCGGAACAGACCGACTTGCTTCAGGTGCTGTTCGGACGTAATGGAGAAAGTCCGATGCCTGTGGTGGCGGCTTCTTCACCGACCGACTGTTTTGATGCGGCTTATCTGGCCTGCAAGATTGCTCTGGAACACATGACTCCGGTCGTTTTGTTGACCGATGCCTATATTGCCAACGGTTCTGCTGCATGGCGTCTGCCCGATTTGAATACTTATCCATCCATCTGTCCGCCTTACGTGAAACCGGAAATGGCCGATTCGTGGACACCGTTCCAGCGTGACCCGCAGACAGGTGTACGTTACTGGGCTACACCGGGTACCCCGGGCTTTATGCACCGTATCGGAGGATTGGAAAAGAGCAACGAGACCGGAGCCATTTCTACAGAACCGGAAAACCACTTCCTGATGACGAAGTTGCGTGCCGAAAAGGTAGAAAAAATTGCCGATTCACTGCCACCGCTTACAGTGGAAGGCAATCCGGATGCCGATTTGCTGATTGTAGGCTTTGGAGGTACTTACGGACACTTGCATTCTGCCATGGATCAGTTGAACGCCATGGGCAAGAAAACGGCACTGGCACATTTCCGTGTCATCAACCCGCTGCCGAAAAATACAGCCGAAGTATTACGGAAATACAAGACCATCGTGGTGGCCGAGCAAAATATGGGACAGCTGGCAGGCTATCTCCGCATGAAAGTGGAAGGTATTCACCTGCATCAGTTCAATCAGGTAAAAGGCCAGCCGTTCGTAGTGAAAGAGCTGGTAGAGGCTTTCAGTCAACTTTTTTAATGATTCATCAATAAATATTCTGGAGGAATAACAATGAGTGAAACAAAATATACGGCAGCAGATTACAAATCCGGACAGCCTCGCTGGTGTCCGGGCTGCGGCGACCACGCTTTCCTGAATTCTTTTCACAAGGCTTTGGCCGAACTGGGAGTACCTCCCCATGAAATTGCGGTGATTTCCGGTATCGGATGTTCTTCGCGTTTGCCTTATTACATGAATACGTATGGCATGCACACCATCCACGGACGTGCGGCAGCCATTGCTACGGGAGCCAAGGTGGCTAATCCGAATCTTACTATCTGGCAGATTTCCGGTGACGGTGATGGTCTGGCCATTGGTGGTAACCATTTCATCCATGCTATCCGTCGTAATGTAGATATTAACATCATCCTGTTGAATAACCGTATTTACGGATTGACCAAGGGACAGTATTCTCCGACTTCTGCCCGTGGGTTTGTAAGTAAATCTTCTCCCTACGGTACGGTGGAAGATCCTTTCCGTCCGGCAGAATTGTGCTTCGGAGCTCGCGGCCGTTTCTTTGCCCGTTGTGCGGCGGTAGATGGCGGTCCTTCTGTGGAAATGCTGAAAGCAGCTGCCCGTCACAAAGGTACGTCGGTAGTGGAAGTGTTGCAGAACTGTGTCATCTTCAATGACGGTACGCACAATGCTGTGGCCAAAAAGGAAGACCGTGAACGCAATGCAATTTATCTGGAACACGGTAAGCCTATGCTTTTCGGTCCGGACAAGGAATTTGGCCTGATGCAGGAAGGCTTCGGGTTGAAAGTCGTGAAACTGGGTGAAAACGGTATTACGGAAAAAGACATCTTAGTGCATGATGCCCATTGTGAAGACCATACCCTGCAATTGAAACTTGCGCTGATGGAAGGCCCGGATTTCCCGATAGCCTTGGGCGTGATTCGTGATGTGGATGCACCGACATACGATGAGGCGGTGGAAGCCCAGATTGAAGAGGTTTCAGCCAAGAAGAAGTATCATACGTTTGCCGAACTGCTGGAAACGAATGATACGTGGGAGATTAAATAAATCTGACATGATAAAAAGAAAAGGAGCCAGTGATTTTTTCGTCTGGCTCCTTTTTTTTCTTTATTCTTTTTCTCCATAGCACAAATCACCTGCATCTCCCAGTCCCGGCACGATATAGGAATGAGCATTCAGTTCCGGGTCGATGGCACCGCACCATACGGTAGTTTTTTCTGCAGGGAACACTTTTTTGATATGCTCGATGGCCTGACGGCTGGCAATGACTGAAGCAATGTGTATATGAGATGGTTCTCCTTTGGTAAGCAAGGCTTCGTATGCCAGTTCCATGGAACTGCCGGTAGCCAGCATCGGGTCGGTCAGAATCAGAATCTTTCCGTCCAGTCGTGGAGAAGCAATGTATTCAATATGAATGTCGAAGTTATCTTCGTTGATGTATTTACGATAGGCCGATACGAAGGCATTTTCCGCATGGTCAAAATAGTTGATGAAGCCCTGATGAAGTGGAAGTCCTGCACGCAGGATGGTGGCTACCACAGGTTGCTCGGAAGGTACATTCTCTACGGCTGTAGCCAATGGGGTTTGTACGGATACCGGATGGTAAGGAAGTGTCCGGCTGATTTCGTATGCCATGATTTCGCCTACACGCTCTATGTTGCGGCGGAAGCGGATGCGGTCACCTTGTACATGCACATCACGGATTTCAGAAAGGAACTGGTTGAAAAGGCTGTTGCTTTGGTTAAAGTTGATTATTTTCATAAACATTTTCAGGTTCTTAGGAGTTTTATTATTTAAATTCCAGTCTGCAAAGAAACAAAATAAAATTGATTTGTAAAGTGGATTTGGCAATTTTGTTACACAAGTATAAATCTTTAAATGATTACGGATTTTTTTCTGTAATAACTTCTTTGAATTAAAAATATCTACTACTTTTGTAGCGCCTAAAACAAGGAGATGTTGAAGAGCAGAAAAAGCAGATTAGGCTTACAGATATAGACAATAAACATTTGATATAATAACCAAATTAATCATTTGAACAATGGCAAATTTAGATCTTACTAAGTACGGTATCACTGGAACCGTAGAAATCGTACACAATCCTTCTTACGATGTATTGTTTGCAGAAGAAACAAAAGCTGGTTTGGAAGGCTTCGAAAAAGGTCAGGTAACTGAACTGGGTGCAGTAAACGTAATGACTGGTATCTACACTGGTCGTTCTCCTAAAGATAAATTCTTGGTAAAAGACGCTACAAGTGAAAATACTGTATGGTGGACTTCAGAAGAATACAAAAACGATAACAAACCTGTTACTACAGAAACTTGGAACGCTTTGAAAGCTTTGGCTTCAAAAGAATTGTCAAACAAGAAACTGTATGTAGTAGATGGTTACTGCGGTGCTAACGAAGCTACTCGTCTGAAAGTTCGTTTCATCATGGAAGTTGCATGGCAGGCTCACTTCGTAACTAACATGTTCATTCGTCCTTCTAAAGAAGAACTGGAATCATTCGAACCTGACTTCGTTGTTTACAACGCTTCTAAAGCTAAAGTTGAAAACTACAAAGAACTGGGTCTGAACTCAGAAACTGCAGTTGTCTTCAACTTGACTACTAAGGAACAGGTTATCCTGAACACTTGGTACGGTGGTGAAATGAAGAAAGGTATGTTCTCTATGATGAACTACTTCAACCCGTTGCGTGGTATCGCTTCTATGCACTGTTCTGCTAACACAGACAAAGAAGGCAAGAGCTCAGCTATCTTCTTCGGTCTGTCTGGTACAGGTAAGACAACTTTGTCTACTGACCCGAAACGTCTGTTGATCGGTGATGACGAACACGGATGGGATAACGAAGGTGTATTCAACTACGAAGGTGGTTGCTACGCTAAGGTTATCAACTTGGATAAGGAATCTGAACCGGATATCTACAACGCCATCAAACGTGACGCTTTGCTGGAAAACGTAACTGTAGATGCTAACGGCAAGATTGACTTCGCTGACAAGAGCGTAACTGAAAACACTCGTGTTTCTTATCCTATCTACCACATCAACAACATCGTTAAACCGGTTTCTAAAGGTCCTCACGCAAAACAAGTTATCTTCTTGTCTGCTGATGCATTCGGTGTATTGCCTCCAGTATCTATCTTGAACGAAGAACAGGCTCAGTACTACTTCCTGTCAGGATTTACTGCTAAGTTGGCTGGTACAGAACGTGGTATCACTGAACCGACTCCGACATTCTCTGCTTGCTTCGGTGCTGCTTTCCTGAGCCTGCATCCTACTAAATATGCAGAAGAATTGGTTAAGAAGATGAACAAGGTTGGTGCTAAGGCATACTTGGTTAACACTGGTTGGAACGGTAGCGGCAAACGTATCTCTATCAAAGATACTCGTGGTATCATCGACGCTATCCTCGACGGTTCTATCGACAAGGCTCCGACGAAGGTTATTCCTTTCTTCGACTTCGTGGTTCCTACTGAATTGCCTAATGTAGATCCGAAGATTCTTGATCCTCGCGATACTTACGAATGCGCTTGCCAATGGGAAGAAAAAGCAAAAGACCTGGCTGGCCGCTTCATCAAGAACTTCGCTAAGTTCACTGGCAACGAAGCTGGTAAGGCTTTGGTTGCTGCTGGTCCGAAGCTCTAATCTGACAATAAAGTTAGAAACATATGGAAAAGGTATCTCCTCCGGGAGATGCCTTTTTTCTTTTTTAATATCTCTATCTCATTGATAATCCGAAAGTTTTAGTAGTTTTGCAGAAACCATTATTCAAATAAAGCAATATGAAAAGTATCAGATTGATGTTGGCAGGCGCAAGTTTGTTGCTGCTCTGCAGTTGCGGTGCCCAGGTCCAGAAAGAGACCCAAGTTGCCAATGCAAATGAAAGCAAAGAGAATACGGTGATTGAAACCATCATGTCACGCCGCAGCATCCGCCAGTACAAACCGCAAGCCGTGAATCGCGACACCATGCAGATTATCCTGGATTGCGGTATCAATGCACCCAACGGACAGAACAAGCAATCGTGGGAAGTGCGTGTAGTGGATAACCCGGATTTCATCAACGGAATTACGGAAATCTACAAGAAGGAAAATCCCAAAGCCGCCGAAGACCCGAAATTCAAGAACATGTTCCGCAACGCTTCTACAGTAGTATTTATTGCCAATGACCCGTCTTATGACCTTTCACAGATTGACTGTGGACTGTTGGGTGAGAATATGATTCTATCAGCCTGGTCCATGGGAATCGGTTCTTGCTGCTTGGGCGGTCCCACGCGCTTCATGACCTCTACTCCGGCTGCTGCCGAATACCTGAAGAAACTGGATATTCCGGAAGGCTATCAGCTACTTTACTGTATCGCTTTCGGCTATCCGGACGAAACGCCCGCTGCCAAACCCCGTAATGCGGCAAAGGTAAAATTCATCGATTGACTTTCGTTTGAATGACGACAATAAAAAGGAGTGCCTCACCTTTCGGCAGGGCACTCCTTTCATATATAACAACTAAAACTCTTCTGTTTATCAGTTCTTGTTTGCGCGTTTACGCTCAAGCTCATCGAGGATAACCTTACGCATACGCATTGATTTAGGAGTAACTTCCACATATTCATCCTCCTTGATGTACTCCAGTGCCTCCTCAAGAGAGAACTGTACGGGAGGAATCAGACGTGCCTTGTCATCCGAACCACTGGCACGCATATTGGTAAGCTTCTTGGACTTCGTTACATTAATCACCAAGTCGTTGTCATGGGAATGCTCGCCCACTACTTGGCCTGCATAAACCTCTTCCTGCGGGAAAATGAAGAATTTGCCGCGGTCCTGCAACTTGTCAATGGCATAGGCAAAAGCCGTACCGGACTCCATGGCAATCATAGAACCGTTGGTACGCCGTTCAATCTCACCCTTATACGGTTGATATTCCTTAAAACGGTGTGCCATGATAGCCTCGCCGGCAGAAGCGGTCAACACATTGGTACGCAGACCGATGATACCGCGCGACGGCATGTCGAACTCAAGATTTACACGTTCGCCGGCACTTTCCATCTTCACCATTTCACCTTTACGACGGGTCACCATATCAATCATCTTGCTGGCATATTCTTCGGGAACATTGATGGTAAGCTCTTCAATAGGTTCGCATTTCACGCCGTCAATCTCCTTGAAGATTACCTGCGGTTGCCCTACCTGCAACTCATACCCTTCACGACGCATGGTCTCAATCAGTACGGAAAGATGAAGCACGCCACGGCCGGAAACAATCCACTTGCCGTCTTCCTCGCTCTTGCGCACGCGAAGTGCAAGATTCTTATCCAACTCCTTCATCAAACGGTCGTGGATGTGGCGGGAAGTAACAAACTTACCTTCCTTACCGAAGAACGGAGAGTCATTAATGGTGAAGAGCATACTCATCGTAGGTTCATCAATGGCAATAGGCGGCAACGCTTCCGGATTTTCGTAATCGCAGACCGTATCTCCGATTTCGAATCCTTCGATACCTACCAACGCACAGATGTCACCGGAAGACACTTCCTGCACCTTTACACGGCCCATACCTTCGAATGTATGCAATTCCTTGATTTTTGATTTCACGATACTCCCGTCACGCTTTGCCAAAGACACATTCATGCCTTCTTTCAATATGCCACGGTGTACGCGGCCCACAGCAATACGCCCGGTATACGAAGAATAATCCAGCGAAGTAACCAGCATTTGCGGTGTACCCTCCAACTGTTCGGGGGCAGGAATATTCTCCAAGATACAGTCCAGAAGCGGATAAATGTTATCAGTCGGCTGCTGCCAGTCGGTACTCATCCAATTATTCTTGGCAGAACCGTAGATAACGGGGAAATCCAGCTGGTCCTCGGTTGCATTCAGGCTGAACATCAAGTCGAACACCATCTCGTACACTTCTTCGGGACGGCAATTTGGCTTATCCACCTTATTCACAACAACGATAGGTTTCAGACCAATCTGCAGAGCTTTCTGCAATACAAACCGTGTCTGCGGCATAGGACCTTCGAAAGCATCCACAAGCAGAATGCATCCATCCGCCATATTCAATACACGTTCCACTTCACCTCCGAAGTCACTGTGTCCCGGAGTATCAATAATGTTAATCTTGGTGTCTTTGTAGTTGATAGAAACGTTCTTTGAGAGAATCGTTATACCTCGTTCACGCTCCAGGTCATTGTTATCCAACATTAATTCACCTGTGCTCTGGTTGCTGCGGAAAAGGTTTCCGGCCAAAAGCATCTTGTCAACGAGCGTCGTTTTCCCATGGTCCACATGGGCAATAATTGCAATGTTTCTAATCTTTTGCATATAATACCTATTATTTTCAAGCGACAAAGTTAGTGATTTTGGATTAGATATGCAGTATAGATATGATTTTTTTGCTGAATATCATTGTGATATAAAAGTTTATCCCTATCTTTGCAGCCCCGAAAGGGAATATTTATAATAACTTTTAATTAAACATTATGTATTTAGACGCTGCTAAAAAGCAAGAAATCTTCGGCAAATACGGAAAGTCTAACACTGATACTGGCTCAGCTGAGGCTCAGATAGCTTTGTTTTCCTACCGTATTGCTCGTCTGACTGAGCACCTTAAGCTCAACAGAAAGGATTATAGTACAGAAAGAGCTTTGACTATGTTGGTAGGTAAACGCCGTGCGTTGCTGACTTATCTGAAGGACCGCGACATCACCAGATATCGTGCTATCGTCAAAGAACTCGGCTTGCGTAAGTAATCTACTTGCGGCAAAACCATTAAAAAAGGAAGTTTTCCAAAAGGAAACTTCCTTTTTTGTTTATAATCCGATTTATACCTAATTTTGTATCCATGAAAAGAAAAGTATCAGCAGCAAATCTTTCGATAGCAATCACTTTTCTATTGATACTGCTATCATTCGGCTTCGGTTATCGCAGCTATTCGCAGGCAGAACAACGTGTGGTCTCTGACCTGAACCAGGCACTGCAACGCACAGTATTGCAGAACAAGGGATTATGGTTGAATGCGGACACAATCCAGACTTATGCCAAACTACAAGAAGTGATAGGTGCCCCCGTTTCTGTAAACGGTTCCCACAGAGCCTTTACCGAAGCATTGTCCATCACCGGATTGAAAGATGTCTCTACCCTTTCGCTGCATATACTGAAAAAGAACTCTCCCGCCACCGTATTCAATGAGATTCCTGCCGGATGTCTTGCCAGCGACACATTGGTATGGCTCTCCACCACAGCCGATGCATCTGGACTGACACTTTCCTTCCGGGGATATGCCCGTTGCTCAGCTACCATGCTGTTCAGCTTATCCAAGCAGACAATTCCGGCAACATTGCTATTGGCCGCCCTGCTGTGGGGAGGATTCACCTTTTTCTATTTCCGTCGGCGCACAAAGACTAATGCCAGTAACGGGCAGCAACAAGAAAACTTCATTACCTTCGGCAACCTTTCGCTTTCCCTCCAGGAAGCCTGCTTCTATAACGAACAGCAGGAAAAGCTAAAACTCACCCCCATGCAGTACACACTGATGGAGATGTTCTACCTTTCTTCCTCACACCTACTTTTCAAATCCGACATCTGCCAATCGCTATGGCCGGGAAAAGACAATGCAGACGAAACGCTTTACACATTGATACGGCGTCTGAAGCCCATTGTCGAGGATAACAGCAACCTCAGAATAACAACAGATCGTGGCCGCGCCTACGGACTGGAAATAAAAACCTAAACATTATAGAATCATGAAGACTAACAAACTTATCCTATTAGGGCTAATCTGCCTGACTGTCGCAATGCCGACAACCGCCCAAAACCGTAACGAAAAGAAAGAGCGCACTGAACGTGCTGTAAAAGAAGCTATTGCTGCTAAACAATACAAAATCAACGTAGATCGGATGCAACCGATGAGAGGCGGTAGCCGTAACTTGACCACCAACTACACACTGGAAATCAGAAACGACTCCGTTTTCTCTTACCTGCCTTACTTTGGAGTGGCCTACAATGCTCCGTATGGAGGAGGCAAGAGCCTGAATTTCAATGCATCCATCACCGGATACACAACCAGAGCACTCAAAAAAGGCAAAATCCAAATAGACTTCAAGACCCGTAGTGATGAAGACAATTATGAGTACCGCCTCACCATCTTTCCCGATGGTTCTACCAGTATCCATGTGCAACCCATGAACAAACAGTCCATCTCGTTCACCGGAGAGATGGATACAGAAAAGTAATCATCTTCCCCCTTTAAAAGGACAAAAGAAAGTATTGTCAGTCTATTGTCAGGCAAATGTCAGACAACTATCCGCTTTTTGTTTCTTCCATCCCGGCAGAAAGCGGATACCTTCGTGTCCCGAAATCAAACAACAACCGGAACATGAAACAGATAATATGTATTCTTGCCCTGCTCCTAATGAGCGTCACGACAACAAAAGCACAAACCAGCCCGGCAACACCCTCCATCCGAGGTAAAATTCTCACAGAGGAAAAGCAACCGATAGAGTTTGCCAACATCGCCCTCCTTTCCGAAGATTCCACCTTCATACAAGGAACGTGTAGCCGAAGCGACGGTAGTTTTGAACTTCTCCCTCCCACTCCCGGAAACTATCTACTACAAGTTTCTTCCATCGGTTACAAAGCCCTTTGCCAGCCTTGCCCCACCGGGAGTACCCACAACTGGATATTGCAAACCGATGCCGTGCTACTTGCGGAAACCGTCATCACCGCCGCCCGCCCCGTTTTCCGACTAAAGGGCGGAAAGTTGGAGACAAGCGTACGGCAAACCCTGCTCGCATCCTTGAATGATGCCAACGACGTATTGAAACATATCCCCGGACTACGCTCCTCTGATGAGGGGTATACCGTTTTTGGCAAAGGGACACCGGTCATCTATATAGATAACCGCCTTCTGCAAGACAACTCCGAACTGCAACGCCTCTCTGCCGCCGATATTGAAAAAGTGGAGCTCATCACCAACCCGGGTGCAGAGTACGATGCTACCGTTAAAGCCGTTGTACGCATACGCACCGTACGTAACAAAAGAGACAGTTTTGGCGGTAATTTCCGTGCAGGAATCACCCAACGGAGACGCAACAGCCATTACGGACAAGTCAATCTGAATTATCAGAAGAAAGGACTGTCCCTGCTGGGCATGCTGTACACCAATTATGAAAACAGAAAACGCCACCAGGAGGTTCGCTACCAGATACCGTCCGAAATACAATGGGATGTAAATAACCGGGTTCACTTATATAATAAGGGACTACTTGCCGGAGGAAAAGCAAGCGCCAGTTACGACTTCACCCCCCAACACAGCCTCGGTGCCTCCTATGAGTTTCATCGTACCCCCGATTATCACAGCAGTGACCATTCGGCATATACCGTCCGGGCAAATGAAGAATTGGCCGATCACACCATACATTCCTCCCAAAACTTGCAGCAAACCAACCGGCACCAGCTGAATGCCTACTATCAGGGCAGCATAAAGCAACTCCACATAAACTTCAACACCGACCTGGTATACGGCAAAAGTTATAATCACCAGGAGGCTCAAGAAGAAAGCCAAACCGAAGGCAATCGCGACATCAGCTCTTTCAACCACGCCGACAACCGCCTTTATGCCGCCAAGTTGATTCTGACCCATCCCCTTTGGAAAGGTGAACTGAAGACCGGTGCCGATTACACCTTCATCCGGCGAAATGACAATTTCCTGAACCGGCAGCACATACTTCCCGATACAGACAGTCGAATCGACGAAAGCAAGTCCGCCGTCTTTGCCGAATACTCACTGACATTAGGAAAAATCAGCCTTCTTGCAGGACTGCGCTTCGAGCATGCCGTCTCCGACTATTGGGAGCAGGAAAAGTACGTGTCCGGTCAAAGTCGTACTTACAATGACTGGTGCCCCAACCTATCGGTAGACTTTCCTCTCGGCAAAGCCCAAGCCAATCTCAGCTATACAGCCAAAAGCAACCGCCCCAGCTTCTTCCAGCTACGTAGCACACTGAGTTATAACAACCGTTTCATCTACGAAGGCGGAAACCCACTGCTCACCCCCGAAACCAACCACGACCTGCAGTTCACGGCCCTTTACAAGTGGGTACAATTCGGACTTAACTACCAATACCGCCGCAATGCCATTGCCTTCATGACCAAAGAATACGAGGACAATCCGGATGTTGTCATCTTCACTACCGGAAATTTCAAACGGATGCAGTATCTCACCGCCTCTGCCCATCTGTCACCCACCGTCGGCATCTGGAAACCGGAGCTCGGCATTTACTTCGCCCAACCGTTCTTCAAAGTCACCAATCAAGGCAGTAGCAAGAATATGAACCGCGGCAGCATTTACCTCTTTCTGCAAAACAGTCTCCAGCTTCCGGACGAGTGGACTCTCTCCCTTGATGCCGACTACCAGAGCGAAGGCAACTTCGGCGCCATGCTGCAACGTTCCTATTGGGGCATAGACGCTGGCATCCGCAAAACATTCTTCAACAAAAGGCTGACGCTCGGACTGCAAGCCAATGACCTGTGGAATTCCCGGTATGGCTCCTTCATGCTGTTCGGTCCCCGGCTGACCTATACGAAAAAGGCAAACCCGGACTCGCGCAGCTTCTCCCTGAACCTAAGCTATCGTTTCAATGCAGCAGGCAAAGCGTACAAAGGAAAGCACGTATCGGAACAAGACTTGAAGCGGCTATAAACAGAACTTTGGGGAAGAAAGAGAAACAGAACAGAAGAATATTATACAAATAAGCCGACCTGCGGAGATATTTCAGCAATATTTTCCCTCAGAATGTTGCATCAAGTAAAAGTTTCTCTTATTTTTGCGGTTTAAGAACTATAAATTATAACTTTTCGACCCCAAAATACTATCATTATGGATACCAGCAAAATTGTAGGAGAAAAAATAAAATCACTCCGTGAAAGCCAATCCATCAGTATGGAAGAACTGGCACAGCGTTCGGGACTTGCTATCGAACAGATTGAACGTATAGAAAACAACATCGACCTCCCGTCACTGGCTCCCCTCATCAAGATAGCTCGTGTGCTGGGTGTACGTTTGGGAACTTTTCTTGACGACCAGGATGAGAACGGTCCCGTGGTCTGCCGTAAGGACGAGTCGCAGAACAGTATCAGTTTCTCCAACAATGCCATCCACAGCCGCAAGCATATGGAGTATCATTCACTCTCCAAATCCAAAGCCGACCGCCATATGGAGCCGTTTATCATTGATGTGGCCGCTACGGACGACAGTGACTTTGTACTCTCCTCACACGAAGGCGAAGAATTCATCATGGTGATGGAAGGGACCATGGAAATCAGTTACGGCAAAAACACCTACCTGCTCGAAGAAGGTGACAGCATCTATTACGATTCCATCGTTCCGCACCACGTACACGCCTATGAAGGGCAGGCAGCCAAGATACTTGCAGTAGTTTATACACCAATTTAAATTAATGGAAAATTAAAAGGTGAAAATGGAAAATGATAAATACTTTCTATTTTCACCTTTCAACTTTCCACTTTCAACTTCCACATCATGTTATACGAACGTACCCTCGGCCAATGGTTGGAACATTGGGCCGAAACAACACCAGACAAAGAATATATCGTTTACTCTGACCGCAACCTGCGCTTCACCTGGAGCCAGTTCAACCGCCGGGTGGACGACATGGCCAAAGGACTTATCGCCATCGGCGTGGAACGGGGAACACACGTAGGTATCTGGGCAGCCAATGTACCCGACTGGCTGACTCTATTATACGCTTGCGCCAAGATAGGTGCCGTCTACGTAACGGTAAACACCAACTACAAACAGTCCGAGCTGGAATATCTCTGCCAGAACTCCGACATGCATACCCTCTGCATCGTCAATGGCGAAAAGGACAGTGACTTTGTGCAGATGACCTATACCATGCTTCCGGAACTGAAGACTTGCCAACGCGGACACTTGAAAAGCGAACGTTTCCCTTATATGAAAAACGTCATCTACGTGGGGCAGGAGAAGCACCGGGGCATGTACAACACGGCCGAAATACTTCTCTTGGGCGACAATATAGAAGACAGCCGCCTGAATGAGCTCAAAAGTCAGGTCACTTGCCACGATGTAGTGAACATGCAATACACCTCCGGCACTACGGGATTCCCGAAAGGCGTCATGCTTACCCACTACAACATTGCCAACAACGGTTTCCTTACCGGTGAGCACATGAAGTTTACCGCCGATGACAAGCTCTGCGTCTGCGTACCATTGTTCCACTGCTTTGGCGTGGTACTTGCCACCATGAACTGCCTGACACACGGCTGTACAGAAGTAATGGTGGAACGCTTCAACCCGCTGGTAGTGCTCGCCTCTATCCACAAGGAGCGCTGCACGGCACTTTACGGCGTACCCACCATGTTCATTGCCGAACTGAACCATCCGATGTTCGACATGTTCGACATGTCCAGCCTCCGTACGGGTATCATGGCAGGTTCCCTCTGCCCGGTGGAGCTGATGAAGCAGGTGGAAGAGAAAATGTACATGAAGGTAACCAGCGTTTACGGGCTGACCGAAGCCGCTCCCGGAATGACCGCCACCCGGATAGATGACCCGTTCGATGTGCGTTGCAATACTGTAGGACACGACTTTGAACATACGGAAGTAAAGGTTATCGACCCCGAAACCGGAGAAGAGTGTCCCGTAGGCGTACAAGGCGAAATGTGCAACCGCGGATACAACACCATGAAGGGTTACTACAAAAACCCGGAAGCCACGGCCGAAGTCATTGACGAGAACGGTTTCCTGCACTCGGGAGACCTTGGAGTGAAGGACGAGGACGGCAATTACCGCATCACAGGACGCATCAAGGACATGATTATCCGCGGTGGTGAAAATATCTATCCCCGCGAGATAGAAGAGTTCCTCTATCAACTGGAAGGCGTAAAAGACGTGCAAGTAGCCGGTATCCCGTCCAAGAAGTACGGTGAAGCCGTAGGCGCTTTCATCATCCTGCACGAAGGAGTGGATATGCACGAATCGGATGTACGAGACTTCTGCATCGGCAAAATATCCCGCTACAAGATACCCAAGTATATCTTCTTCATCAAAGAATTCCCCATGACAGGAAGCGGCAAGATACAGAAATTCAAGCTGAAAGACCTGGGATTGCAACTTTGCAAGGAGCAGGGGATTGAGATTGTGTGATAATAAAGGATAAGAGGATTAGCGATTAGGGATTATTTGGGGCCGCATAGACTTTAATATAGGCATAAACCCATCCTTAATCCCTAATCGCTACCCCCCTTATTTTTCTTCTTTTTCCGGATACTTCATATTCTCCTCTTTCATCTGTTCCAATACCTCATGCAAGTATTTGGCAGACTCCCACTTAGCCATTGGCAGGTCGTGAAGCAGGTAGTTGCCGCAATCTTGCGGAGCGGCACCGGGAACTTCACCTTCATACTCGGCAACAAAACGGAAGGTATCCTGCATCAGTGCCAGTATGTCCTGTGGTTTCAAGTCGCCTTTCATCAGCAGATAATTGCCGGTGAGACAGCCCATGGGCCCCCAATAGATAATCTTGTCCTGCCACTGCGGGTCATTGCGCAGGTAGGTGGCGGCAAGATGTTCGATAGTATGCAGAGCACCTTGTCCCAAAGCAGGCTCGCGATTGGGCTCTTTCATACGGATGTCGAAAGTAGTGACTGTTTCTCCGTTCACTTCATCCTGGCGGGATATGTAAATGCCGCGCAACAAGCGGATGTGGTCAATTGTAAAACTGGGAATCTTCTTCATGAGTTATGAGTTATAAGTTATGAGTTATAAATTGCTGGGAAGGGTGGAGAGGAAGGTCCATATCGTGAGGAACGAACGCTCTGCCATGGTTCCCCAGAAATCGGCATACTGCGAAGCATGGTCCTCTACTCCGGGTGTGTCGCTGATGATGCGGAAGCTGAGAAAAGGAACATTGTACAGATAGCAAGTCTGCGCAATGGCGGCAGACTCCATATCAACGGCAAGACCGTCGGGGAAACGTTGCTTGATGGTATCCAGCTCCGTACGGTTGGTGATGAACTGGTCGCCGGTACAGACAAGTCCGCTGTGGATGCGGCTTTCCATTCCGGCTTCGTTCAGCGACAAGGCATGTTTCAACAGAGAGGAACATCCCTCGTAAGAGGCGGGAAAACCTTGCACTTGTCCGTACTCGTTACCGTCGCCGCACCAGACGTCGTGATACACCAGACGTTGGCTTGCCACTACATCCGTCACCTTCAGGCAAGCATCAATGCCGCCCGCCACACCGGTGCTGACGATGCAGTCCGGAGAAAAGCGCCGTATCAGTTCCGAAGCTCCTACCGCTGCACTCACCTTACCGATGCCGCATTGCGTCAAGATTACATGGTTACCGCCCAATGTACCTTCCACATAGCGGAAACTACCATCGCCCGACGTATTCTTATCCTGCAAGCGCTCCACCAACCGGCGGTGTTCGCTGTCCATTGCACTGATTATCCCTATTGTCATATCTATAATAATTTAAGCTTGCATATTATCGTTAAAGCACTTTAATCTTTTTTTGGAAAGGCAAAGGTACAACATTCTGCCGATAACGTGACAATAACAATCTGCATTTATGTATCTTTGCCACAAAAGCGAAGACAGGCTGCACCTCAACAAAACTTTTTCATGCAAGCATGAAAGTTCTGTATTCGGTTTGCACTATCTTTGCCCCACAATTGATTAATTGATAACTCATAACTTATAACTCATGAAGAAGCTTCTTCCCGACCTTATTGCCATCTTGGCATTCGTCCTCCTTTCCTTCGCCTACTTCTTCCCGGCGGATATAGAAAACCGTATTCTCTTTCAGCACGACACGGCTGCAGGAGCAGGGGCAGGACAAGAAGTCAAGGAGTATTACGAACAGACGGGCGAACGCAGCCGTTGGACAAACTCGCTGTTCGGCGGTATGCCCATGTATCAGATAGCCCCTTCGTATGACTCCACCAAGTCACTGCAGTGGGTACAGAAAGCCTACCAACTCTTCCTGCCCGACTATGTGTGCCTCACATTCATGCTGATGCTCGGCTTCTACATCCTGCTGCGCGTCTTCGGCATACCGGTCTGGCTGGCCGGACTGGGCGGTATCATGTGGGCATTCTCGTCCTATTTCTTCATCCTGATATCTGCCGGACACATCTGGAAGTTCATCACCCTTGCCTACGTGCCGCCCACCATAGCGGGTATCGTGCTCGCCTATCGCGGGAAACTGCTGTGGGGAGGCATCCTCACCGCCTTATTCGTGGCCCTGCAAATCACCTCGAACCACGTGCAGATGTCTTATTACTTCTTCTTCGTCATCCTTTTCTTTGTGGGAGCCTACTTCGAGAAAGCATGGCGTACCAAGACATTGCCCCAGTTCTTCAAGGCAAGTGCCGTACTGATTGTAGCAGCCCTCGTCGGCATAGCCGCCAACGTATCCAATCTCTATCACACCTATGCTTACAGCAAAGAAACCATGCGCGGCAAGAGCGAACTGGTGCAGACCGGCGACGCTGCCAAGCAGACCAGTAGCGGGCTGGACCGCGACTACATCACCCAGTGGAGCTACGGCATCGACGAAACACTGACTCTGCTGGTGCCCAACTTCAAAGGCGGAGCATCTGCCGCCCTCAGCCAGAGTGAAACTGCCATGAGCAAGGCAAACCCGATGTACAGCAGTCTGTACGGCTCACTGACACAATATTTCGGTACCCAGCCCATGACGTCGGGTCCCGTCTACGTCGGAGCATTTGTCTTGTTTCTGTTCGTACTGGGATGCTTCATCGTGAAAGGACCGTTGAAGTGGGCATTGATAGGAGCCACCTTCTTCTCCATCGTCTTGTCCTGGGGCAAGAACTTCATGCCGCTGACGGATTTCTTCATCGATTACGTCCCGTTGTACAACAAGTTCCGCGCCGTGTCTTCCATCCTTGTCATAGCAGAGTTCACGATACCTTTGCTGGCTATCTTTGCCCTGAAACGCCTGCTCGAAGAGCCGGAAATCTTAAAACAAGAAAAGAAGCCCCTCGGCATCAGCCTGCTGCTCACTGCAGGCATCGCCCTGCTGCTTGCCGTTGCCCCGGGCAGCATCGGCTCCGGCTACGTGCCCGCCCAAGAGGCACAGATGCTGCAGAATGCCGTCAACCAGCAGATGATACCCGCCAACGAGCTCTCCGGCATCCTTGCCAACTTGGGAGAGATGCGTGCCGAACTCGTCAGCAGCGACGCCCTGCGTAGCTTCATCATCATAGGCATCGGCTGCAGCCTGCTCTGGCTCTATGCAAGCGGCAAGCTGCGTAGCTCGCTGACCATTGCAGGTATCATCATACTCTGCCTGGCAGATATGTGGGGGGTCAACAAGCGCTATCTAAATGATGCCCAGTTCGTGCCCCACTCCATCCGTACGGAAACCTTCACCAAGACGAATACAGACGAGCTGATACTACAAGATACCAGCTTGGACTATCGTGTATTGAACTTTGCCACCAGCACCTTCGATGACAACAACACCTCCTACTGGCACAAAAGCGTCGGCGGTTATCACCCGGCCAAGCTGCGCCGCTACCAGGAAATGATAGAGCATCACATCTCTCCCGAAATGCAGGCGGCCTACAAGGCCATTGCCACCGCCGGAGGTGAGATGGACAGCGTGGATGCCAATAAGTTCCGCGTACTGAACATGCTAAACACCAAATACTTCATCTTCCCTGCAGGACAGCAAAGACAAACCGTTCCCATCCTCAACCCGCACGCCTACGGCAATGCATGGTTTGTAAACAAGGTGCAGTATGTGAACAACGCCAACGAAGAGATTGACGCCCTGGACAGCATCATACCTACGGAGACAGCCGTAGTGGATGCCCGCTTCAAGGATGTGCTGAAAGGTGCCACGGAAAGTTATAAAGACAGCCTCTCCAGCATCCGCCTGACAAGTTACACACCTAACCGCCTGACGTACGAAACGAACAATGCCCAAGACGGTATTGCCGTATTCTCCGAAATCTATTATCCGGACGGCTGGCACGTAACCATCGACGGACAGCCTGTCGAACTGGCACGCGCCGACTATATCCTGCGCACAATGTATGTTCCTGCCGGACAGCACACCATCGAAATGCGCTTTGACCCCACCAGCCTGCACGTGACGGAAGGCATCGCCTACGGAGCACTGGCGCTGCTGGTGATAGGTATCATCGTGGCAGTGCTGATAGCCAAAAGGAAGTATGTAAAGGCATAAAAAAAATATCATATCATTCCCCCATAAGGACTCGACGCATTCCGCTATTCATACCCTGATACGGAATGCGTCGAGTCCTTATGTCCGTTCCGTTATCCCCTCATGTTTGTTCTGTCATTCCCTTATGTCTGTTCTGTCAACCCCTATATATTGATGAAAAACCACGGCTGTGAAGCATATTCTTCACAGCTGTGGCACGTCTTCTTCACGACTGTGGAAAAGGCGTACCACAGCCGTGCGCACATGATAAACCCAAAGGCTTCTCAAGACAAACCACCGTGCAAAACACAACAGAAGCCTATGTAACACACAACGGAAGCCTATGCAAGAGACAAGAAAGCCCGGTCAGATGCGCAAAAAAAACCGTTTCTACCCTCCCGGGTAAAAACGGTTCAAGTCAATAATACATGAAAAAACGCTATTTAGAGAGAGTCTCTTCTATAACGGAATGGTTCTCTTCCTTCTTCACTCATCATCAGCAGTTCTCCGAACTGACATCAAAGTTAGGGAAGCATAACAAGAACAACAAATAGAATCTACGAAAAGGCATATCTCATCGACAGAACGGAAAAGAATGAACCCTACAATAGGGAAAAGAATGAAAAAAAAGCTATAAACAGTCGGCAGAACGATATATTTCAGTAACTTTGCTAACGTGAAAACAAGCTGCACCCCAGCATAAAAAAATGAACAGTATGGAAACTACCAGACAAAATAAAATAGCCCGTCTCCTGCAGAAGGAACTGAGTGATATCTTCTTGTTGCAAACCAAGTCCATGCCCGGCATACTGATTTCCGTCAGTGCCGTACGCATCAGCCCCGACATGAGCGTGGCACGCGCTTATCTCAGTATATTCCCCTCGGAGAAAAGCGAAGAAATAGTCAAGAACATCAACGGAAACATGAAATCCATACGCTTTGAACTGGGTACCCGCGTACGCCACCAACTACGCATTATCCCCGAACTGAAGTTCTTCGTAGACGACTCACTGGACTATCTGGAACGAATTGATGAACTGTTGAAATAATGTCCCTTCCCTTCTTTATAGCCCGCCGCTACCTCTTCTCCAAGAAGAAACACAATGCCATTAATATCATCTCCGGTATTTCGGTGTGTGGAGTGGCATTGGCTACGTTGGCGTTGGTATGCACCTTGTCCGTGTTCAACGGTTTTCAGGACATGGTGGCAGGCTTTTTCACAGCTTTCGACCCGGAACTGAAAATCACCGTCCGCGAAGGTAAGGTTTTCGACCCGCACGAAGCGTGCATCCGGCAAGTACACGCCCTGTCCGAGATTGACGTGTGGACGGAAACACTGGAAGAGAATGCCATGGTGCAGTACAAGGACCGCCAGGCAATGGCCGTCATCAAAGGAGTGGAGGACAATTTCGAACAGCTTACATCCATCGACAGCTTGCTCTATGGGACGGGAAAGTTCCTACTGAGCGACTCGGTGGTGGACTATGGTTTTCTGGGTGTGGAACTTATATCCGAGTTGGGCACCGGCATTCAGTTCGTAGACCCGTTGCAGGTCTATGCCCCCAAACGGAACGTACGGGTAAACATAGCCAACCCCACTGCGGCTTTCAACCGGGAGTATCTCTTCTCGCCCGGCGCCATCTTTGCCGTCAACCAGCAAAAATACGATTCACGCTACATACTGACGTCACTCGACTTTGCCCGCCGTCTGTTCAATTATGACACGGAAGTCTCTGCCATCGAGATGAAACTGAAACCCGGTTCCAACATCGGCTCCGTACAAAAGAAAATAGCAGGCATTCTCGGCGACCGGTTCATTGTACAGAACCGCTACGAGCAGCAGGCCGATGTTTTCCGCATCATGGAAATAGAGAAACTCATCTCTTATCTCTTCCTCACCTTCATTCTGGGTATCGCATGCTTCAATGTCATCGGTTCGCTGTCCATGCTGATACTGGACAAACGGGAGGACGTGGAGACACTGCGCAACCTGGGTGCCGATGACCGGCTCATAGCGCGCATCTTCTTGTTCGAAGGCAGGATGATTTCTGTATTCGGCGCCCTCTCCGGCATCGTTTTAGGATTGTTGCTGTGCTTTCTGCAGCAACGTTTCGGGTTGATTTCATTGGGGGGAGGCAATGGAAGTTTTGTAGTGGACGCTTATCCGGTAAGTGTACATGCCACGGATATTATTCTGGTATTCTTAACGGTCATCACTGTAGGCTTCTTGTCCGTATGGTATCCGGTGAGATACCTCAGCAAGCGGCTGCTGAGAAAAAGATAAAAAAACAGTTACTTCTTACGGATAATCGTCAATCCGTCACGCAGGGGAAGAATGACTTTCTCCACACGCGCATCCCACGCCACCAAATCATTGAAGGCTTTGATACTGATTGTCTGCAGGTCTGTGCGATGGGGTTGTTCTTCCAGCACATGGCCATCCCACAAGGTATTGTCGGCAATGATATATCCACCGCCGGAAAGGCGGGCGAGCACCATTTCATAATAATCGATGTATTTGCGCTTGTCTCCGTCAATGAAGGCAAGGTCGAAAGTGAGGTCCAGTTGCGGTACCAGCTCCAAGGCATCGCCAATGTAGAACCTGATTTTATCCGCGTAATCGGAATTCTCCAGCCACGGACGGGTGAAGTCCTCCTGCTCGTCGTTGATTTCAAACGTATGCAGCATCCCGCCCTCCGGCAGTCCTTCTGCTATGCAAAGTGCGGAATACCCGCTATAAGTCCCTATCTCCAGCACCTGCCGGGGACGAATCATCCGGACAAACATCTTGAGCATACGCCCCTGCAAATGTCCGGAAGCCATGCGGGGATATAGCAACTTGACATGCGTGTCGCGATAGAGCGCTTTCAGATAATCGCCCTCATCATCAATGTGCTGCAAAATGTATTCGTCAATCGTCACTTTGTTAATGGATTATAGGTTAGGGATAAGGGATTAGGGGTTAGGGGTTAGTTCTGCGCACAATTATTAATTAATCATTAACCGCTAATCCCTAACCCCTTATCCTTAATCCCTTATCCTACAAGTATCTGTTACTGTTAGGCAGCACACTATCTTCAGCATGCTTCAAGGCATCTTCTACGACATTGATTTCAAGGAAAGAGGTCTGTGTGCCTTCCTTACCGCTACTCAGGTAGCCCACCATGTCCGTAGGACATAAACGGCCTTCCTTCAACAAGCGACGCAAGGCTGCAAAGTAATATTCCTGCCCGTTGGCAAGTTCGGGCATATAGATAGCTTCCACACCGTAGGAAAGGGCAAGGTGCCGCATGGTCTTTTCCTTGTAGCAGATGGCCAACACCGGATATTTGCCACGGAAAGCGGCAAGGTTACGGGCAGTACGGCCGCTGTAACTGTCGGTGATGATTGCACGGATTTTCAGTTTGGTGGTAGCCTTTACCGCTTGTTTGGCCAGGAACGCAGTCACGTCGTTGCTGTTCTCGTCCAGCGGAATACGGATATCGTTGTCAGACAGCTTGTCTTTCTCCGCTTGGGCGGCAATCTTGGTCATCGTCTTCACCGCTTCTACCGGATACTTTCCATAGGCGGTTTCACCGCTCAACATCAAGGCATCCGTACGATAATAGATGGCATTGGCAATGTCCGTTACCTCCGCACGGGTGGGACGCGGATTGGAAATCATGGTATGAAGCATCTGTGTGGCAACAATCACCGGCTTCTTGGCAAGAATACACTTGCGGATGAGCACACGCTGGATGCCCGGAATACGTTCCTGCGGAACTTCAATACCGAGGTCACCGCGAGCTATCATCACACCGTCGGCTACTTCCAGGATTTCATCGATATTATCAACGCCTTCCTGGTTCTCAATCTTAGCAACAATACGGATATCGCTGTTATGAGCGTCAAGAATTGCCTTGATGTCGAGTATATCCTGCTTATTGCGCACAAAGGAGTGGGCAATGAAGTCTATGTTCTTCTCAATGGCATAAAGGATATTGGTGCGGTCCTTCTCCGTCAGAGAAGGCAGATTGATGCGGACGCCGGGAACGTTGACGCTCTTGCGGCTGCCCAGAGTAGCCTCATTCTGTACTTCGCAGAGCAGGTAGTCGGGGGTCTTCTCTACAACAACCAACTCCAAGTCACCGTCATCAATAAGGATATGGCCGTCCACATTCAAGTCTTTGACGAAATGGGGATAGGATACCGAGATACATTCACGGGTAGTCTCCTGCTCCGGGTTGCCTACCACCTTCACGCGGTCGCCCGCCTTGAAAGGAATGGGCTCAGCCAGAACCGTCGTGCGGACCTCCGGTCCTTTCGTATCCATCAGGATAGCGATGCGGTTGGAAACCGAACGCACATTGTTAATCAACTTCTCGGCACCTTCACGGCCAAGATGTGCAGTATTCATACGTACAACATTCATACCTGCATCGAACAACTGCTTTATAAAATCAACATCACAGCGCTGGTCAGAAATCGTTGCGACAATCTTCGTTTGCTTCAATAACATAATCTATATACCTATTTTATTTAATAATCTTTTAATGCCTCCATGGCCAGACGGTAGGAGTTCAGCCCGAAACCGAGAATGACACCCTTGCAAGCGCAGGAAATCATGGACACATGACGAAAAGCCTCGCGGGCATGTACATTAGAGATATGCACCTCAATCACCGGAGAAGTGACCGAACGGATAGCATCTTGCAGAGCGATGGACGTATGGGTGTAAGCACCCGCATTCAAAATGATGCCGTCCACATCAAAACCTACCTGCTGAATCTTGTCTATCAGCTCTCCCTCAATGTTGGACTGGAAATAGTCAATCTGTACATCCGCATATTTCTTACGGAGTTCGGCAAGGTAGTCTTCAAAAGTAACGCTACCGTAAATGGAAGGTTCACGTTTGCCCAAGAGATTTATATTGGGGCCGTTAATAATCTGTATCCTCATAACACAATTTTTTATACCTTTGCGGTGCAAAGATAGTGCAAACCGAAAGCAGATGCAAATTTATTTGCAATTTGCTGAAATGCAGCCTATTTTCGCGAAGCAAAGGTAGAAAAAAGAAATGAAATCAGAAGAAAAATCCACGAATAAGGAGAAACAAACGCTGATAATCAGAAAGTACCACCAGTATCTGAAACTGGAAAAAGCACTCTCACCCAATACAGTGGATGCTTACCAAACAGACTTACAGAAGCTGCTGCACTTTCTGGAAGGAGAGGGTATCGCTATCCTTGACACTACCCTGGATGACTTGCAGCATTTTGCCTCCGGACTGCACGACATCGGCATCCATCCCCGCTCGCAGGCACGCATCTTGTCGGGCATCAAGTCATTCTTCCATTTCCTCGTCATGGCCGACTACCTGGAGGGAGACCCCAGCGAACTGTTGGAGGGACCCAAAATCGGATTCAAGCTTCCAGAAGTACTGACAGTGGAAGAGATAGACCGCATCATCTCCGCCATTGACCTAGGCACAAACGAGGGGCAACGCAACCGGGCCATCCTCGAGACTCTATACAGTTGCGGCCTACGGGTATCGGAACTGTGCAACCTGAAAATCTCCGACTTGTATTTCGACGAAGGCTTCATCAAGGTAGAAGGTAAGGGCAGCAAACAGCGCCTTGTACCCATATCGTCCCGTGCCATCAAGGAGATAAGGAACTGGTTCGTGGACCGCAATGGAGGCTGGAAAATCAAGAAGGACTTCGAGGACTATGTATTCCTGGCACGCTGGGGCAAAAATATCTCGCGCATCATGGTATTCCATCTCATCAAGGAACTGGCGGAGAAGGCCGGCATCACCAAAAACATCAGTCCGCACACCTTCCGCCATTCCTTTGCCACCCACCTGCTTGAAGGAGGCGCCAACCTGCGCGCCATACAAAGTATGCTGGGTCACGAATCTATCGCTACAACAGAAATTTACACACATATTGACCGGCACAGATTGCGCAGTGAAATCATAGAACATCATCCCCGCAATATAAAGTACCGCAAAGAGCGGGAAATTCATTAAATTATGATAAAATTGCTGCGCGAGTTAACAAACTGTAATAGGATTTAATATCTTTGCGTTGTTGTGTCCATGCCCAAACAGTACACTAAAATGGAATAGACAAATTTCAATTACAAACAATTAATTTATACCTAAAATGACTAAGAAATTGTATCTGCCGTTTTTAATGGCAATGGTTGTTGCATTAATGACATCGTGCAGCAAAAAGATGGGTGAATTGTCATCAGATTATTTCACCGTAACTCCTCAAGTTCTGGAAGCTGTGGGTGGTAAAGTTCCCGCTACAATCAACGGAAAATTCCCCGAAAAGTACTTCAATAAGAAGGCTGTGGTAGAAGTGACCCCTGTGCTGAAATGGAATGGCGGCGAAGCTAAAGGCCAGTCGGCTGTGTTCCAAGGCGAAAAAGTAGAAGGTAACGACCAGACTATCTCTTACAAGATGGGCGGCAGCTACACTATGAAGACATCTTTCGACTATGTACCGGAAATGGCCAAATCCGAACTGTATCTGGAATTCAAGGCTACAGTAGGCAAAAAGACTGTCACTATCCCTGCTGTAAAAGTAGCTGATGGTGTAATCTCCACTTCTGAGATGCTGGAACAAACATTGGGCAGCGCTAACCCCGCCAATGGTGACGACGCTTTCCAACGTATCATCAAAGAAAAGCATGACGCCAACATCATGTTCTTGATTCAACAAGCCAACGTACGCGCCAGCGAATTGAAGACTGCCAAAGAATTCGGCAAAGAAGTGAAAAACATAGACGAAGCTGAAAACAAGAAAATCAGCAACATCGAAATCTCCGCATACGCTTCTCCCGATGGTGGTGTAGGCTTGAATACTACACTGGCTGAGAACCGCCAGGACAACACGGCTAAAATCATCAACAGAGATTTGAAGAAAGCAAAAATCGATGCAGCAGTAGACACCAAGTATACAGCTCAGGACTGGGAAGGCTTCCAGGAACTGGTATCCAAATCAAACATCCAAGATAAAGAATTGATTCTTCGCGTTCTTTCCATGTATCAGGATCCTGAACAAAGAGAACAAGAAATCAAGAACATCTCTTCTGTTTATAAAACTTTGGCTGACGAAATCCTGCCGCAACTGCGTCGTTCACGCCTGACTTTGAACTACGAAATCATCGGTAAGTCTGACGAAGAAATCGCAAACCTCGCCGACAGCGATGCCAAGCAGCTGAACATCGAAGAATTACTGTATGCCACCACCTTGACTAAAGATGCTGCCAAGCAAGAAGCCATCTTCACAAAAGCTACTCAAATCTACCCGAACGATTTCCGTGCTTACAACAACTTAGGTAAACTGGCTTATCAGGCTGGTGATCTTGACAAGGCTGAAAGCTACTTCAAGAAAGCTCTCTCCATCAAGGATGCTCCTGAAGCAAACATGAATCTCGGTCTGATTGCCTTGACCAAGGGCGACAGAACAGCAGCAGAAAGCTATCTGAGCAAGGCTTCCGGTTCTAAGGAACTGAACGAGGCATTGGGTAATCTGTATGTTGCTCAAGGACAGTACGACAAGGCTGTCAGCTCATTTGGCGACACTAAGACTAACAGCGCTGCTTTGGCACAAATCCTGGCTAAGGACTACAACAAGGCTAAGAACACACTGGCTGCTATCGAAAGACCAGACGCTTATACTGACTACCTGATGGCTGTACTTGGCGCAAGAACCAACAATACATCTATGGTAACCAGCAGTCTGAAGAATGCCATTGCAAAAGAACCGGCTTTGGCAAAGAAGGCTACTTCTGACCTGGAATTCGCCAAATACTTCACTAACACTGACTTTATGAATATCATCAAATAATAAAGGTTAGATTGAAAAGAACGTGCCCGGCATAGAAATATGTCGGGCATTTCTTTTTATTCACACCAAAAAGAAGTATTTTCGCGACGAAGTATCAGAAAAAGAACCGGAATGAAGAAAATCTATCTTGCATACCTTCTGCTTATTATATTGTCTGCCTGCGGCAGCAAAAATACAAATTCAGTCTACCTAAATGGTGAAATCAAAGGGCTGGGGAATGATACCCTTTATATATATGGTACGGACAAGTTCTATAACCGTATGGACACTCTGCTTGTCAAGGATGACAAGTTCTCTGCAACCCTCACCACCGACACACTTGCCTCTACATGGTTGCAATTCAGTGACGGTACAGAATATCCGCTTTACCTGGACAAAGGAGACAACATAAAGATAAAAGGCTCTGCCGCCGAACTTACTTCACTGGAAATCACGGGGAATGTTCCCAATGAAGAACTGACCGCCTTTCAGAAAGAGTTGAAAGGTTTGAGTACTCCCTCGGAGAAAGCATTGGAAGAAAAAGCAGAAGCCTTCATCAACAGCCATCCTTCTTCACTGGTAAGTATCTATCTGCTGGAGAAATATTTCGTGCAAAAACCGCAACCGGACTTCTCCTTAATCAAAGAAATGACAGAACACATGACCGGAGGCCTGAAAGACCGCCCATATGTGGACGAACTGCTTGACCTTATCCAAGAAGAAGAGAAGGTATCCGTCGGGAAAACCATCCCTTACGTCAACCTGCCCAATGCCAAAGGCACACAAATCAGCCGTACTAGCTTTAAGGACAAATATCTGTTGATACATTTTTGGGCATCTTGGGACCCGCAAAGCATGGAAGCCAACGCTGCCCTGCGCCGGATTTACAAGAAAGAAGAAAAGAACAAGCTATTCGCACTCTGGGGCATTTCCTTGGATATCGACAGAAAGGAATGGGAAGAAGCAATCAAAAGAGATACCCTGAAGTGGGAACAGAGTTGTGATTTCTCCGGATGGAACACAGCGCCCATCAAACAGCTCGCCATACAAGCATTGCCTGCCAATCTGTTCCTTAGCCCTTCCGGAAAAATTGAAGGGAAGAATATGAGTGAGGAAGACATCAAAAAGAAACTGGAGGAGATAGAGCAAAAGGAAAAAGAGAAGAAAGAGAGTGAAAAGAAACTCAAAAAACAAAACCGACGGTAGCCTATCCTGCCATCACTAACCCCTAATCACTAAAAACGTGCTCATAAAAGTTTTTGGAGCGGCTGTTCAAGGTATTGACGCAACCCTCATCACCATTGAAGTCAACAGTTCCAGAGGCTGTATGTTCTATTTAGTCGGTTTGCCGGACTCTGCGGTCAAAGAAAGCCATCAACGTATCATATCTGCTTTGCAGGTCAACGGCTACCGGATGCCGACCAGCAATATTGTCATCAACATGGCTCCGGCTGACATCCGCAAGGAAGGTGCAGCTTACGATTTACCTTTAGCCATCGGCATACTTGCCGCCAGCGAAGTTATCCAGTCCGATAAGCTGGAACGCTATCTGCTGATGGGTGAACTAAGCCTTGACGGCAGCCTGCAACCTATCAAAGGAGCACTCCCCATTGCCATCAAGGCCAGAGAACTGGGGTTTGAGGGTATGATTGTACCGCAACAGAATGCCCACGAAGCGGCAGTAGTAAACAATCTGAAAGTGTACGGAGCGGGAAACATCAAGGAAGTTATAGAATTCTTTAATGGCACGCAGGAATTAACCCCTACGTTAGTCAACACCCGCGAGGAATTCTATTCCCAGCAGAGCAACTTCGATTTCGACTTTGCAGAAGTAAAAGGACAGGAAAATGTGAAACGAGCCTTGGAGGTAGCTGCTTCGGGCAGCCACAATATACTTCTCATCGGTTCGCCGGGCAGCGGTAAGTCCATGCTTGCCAAGCGTCTGCCATCTATACTTCCTCCCCTCTCTTTGGGAGAGAGTCTGGAAACGACCAAGATTCATTCTGTTGCCGGAAAGTTGGGCAAAGACGGTGGACTCATCTCGAAACGCCCGTTCCGCGCCCCTCACCACACCATTTCTACGGTAGCGATGACCGGTGGAGGAAGTTTCCCCCAGCCCGGTGAAATCAGTCTGGCACATAACGGAATTTTATATCTTGATGAACTGCCAGAGTACAGCCGTAACGTATTGGAGGTTCTTCGCCAACCGCTGGAAGATAGGAAGATTACCGTGTCACGCATCCGATGCAATGTAGAGTACCCGGCAAGTTTTATGCTGGTAGCCTCTATGAATCCGTGTCCATGCGGGTATTACACGCATCCCACCAAGGCTTGTGTATGCAGTCCTGGACAAGTACAAAAGTACCTGAACCGCATATCCGGACCTTTGCTCGACCGTATCGACCTGCAAATTGAAGTCACCCCACTCCCCTTTGAAGAGATGGCAGATTCTCGCCCCGGCGAATCGAGCGCCACCATACGCGAGCGTGTGATACGTGCCCGACAAATTCAAGAAGCAAGGTATGCAGACATTCCCGGCATATATTGTAATGCCCAGATGAACAGTAAACTGCTTGCTCGCCACGCCCGTCCGGATGACAAAGGACTTGCCATGCTCAAAACTGCCATGAACCGCCTAAACCTTTCGGCCCGCGCCTACGACCGTATATTGAAAGTATCACGCACCATCGCCGACCTGGAAGGCTGCGAATTGATACAGCCGGCACACTTGGCGGAAGCTATCGGATATAGAAATCTGGATAGGGAGGACTGGGCAGGATAAATCGTCGCGAAATAAAAATATAAAATTCCGTGGAACTTCCCAGCCCCACGGAATCATGATCAAGAAATCTATTATCTTTTTATAATAGTAGTTCTCCACATATTATACAGAAGAAATTCTCACATCTTATTCTTCATTTTGAATACCGAGTATCATATACCCATAAGGAGGCAATGTAATATGATAGTCCTCAGACAATACAGGTGGTATATTATCTCCATCCAATAGATTTAGAGGAGTTTGTCCCAGCAAGATACCCGTATTCTTCAAATTCACAGAAATGGTTTCCGTACTATTCTGGAAATTCATAATGACTAGGGCCGAAACTTTCCCATCTTTATTGCTTCGTTTAAAGACAGTATACTTACTATCATCATTTGAAGGAATACAAGTGCGCTGTCCCATGGGAGCCAACCCGTTATAGCCATTCTGCAACCTGATTAAATCATAAAACTTCTTCTGGTCCTTTTGAGGCCACTTATCAAGAATTAATTGGGCTATATAATCCGAATGATGATCACCATAATGGTTTATTACTACTGTCCCCATGGAAATTAAATAAGCCAATTCAAAAAGGCGCTCCTCATTAGTAGCTGGAATCTCCCACATTGGTGGAGTAATAGTTGTTGCCCCCAATGCCACAATACGGTCTCTATAACTCTTCAACTTTCCATTCAATTCACATGGGTTCTGATTTCTTCTGGCATTTAAGACCTCACTTCTTTTTCCACCGCCCCAACCATACATATCAAAACCTTGAATTAGTTTAAAATCAAACCAGCTAATCCATTTTTCAATATTTGAAGCTCCCTCCGCATTAGTTAGAATGCCTCTACGATTTAAAACTTTTATAATAGACTCATTGATAATATCGTCAGTAATACCATCATAGACCTCAGGAGCATCCAGAAGTATTCCATCCACCCCCTTATCTGCCCAAAAGTCCAGATAATTCCGACACTCTTCCTGCCACTCCCAATTGTTAAAGTTGTAGCTTGGAATGCGTCCTTCAGCCCCATCCGAGTTTCCCCAACACGAATAGTAATAAGCCTGGGCTCTGTCACTCCAAAACCAATTGTCATTCAACTTCTTATCACTGAAATGAAACCAGTTCCTCTCCTTACTATATACACCATTACGCTGATCATCACATGCTTTTTCAAAGAAAGGAGCTTTATACCAGCAATAACCAACATTTCCAAAGAAAGTCAGCCTCATATCCCGTGCATGTACTTCACGGAGAAGGTCCTCAAAATCCTCCAATGTTCCAATAGACGGGTCTATGGCATAGTTATTTGTAGCTCCAAGCCCTCCCCACACACTAGGATCACCTTCATATATAGCCGAAAGTTCAATATTACGATAACCTTGTGCCTGCAATATATCCAAACTGTCTTTTATAGAGTTAAGCGTTTGGCGATAGTATTTGGGGTAATACCTTGTCATACCAGAAGTCTCTTCCCACCACGTTGCATTACGTGGTGAACCAAACCCCTTAATGACCAACGAACGGCTACCTGCTCTACTTTTACTTTTGGCATCCAATATAGTTAATTTGATATACCGATATACACCATTCAATTCTTTTACGTACTCAGTACCGGCAATACCCGAACGACAGTCTGCCAATAAGTCCCATTTTTTATTATCATTTGACCCTTCAATAATAAAGGACCAAACATCTTTTTCCACAAAAGTCTGTTTTATATTCCGAACATCACATGGCAAACCTAAATCCGCACATAACCATTGCGGATAAGCATTATTGTCCGCATACCAAAAAGTAGTATTGTCACCATCAAAGGCCTTCTTCTGAGTATGATTATTGTCGCAAAACGAAGAAGTGGCAGCTAAAGCATTAAAGGCCAAATCCTCAAGTTCCCGACCGCCTAAAGAAACCACATCTTTTTCTGTTCCAAAAACTCGAAATTCACAACTGTGTGCCCAATATCCCTTCGCTGAGCCCAAAATAGTCAGTCTAATATAACGGAATTCTCCTGAAACCGGAGTTTTGAAATCAAATCCACTAATACCATCTGTATTATCAACCAAAACAGCCCAGTGCAATTCATCATTGGAACCTTCAATCTTAAACTTCCAGCTATCATGGTCTTTAAAGATTTGCTGAATTCCGGATAACGTACAAACCTCTTCCAGATCAACAGTCAAAGATTGGGGAAACTGCTCATTATCAGCAATCCAATAGGTTGACATATTTCCATCCAAAGCATCATTCGGATTATGATCCTTTTGCAGCACCACATTAGTGCATTGCTTACCTAAAGCAATATTCTTATCCGCATTTGTTCCATTTATAACAAATTCTTTCGAAGAAGGCAGAAAACCATCTTTAGACTCAAGGACAGTTAATTTTACATAACGGTACACGCCACTCACACTTTCTGCAAAAACATCACCGGAAGCTCCTTTCGTCTTATCTACCAACAGCAACCAATTCTCTTTATCAACAGAGCCTTCTACCTTGAATTTCCAAACAGACGATTCATGAAATACCTGACAAATGCTAGTCAATGAATAAGAGGTTTTCAAATCTACTACAATCCATCCGGCAGACTGGCTAGATTGCCAGAAAGAAGTCAAACTACCGTCTACAGCTTTGGCTGAAGAATGCTTCCCTTTGGAAGAAGATGCCACAGTGGACGCTCCTACCGATAAATTTCCTTTCCTTACTTCAAGAATATCCGTTCCAGACCTTGCAAAAGAGAAACTATCACCATACTTTTCCCGAGAATAGCCATGGAGAGATAGCATCATCACCAATACCCATACAATCTTAAATTTCATAATCATCTTAAATTTGTTTATCATGTTTATTTGAATCTCATAGATAGAACGTTATCGAATTATCCCCCAACTTGAGTTTCATTTCCCCACAGTTTGGCACCATTACCCAAATTCTTTCGCCACTCATGCCTCCATCTATGTATATCCTGATCACGAATAAAAGCTTTAGGCCTTCTATCTTCTTTGGTCGGAGCAGGAGGTAGAACTCCAGCTTCTGATTGATACCAGTATACCACACTACTAATATCCAGTGTCAAATTATTATTATGCCCATGTTCTATTGTCCCTCTTAACGATTTCTCAAAATAAATCGGATCTGCCACAAAGAAACGATACACATGCGTTCTTCCCAACCAACCATTGTCATTATTAACCCTTGCATAACCATAATAAGGATGATTGAACAAGGTCTTCGGACACCACGAAGTATTAAAAAAGTCTTCAGTGCCCGTACCTAACAAAGATGCCTTTTCTTCACCATCAATGAATATCATATCATCTCCTTCTCCATACCACATTGTTGAAGGAGAATGGACATAATAATTTATCCCTACAAAATGTCCTTTACCCTTTATATCAGCAAACAGATAGTTATTAGCACCGTCCACATTATTACCCATTGGTCCTACCAATCCCCATTCGGTTTCACCTTCTGGTAAAGCTTCCGTCAATTCATGATTATACCATGCATGGAAACGTCCTGAACCCACCGGCAATTTTCTCATTTCTACATAATCTACATAAAAATAGATGCAATCAATATTTATATCGCTTTGATTCTCTATCTCTAAACGGGCACCATTGGCAAAAGGCATCTGGAAATAAGAAACCAAACCAGTCCCATTTGTAGGACCAACTGCCAATGGGAGTGTAGCATATTCATAATGCTCGTCCCATCCATTTCCAAAAAAAGCAGCAATCGGAGACTCTACTGAAGGAGTAGACCGTCCATCCCAATATATCCTGAATATGAGATCATTTCTCATAATATGCATCGGGGCAATAGTAAACCAAATATGGTTAATAATACCAGTACCCGGAATATCAACACTCCATTTCTCTCCTGGTTTTATAGGACCTACATTATCATTATTATTCCCCGTTTTATCGGCACTACTTATTCTACGGTTACGGACACCTTCTTGAATAGTAGTCAACCCTCCTAGTTCTCCACCCCTCACTTGAGTATGACCATCTAAAGTTGCGAACATACTCAAAAAGAACAACATAATCAAATTTATTTTTTTCATTCTTAATGTATTAATCAATTAAACAATACACATATTGATTTTTTACTGGGTATTGGAAGACATGGAAGGTGGAGCATCTTGCGGCCTACTTCCCCATTTATAATTAGGCTTTTTCCCCATTATCAACTCCAGTTCCCCCCCATTTACCAGTTCAGAGTGATAGAACCAAGGTTTAGAAAGTTTCTTCCCGTTCAATTTGGCAGATTGTATATACCGATTCTCATTGGACACATTTTTTGCTTCAATTACAAACTTACCACCTTTATAGTATTTTTCATCCAAATGAATGGTTACCTTCTCAAATAATGGCGAACTAATCTCATAAAAAGGCTCCACACAGCCTCCTCCATTCACTTCAAACAGCCCCATTGCAGCCATTACAAACCAAGCTCCACCTTGTCCCTGGTCTTCATCACCCGGCCAACCATGAATAGGGGTCGAGCCATAATATTTATTCATCATTTCTCGTGCCCAGTACTGCGTTAACCAAGGCTTTCCAGAATAATTAAACAGAAAAGCCGCCTGCATACACGGTTGATTACCGTGATTCACATAAGCCGCACTGAACCTATCACCCGGAGGAGAGAAACTGTATTCAGAAGAAATTTCAAATCCTTCATTTAACCGACGGTTAAATTCTTCCCTACCAATCATCTTAACCAACTCATTCATATCATGAGGTACCATCCACGTATATTGCCACGAGTTACCTTCTACAAATCCAGAGCCCAGCCACGACCAACTGGTAGAATGCTCATCTTTATTAATAGGTTCAAAATCCGGCATCCACGTTCCATCACTATATTTCGGCCGGACATATTTCGTTTCCGAATCGAAAACATTTTTATAATTATAAGCACGTCTTGTAAAATAATCATAATCCTCTTCATAGCCAAGAGCCTTGGCAAATTGTGCCGCATTCCAATCATCAAAAGCGTACTCCAATGTATTAGAAGTTGGCCCCTCATAGGTAGTTCCAAAGACATTATGATGAGATTTCTCACCATAAGGCACAAATCCATACTTCAAGTAAACATCCAAATGCCTATTGCCTACAATACCACCAGAAGAAAGTGCTGTTCCCTGTGTTGTCAAGGTCTTTTTAACAGCTTCATACGCTTTATCTACATCATAATTACGAATACCTTTCTGATATGCACTCACCATAAGAGGTATCTCATGCTGAGCTCCCATAATATCACAATACTCCACTCCCGGAGGTCCATTGGGTAACCATCCACCCACTCTGTAATACTCCAATAATGACTCTACCCACTTATTCATAATGTCTGGAGTAGCAAGTGCCCACAATTGATTGAGATTCCAAAAAGTATTCCAAAAAGCATCACAGCCATAAATAGGCGAAGCAGGATCTTTCAATTGTTGTGTTCGCTCATACATATCAACATATTGACCGTCCACATCACTGAAAATAGTCCTTGAACAATAAGAACGATATAAATTCGTATAGAACTTTCGTTTATCTTCCTCAGTTCCTCCTTCAATTTCAATGGTGCTTAAGATTTTTCTCCATTCATTAACGGCATATTTACGGACTGCATCAAAGTTCCAGCCAAAGCCTCCAGACTCCACTTCCAAATTCTTTCGTGCTTGTTCAATACTCACATACGATATAGCAGTCTTAAGCTGGATAATCTCACCCTCCTCCGTATCAAAATTCATAAAAGCACCGATATCATGTCTTCCCCAACAAATGCTTGAAGTAGTATCCACATACCCATTGACCCATGTTCCAAAAGATTTCATCGGTTTATCGACACGAGCAACAAAATATACTGTATAATCATTCAGCAGATTGGTTGGCTCATCATACGACGATTGGGTAGAGAAACCTTCTATTTCATAATCACTGACTTTGGATATAGAAGCCCATCTAACTTCATATGGATATTCCGAACCATTCTCCAAATCAAATAAAATACGGGAACTATCCGATTTTGGAAATGTATACCTTTGAAACCCCGTACGTGTTGTAGAAGTTAGTTCCGCTTTTATATTATAATCATCCAAAAGGACTGAATAATATGATAAAGAAGCTTTCTCATTTTTATGATTAATACGGGAGCGGTAGCCGCTATCAGGTTCGTTTTCTTCTCCCGGCTTAATTTTCAGAGGTCCGGTAACAGGCATGGTCAGTAAGCCCCCCATCGTCCAACTATGTATATGACTAAAACCTATGATCTGATTAATTTTATACTCATAACCACCTCTCCATACATTCCCCTGATTGTCCGGACTAAGCTTTACCATTCCGAATGGCATAGCTGGTCCGGGAAATTGCATCCATCTCGAATCAGAATTTCCAATCATAGAATCAACGTACTCTGTGACATCCCTTGACTGTCCCCAAAGAGAAGAGCTAAAGTATAACAAGAACAATAATATCACCTTTTTCATACTTATAAGTATATGAATTTCATATAAATACTTTACATGCCTACCGAACCTCTTTGATTAAGTTCAAATTCAGCTATCAATTAATTCCACCCCATCCCGGATTCTGTACAAAAATATCAGGATTCTTATTAACTTCATCTTGATGGAACGGCCACAAATAGTGCTTAGGTGCCTCAAATACTCTTTCCTCAACCAAAGTACGTTTAAAGAAACTATTATCACGGGCACCAATATCCATACCATGGACCGCTTTTACCTGATCGCTTATCTTCCAACGATTACAATCGAAATACCGATGAGTCTCCAAAGCTAATTCCACTTGACGTTCGCGTCTAATTTTTTGTCTCATTTCATCTTGAGACAAACCTGCCTTCAACCCTGGCAATCCCGAACGTTTACGAATCAAATTTACATATTTATAGACATCATCCACCGGACCAGAAGCCTCATTCAATGCTTCTGCATAATTGAGGTAAAGTTCCCCCAAACGGAAATAATTCCATGTCTTATTTACAAAAACTCCTCTTAAAATATCTACACCATCCTCATCCAAAAACTTACGCATCAGATAACCAGTAGTTGTATAGTCAGGTCCACCAGTACGTCCATCAGGAGCTCCCATACGGAAATCAATCTGACGTCCTCTCCAGTAAGCACCGCTATAAGTAACTGTTGCATAGAATCTCGGTTCTCTGTCTACAAACATATTAAAAGTATTTTCCGGATAATACCCCTCTGCATCTGCCTCTTCCGTAAACCCTTCTTCAGAATATCCTGATTCAGAATTAATTATTGGACTACCATCAGCATTATATCCTAAAATAGGAGTTGTACCATCTGCCATTTCATATGCATCAACAAGCTCCTGAGTAGGACATAAGCCTGACCAACCGCCTAAACTGAGCGGAGCGGCAGCACGTTCCATCTGGTCATAAATCGCCACATTCTTTGCAAAAATAATCTCCTTATTCCAGTTCTCTACAAACAAGTAACGGTAATTCTCCATTGGGTCACCTGACGGTGCATAATACAACCCATAACCTGCCTTTTCCATTTCATCTATACATGTTTTGGTATATTCGGCAGCAATCTTCCAACGTTCCGCTTCATAAGAGAGGGGGAACAAGTGATTTCCTTCTTTATCTGTAAAGTTTGCATAATCAGGATTACCATTCCACAAGGGGCTAGCCCTATAAAGTAAAGCCCTCGCCTTTAATGCCATAGCAGCAGCTTTTGTCACACGACCATATCTGTCTGCTCCTTCTTTCATTTTCAGCATACCTCCAGCCTTATCACACTCGTTAGTAATAAAATCTACACACTGATCTAACGGCATTCGTTTACACAATTCTGAAAAATCTTCATTGGGATCAAATACTTTCTCTGTAATGTGTATCGGCCCATAAATACGCAATAATTGGAAATGAAAAAATGCACGTAAGAAAGTAGCCTCTCCAATCCAACCGGCACGCTTTGACTCATCCATAGGAACCTTAGCTACATTTTCAAGAAAGATATTCGTTTTTCTAATACCCTGGTATGCCATATTGGAAATATCTTTTAAAACATTATCAGGTGTCCAGGACCCATTATTCATGAAGTAGGCAAAACAATTTGTATAAGGATAATCCAGCTCATCTGCCGCACCAACGAATGGATTGTGCCCCCAATCATTCGTGAAATTCAATTCCCAGGGCATATTCCAATAAATGGATGATAAGAATTGCTCTGCATAATTCTCTCGTGTAAACACATCATCAAGGGTCAAATCTTCATCAGGTGCTTTATCTAAGTAATCAGCACATGAAGTATTTACTCCCAATAATATCATCAACAAAGTGATGCAAACTATATTAATACGTTTCATATTCGCTCAAGTTTAATCGTTCTACTTTTTAAAAATCCACTGCAAGTCCAAAATTCACAGCCCGTTGAATAGGATACCAATTATCAGATTCCGGATCAATTGTGTGATTAATCTTATCCCATGTATAAAGGTTAGTTCCGTTTACAAACACTCTGAGATTATTGATCTTCAATTTACTTACAACTTTCTTTGGCAAAGTATAGCCAACTTCCAGATTCTTCAAACGCAAATAACTAGCATCTTTCTGCCAAACCGTCGACCGCCGCATACTTTGTACATTAAAGCCATCCGTAACCACCGGATATTTTGCTGCACCAGCAGTTTCAGGTGTCCAACGATTGTCATAAATTTCCTTGAATACATTGAAAAAGCCCATACCACTAGCAAATGGCCAGAAAGTACGATCTTCGAAGAAAGTACTCGTACGAGCAGCACCTGTAAAATAGGCACTCAAATCAAATCCCTTATATTCAATCGTACCACCAAATCCAAAAACCAATTCTGGTTCACGAGTATAACCTATTGCGCATTGGTCATTTGAATCAATAATATTATCTCCATTGATATCCTTATATTTCACATCTCCCGGTATTGGACGTCCACCCAATAAAGACTGGTCATACCAATTGTCAATATCTTCTTCTGATTCAAAAAATCCAGCAGCTACCAAACCGAACGGTTGACCGATAGGATGTCCTATCTCGGACAAATTTGAATAGAGTGGATCGGCTTTATCATTTTCAAGTACTTTACTACGAGCAAATGTTACATTCCCGCGTAATGAATAGAACAATCCGGAAGAAGTACGATCTTTAAATTCCAACAATGCATCAAAGCCTTTATTTTCTGCTTTTCCCAAATTACCCCATAAAACACTTGCAGCCAAGAAACCTGCTCCCGTTGGTACAGATTGGCGTTGCATTAAAATACCCTTTCTTTTTTCATAGAAAAAATCCATCTGTAAACTAAAACGGTCTTTCCACAAACCTAAATCAAGTCCTAAATTCGTTTTAACCGCAGTTTCCCAAGTAACATTGTTGTAGCCAATCTTAGATTCAATAATACCGGGCCATCTAATTTGATCTTGTCCAAAATAGTACACTTGTTCCCAATTCTGATCCATCTTTGTCAAATACAAAAAACGATCACCACCAATTTGGTCATTACCAACTTCTCCATGTGAAAATCTTAATTTCAAATTGCTTACTAAATTATCTTTCCAAAAAGATTCTCCAGAAACTAACCATCCTAAAGATATAGCAGGGAAGAAGCCCATTCGCTTTCCTTTCGGAAAGTTCTCTGATCCATTATAGCCCGCATTAAATTCTATAAAGTATCGCTGTGCATAGTCATAAGTCGCGCGCATCGCCAAACCTTGACTTCGATAAGGTAAATTCATAATAGAAGTCCCAGCAGACAAATTATCATATTGTCGACGATTTAAAAGTAACATACCTGCAACAGAATGTTTATCGAATGTGCGTTGATAATTTACCGAAAAATCCATATAGATAGCACGATTTGAATTTTGTTCGATACTATACCCCATTGCCTTATCGTCCCGGTGTGTAATATATTGATCTTCTCCAGTTTGTTCATTCTTGCCAATATATTGCTTTATACCAAATTCCTTATATCTCAATGCTTTGTTTGCGTGATAAAAGTCAAAAGAGAAATGCCCCTTCACCGATAGTCCTTTTGTTACTAAACGAGATAAGTCCCAGGTTAAACCTGCTGTAGATTGTATAGTAGTCAAATGCTCATCAGAGTAACCCGTTTGCGTAGATTGTCCCCATGGATTAGAGCCGATATACGTAGGCAGACCACTGATACTTCCATCCGGATTCGTCACAGGAAATGCAATAGGTCCAGTATCACGTAAACCATTAAAGATACCTGCTGCACCAGCACCCGGATAATTACGGTCATCAATAATACCACCAACACCCAGCTCTACAACCAAGTCTCTAGTCAAGTTTATATCTACGTTAGAACGATAATTATATCTGGAAACTTTTGCATTCGTATTATGAGGATTACTTTTATCCGTTTTATATATACCTGTCTGCATTGAATATCCCAAATTCACGTAATACCGTACTATTTCATTACCGCCAGTTACACTCAAATTGTTTATTGTCTGATATGAATTTTTATTAAGAACCTTATCTATCCAATCCACATTCGGATATAAATAAGGATCTGAACCTGTACGGAATTTCTCCAACTCTTCATTAGACCAACGAGGAGCCTTGCCCACATTAGCCAATCCCTCGTTCATTAATGAGGCATATTCATAACCGTCAATATAATTACGCTCGGCCAAGCTGGAAAGAATAGCAGATTCTGTTCGGAACGAGACTTGAGGCTTACCTTGCTTACCTCTCTTTGTATTAATCAGAATAACGCCATTAGCACCTTTCACACCATAAACAGCAGTTGCCGAAGCATCCTTAAGTACAGACAAACTTTCGACTTCATCTGGATTTACTGAACTTATAGACCGCTCAATACCATCTACTAAAACCAAAGGTGCCTTTTCTCCCCAAGTTGCAATACCACGAATATAAATAGACGCTGCATCAAATCCTGGTTCACCAGATGTCTGTCGTGTTATAATACCTGGCATGCGACCAGAAAGCGCATTTGGTAGTGAAGTGGTTGCAGTTTGCTTAATAGCTTTAGGAGCAATGTTGGATATAGATCCTACTACACTGACCTTTTTCTGAGTACCATACCCTACCACCACAACTTCTTCCAATTGAGTATCTCCCTCTTTCATTATGATTTCCAGATTCTCTTTTCCATTAACTGGCAGTTCAAGATTTCCAAAGCCAACATAAGTAAACAACAATACACCGTCACTAGGAGCTTCTAATGTAAATTGTCCATTAGCATCAGTAATCGTACCGATAATTGTTCCTTTTACTACAACATTTACACCAGGAAGAGTAATACCAGCCTCATCCTTTACGATACCTGTAACTTTAATCCTTTGAGAAGGAGACATAAAAGCAACATTGTCAGTGTCAAAGGAAACAGATTCACCTAATACATTCAAGGGAAATGCCAAACACCCTATAAATGCATACAACTTAAAATTCCAAAGAAAACTCTTTTGAATTTCTGTTCGAACGCTTTTGTTTTTCATAATTTTAAATACCATATTTTTAGTTCAACAAAGAAGTAGATATAGTAATTTACCCATACCTATTACTAAGAGCAAAAGTAGACTATAGAACAGTATTTCGATGAAACAAATGTCTCATTAAATACCATAAACATCCCCTTAAGGAGAAAAAAATAGAATTTTTTTCCTATACAGAACTAATAGGAACTTTGTTGTTTCTTATCAGAATACACAATATATTCCCATGAACGCAATAATGCATTAACATTCTGTTTATCAACCACTACCTTGATATTATGTTTTCCATTGGGCAATTGATAATTCCAGAAAAGATCTAAACGACGATAACGGAAACTTGTTGGAAACTCAGCTTCCTCTACAAAATGATTATCAATATAAAGTTTTGCTTTTATAATATCATCCGGTTGACTATAGTCCCTACGAATCGCCTCACCCCTAATTACAAAACCAACCCCATCTATGTCAAAAGATAAAGTATCAATATCTGTACAGTTCAATCCTTTCTTAACCAGCGGATACACTCCTTCAAAACATTGTTCTAAACGTACAGCAGTAGGCTTTTGTATCGGTAGCATTACCTGATTGTCAAACACCGTCCCTCCATTTTTCTCTATCATTAGAAGAGCATGTCTATAACTAATAGCATATAAATCATCTAAACTCAATGAAGTATATTTAAATTTCTTGGCTTCTGCTCCTCTCAAACCTTGCATCCAATATTCCGGAATCTGACTATAGCCCAGCATCACACCTAAAATACCACCGGCAGAAGAAGGATTACAATCAGAATCTTGCCCAGCACGTGTAGATATTTCCATTGTTTTAGTAAAATCTCCATTACCATACAACAAACCAAGAACAATATAAGCTGCATTTATCTTTGCATCAATATCTAATGGTACAAAAACTCCATCAGGACATCCAACTTCTTCCGAATAATGTTTCTGCAATTCAAACCATGTCTGTTTCCAATCATCCGGGTATTGTTTATGCCATTTTATTACATCCGAAATACATTGATAGAATGTACTTTCAATAGGTATGGTTTTCAAAGCTTCCTCCACAATATACTGAATATCATTTGATATAAAAGCCAAACTATACATCGCACCCACATATACTCCACCATACCAACCATCACCATAACACATAATATGTCCAATCTTATCGCTAATCTCAGAAGCAGAATTTGGCATACCTGGATTCATCAAGCCAGCAAAATCAGCTTCAATCTGATAATCTATATCATCCGCATGGGGATTAAACAACCAATGCCCAGACTCCTTTACCCCATGTAAAATATTGTATCTAGCAGCCTGATTAGCATGCCACAAATTATAGTCTGCCGTCGCAAATGCAATGGCAAAAGAATCAACAGGAGCGTCTAGTCCAACTCTTTCCAATACATCTACAAATGTCAAATCCATATAAATATCATCATACAAATCGGGCCAAGAATCCATTAACTCTTGTACATAGCCTTCATGCCATGGGATAGACTGATAATCTTGTATAAATGTTCCCTGATATCTGAACTCCGTATGACTGCCAAAACTAACTCCAATGGTTTGTCCTGCCCATCCTCCTTTTATTTTATCCAAAAGTTGGCTTGTAGACATGGTATTTGTAACTGACGAAGATTGTTGGTGGCAAGAAGTCATTGTTCCTCCAGCCAAAAACAAGATTAATACAATAACTAATTTTTTTCCGATTGTTTTCATAATATTATCTCATAAGTATTCTGCAAATCCAATAGCCTATAGTATTCTATTGCGCATAAATTCAATTACTTCTTTTTGATAAGGAATCGAAACTTGCGCTCCAATTCTTGTGACAGACAAAGCAGCAGCTGCTGTTGCAAACTGTACACAATCCTGTAAATCTACTCCTTCCACCCACTGAGCTACAAAAGCACCACAGAACGTGTCACCAGCTCCTGTCGTATCTACTGTATTCACTACATATGAAGGAATCTGTTTCTCCATCTCATCCGAAACAATAACCGACCCCTTTTCTCCCAATGTCAGAATTACGACTTGTCCTACTCTTCTCAATAGACTTCGAGCAATACCTATCGGTTCCGAAAAGTCCAATGACTGTCCTGCTATAAGCATAGCCTCAGTCTCGTTCAGAATAAGAATATCCACTTTCTCCAGGATATAAGAAGGTATCTGCTTGGCCGGAGCTGGGTTCAAAATGATTTTAGTGTCAACAGTATGAGCATACTCAATCAACGAAATCACCGATTCATAAGGAATCTCCAGCTGCAGCACCAATGCATCCGCTTCTTTTATAACTGGAAGAATAGTATCCATTCTTTCTCCTCGCAATAAATTATTTGCCCCTGGAGCCACAGCAATGCAATTCTCTCCATTTTCCGCAACAAAAATAAAAGCAATCCCAGTAGAGTGTCTCACACACTTCTGAATATAATCCACATCAATTCCACTATCTACAAAAGAGGTTATAAGTGTATCTGCATAGGCATCATCTCCCAGACAAGAAATAAATGAGACATGTCCTCCTGACCGGGCAGCAGCAATTGCCTGGTTAGCTCCTTTGCCTCCATATGAAAGGCAATATTCTGCATCTCCTATTGTCTCACCCGGTTCAGGCAGGTGACTGACGCGGGCAATCAAATCAACATTCGTGCTACCGACCACAACTATTTTCTTACATTTTTCCATTTCATCATTAGATATATAAATTACCATTTAAAGTCCCGCATAAATAATCAAACCGATTCCAGACAAGAACAGAATGAACATACATGTCAGTAAAGTTCTGTTTATTTTAGGACCTCCCACAAATTCTTTCCAAATAAATACGCCCCAGAATGCAGCCACCATCGTAGCACCTTGTCCCAATCCATATGAAATGGCTGCACCGGCTTTTTCCGTAGCCAACAAACTGAACAGATTGCCAATACCCCAGATTATACCACCCAATATTCCTACAGCATGCAGACGGAAACTACCAGCAAAATAATCCCCATAAGATGTAGATGTACCGACAAAAGGACGCCTCATGGCGGCTGTATTGAAAATGAAGTTACTGGTGAAAATACCAATAGAAAAAATCACCATTGCTGTATAGGGGGTCATCTTACCGACTTCAGGACATTCAAAATTCTGCAAATCCATAGAACTTGCAATAAAGCGGAAAAAGAAAGACATCATAATACCTGCCACTATAGCTATCACAATACCTTTTGTTTTTTGTTGCTCCCCACCTTTTCCCATATTCTTATAGGCCCAAGCATTAAAGACAATCGCCACAATCACCAGCAGAACTCCTAAGAAAAGGAATACCGGACTACCTTGCGGTGCATTAAAATAATTAATGAATACTCCCAGAACCAAAGCCAGCCCTACTCCCAATGGAAAGGCCACAGACATACCTGCAATAGAAACAGAGGCAGAAAGTAGAATATTGGAAAGGTTGAATATGACACCCCCGATAAGAGCCGAAGCCAGATTAGATGCGTCAGCCTGCAACAAATCATCAACAAAACCTCGTCCCAATTCCCCTACGCTCCCCATTGTAAACGCAGCCAGAAGTGACAAAAGTAACACACCTATTACATAATCCCAATAGTAGAGTTCGTATCGCCAGACACGACTGCCCGCCAGCTTCTGGGTATTGCCCCAAGACCCCCAACACAGCATTGTTATAAAACAAAACACTACTGCCAACGAATAATTTTCAATGATAAACATAGTATTAGAATTGATTTATTAGAATTAAATACTCAAACAGTTACTGACCACAAAATTAACCTGCAAAAAGGATTTAGCATATAATAAATGTCCCAATAAATAATACAAAAGTCTCAATCCCATTCCAAACTATTTCACATCTTATATCCTGAGACTATTTTACCTTTTCTACAGTCAAATAGTCCAATCCTATCAATGAATTAACTGCCTTTTCATTTTTATCCAGCTGTACAAGTTTCAAGAAATTCTCCCCTTTCTTCAGCTCCAATATACCTAGTTCAACTGTCATCATGCTCAACTTTGAATTATAAGTATCAACAGAGGGAAGAACCGGACTTTCATTTACCTCAACAGAAAAGCGACCATAATCTGGGGCAATCGTAAACCTGCACTTTACCGAATATTTTCCTCCCTCATCAACCACAAAACCTAAATTAGCACAATCTCCTTTCCTACTTTCTCTCCATATAAACTGTACTCCATTACTCCAATTCATCTCAGGAATACACTGCGTTCGTTCCATGCCACCAGTTACAGAAATATTCATAAATTCTCCCTCCACTTTTCCATTTTTGTCAACAGAGTTACTCACCAGGTCATTCTTATGCTTCGCTATATCAATTACAGCCATCTTTTCTTCTGGTTTCCGGTTCGTTTTTCCTCCCGGAAGCATATACCAATAAGTAGTCGGTGCGTAATTGACATATGTCGCACTCTGATGCCAAAATTCCATATCAAAAACAAGAGATTTCTTAAACGTTATGCCATCCAACCCACGATATCTCAAATTTGCCACGTGTCCAGGCTGATAAGCTCCTGTGCCATCGGGTTGGGCAATAAAAGGATGTTCAAAGAAATTTGGCATACACCAAGCATAACCGTAATAATCCTCCGTCCCGGTCCCAAAATGTGACGGGAAACTTTCTCCATCAATATATACCTTTTCATCCCCTTCACCCCACCAATCACCAACTGTATTAAAGATTGTTATAGCATCACCAACATAAACACCTTGACCAGTTAAAGTTACAAAGTTTATGTCTTCTGCATCCAATGTCCCATTGATACTCTTATGTAACCCTGTATATTTACGATGATATTCCATCCAGCCTACGCCGAAATACATGGTTCTCTCATTCCATTCCCAATCAGACGAATAAACAGTAAGAGATGTACTCACTACTTCAGTTCTCAAATTCTCCAGAGAAATTTCACATTTATCTTTATACGGCATCACCCAATAACAAGTCATCATAGAATCTTTGCTTACAGTAGTATAAAACGAACTATAAGGCGAAAGACGATTACCCGTTCCATAAAAATCACCAACCGGACACCAAACTGTCTGATTACCATCAAAAGTAATTCTAAGTATCACGGAACGTAAAGCTTGAGCCAAATCATCAGCAGATAGTTTAAGTTGTATACCACGTATAGCTCCTCCACCCTCTAGAACAATCCGATTCTCTCCCGATAAATTCGTAATAGCCTTATCCCCAGATACTTTTTTTTGATATTTTCCTTCAAGAATAGGTTGTTCCATCAGTTCTCTCTGTGTACCATCAAGTACATCAGCTTCCTTTTTCAAATCATCCAAAGTAAATGTTTTTACAATACTTCCCTTATCATATGTGCGATAGTTTACACTATAAAAGAAGTTCTCTCCGGGTGGACGATTCCCTGCTGCAGTGATACCAGGAGTTTCATAAGTAATCTTGCAATGCTTTGCATAAGGAATCGGTAAATACAAATCATGTCCCCGTTGTTTATAAGGAGTCAAAGGAGATACAGACGTAGATATAGGCGCATCTGCCAGAAAGTGACCACTGATAAGACTCAGTACCTCACCTTCAATAGCTGGTATATCCGAATCATCCAAATAAAAACGTAATATACCGTTATCATTATAGTTGGCCACCGTAATCCATATACGTACTACAGCACCAGGTCCTTCTGCGTCAAACATAACAAATTCCCTACGTCCATCCTTTTCTTCCGTACGAAGAAACTGGCTAAAATCCCAATTAGCAAACCAGTCATAAGAACCTTTCACTGCATGATCTGAGAAACGGTCATAACTGCTGAACTGCCGCACAGTGTAATATGGAGATGGATAATCAACCAATGACTCACGGTTGGTCATCTCCTGCAACAAAGAGGAAAAAGTTATCTCATTACCATTAGCAAACGAAGAAAGTATAAACACCTGCATCAGCAAGACCAAAAAGAATTTACTACATGTCATTATTTGTCATGATATTAAAATTATACCAGATATTTTCTATACCAATACATAAGCTCCCTTACAGTCCATACATAGTCTTAGTCAGTATCCCGACGTCAAACGTTGGGGTGTATTCAAATATTTATGGACTACCGGATCTTCCAGTGCCTCTGGAGTATTCACAATAGACATCGGAATATAATACGAATCAGCCATATCAGTGAGCTGCTCAACAGACTGTTTCCCTTCACGGTATGTCAAATCAAACTCAAAATTCATTTCACCGGGAGAATCTACACAGAAGTTAACTACCCATAAGTTATTGTAAAGCATACCATAAAGTTCATTTTCTTTTTTAGGAGCATCCTGCAATCGCATCCCCATATGATGTCCTCCAAAACTGACAATTGGAACGTCTCCTGACGACCAGATCCGTGCACCATCCTCCGCTTCATATTTCACCCAGCTGTCTATAACAAAAAAGTCCTTGCATGAGTTAGGTATTTGTTCTTTGTACAGTTCATAAGGAATTCCTCCATTGGTAGCAACCGGTTGTCTACAATCCTGAGGAAAAGGAAACTTAGCATAGAATACTTCTGGTGCTATTGATGAAATTCTGTCAAAGAAAATATTAACCTTCGCTCTCGGAACCTCTTTGAAAATCTCAACCTGACGGTTCATATTCTTCACCCTTGGATGTTCCATATCCTGCGAAACAATCCATGAATAAGGTGTTTCTCTCACTTTAGCCTTACTTTTCGGTTTTGCCCACTCCATTCTAGTAATCTCATTGAACTTCTCTATACGTTGTGCTTCATCCATATGCATATAGATATCACCTTGAGACCATCTGTCCATATCATTGAAGTGTACTACCATGAAGTCGGCAAGCCCTTCCGTAAACAACGGTTCATCCATACCTTTCCAGCGTGCAGATGTCACCCAACCGTTCTTATCAAAAAATAACTCCGGCAAATCTATTTTCTTATCAATAATCTCTACCTCCGAGGTATCAAGTGCAAAACGAGTAAACGAATTAGCCGGCATATCAGATACCCAAAACCATGCCTCAGTTCCTCCGGGAATCGCCTCACGACTAGTATTAAGATTCTCATCAACTACCCAGCGCCAAACATAATCTCCCTCTTTAAACAAAGGATATGACTTTCCATTCTCCAAGTTTCGTACAGATTTATAGTCTACCTCCCTAAAACCGGTAACATCCAGTTTAACCCATCCTGTATAAGATGCATTTGCCGCATTAACAACATACAAACCAGCATCTGCCTGCGCGAACTTATTACGTGCCAGTTGTGCCAGTAAATATTTTCCCCGCTCCCACGGACGATAAGCAAAACCATTCTTTTCATTCAGCTGTCCTTGCGTATATAAACTATAAGGTGCCTCTGAAGTCTCATTAGAACCATATGTATGTTCAAAATAACGGCATAACAAACGGTTAATCTCTTTCAATTCATCTTTAGCTCCACTATTCAGTTCTCCCCATACTGGCGAACTGATCGCTTTTGTATGGTAAACAGCACGACGTGCCACTTCCATCTCGCGTGGCATAGCTGCACCACCAAAAGCCCACCAATCTTGCCACTCACCTTCGAAAGTTCTCAATTGATTTCCAATCTCCTTTTCTATATTCCTCATCGCCTCACCTGCTGTTTTCATACGCAACATAGGCTTGAAACCCATCTCATTCCATTTTTTGATAAAAGCAAGCAACTGTGGCATAGGACCATCATTATCACATCTCCACTCATTGGTAAAAGTCAATGTAAGGAAGGGGTAATCGTACCCTTTTTCTCTCAAATCCTTCAAGCGTTTCACACACACATCATATGCTCCATGCATAGATACATCATCAGTCTGTAGAATATTACCATTGCGCGGCCATGATGTTTGCGTATTGGCATATTCCCGCTGTTGTAAACGCCACTCCTTTTCCGCAAAGAAAAGATAACCTTGCCAATAAGGATATCCTGACCAAACCAAAAGTTTTCTATCATCAGGCATTTTCCACCAAAAAGCACCAGGTTGCTCTACCGGAGAACCACCCCAATGCGGATTAATGCCAGTCCAGATATAATGTATGTCACGGTCAAGTAACCTTGTTGCTGCTGCACGTGGGAAACCATTCACATCATGTTGCATACCCACTTCAATATCCAATTGAGACCACATATCTTTAGGAATCCAGTCAAACATCTCATCCCATTGTTCCTTATTGGCATAAGGGTGTATATGAAAAGGCATAGCATTGATTCCAATCTGTTTGTTTTCAATCATGTCTAGCATTGATTCCCGTCTGTCCTCAGAAGCTGAATTCCACCATGAGTAAAATGGATCTAACGCTTCTACTGTCCATGCAAACCGATTCTCCGGAATTTCATCTTTGGTCTTCAATGCCAAATCCAATGCCACATCAATAAAACGTTTATGCAAATCAACAGCAATCAATGCATGGTCAGTATAGCCATAATCAGTATGTGTGATATGAACAATATCAATATACTTAAATCCTAGTGTGTCTTTTCCCTCTACACTGCTCTCTACCGTATTTTCCGTTGTGTTTTGACAACTGCAAACCAAGGCGCCCAAAAGGAACAGTGCACCGATAAATAGTTTGTTAACTATACATTTCATAATATTCCGATTTTTGATATTTATTTTTTATTGAAAATACATACTTTACCCTGAGACCTTCCACTTCAGTCCACAAAATCTTTAGGTAATACCCCAAATTGTTTTAAGAAACATTTGGAAAAATAAGAAGGAGAATTGAACCCTACCATATAGCAAATTTCATTGACCCGATTTTCACCATCCTTCAACAATTGGGCTGCACGCTTCAGGCGTTCTATACGCAAATATTCATTAGGAGTCAAATCAAGTACTCCCTTTATTTTCCGATAGAAATTAGAACGGCTCATATTCAGCATTTCAGCCATATCCTCCATACTGAACTCCGGACTATGAAGATTAGAAAGAATTATTTCATTCAGCCTTTTAATGAATTCCTCATCAGCCTTTGTCAACGCCATTGTATTGGCAGCCACAAAGGGAGACTTGGCAAAAGTTTGACGTAGCGTTTCTCTATTCTTAATCAAGCTGGCAATCGCAGCCAAAAGATATTCCGGTGAGAAAGGCTTCTCAATATATGCATCAGCTCCTAGCTCCAACCCCTCTACTTTAGACTGTATATTAGTTTTAGCTGTCAATAGGATGATGGGGATATGACTATAATCCAATTTGGATTTTACAGTCTTGCATAACTCAAAGCCATCCATTAGTGGCATCACGACATCACTTACAATCAAGTTCACAAAATTTTCATCCAATATACGCAAAGCCTCTTCTCCATTGACAGCTGTCAGAACGATATACTCATGCGACAACTGCCTACTTACGAAAGAAAGCATTTCCGGATTATCTTCAACTACCAATACAGTATATCTGTTTTCATTATTTTCTTTAAGCTCCTCCCACTTCGCCTGGAGTTCGGCAGAAGGTTCCATATTACTGACATCCCCAGATTCCATCGTAATAGCATTATCTTGGGTGAGTGGTAGAGTAAGGCAAAATATATTTGCGTCTTCTCCCTCCACCATTCGTAAACTTCCCCGATGCAGTTCAGCCAAAGAACGGGAAAGCGCCAGTCCAATACCTGTGCCGGAAACCACCTTTCCATTTTCCTCCCCATTAAAACGGACAAATGGTTTGAATATTTCCTCCTTCATTGTATCCGGTACGATAGGCCCATCATTCACTGTCCGAATATGGAATATTCCATTCTCCACAGCCATATCCGTTTCCAAGAAAATCTGTACATAGCTCTCTGCATACTTCATGGCATTGCTCAACAGATTACTGAGTATCTTGGTAAAAGCTTCTTTATTGACATGCGCGTAGCAAGCCCGTTCAGGTATTTTCAAAGTGAGATCCAGTCCTTTCTGTTTGGCAAGAGAAGTAAATCTCAAATGTGTCTTCTGTACTACTTCCGTTATATTGCATCTAGTGAAATTCAAACTGAATCCTTGACTTTCAGTCTTGCGAAAATCCAATAACTGATTCGTCAGATTCAGTAAGCGTTCCGTATTCTGTTCCATGATATTCAGATCCTCACGAGTTTCCGCATCAACATCTTTTTTTAGAATGATATTTTCCAAGGGTCCTTTAATCAAAGTTAAAGGAGTACGTATCTCATGTGCCACATTCGTAAAGAAATCGAATTTTGCATTATAGATTTCACGTTCTTTCTCCTGCTCGAACTTTTCCATCTGCCTTTGTTGTTTTCTGTTATTCCGCTGCTTCAGATAGAGATAAAGATAGGCAAAGAAAATCAAGAACAGTAATGCATAAACGACATATGCCCAAACAGAAAGGTAGAAAGGCGGCAGAATACGGATATGTAAAGTCGTCTCTTCTTCATTCCATATTCCATCACTATTGCCTGCCTTTACCCGAAACGTATAATCTCCATAATGCAGGTTAGAATAAGTCACCAACGGACTCTCCCCTACAGTCAACCACTCACTATCAAAACCATCCAACTTATACATCAGTTTATTCATCTTCGGAGCCTGATACCCCAAAGCAGCAAGCCGGAAAGAAAAAGAATTTTGCTCCGCACAGAGTAACAACTTATCCGAGAAAGTAATATTTTCCTGTAACGGCGAATTCTCAGCACCAGCCCGCATCTCTTTATTGAAAAGGAGAAAATCGGTAATGACGGCAGAAGGAACATATTTATTTTCCGAGAATGTCTTTGGATTGAAGGCGACAAAACCGTCAATACTACCAAAATAGATAGTACCGTCCTTATCTTTAAAACTGGAACGATAGTTGAATTGGTCACTCGGCAACCCGTTCGCCGTCGTATATACTTTTACCGCTCCTGAAGTTAAATCAAAACGGGCTAAACCATTATTCGTCGTTAACCAGAATACCCCGTCTTCATCTTCTGCAATTTGGTAAACCACATCATTCGGCAATCCATTACCGGTATCATAGCGTGTAAAGTTTTCTGTTTCCGGATGAAACAGACAGATTCCTCTTCCCTGGGTAGTCAGCCAGACATTCCGGCGTGAATCTTCAAAAACACTCAGAACCTTATTGTTGGAAAGGCTCTTTTCATCTTTTTCATTGTGTACATAATTCTTCCATTCTTTCTTGCTGACATCATAACGAAAAACCCCACAAACATATGTAGCCAACCACAAGTTTCCACTGGTATCTTCCTTAATGTCATACACAAATATTCCTACTAATTCCGGAATTATATCAAAACTGTCCGTTTGTCTGTTATAACGCATCAAGCCACATCCTGTCCCAATATAAATGTCCCCTGCAGCAGTCCTGCAAATAGCAAAAACATTATTGTCATTCAAGGAATGTGGGCCGCCGTCATATTGATATGACCTTACAATAGTTTCCGTACGGGTATCAATTACCTTCAGTCCTTTGGAAAAAGTTCCTACCCAAAGCTCATTCTCTACCGAACACAACCCATGCACATTTGTAAAACCAAGACTCTGAGTAAAGAACTTGAATTCCTTCGTCACCGGATCAAACCTATTCAATCCACCATCTTCTGTTCCAATCCATAACTTTCCCTGACTATCCTGGCAGAACTCACGTATCCGTTTCCCATGTAAGCCATCATTCACTCCCTTCGGATAATATCTTTCAAAACAAGTATATGAATGCGGATAGTAATTGATACCTCCAAAATAAGAGCCTATCCAAACGCCACCTTCGCAATCCTTACACAAAGAATAAACTGCATTATCCGACAGTGAATACGGATCATACATAGAACTTTTCAAATGCACATATTTATCTGTTCGAAGATTATAAATATAGATCCCAGACTCACATCCTATCCATAATTCATCGTCAGAAAAAGACATCAACTCACGGCACCATATCCGTTCCCCCGTCTCATCTGTCAACAGCAAATCGCGGACTTTTCCCGAACTAAGATTCATTTCCTTTATACCTCCACCGACAGAAGCTATGTAAAAGCAGTTATAAGCCCCCGGCAGTACCTTCATGAGCGGATCACCTTCAAAGACCTTCTTACCATCAGAAGAGACAAAAGGATGAATCGTCTTGAGTCCGTCTTTTGAATAGAACAATCCGTTTCCATAAATCCAAATCGTTTCACTGTTATCAAAAACAACACAATGTACATTCGAAGTCAAAAAAGGGAACTCCTTAAGTGTATGGTTCCTTAATGCCTTTGTCTGCAAATTATAATGGAATATACCCTGGCGTTCTACCGTAATCCATACATCTCCATTTTTGTCTCCAACAATCATGGCTGCAGCATTATCTATGGTAGTACCTTCATCACTTAACTGTTTGAAAGGCTCAAAAACATCTCTTTCCGGATAATATATATACAATCCCATATCCGTACCCACCCAAATATTGCCTTCCACATCTTCATATAGAGCAAGTATATAGTTGTTCCCAAGACTATGCTCATCTGTCCTATCATATTTGAATATCTTAAATGACGAACCGTCATAGCGGTTTAGACCGTCTTTGGTTCCAAACCACATAAAGCCGGCTTTATCTTGTAGAATATCGTATACTGTATTTTGAGATAGCCCGTCCCGGATAGTAAGACTATTAAGATAATAGTGCTCCCCGATTGTTTGTGCATAACAAGTGAAAAAACATATCAGGCATATAAAAGCTATCAGCATTTTCTTCAGATTCGTGTTCTTCATCGCTCTATTATTTAGACCTCAAATATAGGCCATTTTGCCAACGAACGATAAAAAATGCGTCCCAATGAATGAAAGATTCGTCCTATCCCCCTCTATCTCGCTAGATAAGGGGGATTTAGAGCTGCAATATTTCCTACTTCTTTTCTATCCGAATGCGCGCATCCACCGCTATCACCTGCTTTTCAGTCGCCAACAATGGATTGATATCCATCTCCTTGATTTCCGTTGCAAAGCGCAGCAAGGTGGAAAGCCGTACAATAATTTCGGCAAATTTATCTTCATTCACTCCCTTCTGCCCACGCGTACCTTTGATAATCTTATAGGCACGCAACGAGTGAATCATGGAGTAAGCCTCCTCGTAGGACAACGGTGCAAGACCAGAAGATATATCCTTCAGCACCTCCACAAAAATACCGCCCAGACCGCAGAGTACCACATGTCCGAACTTCTCTTCATATTTGGCACCGATAAACAATTCCGTACCCTTCAGCATCGGCTGCACCATGATAGCACTAGCTTCGGGAATCTGCATCATACGGTCGAATTCCAATGCCAAATGCTGTTCACTCTTGATATTGAGCACAACACCGCCCACATCCGACTTATGCACCGGCCCCACCACCTTTGCCACCACCGGGAACCCCGTGCGACGCGCAAAGGCAAGCACTTCTTCCTTGTTGTCCGAAACAAACTCCTCCACAATAGGAATACCTGCAGAGCGGAGCAATGCCTGCACATAGTGCGGGGCGATATAACCGTCCGCAGGAATGGAATCTATAATCCGGCGGATACGGGGAACATCCACTCCAAAGAGCTCGATTTCATTATTGGCAGGCCGCGGGGCATTCATTATCCGCGAAAGTGCCGTGCCGAGAGTCACCTCATCGGCAAAGTTCACATGGCCCTTTGCCAGGAAAGCGGCAACCTCGGCTCCCGCCGTATTGATGGAAGGAAGAATCGGAAAAATCGGCTTCTTGCAATGCAGCATCTTCTCGTGCAGCACATCATACATTTCAAACATGGTCACCAGCCCCGGAGTGCCGAAAATAGCCATTACAGCATCAATATTGTCAAACTTCTCCTCACAATACTCCAGACAGAGGCACAGATGTTCCGGCGTACCCGTAGCCAGAATATCAATGGGATTCCCCACAGCCGCACCGGGGAAAAGCTTACCCTTAAGTTCCTCCGCCACCGGTCCTTCCAGTTTCGGAACATTCAGTCCGCCCTTGCTCAATGCATCGGTCAGCATCACTCCCGGACCGCCGGCATGGGTAATGATGGCGAAGTTTTTCCCTTTCAGTTCCGGCAGTGTGAAGATACAACCTACGGTCGTCAGCTCCTCGCGCGAATAGCAACGCACAATACCCGCCTTACGGAACAAGGCCTCTACCGCCGAATCGCTACTGGCAATGGCCCCCGTATGCGAACTCGCCGCCCGGCTGCCGCTTTCGCTACTGCCCGCCTTGATGGCCGCAATCTTGCAGCCCTTCTTGATGAGCGAGGATGCATGAAACAGCAGACGGTCGGGGTCACCGATACTCTCTATATAAAGAAGTTTTATTCTGGAATCCGCTTCCGGATTGAAGTGTTCGTCCATGTATTGCAACACATCCTCCACGCCGATTTGCTTGGCATTGCCCACAGACCATACAGAGTTGAATTGCAATCCCTTGGTCACGGCGCTCTCCAATATGAACACCGCTGTGGCACCGGAGCTGGAAATCAGGTCTACCCCTTGCGGATGCAGTTGCGGGATGGGCTGGCTGAATACACTGTGATGCCACGAGTTCATAAAACCGATACAGTTGGGGCCTATCAGAGAGGCTCCATACCGGTTCACCGTTTCCAGTATGCGATCTTCCAGCACAGCACCCTCATGGGTCTCCTCACCAAAACCGGCAGAAAGGATAATGAACGCCTTCACCTGCTTCTCCGCAGCAAGCATCTCCACCGCATCGGGACAAAGCGCGGCAGGTATGGCAAGGATGGCAAGGTCCGTATCGGGAATGTCCTTCACATCCGCAAAGGCAGCAACACCCTGCACTTCAGTCTCTTTCGGATTCACGGCACGAAGCTCACCGGTATATCCGCCGCTAAGCAGATTTTTCAGGATAGCCCCTCCGGGTTTGTGTACATTGTTGGATGCCCCCACTACCACAATACTGGCCGGGTGAAGTAATTGGCTTGTTATCATAGTCTGTTTTACATTAAGTTAATGATTCATGCACAAATATACATTTTCCATACATAAAAGCAATCGGTAAAAGAGAAAATAAGCTTAATCCCTTTGCAAAATATAAATAAGTTTACGGAAGTATATATATTTGTGCCATCAATAACAATACGCAGAAAACTACCCTATATGGAAAGCCGTGTCAAAGAGATAGATTATCTGAAATGCATCTTCATCACCCTGATGATTATCTTCCACCTTGTATATATAGGCGACAAGTATCCGTATGCGAAACAAATCGTCTATACGTTCCACATGTCCGCTTTCCTGATTATTTCGGGCTATCTGGCCAATAACCGGAAGGATGCCCGAAGCTTTCTCCGCAAGTTTCTATGGATTTTCATTCCGTATGCCTGCATGGAGGCGGCCTATACGGTGATGTCGCATTTCCTGCCCGTACGCGAAAGTGTAGATGCCATTACTCCTACCGTATTGCTCGACAAGATATTCCTCCATCCGATGGGGCCTTACTGGTATCTGCATACACTGATTCTGTGCAGCCTCATCTATTATATCACATTCCGCTATGTAAGGCTGTCGGTTGTCTCCCGGCTGGTTGTGACCGGTGTCTGCCTGTTTGCCCTTTCCCATTGGGGAGGATTGATGAACTTCTCCAATGCCCTCTATTTCCTTATCGGCATGACAGTGAGCCAAAGCGGGCTTCGTTTTACACAAGTCTTTCGCGCCACAACCTTCGCCATTGTTCCATTCGTAATACTATGCTGTTTTCCCGCCAATCTGGATAGGGGTACTCTGGCAGGAGTCGCCATCACCTGGCTTTCCATCAGCCTGCTGTTGGCAGCCTACGGCTATCTGCCGGTACAAGCCAAACGGCTTTCCTTCTTTATAGGGCGCAATACGCTGGTCATACTCCTTTTCTCACCCATTTTCACCATTCTGTCCAAGGCGTTTCTGCCCGTGTTCGCCTTCGACCCTACGGGGATGCTGTTCCTTGTCACTGCCACCGCCTTCACTCTTAGCGGCTGCATGGGTATGGCGTGGGCTATGGACAAGATGCACGTTTCCAGATTCTTCTTCGGGAAGAGGACTATATTGTGCTGAGACGGTTCACGTCTTCGCACACAAAGGGAAGTTTCACCACAAACTCCTTTTCGTCCTTAAGAATCTCCACCAGCGTGCCGTATAGGGCATACTGCCGTTGCAGGTTCTTCAATCCCGCTCCATTACTGGCCACATAGTTGCGCAACTGAAGATTGTTGCGTACCGTAATCCCTTCGTTTCCTATGGATATATGGACTATCAGCGGCGACTTCTTTGTACTGATATTATGCTTCAAGGCATTCTCCACAAGCATCTGTATGCTGGCAGGAATGACGAGACAATGATGATTCCGCAAATCATCTTCTATCTCCACATGCAGCGCATCGCCAAAGCGGATATGCTCCAGGTATAAATACGACTCTACGAACGACAGTTCTTCCTGCACGGTCACCGTAGCTCTGCCATGCGTAGTGAGCAGATAACGGTACACCGTAGACAGCTTCTTGGCAAACCGGTTCGTCTTTTCGGTATCCTGATAAGCAAGGGAGGCAAGGACATTCAGACTATTGAATAAGAAATGGGGATTAATCTGGTTTTTCAGCACCTCGAACTGATACAGCGCCTTCTCCTTCTCGATGACAGCCATCTGCTTCTCCATCTCCGAACGTTGCAGGCTATAGAAGAATATCTCTATCTGCAGAACGATAATCCAGTTCCACGGCACTACCGGCAGGGAGTTTCTCAGGATATGCCAGAAATTTCCATGCCCGCCCATCAGCAGGAAGTTCAAGATGTACGTCAACAGAACAGCCAGTGCAGTGGTCAACACAATATCCACCAGAATCCTCACCGCATTGTTGCGCTGTTTCAGTCTTTTATATATCAAGTTGATAACCCCAAAGTCGATGAACCCCAGCCCTATGCACAAAGGAAGATTCAGAAAGAACTGCACCATGATATTCGCATACCACGGCTTACCGCTGATGACGTTATAAACGCACCCTATGACAAGCAACGAGACGGAAACCGTCAGTATAAAAAGGAATATGTATCTCTTATGCCTCATAACTTATAACTCATACCACTCCGTCCACCCATTTCAAGAAATCGGCCACGCGACTGCGGCTCACCAATACCTCGTGCGGGCACTCCGGCTCGAAGTAAAGCTTCAAGCGACTGCCGAAGTACCTGGAACTCTTCCGGATGGACCTAATGTTGGATATGCAGCTCCTTGAAACCCTAAAGAAAACATCCCTATCCAGCATTCCCTCCAACTGGTCCAGCGAGTAGCTGATGATATACCGTTTCCCGGAGAAGAGGTGCAGATAAGTCAGCTTGTCCTCACTATAAAAGAAAGCGACATCCGGAGTTTCTACGTAGCGGAAGGTATCGCCTACCTGCACCAGAAAACGGTTCTTCTTGTTGGCTGCCAAGTAGCCGAGTTCCAGTTGCCGATATTCGGGAGCCGCAGAACGGAGGGCACTGTTGCGCTCGAACTTGCACAAGGCTGCTTCTAGGTCGCTTTCTTCAATGGGTTTCAACAGATAGTCGATACTGTTTACCTTGAAAGCCTTGATGGCATATTCGTCGTAGGCGGTGGTGAAGATAACGGGCAAATCGACGGGACACTGCTCGAATATCTCAAAGCTCAACCCGTCGGACAAGCGGATATCTACAATCATCAAGTCCAGGCTGCCCTGACGCAAGAGCAGTACAGCCTGCTCCACGCTCTCTGCCCAGCCCGCCAACTGCCAGGAAGGGCGCAGCCGTTGCATCATACGCTTCAGCTCTTCGTAGGCGAAGCGCTCATCTTCTACTAATAAATACTTTACCATAAAACGTGTCTGTTATTGCGACAAAGATACTATTTTACCTCTTGTCTTTACTAAAATGGCATTTGTCATTTCAGCGTATACCTGAATCCCACCGTCAGGCGCAGAGTCGGTCTGAAGCAAGGCTCGTCCTCATCGTTCTTGAAGTTATTGAGAAAACCTTTCAAACTACGGTCCGACATACTTATTCCGCGTATCCAGTTACCGCCCACTCCCAGATAAACAGCCGTCTTCCTACTCAACTGGTACGAAGGACTGATGTATGACCTCAGCATGACGGTAGAATAGATTTTCGATTTCCCGTCGACTTCCATCACGGCAGACATGCCGTCCATATCGAGGGCGGTCAGTTCCAGCTTCAGCTTCTTGTTCAGCCAGGTGGCGACGGACACTTTCATGCCGCTGGACATATCCACTTTCAGCTCATACCTGCCGGCATTCCTCCAACTGAAGTACATCATGGGCAGTATCATCGGGATACCGTAAGAGTTCGTCAACCCCGCACCGATGCCCAAGTCGAGGTTCTTCCGCAGTTTATAGACAAAGATGATTGCTCCATTAGCCAGTAGGGTCTTCATGGAAACCCCGTCCAACGGGGCATAGACACCGCTGCCCACAGAGGCTATGATACTCCACTTGTCGGACAGGGGACGGATGTGGGAGATATTCAGACTGGCATTCAGCAGATTGTCCGGATTCAACTCCCGCGCCTGCCCCTTATTATGGAATACGCCATAGGCAGCATTGACGGTTGCCGACCACGCCACCAGCCTGCCCTTGTCGTCATGCCTGACGGAAAGCGGCAGGTTATACCTTCCCGATACCATCATCAGGCTGCCCGAACCATACTCGTTGCCGAGGTCATCCTTCAACGAACTTTCGGGCAGATAGTCGTAACTGATATAGCCTTGCCCCCGGCAGCAGAACGGCCACGCCGCAAGCCACAACACCAATAGAATCACAGAGTTTGTCTTCATGGGAATATGCAAATGTTTTCTGCAAATATAGTCCTGCGGCAAGTAAGCGGGAAGCATTTACGGACGGGGTGCGGAATGGGGAGGACGAAAGGCAGAAACCGGAAGGCGGAATGATTCCATGTTTTACGTTACGCATTTCACGTTACGTAAAATACATAATATTTTCGGGATAAAACAAATATCAGGTGAAGCACCCATCAATCTCCAAACTAATTGTACCTTTGCGGAACTTTAAACAAAAAAATGATGAAAGAAGAAACTTTCAATTATTCCAAAGTTCCCCATAACTTCGGCTTATGCGCTACTGACACATGCCCTTATACTGACACCTGCCTGCGCCGGATTGCATATACGTATGCACCCTCAAACAACATCTTCCTATATGTACTGAATCCGAAAGCAATAGAGTCCACAGCGGGAAAATGCAAATATTATTGCTCGAATAAGAAAGTGCGCTATGCCAAAGGCTTTATCCATACGGCAGAAGCCATCTCTGTCGGCCAGTCCGGCACGTTCCGCTACCGGCTCATCGGCTTATGGGGTATCCGAAGATATTATCAGAAGCGGAAAGGGGAAACTTTGCTCTCACCAACCGAGCAGCAACAAGTCATTGCAATTGCCCGTAACTTAGGACTCCAACGGACGGAGTACTTCGACGCTTATGTAGAAGAGTACGACTTCACATGACAGCTCCGGTCACCTCACATGATAACTCCGGTTACCCCAAACGGTAACTTCATTTACACTACGAGGTAAAAGGCTTTACACTATGGTGTAACGACCGTTACAATATGGAGTAACGGCCG